>ORJL010219699.1_pt1 | contig 31238 bp, 30 predicted proteins | sample 1779941 | NCBI WGS metagenome assembly ORJL01 (sample SAMEA104232317, study PRJEB22302) | groundwater metagenome | biome: forest; feature: aquifer; material: groundwater | place: USA | collected 2011-08-07 | depth 5.8 m | reverse complement strand
GATTAGCCGCTCCTCCGAAAACTCCTAATGGGGCAAGGATGCTAGCTGCTAAAACTTGAATAAGTCCTACTATCCTATAATAAATAAGGGTAACTGCCAAAAGATTTAATATCTTCTCTGTGAGAAAACCCGAAAAGCCATGAGTTACTTGCTCCAAAAATCCTTGTGCCATTGAGGTCGTTGACTTAAGTCCAGGAATGTTACTTCCCGAAAGAGAACTTCGTATCTCAGGAGGTAACATTGTGAGGATCTTATCTATACTTTGTTGAGACATAGTCCCAGCCTGTGACTGGATGGATGGTCCTATAAACCGATAAACCATAGGTTCCAACCAACTCTTAAGAGGGAAAAATTGTTCAAGCCATTTTATTACCTTAATATATTCGAGTGAAGCCACTAAAAATCCAATAATACTACCAGCAAATTGGGCCAGACCAGTAATTAGACCTTTACGATAACCCTGTAAAGCACCTAGTAGAATTAGTCCTACGATTAGAATGTCAACAATATTCATTTTATCCTCCTAGAAACTTCATTAAAATATTTTATTCTACTTATTCTGTTCTTCTAATTAAAATCCTGCCATCAATTAAAACACTTTTAGACAAAGCGTCAATAATATTAATATTTGCAGAAAAGTGGAACTCCCACTCTTAAAGAAGTGGGAGTCTAGAATTGAATAAAAAGATTATAAAAAAACAGCTTTACAGCTGTATCAACCAAATATTATCAAGCTTCGATTATATATTTAGGAGTTGGCGGGGATGCGTGCGAATCGAACACACCTCGGAACGTTCTGCGTCCCGACACGCGGATTTGAAGTCCGGGGGCAGCACCAGCTACCACTCATCCCCAATCGATTATTAAACTCTAAAAAACATTATAGCATATTAAAAAATACTATGAAAGAATACTTAATTATAAATATATTAAAAATTTATTTGTTCTTTGTATAAACTGGGTAAAATAGGTAATAGTATAATTATGAGAACTTTTTTTGGGGGGTTGACAATGTTAAAAGAATTTCCGGTAGCAAATTTATCTGAAAAGCAACTACAAGATGTTAAAAACCTAGAAGTAAAGCTTAAAACCGCTGATTCCGGACAAGAAACCATTCTTATTGCCTATGCAAAAGAATCCTAGGTGAATTCTCTAAAAACAAGACTTATGGAAGTCTTGTTTTTTAATTAAATTGATAATCATTTTTTATACATCTAAAGAATCTTGTAGCTTGAATATACCACATCTAATATTAGTTCCTATTGTATTGCTTCTAATTATACTGCCATAAACTAAAACTAACTTATGGTTTGATCCGAAAGTGATAACAAGTTCCTCGAAGGTATTCCTCAGTTTGAATATGAATTTCTTCCGGAGTTAAACTGAGTTTCATGAGAGAATATTTAGCCTGAACCAAAGCTTTAACACATTCCAACGCTAAGTCTGCTAAATGAGTACAACCAACTTCTGAACCTACTGCAGCCATGATCTGCTTTCGAACACCATGTCCTAATCTTAAGCCTACGAGATTCGAAATACGTTTTTGTCCATAATTACAATCCTCATGGGGAATACGGCGGAATTCACCATTTGCAGCGATTATCGTAAACCCATCCATTTCAACAGCCAGTGTTAAACACAACTCATGATAACTGTCGAGAAAAACTCCGTCAACCGTTACTGACTTGCCATTATCAGTTGTACGAACATTTATAGTAATTGATCTGTTAAAAATATTCATTGTTTCACCTTATCCTAATCTAATTATTTTATTAACATCTATTATAACCCATTTATATCAATTATGAATTGCATAAATTAAGATTTAATAATGGATATTAACGCAGGACGCGGCCACTCTATTAGAGAACCACGTCCTTAAATGGTTTTTAACTTAGCCCTTATTTCTGAATCTCATATCCCTTTTTACCCAGAACCTCTATTACCTCGTCTACCCGTTCTCCATTTAACCTAACTAAAATTTTTAATCTTTAATCAGCAAGATGGTACCCCGCCAAGCTGGCTATATTAACATTATAATCTTTAATTGTAGAAACTAGATCATATATTAAACCGATCTTATCCCTTGTCTCAATAACGAACCTCTGACTCGGTATGCGAAATCCCATTATTTCTAGAAAAGCATCGAAAATATCCGTTTCTGTAATTATCCCCATTAGTTTTCCGTCATCAACCACTGGAAGACCACCAATATGATGTTCTCGCATTAGTATAGCTGCATCCTCAATATTGGAATCTGTTCGACAAGATATGACTTTTTTATTAGCAATTTCACGAATTGATGTTTTAGCAACAAGATAATTAATCTCAAAAATGCTTAGGGTAGATGCGGGCGATGGCGAGACTTCTCGTAAATCTCCAGCCGTAACAATGCCTACAACTTGACCATTTTCAATAACTGGCAAGCGATTAACCTTTTTTTCACGCATCAAGGCTATTGTGTCAGCAATATTATCGTCTGGAGTCACTGTAAAAACCTCTGAGGTCATAAATTCCCTTACTATCATTAAACCCCCCCCTTTTCACTCTTACCCATTCCAAATACTAACTTACCACATTCGTCTGAAACTTATTTCCTGTTGCCAGCCACTATAAGTCCTTGTACACCTAACCTAACCCAGGAGCAATAATTATCCACTAAAAGCCTTAGCCTTATAGTATATCGTTTAATACCAACGCGTCAACATTATCTTTTAAACAGTTCATATCTATCTCAATTAGTTGTTTAGCAGCCTAAGTTAAGTTTGATTATACAATATCCGTTTATCACCCTGGCGACGCGTAAAATGTTGTTGGTCAAAATATTCCAATAATGGGACAGCATATTTCCGCGATGTTTTCCACAACTCCCTAACTTCAGCTATACTTATTTCATTATGCTCATTTAGATATTCGCGCAAATTTTTTTTGGCGTCTTCTAAGGTTTGTGTTACAAAATAAAAGCCACTAACAGAAACCCATTCTTTTTGTTCACATAAATACTGGGCATATTCTGCAATTTCTGCTGTCAAGATCCCACAACCTTGGGCTCCCACCTCAAGTTCAGGCGGCATTAAGCCAACCTTATGCCAGTATTTTCTAAGACAATCCAGTTTTTTTGCTGTTTCCAAGGGTAATTCCTGATTTGCATTTGTCAGCACTTTTCTTCCGTTAAGCTTAAAATGGGCCTGCTGATCTCCGTATTCTAAAATACTTTGCCAACGATGATGGTTCCAAGAAACACCCATTTTTTCTTTTAGTTCTTCACGTCCTAGCCCACAGCGTAGAGGATATGCCTTCTGGTGAGCTTTGACTATTCCGTTAAGTTTTGATCGCCATCGTAGGGCTGTACCTTTAGCCCAATATAGTTCTATTCCATCTTCATACCAAATCTCCACACGTTCAGAATCAACGAGTATTTCCAACGCTTTACATATTTCTACACCTTCAATATGAAATTTCTTTATCAATTCCAATAAAGTGTTTGGCTCATCTAACTCCTTCTCTATGAGTTCAAGAGGGTCTCCCTTATCTTTTAAGCGCATGTGCGCTAAGACCCCTTCTTTAAAACGTCTTTGTTTATAATCAGCAACCCCAAGGACCTTACCTCCTGCGACTGTCTGTAGAGGAGAATAAAGACGCAAAACAAAATGATCGCCTGGTTCCGCCAACACCGGTGATTCAAGTAGAATTTGAGCATAACCTTTTTGTCCCGGAAGTATCTCCTCATGCTCTAATAAATGTATTCTGCCTATTACTTCGGTAGTTCCGATATGAAATCTCAAGCGTTGCCTTTGTTCTATTGCCTTCTCAGCCGTAGGCAAATGATGAACTATCAAGTCGAGAATGTTTCCAACTTTAAAAACTTGGGGACTCACTAAAACAGAACCTTTAGCAACTTCTGCTACTTCTACACCTGCTAAGTTAATCGCAACGCGCTGACCAGCAATAGCTGAAGCAACCATTTTACCGTGTACCTGAATAGAGCGAACTTTTGCTATAACTTGCCCGGGTTCAATCGCTAATTCCTGACCAAGTTCCACGGTTCCGCTATAAAGGGTCCCGGCTACAACAGTCCCAAATCCTTGAATACTAAAGATACGATCGAGCGGCATACGAACAGGCCCTACCGCCTTTTTGCTTTCAACAGTTCTCAGTAAATCATCAATTTTTACTAGTAATTCTGGAATTCCTTGTTTCTTGAGAGCCGAAACAGCGAGAATGAACGATCCTGCAAATACCGTATCCTTAAATCCTTCCCTAATTTCCTCTTCGATTAATTCCCTCCATTCTTCATCTACTAAATCTATTTTGTTAAGAACAACAATAACCTTAGTAATTCCTAACAATGTTAAAATATTTAGATGTTCTCGGGTTTGGGGCATTATCCCTTCATCTGCTGCAATAACCAAAAGAACAAGATCCATACCGCTGGCCCCTGCCAACATCTGCCTTACAAAACGTTCATGACCTGGAACGTCAACAATCCCCACCTCACGACCACTGGGAAGCGTCATATGAGCAAAACCCAATTCAATGGAAATACCTCTCTGTTTTTCTTCCTTAAGACGATCGGTTTCCATCCCCGACAAAGCACGTATTAGTTCTGTTTTCCCATGGTCCACATGACCGGCTGTCCCAATTAGATAATGTCGGTCTTCCATCCCGCTCCCCCTTGTTTAGTTTTAACTCAATAGTACCAATTATAGAACGATAGGTTTAAAAAATCCATTTTATTCATAATGACTCATTTTTATGAACTTCATTCAGACCATATCTAACCAAAAACAACTTTGCTCACAACTCTTCGTTGCCTATAAAGGATTGCTCTATTGACCTGTCCTTATTCAGATTCTAGTTATATGATTTTTCTTTTACTACGCCGCCAGTAGTAAAAAAGTGTTGGCAAAAATATTAACCCTATATATCCGAATATTGGATATACTAATTGAACAATTTGAGAGAACCTTACTCCGGCTAAAGGAAAAACAGTTGTTAATAAAAGTATGGTTGCCAGAGTGTAACTGATTTTGTTAGTAACTACTACTCGGCTAACCAAACTGAAACCATTACCAATTGCTGCAGTTACCATTGCAAGCCAAAGCACAACTACATATAAAAATGCAGACCAGTCTCCTAATTTGCCTGCTACAGCAACCATTGGTATTTCAAGTCCAAGAACCTCCGGAAAGCGTAATAATCCCGCACCAATGACAATGGCAAAAACACCTAAGGCTACTCCCCCCAAAACCGCCCCTAGTTTTGCACCCGGCCTTTGAACTTTTTGACCAAGAGAAGCGAAAACAACCATTGCCAAGGTCAAATTAAACGACACGTAGAGAACAGCAGATATTGCCCAATGTTTAATAATGGGGTGGGGTAAAATCATAATCCCCTCTCCATCGCCTGAAGTAGCTAAGAAAATTGCTAAGAAACCGATACCTAAACAAATAAGAAATTTGAGGGGAATTAGAACAGAATTGATCCAGAGAACCCCTTCCCCTCTATACCATAAAGCCAATGCAATAACTAATGCAGTTAAAGATATTCCTAACCAACGAGACATTCCAAAATACTCGGTAAAAATAGCCCCACTTCCAGAGAGCATCGCTAGCATACCAATAAATAATAGAATACTTACCAAGGCGTCAGCCCATTTACCCCAACGTTTTCCTAACAGATGCCGAAAGAAATCGGGATAAGATGATACTTTCCAGTAGTTTTGTAAATCCAACATCATCCATCCTAATAGAGCAAACAATCCAGCACTCACTATAATTCCAGCTAATCCCCTGTAACCAAAACGGGCGAAAAACTGCTGAATTTCTTGACCAGAGGCAAACCCAGCCCCCATAACCGCTCCAACATAGGTTGCCGCCACTTGAAACACCGTTTTCCAATACATAAATTCCCCTCCTCGTCATCATGCATATTACAAAAAATCCAATATCATGCATAATCCGTACTCAGACTGGGAATATTATAAAAAATAGGCTAGTATGAAAAGGGGTTAGATGGTGGATTTATTATCCGTTTTTACGGAGCCTCCTAAAATAAAAGCACACATGGAAGATTCTAGCGGCACAGCTCGAATTAAATCTAAACTTACCGAACTTCTTTCCCTATCACCCCATCGTCCCGTCTTAATTTTATGTATAGGAACTGATCGCTCAACTGGAGATTCCTTGGGTCCACTTATTGGCACCCAACTATTACACCATAATTTACCACAACTCCACGTTTTAGGCACTTTAGAGCACCCTGTTCATGCAACAAACTTAAATGAAAATATCCTTTATATAAGAGAATCCTTTGTTAATCCTCTAGTCATCGCTATTGATGCTTGTCTTGGTCGCCTTGACTCAATCGGTTACATTACGCTGGCCCAAGGACCTCTTAAACCGGGAGCTGGCGTACATAAAGAGCTTCCTGCAGTAGGGGAAGCTCATTTAACTGGAATTGTGAACGTTGGAGGCTTTATGGAATATATGGTCCTTCAAAACACTAGATTAAGCATAGTATGGCAGATGGCCGAAACGATTAGCTCTATGGTCGCCCGCTCTTATTTTCAATCGAGGTGCAATGATCAATGCACTTCGTACAATGCATAATTCATAATGCATAATGCACAATGCACAATGCTAAATGCATAATGCACAATGTTAAATGCACAATGCTAAATTACTATACACAGTAAGCGATGACAATGCTTAATGCACAATGTGTGATATGTGAAAATTATTATGAATATTTTAATTATGAATTATGCATTATGCATTCAGACTCTCTCTCCTACTTGAGCCTTTGCTATAACATCTTGTTCCTCTACACTTAAATTGTAGCTTGATTTCCCAGCTACTACTGGTTTAGCATACACTCTCGATTCATCACGGTTATTTATGGACGAAAGAACCACACCATTACCCTCTTGATTAAGTAATGCCAAAGCAAAACTTAGTTCACTTCCCATATTCTCAAAAGCACTAAACCTCACCATTTCCGCTCTATCCACTGCACGACGCAATTTATTTTCAGTTTTTCCCAAGCGTAATAAGCACTCGCTGATTTGTTGCTTTGTTATCTCCACTGACCCTAAATATTCTTCTAACAACGAGTCAATACTTTTCCCAGTTAAATAGGTTTTAAGTGAAAGATGCGCTGCTTCATATCTTTTCATTCTTCTATATAAGGAAACAGTAATACTCAGCAGAATTAAAACCATAATTGAAAGTACAAACATTCCCCACCAGGTTAAAGGCATAATTTCCTGGAGTATAGACAACTTATTTACCCACCCTTCTGTTCACGAAATATAATTCAAAACAACATACTGTCCTTAAATAATCGATGTAAAATGTTTCATAAATATTTGTATTGATAGATTAATCCCACCTAATTCATGCAATTATATATTTAATCATAGATATGAACTAGATTAGCCAATAACCTTAATGGTCGCGCGATAATAATACATGGCATCAAGTTACTGAATTAATTTTTGTAAGTTTAAAGAATAATTAGACCATTTGCTACTATTACAAACCACCTTCGCCCACCTTTCTAATTTCCTTACACTAAAATTCAGAATGTCTTGAATATAATAGGTAAGCATACATTTTTATTTATGTTACTTCAATTGTTCCACGTGGAACATAATATATGACATGATTAATATATTTTATAGCATATTGTTATCTGAGATAGTACATTATCAGTTTAACATTAATTAATAATATCAGGAAATAATTAAAAAAAACAATATAAAGATGATTCTACTGCATAAACCCCGAAATATTGATAATAAGTCTATTGGCAGTTCCAAAATATTTCTTATGTATTCACTCTGTAAGTATCTATTGTTTAGAACTCGATTTTTGAGAGGAATCGCGACAATTAAGAAATCTAAGCCAACATGTTATTTTACCAACTTAGCTCCCTATCGTGAATAATTGTTATTTTCTTAGACTTTCTGCAGTGGAATGAAATAAATTACTAAATGACTTCTTCGTGTTCATGAACGTAATAAGCAAACATTTTCGCGCAAAAAAGATTTGTGACGATTCATTACATTTCAATGACTTCATCAGAGCTATTTGTTCAAAACAAAAAATCATATACGAATAGTTATCAAGAACCTCTACAATTTATGTTTGGCCTAAATTCAAGCAAATCTTTTAAGTGGAAATTGTATTAATATATGACCATTGACTCAATAATGTCTAGAATATAATATAAAATACTGTTAAGCAACTTAATATACAATAACGTCTGCCAATTTAAGTTTGAACTTTGGATTAAGCCATCATATATTTCCAGCCTTAGGAGTCTTTATACAGGTATTTGGACTAAGAATATTATCTGGACTACTCTAATGGTTTTGGGAAGAAAACTACTGATAGGAAGTCTTCTAGCGATTTTATGGTTGAAGCAGGTTTGAGTAAGTTCATTACTAGTAATAAAGAATGTTCCACGTGGAACATTCTTTATTCATGGAGATAAACTTTTTAGAGATTAATCTATTTCTACGTTCCATAACTCGAGTAATCTATTTAATTCTTCTTCTGAAAAATAATCGATTTCTATTCTGCCTTTACTGGGTTCACCTTTTAGCCTTACTTTAGTCTGGAAATGACTATTCAAACGTTCTTCAACACCTTGCATAACACGATAATCAGGCTGGACTTCAATCTTTTTGCTTTTCACTTTTGGTTCGGTTTTATCCAAAAGATTATGAAGTAATCCTTCTGCTTCACGAACAGAAAGACCTTCTTTTGAAACTTTTTGAGCAAGTAACACTTGCAGAGAAGAGTCGTCCATACTTAACAATAGTTTAGCATGACCCACAGATATTTTTTCCTGACGTAATAGTACCAAGACTGGTTCCGGCAATCTAATTATTCTTAAAAGATTCGCTATGGTAGGACGCCCTTTACCAACTTTTTGAGCGACTTGTTCCTGCGTCAAGCCGTAATCCTCCATTAGTTTCAGATAGGCAAGTCCTTCATCCACTGGTGATAAATCGGATCTTTGAATATTTTCAACTAAAGCTCTTTCAGACTTCTCTTGAGGAGTACAATCTTGAATCAAACAAGTAATCTTTTCAAAACCTGCCAATTTAGCAGCACGGTAACGACGTTCGCCGGCGATTATAGAATATTTTTGGCCTTCATGTCTTACTAAAATCGGCTGAAGTAAACCGTGCATTCGCAATGAGTCTGCAAGTTCTTCCAGGTTATCTTGGTTAAATTCTTTTCTGGGTTGGTTAATATTAGCTTCGATTTCTGATAATGCTATCTCCTTGATACCTTTATCATCCGAACTATCGAAAATTAAGGCTTCTAAGCCTCGGCCTAAACCATGTTTAGACACGTTCTAATACCTCCTCAGCAAGGTCACGATATACATCAGCGCCTTTTGATCGACCATCATAGTATACAATAGGTTTACCATGACTAGGTGCTTCTCCCAAGCGAACATTACGTGGTATAATTGTCCGGAAAACACGTTTTTTAAAATATTTCTTTACCTCATCAACAACTTGTATGGATAAGTTTGTTCTTGCATCAAACATTGTTAGAAGAGCTCCAATTACATTTAAATCAGGATTCAAATGTTTCCGAACCCGTTCCAGAGTATTCATTAATAACGTTAAACCCTCTAGAGCGTAATACTCGCATTGGACTGGTATTAAAACATCTGTTGCAGCCGTCAAACCATTAATAGTAAGTAAACTTAAGGAAGGTGGACAATCAATAAATACCAAGTCAAAATCAGATTTTACACTCTCAATTGCCCTTGCTAGTTTTCCTTCCCTAGACATTTGATTAACCAGTTCGATTTCTGCGCCCGCTAATTCTATTCTAGCTGGTGCAATTTTTAAACCCTTGAAATTAGTATTTTGGATAACTTTCTCAAGTAATAAGTCCTCAATTAAAACATTATAAATACATTGGTTAAGTTTATGTTTTAATATTCCTAAACCACTAGTGGCATTCCCTTGAGGATCAAGATCCACTAACAAAACACGCTTACCTAGTTCACCTAAACAAGCGCTTAAATTAACAGCGGTAGTGGTCTTGGCTACACCGCCTTTTTGATTGGCAATTGCAATAACCCTCGTCAAAATGCGCACCTCTTCCAATAACTTTTACTAAAAGTAAACCTCTTCTCCTATAGTACCAAAATCTAGCACATAAAAAAAGCGCAAAGTGCGCTATTATAAAAATCTCTGATATATTAGGGTTACTGGTATAAAGAAATTTAACTTGCAACATGTTTGAAATTAAGCTAAAGGGGATTTGGAAGGAATTCCAGGTTTACGAGGATATTCTTTGGGAGTTTCTGCAAGTTTTTGTACAATAACTATTGAACGATTTTCAGCTTCAGGTCCTAAAGAAAATTTCTCGACTGCTTCTATCCCTGCACCAAGTTTTATTAAAGCTCCTTGAGCCGCTATTAACTCTTCATCTACCTGCGAGCCTTTCATCGCAATAAATGTTCCGTTCAATTTAAGAAGAGGTATTGCATATTCAAGTAATACGGGGAGCTTTGCTACAGCTCGGGAGGTTACAATATCAAATCCAGCTCGATATTTGGGATTTCTCCCCAAATCTTCTGCTCGAGCATGGATTATATCAACCCCACTAATATTTAATCTCAAAATAACTTCCTTGAGAAAGTCTAATCTCTTATTTAAAGAATCTACTAGAACAACGTGTAAATCCGTTTGAACAATCTTTAGAGGTATACCAGGGAATCCGGCACCAGTACCAATATCTACCAACTTAGTTCCACGAAGATATTTTATAAGCGTCAGTGAATCCACAAAATGTTTTAATATCACTTCACTAGGTTCAACAATGTTAGTGAGGTTCATTGTTTTATTCCAATCTATAAGCAAATCGCCATAAAGACAAAATTGTTGTACTTGTTTATCAGATAATTTTAAACCAACCTTCTCTGAAGACCACTCCCGTAGTTGTGGGGCCCACTGTTTAAACATCTTGTGCACTCCTCCGCCCCTGTTCTAAATAAACAAGTAAAACAGAAATATCAGCAGGGCTTACACCCGTTACACGTGAAGCCTGCCCAAGATTAATGGGTTGAACCTCTCCTAATCTTTGTTTCCCTTCTGTGGATAAGCCTCTAATTTTTTGATAGTCTATTTTTTCTAGCAACTTTCGTTCTTCCAACTTACTAAATCTATCAATCTCAGCTTGCTGTTTTTCGATATAACCTGTGTATTTAAGCTCTATTTCAGCTTCTTCAAGTACCTCTTCACTATAATCATGTAAATTCGGTAAAACATCCCTAATATTATGAAGCGATACCTCTGGTCTCCGGAGTAACTCCTGAACTTTTACACCTGTTTTTAAAGGAGTAGAGTTAATGTTAATTAGAATATTTTGTAAGTCTTTTCGTTGTGGAGAAAGTACTGTAGTCTTCCATAAATCTGTAAGACTAGCTAACTTATCGACTTTTTGTTGGTAAATTTTCCAACGCTGTGCATTAACTAATCCAATTTGATGTCCTCTATTAGTTAATCGTAAATCCGCATTGTCTTGGCGAAGAATAAGCCTATACTCCGCTCTTGATGTAAGAAGTCGATAAGGTTCCTTCACGCCCTTGGTTACAAGATCATCTATCATTACTCCCAAATATCCTTCTGATCGACGTATGATAAAGGGCTCCAAACCTTTAGCCCGCTGGGCAGCATTAATTCCAGCAATCAACCCCTGCGCAGCAGCTTCTTCATAGCCAGATGTCCCATTAAGCTGTCCTGCAGTAAATAAGCCAGGACACCTTCGCACTTCCAGTCCGAGGGAAAGCTGATGAGGTTTAACATAATCATATTCAATCGCATATCCAGGCCGCAACATACAAACTTTCTCAAGTCCCGGAATGCTTCGTAAAATATCCACTTGAACTTCTTCTGGCATACTCGTTGATAAACCCGCTACATATAGTTCTTCACTTTCCCAGCCTTCAGGTTCTAAAAATATTTGGTGAGAATCTCGTTGCGCAAACCGCACGATTTTATCCTCAATAGAGGGGCAGTAGCGTGGTCCAATACCCTCAATCTCTCCACTGTACAAGGGAGCTCTATAAAGATTTTCCCTGATAATATCGTGAGTCTTAGGAATTGTATACCCTAACCAACAGGGTACTTGCTTCTCCACCTTATCTTGCCAAAATTGACTTCGAGTAGGCATAAAAGAAAATCGTTTAATAACCTTATCACCAGGTTGAATTATAAATTTATTAAACTCTACAGAGCGACTATGAATTCTTGGCGGAGTTCCTGTTTTAAAACGTCCAAGCTCAACACCTAAGTTTCTAAGCTCCTGAGAAAGGGTAATAGCAGGCATCTGACCATTAGGTCCCCCCTCATACATAGCCGCTCCAATAATAATCCTACCTCTTAAATAAGTTCCACTTGTTAAAACAACATTCTCACTTTCAAATCTTGCACCAGTTCGGGTAACTACTCCACAAACCTTTCCATTATTAGTTACTAACCTCTCAACTAAACCCTGGACTAAAGTTAAATGCGGTTGGGCTAAAATAATACTAAGTATAGTATTACGATAAGCATTTTTATCGGATTGAACCCTCAAAGCATGTACTGCAGGTCCCTTACCTGTATTAAGCATTCTTACCTGTATTGAAGTTTCATCGGCGACTATCGCCATTTGACCACCTAAAGCATCGATCTCTCTTACAAGATGCCCTTTAGCCGGCCCTCCTAAAGAAGGGTTGCAAGGCATATGTGCTACCGTATCAAGGTTTAAAGTAATTAATAGAGTTTTACAGCCCATGCGGGCAGATGCTAATGCCGCTTCACATCCTGCATGTCCGGCGCCAACTATTATTACCTCAAATCTTCCAGCGAAGTATTCTACTAAATCCACATTCATCCTACTTTCCAATACAAAATCGCGAAAAAATGGTCTCTAATAGATCTTCCTGAACATTATCTCCAGTTACTTCAGAGATATCTTGCAAGGATTTACGGATATCGATCGAAAGAATATCCCACGGGAATCCTTGATCTAGAGCTTTACTGGCATGAACCAATGCTTCCTTTGCTCTCTCAAGAGCAGATATTTGTCGAACATTGGATAATAAAGGTTCGGTTATACTTTTAACATTACCACTAAAGACCCTGTTTTTAATTTCCTGCTCCATGTACTCAAAACCCTCGTGACGAGTTGCGGATAAGGGAATCCAAACCTCACCATACATAGATTCCGGAAAAATTACTTTATCCAGCAAATCAATTTTATTCGCTAGAACAATAACCCTACCTTTATAATCTTTAATAATACCCACTTCGGCAGTTTCCAAAGGAAGTCCTGCTTCTACGACGAGCAAAATAAGATCCGCAGTATCAAGTGCTCGCCAAGTTCTATCAATTCCCAGCTGTTCAATAACATCTTCACTATCACGAATTCCAGCGGTATCGACAAGTTGCAAAAGAATACCGCCTAGATTGATAGATTCTCTAATTTCATCTCTAGTAGTCCCAGGAATATCTGTGACAATCGCTCGTTCTTCTTCAAGGAGTGCATTTAATAAACTCGATTTACCGACATTAGGCTTACCTACAATAACCGTTTGTAATCCTTCACGCAATATTTTACCTGTCTTGCTGCCAGCTATTAAACTCTCAACCGCAGTAAGTGCATTCATAACACGATTTTTTAAGGCCATACGATCCAAATCCTCAACATCGTCTTCCGGAAAATCAATTCCTGCTTCAATAAAGGCCAAGATATCTAATACTTCAGTCCTGAGACTTAATACCTTGCTGGATAATCTTCCCCTAAGCTGGGTAAAAGCTAGTTGAGCAGCTTTATTCGTCCGTGCACTAATAAGGTCCACGACAGCTTCCGCTTGAATTAAATCCATCCTTCCGTTAAGGAAAGCACGTTTAGAAAACTCTCCGGGCTGAGCTAATCTAGCACCTGCATTCAGGCAGCTTTCTAAAATCTTTTGGGCAAGCCAAGGTCCACCATGACAATTAATTTCATAGATATCCTCACCAGTATAGGAACTAGGTGCTAACATCCGTCCAATAAGTACTTCATCCGCTATATTATTCTCATCCTGAAAAATTCCTAAATGCAAAGTAAAATTTTCTTTATTTTTCCATCGATCATGGTTTTTGGGAACAAAATATTTATCAATTATTTCAGTGGCCTCAGGGCCATTAAGGCGTATAACATGAATACTTGCTTCGCCCATAACTGTAGCAAGTGCAATAATTGTATCATCCACTTATGATCATCTCCACAATTTTCAACAGTGTTATTATGATAACTATATAAGCAAAACCCTCAATATAAAAAAAAGAGGGGCTTTCCCCTCGCTTATGGCTTATGAAATATCCCTACTTCTTTTTAAAGAAATCACAACTCTACGATTAGGATCCTCTCCTTCACTAAAAGTTGAAATACGAAGGTCCTCTTGTAAAGCTGTGTGGATGACCCGCCTTTCGTGGGGATTCATAGGTTCTAACACAACGCGAGTTCCGGTTTTTGTTACTTTATCCGAAAGACGTTGAGCCAGACGTACCAGTGTTTCTTCCCTACGCAGTCTATAGCCCTCAACATCAACAATAACCCTAACTCTTTCTGTTAATTTTCTAGCAACAGCGAGATTAGTGAGATATTGTAATGCTTCTAATGTGTCTCCTCTGCGACCAATTAAAATACCAAGTTCTGGTCCTGTAATATCAATATACCAATGTTCATTTCTTTGTGTTACCTGAAAACTAGCTTCAACATCCATACATCGACATATTTCTTTGGTAAAGTCACAGGCCATAACTCCAGGGTTATTCTCATAGGATACCCTCACTCGTGCTAAACTAGTCCCCAAAATACCAAATATACCTTTTTTAGTTGGAGACTCTAAAATTTCGATCTTTACTTTATCTCTCTCAATACCTAATTCTTGTAAACCAGCGGCTATAGCGTCCTCAACTGTTTTTCCAGTATTCTCCGAAACCTTCATATTTAATCGAACCTCCCCACTCTTCCATGCTTCTATACAGCCTTAGAAGCCTTTTCCTCAGCCAACTTTTTATTAATATAAATTTGCTGAAAAATAGTAACAATATTCATGGTTACCCAATATAAAGCCAATCCTGCAGGTACAGTAGCACTAATGTACCCAAAGAAGAGGGGCATAATGTAGAGCATTGTTTTCTGAGTTGGGTCAGTTGAAGCCGTAGGGCTAGAGACTTTAGTCTGTAAAAACGTGGTGGCTGCTGCTAAAACAGGTAATATGAAATAAGGATCCTTCTGAGTAAGATTAAACCATAGAAAATGTGCCTGGCTAGCCTCAATTTTAAAGTCAAATAAAGTCTTATATAAGGCCCAAAAGATTGGCAATTGAACTAGTAATGGTAAACATCCACTCATAGGATTAGCATTATTCTGTTTATACATTTCCATGACTTCTTTATTAAGTTTATCTGGTTGATCTTTGAACTTCTTTTGGATTTCTTTAATTTTAGGTTGAAGTTCAGCCATTCTCCTCATTGATGACATTTGCTTCCAGGTTAATGGATAAAGCACCATTTTAATAATAATTGTAAGCAAAATAATGGCTACACCGTAATAGGGAAGCCCCACAGTAGAACTAAGATTGTATAACCATTTTAAAAGATCTGTCATCCCCTGTACGATAGGATTTAATATATTCACAAGAGCCCTCCTCAAACTGGGTCATGTCCTCCGGGGTGAAACGGATGACATTTAAGTATCCTAATTATTGATTTTCTAACTCCCTTAATAGATCCGTATCTTTGAAAAGCTTGAATCCCATACTCGGAACAAGTAGGATAAAAACGACAAGAAGGCTGTTTTAGGGGGGATATATATTTTTGATACAACTGAATAAAGCCAATCATTCCCTTAACCATTAATCTCACACTTTTTTACCAAGTAATTTGGCTCTTTGTAATGATTCTAACATTGCTTTTTCGACCTCAGAATAAGTTGCTCCCTTTATAGTTGACCGAGCAATACAAATTATTTGGACATCTTGGATAATATCCGACAAATGTAGACGAATTACTTCACGCATTAAACGCCGAGCCCTATTCCTCACTACTGAGTTTCCTACTTTTTTAGAAGCAATAAAACCAATCTTTTTCGATCCTTTTAGGATAATTAAAACAGTATACTTTCCAGGATAACTTTTACCAGCTGCAAAAACTGTTTTATACTCTAACTTTTTTCTTAATCTAAAATTACTAGGAAGCATAGTTCCTCCGTGGGATATGGCCCATAAACTATATTCTTTCTCTTACAACAATATTTAAACCTTTTAAGCCATAAAGAAAATTGGCTTTCACTAAACAACAGCTTCAATTATCAAACATCTTGCAAGAGTTATGTTTTTCGCATATCCTTCACATAACTCTTTCTAGATTTACATTAATACTACTATTTAATATAAAAACCTTAGTAATAGTATTAAAAAAGGCCACAAACTGCGGCCTTAAGCTGATAGTTTCTTTCGCCCTTTTAAGCGACGGCGCTTTAAAACATTTTGTCCGGTAGGTGTACTCATGCGACTTAAAAATCCATGAACACGTTTATGACGCCGATTCTTCGGTTGATATGTCCTTTTCACAGTAACGACACCTCCTTTGAAAAACAAACAATGAAAGACATTCTGCAAAGATTATACTCTAATTTCCGAAAATCTGTCAAGGTAACGCCCAATAACTTATTGTGGATAAGTTATTGTTTGCAATAATAATAGGGGATAAATCTTTAAAACTAATCTTAATTTTTGTTGATAACCCCCAAGAAAATTGATATTATGTCTCTAGAGAGATTATACATCAATATATCTGCTTTGTATGTTTATTCACACCCTAGTTTTAATTGAGTTATCCACAAATGTGTATAAGTTTGTGTATAACTTTTTTATTTCTTCTTATTTATTTTTATCCACCATATATCAAGGGGGGTTCATTTATGCTACCACAAACTTCATCTTTAAATTCGCTTTGGAAAGAAATCTTATACAAGTTAGAAAGTGAACTTTCAAAACCAAGTTTTGAAACCTGGCTAAGTTCTACCAAACTCCTCCAAATTAATGGTGATACTCTAGTTATAAGTGTCCCCAATGAATTCGCTAAAGACTGGTTAGAAAGTCGTTATGCCCCTTTAATTCGTTCTGTTGTAAAGACTATAATGGGACAATCTAAAAATTTAAAATTTGTAATTTCTCAAATTGGAGAACAATATCAAAAAGAACGAGAATCTTTACATGTTCCTTTTACACCTAAAGTAGTTGCTTTGCCAAATTATCTCAATAATAAATATACCTTTGACACTTTTGTAATTGGAAATAGTAATCGTTTTGCTCACGCAGCTTGTTTAGCCGTAGCTGAATCGCCAGCTAAATCCTATAATCCTTTATTTATATATGGTGGAGTAGGATTAGGTAAAACACACTTAATGCATGCCATAGGGCATACTATAGTTCAGCAATCGCCACAAACACGTGTCCTCTATGTTTCTAGTGAAAAATTTACTAACGAAATGATTGATTCAATCCGTGATGAAAACCCCATTGTTTTTCGTAATAATTATCGTAATGTTGATGTTCTCTTAATTGACGATATACAATTTTTAGCTGGCAAAGTAGGTACTCAGGAAGAATTTTTCCATACTTTTAACGCTCTTCATGAAGCTAATAAACAAATTATTATCTCTTCAGATAGACCACCCAAAGAAATTCCAACCCTTGAAGACCGTCTACGCTCACGTTTTGAATGGGGCTTAATTACAGATATACAAGCTCCTGATTTAGAAACCCGTATTGCTATTCTAGGTAAAAAAGCCAAGTTAGAAAATCTTCAAGTACCCAATGAGGTACTGGTTTTTATAGCCGATAAAATTCATTCTAATATTAGAGAATTAGAAGGGGCCTTAATCAGAGTTATGGCCTATGCTTCTCTTACTTCTAGCCCTATAACTGCAGAAATTGCCTTAGCAGCTTTAAAAGATATTTTACCCATCAATTCTCCTAAGCAAGTCACTATTGATATGATTCAACAAGAGGTTTCGGCTTATTTTAATCTTTCTCTTAGTGATTTTAAGGCTAAAAAAAGAACCCAGGCAGTAGCGTTTCCCCGACAAATAGCAATGTATCTTTGTCGTAAACTAACTGATTTTTCCTTACCTAAAATCGGTGAAGAATTTGGTGGACGTGATCATACAACCGTACTCCATGCTAATGACAAGATAGCAAATGATCTAAAAAAAGACCCACTTTTAGAAAAAAAAATTAACGATATTATCCGACGTATCCAATCTCTATAATACCGTTCAATAATCTATTCTTCATTAGTGTGTATAAACAGTTAGTAATATCTGAATAATATCTGGATAATTATAACTATGTGGACATGTGGATTGTTTTCTTATAGTTTTCCACATAGTTTCAGCTATCATTTTCGTAGTAATAATAACGTCTTACCTTATTTATCCACAAGTTGACAGGTTATATTAATACTACGGCTAACTCTTATCTTATTAATATTATTATTAAAATATGTCTTCTTTTAAATTTTAGGAGGATCCCAATGAAAATATTATGTTCTAAAGATAGTTTATTAACAGGTGTTAACACAGTCCAACGTGCAGTTTCTAATAAAAGCACAAATCCAGTTCTTCAGGGTATTTTACTAAAAGCTGAACAACAATCTCTTACATTTTCTGCTACTGATTTAGAAATTGGTATTCGCTGTGAAGTTTCCGCTGAAATACTAGTTGAGGGATCCACAGTTGTTCCAGCTAAACTTTTTTCAGAAATTGTTCGAAAACTTCCTGATACAATAATTTCTCTTGAGTTAATAGATGACGTAATTATTATTAAGTATTTTCAATCAGATATCGCCCTTAAAGGGTTTGATCCACAGGAGTTTCCTTTATTACCTGATCTTATAGATGTTCAATCGTTCACATTGCCTACCACCTTATTTAAAAATATGATTCGTCAAACGGTCTTTGCTTGTGCAACTGAAGAAAATCGCCCAATTTTTACTGGAGTTCTTTTAAATATTGAAAGTCAAATTATACGATTGGTTGCTACGGATACTCATCGTTTAGCTTATCGTGTTTCTGAAATACCCAACCAGGAGGAATTACAATTTACAGGCTTGATACCAGCAAAGACAATGTCAGAAATATACAAACTGTTACGAGATGAAGATGAAATTCTGTACATTAATTTTAATAGTTCTCAAATTTCTTTTCAGTTTGGTTCGATTATTTTAATGTCTCGTCTTATCGATGGTCAATTTCCAAATTATAATCAAGTAATCCCTCAGCACTGTGAAACAAAAATTTATATGTCAGTCGATAGTTTTTGGGAAGCAGTTGAAAGAGCATCTTTGATTGCAAGAGATAATAGTTCTGCTAACATCATTAGATTAACTATCTCTAATCAAATTTTAAAGATTGATCAGGTGACTGAAATAGGGAAAATTAACGAACAAATTGACATAAAAATGGAAGGTAAAGATATCATTATTTCTTTCAATGCTAAGTTTTTAATTGATGCCCTTAAAATTATTGATTCAGAAGATATTGTAATGGAGTTTTCTGGTTCGTTTAGCCCTGGTGTAATAAGACCCTTAAATAACTCAAATTATCTTTATTTAATACTTCCTGTAAGAACAAATTAAAATTATGATCCAAAAATTACGTCTTGAAAATTTCAGAAATTATGAAAACGAATATCTCAATCTAACACCTGGAAATAATGTTTTCTTTGGCTTAAATGGTCAAGGAAAAACTAATGTGTTAGAAGGAATATATTATCTTTTAACAGGCAAATCTTATCGAGTTCAACGTGATCAAGAACTAATTCGTTGGGGGCAAAAGAATTTTCATATCTATGGTGAATTCAAAGTTTCTCAACGTCCAATATTTTTAGAGAGTCATTATTTAGACAAACGAAAGATTGTAAAAATTAACCAAGTTCCTTGTAAAAAGCTATCGGACTATGTAGGAACTATTAATGTCATCTATTTTTCTCCTGATGATTTGTTTATGATTAAGGGGGGACCTTTAGAAAGAAGAAGGTTCTTGGATTTTCATATTGCGCAAAGACGACCCAGTCATATTGGTTTGATAAATTCTTATAACAAGGTTATTCAGCAAAAAGGAGCTTTGTTGAAGACCCATAGTTCTATAACCTCGAAAGTTGATCAATTACGTCTTTGGAATGAACAATTATTAATTATTGGTGAAAAGATTATTAGAAATCGTTGGGAATTGACTCATCGATTAAATTTTGTTGCTCATGATATTTATGCAAGGATTTCCAATCAGAAAGAAGAAATGAATATAGTTTATATATCCATAGGACAAGAACAAATAGAAGAGGCAATTTCCAAATTTTCTGAGCTGTTAGAAGAAAAAATGACCTTAGAAATCGAACGTCAGATGATATTGATAGGACCTCATCGTGATGATCTGCGAATTTCCCTTAATGAAAAGTCAGCCAGACATTTTGCATCACAAGGGCAACAACGTTCCATAGTTTTAAGTTTAAAATTAGCAGAGCTGGAGATTATCAGGGTGGAAAAAGGAGAATACCCACTTTTACTACTTGATGATGTTTTGTCTGAATTAGATAGTTTTCGGAGAGAATATTTAGTAGAATTCATTAACTCTTCTCCCATTCAAACTTTAATGACAATGACGAGTGCTGATGAGGCTCAGTTTAAGGCTAAAGCAGGGTTTAAGGTTCACCAAGGACAGATAAGGAGGGAATATTAGTGTTTTTACATTTAGGCGGTGATATACTAATCAATCAAAATAAAATTGTGGCTATTCTTGACTTAGAAACCTCAACTAAAGGAACTACAACTGGAAAATTTTTAACAAATATAAGGAAAACAAAGCAAATTAAATATGTTTCCGAAAGTGGTAAAGAAAAGTCCTTTATTATTACTACAGATGGGTATTATTTTTCGCCGATATCTTCAATAACGTTGCTAAAACGCTCTTTAGCTATAGAGGATAAAGAGGATTAAAATAGTTTTAGATAATGATCAATAAATTTCTTTTAACATAAATTAACTGTGATTTGAAAAATCACTGAAAATTAAGGTATAATAATAAGGTTAAAGATATTTTTTATACTAATGGGAGGAAACGGCTTTGGGGGAAAATAGTCAAGAAAAAAACCCGAATACAGATTATAATGCTGATCAAATAGAAGTTCTTGAAGGGTTAGAAGCTGTTCGTAGACGTCCAGGAATGTACATAGGTTCTACGAGCTCCCGGGGACTTCATCATTTGGTTTATGAAATTGTAGATAATAGTATCGATGAAGCATTAGCGGGATTTTGTGATCACATCGAAGTAACTATTCATACAGATAATAGTATTTCTGTAACTGATAATGGGCGGGGAATACCGGTAGATATTCACCCTAAAATGGGTATACCAGCTGTCGAAGTAGCCTTGACCGTTTTGCATGCTGGTGGAAAATTTAGTGGAGAAGCTTATAAGGTTTCCGGTGGTTTGCATGGGGTTGGATTAAGTGTTGTTAACGCTCTATCAGAGTGGCTGATTGTTGAAGTAACAATGAATGGAAAAGTTTATCAACAGGAATATGCTTTAGGTAAAACAATGACTGAATTAAAAGTTATCAGTATAGATAGTGGAAATCGTACTGGAACTAAAATTAGTTTTGCACCCGATCCGCAAATCTTTGAAGATTTAGTTTATCAATTTGATATATTGTGTCATCGTTTAAGAGAGCTATCCTTTTTAAATAAAAATGTTACGATTACCCTATTAGACGAACGGACCGATACTAAAGAGGTGTATTTTCATACTGGTGGTATTCAGGACTTTGTTAGATTCTTGAATAAAAATAAAGATCCGCTTCATCCGAATCCTATTTATTTCGAAGGAGAAAAAGATACAACTCAGGTAGAAATAGCTTTACAATATAATGACAGTTATACTGAAAATTTATTTTCATATGCCAATAATATTAATACCCAAGAGGGTGGAACTCACGAAGCTGGATTTAAAGCGGCTTTAACGCGTGTAGTAAACGACTATGCACGTAAAAACAATGTACTTAAAGCCAATGATACTAACTTAACTGGTGAGGATATTCGTGAAGGTCTTACCGGAGTAATTTCTGTTAAAGTAAGAGAACCACAATTCGAGGGACAAACAAAGACCAAACTTGGTAATAGCGAAATTCGTTCAATTGTTGATTCGATAACTGGAGAGGGTCTAACAACCTTTATAGAAGAAAATCCTGCTATTGCTAAGAAAATTCTAGAAAAATCGATTCAATCAGCACGTGCTAGAGATGCTGCCCGTAAGGCGCGCGAACTAACGCGTCGTAAAAGTGCTTTAGAAGGAACCTCTTTACCGGGTAAATTAGCAGATTGTGCTTGGAAAGAACCAGATTTATGTGAAATGTACTTGGTAGAGGGTGACAGTGCTGGCGGGTCAGCTAAACAAGGGCGGGATCGTCGCTTTCAGGCTATTTTACCTTTGCGTGGTAAAATTTTAAATGTTGAGAAAGCAAGATTGGATAGAATTTTAGGTAATGAAGAAATTCGAGCCATGATAACCGCTATGGGTACGGGTATTTCTGACGATTTTAATTTAGAAAAGGCTCGTTATCACAAATTGATTATCATGACTGATGCCGATGTAGATGGTTCACATATAAGGACATTGCTATTGACTTTTTTCTATCGTTATATGCGTCCTTTAGTTGAAAATAATTACGTATATATAGCTCAACCCCCTCTTTTTAAAATTAAAAAAGGCAGAGAACTTATTTATGCCTATACAGACCAGGAACTGGCCAATGTACTTGAGAGAATAGGTAAAGAGAAGACTGAAATTCAGCGATATAAAGGCTTAGGAGAAATGAATCCCGATCAACTTTGGGAAACAACCATGGACCCAGCTAAACGTACAATTCTACAAGTAACTATGGATGATGTCCTAACAGCAGATGAAATGTTCACAGTCTTAATGGGAGACAAGGTTGAACCGCGTAAAGAGTTTATCCTTCGGCACGCTAAAGATGTACGGAATCTGGATATTTAAAGGAGATGCTCATACATGTCGATCGAGCTTCAGGGCGGTAAGGTCCTTCCTATAGAAATCTCTGATGAAATGAAAAAATCATTTATTGATTATTCGATGAGTGTAATAGTAAGTCGCGCTTTACCCGATGTTAGAGATGGATTAAAACCGGTACACAGAAGAATCCTATATACTCTCCATGAGTTAGGAATGACACCTAATAAGCCATACAGCAAATCAGCTCGTTTGGTTGGGGATTGTATGGCCAAGTTCCATCCACATGGAGATAGTTCTATATATGATGCTGTAGTAAGAATGGCCCAGTCTTTTTCCAGTCGTTATCCTTTAATAGATGGACATGGGAATTTTGGTTCAGTTGACGGTGATTCAGCTGCAGCAATGCGGTATACAGAATTGCGAATGGCTAAACTAGCTTCTTATATGTTAGCCGATTTAGATAAAGATACAGTTGACTTTACACCTAATTATGATGAAAAGCAGGATGAACCGAAAGTGTTGCCTGCAAAATTCCCTAATCTTTTAGTCAATGGCTCATCTGGAATTGCAGTTGGAATGGCAACAAATATTCCACCTCACAATATGTCGGAAGTAATTCAAGGAACTATTGCTTTAATCGATAATCCAGAGATGGATCTTAATGACTTAATGAAGTTCATTTTAGGCCCTGACTTTCCAACGGGTGGAATAATTATGGGCAAAGAAGGAATTATTAGCGCCTATACTACGGGCCGTGGAAGCGTTAAAACAAGAGCTAAAGCACATATAGAACGTATGGAGAAGTCTGGAAAGAGCCGAATTTTAGTTACTGAAATTCCTTACACAGTCAATAAAGCCAAACTAGTTGAAAAAATTGCTGATCTCGTTAGAGAAAAAAAGATTGACGGTATCACAGATCTCCGCGACGAATCAGATCGTACCGGTATGAGGATTGTCGTAGAATTACGTCGTGATGTTAATCCGCAAGTCATTTTAAACCAACTTTATAAACATACCCAAATGGAAGATTCCTTTGGAATTAACCTTCTAGCCTTAGTCGATGGCGTGCCGAAAGTTTTAAATCTTAAACAAATGCTATATTATTTTATTGAACACCAGAAAGAAGTTATTGTTCGTCGCACGCGCTTTGAACTCAATAAAGCTGAAGCAGAAGCACATATCTTAGAAGGCTTACGGATAGCTCTTGATCATATAGACGAAGTGATCGAAACGATTCGCTCCTCTCAAACCACTGATTTGGCTAGGGGAAATTTGATGAGTCGTTTTGGCTTAAGTGAGAGACAGGCCCAGGCGATTTTGGATATGAGGTTACATCGTTTAACAGGCTTAGAACGTGAGAAATTAGAGACTCAGTACCAAGAATTACTCCAAACTATCGCCTATTTAAAGGCAGTCTTGGCATCGGAAAAAATGGTGCAAACGATTATCAAAACGGAATTACAAGAGATTAACCAGAAATTTGGTGATGCCAGACGGAGCAGAATTACTGTTGATGAAAGTATTATGAATATTGAAGATTTAATTGCCGAAGAAGATGTCGTTATCACAGTGACACATAATGGCTATATTAAACGCTTGCCTTTAAATACGTATAGAAGTCAAAGACGTGGTGGTAAAGGTGTTCATGGTATGTCCACTAAACAAGAAGATTTTCTCGAACACCTCTTTATAACAACCACACACCACTATATTCTTTTCTTTACCTCTAGAGGTAAAGTCATACGCCTTAAAGCTCATGAGATTCCAGAGGCCAGCCGAACGGCAAAGGGAACGGCCATTGTTAATCTTTTAAACCTTAACCAAGAAGAAGAGGAAAAGATTACAGCTATAATGGCTATTAAGGAATATAGTGAGGATTATTTCCTTTTTACAGCCACCATAAAAGGGATAGTTAAAAAAACCAATTTGAAAGAATATGATTCTTCACGTAAGGACGGATTAATAGCCTTAACGCTTGATGAAGGCGATGAGTTAATCGGTGTTCGCTTAACTAAAGGTGAAGACGATGTCATGATGGTAACCCAGAGTGGGTTGGCCATCCGTTTCCCTGAATCGGATGTACGTCAAATGGGTAGAGTAACTAGGGGAGTTAAAGGAATAACTCTTTTTGGTAAAGATGTTGTCGTTGGTATGGAAGTCATCAGAGAAGATGCTGAATTACTTACAATGAGTGAGAACGGGTTTGCTAAACGTTCTGATCTGAATCAATATCGTGTCCAGGGACGTGGTGGCAAGGGAATTAAAGTAATGAAAATTAATGATAAAACGGGACCATTAGTCGGTATCAAAGTGGTCCAACCTGAAGACCAGCTTATGATTATAACCGCTGGTGGTATTATTATACGTCAGGAGGTTGCCGGAATTTCCAAACAGGGTCGTTCAGCCCAAGGAGTAATGGCGATGCGTATAGCGGGAGAAGCTAGGGTAGTAGCCATTGCCAAGGTAGTCATTAAGGAAGAAATCGAAGAAGAAAATGAAGAAATTATAGAAAATGAAGAAAACCCAGATCAAGAATCATAAATTGACAAAGTTTAAACTTGGTGTTACCATTCATTAGATATTTAAGACTTGAGGAGGAACAATAATGGTAGAAATAGCATCATGGAAAGTCAAAACAGGTTTAGCTGAAATGCTCAAAGGTGGCGTTATTATGGATGTAACAACACCTGAACAAGCTAAAATAGCTGAAGAGGCAGGGGCATGCGCTGTAATGGCTCTGGAACGGGTGCCCTCAGATATTAGGGCCGCAGGTGGGGTTGCCCGTATGGCCGATCCTACTATTGTCCAACGAATTATGGAGACTGTGACCATTCCTGTCATGGCTAAAGCTCGAATTGGGCATTTTGTTGAAGCCCGAATTTTGGAGTCTTTAGGGGCTGACTATATCGATGAAAGCGAAGTTTTGACTCCTGCCGATGATTTATATCATATTAACAAACATGATTTTAAGGTTCCTTTTGTTTGTGGATGTCGAAATTTAGGAGAAGCCTTACGCCGTATTGGTGAAGGGGCAGCTATGATCCGGACAAAAGGGGAACCAGGAACTGGTAATGTTGTTGAAGCTGTAAGGCATATGCGGACAGTGATGAGTGAGATTAGGCAATTATCGACAATGCCTAAAGAGGAATTAATGTCGGCAGCTAAGAACATGGGAGCACCCTATGATTTAGTTCTTTATGTTGCTGAACATGGAAAATTGCCAGTTGTTAATTTTGCTGCGGGTGGCATTGCTACTCCTGCGGACGCTGCTTTAATGATGCAATTAGGTGTTGATGGAGTTTTTGTCGGTTCAGGAATTTTCAAATCCGGTGACCCGGTGTCTCGTGCCAAAGCGATTGTTTTAGCTACAACACATTATAATGATTTTAAGATCTTAGCTGAAATTTCAAAGGATTTAGGGGAACCTATGTCGGGGATCGAAATATCCACACTATCTGCTAGTGAAAGGATGCAAGAACGGGGCTGGTAGTATGAAAAAGCGTATTGGTGTCCTAGCTTTACAAGGAGCATTTAGGGAACATCGGTTGGCTTTGGAACAATCTGGATGTGAAGTCGTAGAAATCCGTAAACCATCAGATTTGGAGGGTGTCCATGGTATTATCTTGCCTGGGGGTGAGAGTACAACGATAGGCAAGCTTCTTCAAGTGGACTGTTTAGGAGAAAAAATTAAGGAATTGGCCGCGGACAACTTGCCAATCTTTGGAACCTGCGCTGGAATGATTTTACTTAGCAAACGAATACAAAACAGTGATCAATACAATCTGGGATTAATGGATATGACAGCTGAAAGAAATGCTTTTGGGCGTCAAATTGCCAGTTTTGAAGCAGATCTGAATGTGCCGGCACTTGGTTCGCAACCCGTTCGTGCGGTCTTTATTAGAGCTCCTTTCATTCAGGAGATTGCGCCTAATGTAGGAATTCTAGCAGAATACGAAGGTAAAATTGTTTTCGTTAGACAAGGGAATATGTTAGCAAGTGCCTTTCACCCTGAACTTACTGGAGACCTGAGGGTACATGATTATTTTCTCAAAATAGTCGAGGAAAACTGGGGTAAGTAAGTTATTTGTTAAAGGCATAGGGGGGTTTCGTTGTGTTGGATCTAAAATTTGTACGCAATAATCCCAATGTTGTTAAAGAAGCTTTAGAGAAACGCCATACTTCAGTTAAGTTGGACGATTTTCTATTTCAGGAAGAAGAACGCCGTAAGGTACTTTTTGAGGTAGAAAATCTAAAGGCAAAGCGGAATTCCGTTTCTGAAGAGGTTGGACGTCGCAAGAAAAATGGAGAAGATGCTGAAAGTTTGATTCTAGAGATGCGGGAAGTCGGTCAAACTATCAAAAATCTTGAAGAAAACCTTACAGGTATCGATGAAGAAATTCAAGCTGTACTTTATGATATACCCAATATTCCTCATGCGTCTGTTCCTATTGGAACAGACGAAACCGCTAACGTTGAAGTACGGGCTTGGGGTACTCCGAGAGAATTTAAGTTTGAACCTCAGGCACATTATGATTTGGGAGAAAAATTAGGGATTTTGGATTTTGCTAGAGCTGCCAAAGTAACTGGCGCTCGTTTTACCTTTTATAAAGGGTTAGGGGCAAAACTGGAGAGATCTCTAATCTCGTTTATGCTTGATCGGCATACAGCCAAAGGGTATATTGAAATTCTTCCGCCTTATATGGTTCACCGTAATTCCATGATTGGAACAGGCCAACTCCCTAAATTTGAGGAAGATGCTTTTAAAGTGGCAGGGACTGAATACTTTTTGATTCCCACTGCAGAGGTTCCTGTTACAAATCTATATCGAGAAGAAATATTAGATGCCCAAGTTTTACCTATTCATCATTGTGCTTTTAGTGCTTGTTTTCGTTCAGAAGCGGGATCAGCTGGACGAGATACCCGCGGTTTAATCCGTCAGCATCAATTTAACAAGGTAGAACTGGTTAAGTTTTGCTTGCCAGAGAATTCCTATGATGAATTGGAAAAGTTAACGAAGGATGCGGAAAGTATACTTCAGGAGTTGGAATTACCTTATCGGGTAATGGCTCTTTCTACAGGGGATTTAGGTTTTACTTCCGCTAAAACCTATGACTTAGAAGTGTGGTTACCAAGCTTCAATACTTATCGTGAGATTTCATCTTGTAGTAATTTCGAAGATTTCCAAGCGCGACGTGCGAATATTCGTTTTCGTAGGGAATTAAAAGGCAAACCAGAATATCTTCATACTTTAAACGGTAGTGGCTTAGCCATTGGACGTACGGTAGCCGCTATACTGGAAAACTACCAGGAAAGCGATGGCAGGATTAAAGTTCCTAAAGCATTACAGCCCTATCTTGGTGTCGATTATATTGGTTAATCTTAAATTACTAATTTTTATGAATGGTATTTTTATACCACTCGAAAAAGCTTTTGGGTGGTATAAGTGCAACTTGAGCCTAATTTAATAGTCATTAAATTTATTAGATTTATGCTAAATTTTATTAGTTGTTTTAAATAAAATAATGTGGTATACTTTCCTTCGGTTGTCTCTATTATGGAGGGGTGTTCGAGTGGTTTAAGGAGCTGGTCTTGAAAACCAGTGACTCCGAAAGGGGCCGTGGGTTCGAATCCCACCCCCTCCGCCATTATATCAGAGGTCAGAAGTCAGATGCCAGAAGTCAGATGCCAGAGGCCTGAATCGAAGTGCGAAGTTCGAGGTTCGTAGTTCGAGGTTGAATATCGAACTACGAACCTCGAATATCGAATAGGCGCTAGTGGTACCGCTACAACGGTAATTACCACGGCGATATATGGCTGGTTCACTAATAACTTTGCATGGCCTCGTAGCTCAGGTGGATAGAGCGGGGGTTTCCTAAACCCTGTGCGGGGGTTCGAGTCCTCCCGGGGCCACCATTAATAGAGGGTAGTATGCTTCATCAAGACTGGATGAGATTAGCTCTTGAACAAGCCCAAATTGCCTTTGCTCAAGGTGAAGTGCCAATTGGAGCAGTTATTGTTCAAAACGATAAGGTTATTGCCCTAGCTCATAATGAAAAAGAGCAAAAACAAGATCCAACCGCTCACGCCGAAATATTAGCTATTCAGAGAGCTACTCAAGAAATTGGGACTTGGCGCTTATCCGAAGCTACACTGTATGTAACACTTGAGCCATGTCCGATGTGTGCTGGTGCAATGATTCAGTCCCGTCTCAGGAAACTGGTTTTCGGGGCTGCAGATCTCAAAGGTGGTGCAGCTGGATCTGTGACAAACGTGCTTGACGTGAACAAATGGAATCACCGGGTTGAAGTAGTTGCAGGTATACTTGAAGAAGATTGTGCCAAAATGTTAAAAGATTTTTTTGTTAGATTACGCTGATTTTTTCAGCGTATATTTGACTAGTCACGGAGAGATGGCTGAGTTGGTCGAAGGCGCTCGACTCGAAATCGAGTGAAGGGTGATGAGCCTTTCCGTGGGTTCGAATCCCACTCTCTCCGCCAAATAAGTACTCAATAATTGATACAATAAAAAGTCCAGTAGTACTGGGCTTTTCCGCATTTTAGAGTAAATTAAGCATCGTTTAAGACAGTGTTTTTTCGTTTTTTGCACCTTATCGTTAAAAGATGCACCCCCTCGGGCGAAATTAAGTGCAATCGTTAAAAAGTATAGGCATCGTTAAAAGGTTTGAGGAATCGTTAAAAAGTATGGACATACCTTAACCTTCGTAAACTTGTCTAAGCAAGGCAAAAGTTTTATTTTTTGTTAAGGGATACCTTAACCGAATCAGTGAAAATGAATATGTATGACCTTTAATCAATAGAAGACTTAAAATCTGAACTTTCCCGGAAGATTTTAAAGAAAATTGCATGTTCCAAGGTCAGATAAATATTAGTAAAGATATAATGGTAGCTGAACGTTTTAGTTTTGCTTTTTTATTTTTAGGGATAAACGAATTTATTCTATCTGATAACTAAACATCAATCAACAAAAAAAATTGCAAAGAACTGCCTAAATAAATAGTCCTTGAATATTTTCTTTATCAAACTTTTCTAATATTGCAGTTGGTAATTTTTGTTCTTCAATACCTATAAATCCCTTAGCCATATAATTTAGTATGTTATAACGTTCATCCTGAATGGACTTTGAAAGAATAGCTAAAACTCTTTGTTGATTTACGACTAATTCACGCATATCTTCTTTTAATACCGTAACAGGTACAAAAAAATTGCCTGACTTTGTAAAGCCAATACAAGCTGCGGTGCCCCCAGTAAGTTTCTCTACATATAATTTAGGCTTAGATCCATTAAAGTCTCCGATCATTTTAGCATTTGTGTAAATATTCATTAATTTGGGCAAAACTGTTAACTTCAAGATAGTTGTTCCATCATCTTTGATTTTAAAATCGTGGATCGATAGTTGATTCTTCAGGCACCTCTGATAGAACAATCTAGGTGTCATATGATCGTTTAATATAGTGCCAGTTAAATGATGGTAATTACTCCGAATGAATTGAGCCTCGAAATAATCGAATCTATTGTTAATTGTAGATAGAAATAATAAATTTTTATTTGCTAAATTTTTCTCGTATTCAATTGCACAATAAACAATTACCTGTAATGCTTCATGCTTATTCATTTAGTACCCCACACGTATTAAAAAAAAGAGTAGTCTTACCGCAGTACGACATACTCTTTTTAATTTTTGCTGATTTTTCTGTTGTCCGCCAACTACACGCCCATTCGTCGTGCATTACTTTCGGATTTTTCTGTTGTCCGCCAACTGCATGCCCATACGTCATGCTTTAATTTCGGATTTTTACGTGTCAGCTCACGTTTGGATTATTCCTATTATATTATATGCGATTATATTAAGTCTATACACTCAGCAATGAAATGTCAATATTAATTGTTGGATCAATACCTTCTATCTGTAAGTCTCAGTGCTTACTTTTATTATAACTTATTTATATGTAATATTGAAGCTTATATGAAATAAATGGCGTGTTTCAAATCGACTTTACACATTAATCACTTTATCCCCAAACATCATCCATATCTGAGGACATTGAATTTTCATATTGGTTCATAGCCGTAATCCAATTCGGCATTTCTTCTTTAATTGTCTCTCGTAAATCAT
>ORJL010421564.1_pt1 | contig 31253 bp, 27 predicted proteins | sample 1779941 | NCBI WGS metagenome assembly ORJL01 (sample SAMEA104232317, study PRJEB22302) | groundwater metagenome | biome: forest; feature: aquifer; material: groundwater | place: USA | collected 2011-08-07 | depth 5.8 m | reverse complement strand
TCGTGATTTGACTGTTCTTCTTGTTCCATGAACCAATTATAACTCATTCGTCAAAGATTGACAAATTATTGAATAAATACTATATTACAGCAAGTTTAATGAAAAAGGAGGCGTGCCGGAGTGGTCGAACGGGACAGTCTTGAAAACTGTTAGGCCTTTCAAAGGGTCTCAGAGGTTCGAATCCTCTCGCCTCCGCCAGGTTGAATTTATAATCATAGCGGTTTATAAACCATTTAATAATTTTGATCTTGGTTGTATAATTGAGTCATGAAATTCTATGATAATAAAATTGTAAAAAAGATAAGGGAAGCAAGGCGGAAAGGCGAATCCATTAGGGATTTGGAAACGAGGTTTAAAGTTTCCAATACTACTGTTTCTAGATGGGTCCGTGATATACCTTCAAAAGAAAGACTCTACTTAAAATCCAGAGAGGAGGAAGAAAAAAATAAAAATAAATTTAAAGGATTGGTTGCTAAAATAAAATTGGATGAAGTTAATTCTAAGATCCTGGCCGCTATGCTCTATTGGTGCGAAGGATCAAAGTATCCTTCCACTAGTTGCGTTTCTTTTTCCAACAGCGATTGCGATCTGGTTAAAAGTTTTTTAGAGCTGATTAGGTTAGGTTTTGACCTTGATGAAAGTAAGTTCAGAGTTCATCTTCAGCTTCATACCACTCATAATAAAACGGTAATAACGAGATTTTGGTCGGAGCTATTAAACATACCAAAAGAAAAATTTTATAAACCAACAATTACAAAACCAACTAGGCGAATGAAAAGAATTGATTATAAAGGGACTTGCACAGTTCGTTATTACGATGTAAAGTTACTTTTTCAGCTAATAGGACTATATCAGGAATTTGCTAATAAATGGAGAGGTACCCAAGTGGCTGAAGGGGGGAGTTTGCTAAACTCCTAGGGGGTCGTTTTTGGCCCCGCGAGGGTTCGAATCCCTCTCTCTCCGCCAGTACAATTTAGTATCGATGGATCTAGGTGCCTTAATTCTGTATTAAATATCCTATTGCTTATTAATATAATTTTACGCAAGAAAACTGTTTTAAGGGTTTTTAGTTTAACGGATAACAGTTGTTAATTATTGAAAAATCAAATTTCTACTTTAGAAAAGGAATGAGTACCTAAATATCTGAAATACTACAACACTCAAAGATTACACCTGGGATTAAACTTAAAAATACCACTACAAGTGATGCCAAGCTATTGACTAGAAAACGGGCGGGCAGGCAATCCAAGTACAATATTTAGTGCTAGGGTCTTGGTACTACTTTTAAATATGATTTAAGCACCCCATAAGGAGTTTTTTTGGTATAATAAAATAGCTTATTTTTAAAAAAAGTATATGTCCGAAAAGGACCCATTTTTGAAATCAATTCTACAGGGAAGAGAATTGTCAGTAGGGAGAATGGAAACGCCGAAATATCATCCTGATAAAATGTCTCTAGAAGAAGGTAATACGTTTCCTTGGCATGAGTTTAAGGAACGACTTCAGCCATTACGCACAATTAAACATCCGAGGACAGGGCTAGAATATATACTTACTACCAAATCCCCATCGTGGACATATCAAGATATAAATATGTTCGTGGGGAATAAAGACAGGACGGTAAAAACCATTGACGATCTTGAAGACGATGAAGGGGAGTTGTTTTTTAAACTAAATGCAAAATTTGCCCAGGATGCTCTTGATGTTAATAATAGAGAAGTAAATGTATCAATTGGTTATAATGTGGAAGATAATTTGCCGGGCCAGCATTCGATACAAACAAAACTCCACTCCCATATATATGTTTCTAAAGATGATGAAATTGATACTAACCGGACTTCCGTGCAGTGGAAGGATTTAAATTGGTTTAAGCGGCTTAGCGTGGTGGAGCCATTCGCCCCGTTATACAGGGATTTTGTAGAAAATTTGGTTCAAAAACATGGATTGCTCAAAAGTTATCTTGCATCACAGGATGTAGATATGCATCCCGGTTATATTTCCATGCAATTAAATAACAAGGAAAACATTTACAAAATCTTTTCCGAAATAAAGGCTTTATTTCACGCAATGCAGGCGGAGTACGCACGAGTTGAAGATTTATTTACAGATAAACGCACCGATTACCATACTAACAGATATATTCCCAGAGAAGAGAGCCAACGAATAGCGTTGACACAGGAGTATGCACAGAGTAATCAATATTGGTTATCTTCCGAATCAAATGAATTGTTGTATTATCTTTCGAAAAATATCAGACGTGCGGCAGGGAGCAGTTTCCGTGATATGAAAGATGCCAACGAAGCCTGGTTTACCAAGGGTTTTGCGGGAATGATTAATCTATCATTTTCATATGGGAGCGATACGGTTCGTTTTGACATCCTGCCTCGCGTAATAACAACTTCTTCGGCGAGTAAAATCTTAGCTGGACAAGGAAAACCCACAGTGCTTACGATAGGCTTAAATGAGGCGTCTATCCGAAAGCAAAAAATATCAGAAGATTACCAGAAGAGAGTAGTGAATATCATTGATCAAAATTTCCCTTCACTTTTAATGGATTAGTTTTACAAAATAAGCATCTTATGCAAGGTTGTTATTAACAAATAAGGCAATTACTATGATAACTATAAATTCTAAAATATATAAATTTTGTCCATATTGCAGCAAAGCTTTAAAGATAAAAATAGAAGAATTTAAAGAGAGGCAGTGGTGCGCTGATTGCAATTGGACTTATTATCCTCATGTAGCATCTGCTGTCGGCGCTGTCATTATCAATAATGGAAAAGTGCTTATGGTAAAACGCGAACGTGAGCCTTACAAGGGCACATGGATGTTTCCAGCTGGATTTGTTGATTATGGTGAACATCCGGAGGATACTTTAATTCGGGAGGTTAAAGAAGAAACTGGATTAAGGATAATGGAATACCGATACTTTATTTTATTACAGGCTCCAGACGATCCAAGATCACCGGGGCATTTCAGTATTTTTTATCAGGTTATTAATTATACAGGGGAGCTTACTAATAATGATACTGAAGAAAATCAGAATATTCAGTGGTTTCCAATAAACAATTTGCCCAGTATAGGATGGGAGTCTCATAATAAGGTAGCAAAGATTTTAATTAGCACCAACTAACTCACTAGATCTGATCAGTTAGTCGGCGCCTTCATAAAATATTTGATTTTGATAATTTTCTTGATAAATATCCTGGCAGATTTATTAAAGTAAAAGTACGTTTTTCTAAATTATAATTGTGTTTTAAAAATCCAGTCATTTGATAATTATTTAGAAAATTAATATTCAGGTAATTTGGGGTTAAAAATATAATCCGCGTTGAGTATGAATAACCTTGTGTATTTGATTATATTTACGCTTTAAAACAAACTTTTAAGTTTTGCCTTTTACACCCCCGACCCGCTTGCCTCTAAGGCCATCTAGACAAAACCTTAAAATCCCTTATAATGCCCTTGGTTTAGGTGTACCAGACCACAATACACCGCCAGTACAATTTAGTATCGATAGACCTGATTGCCCTTATTTTACAAGGCTTTCTGAATTGGCTAAAATACAAAAAAAGTTCGACCCAAGCGGGATTCGAACTTTTTTAGTTATTCAATGATTTTATTAAATTTTTCTGTACCTAGTTGCCCGGCCCTGGCCGATCCTTTCAATTTTTTTCAGACGCAACAAAACTCCCAGCGCCTGCGAAACAGTCGGCCGCGCCACTTTAGTTGCCTTGGCAATCGCCAGCGGGGAAGCTTCTCCTGATTGCTCCAAATGTTGCCAGACCAATAATTGCTTTTCTGATAGAAGTTTTTCAATATTTTCTTTGGACAGCAAATCAACGGCCATCTTGCCTTGCTCCAGACAAACATTAAGAAAAAATTCCAGCCAAGCTGAAATATCCGCTTGCTCGGCTTTTAAGTTTTTCTGGCCGCGTCTTAAAGCCACGTAATATTTGGCTTTATTCTCCTCAATTATTTTTTCATGGGAAACGTAGGCAGCGTAAGCGTAACCGGTTTTTAGCATTAATAAATTGGTCAGGAGGCGCGATAATCTGCCGTTGCCGTCTTGGAACGGATGAATGGCTAAAAATTCAACCAAAAAATTGCCAATGATCAGCAATGGATGAATGATTTTTTCGGCTAAGGCCAATTTAGTCCAGTCAACCAGTTCCTGCGTTTGTTTGGGAGTAAGATAAGCGGGAGTAGTATCAAAAATCACGCCTATTGATTTTCCAGAAGCGTCAAACATTTCCACTTTGTTTTCGCCTTTCTTGTATTCGCCTCTATGACGCGCATCTTTAACCGAGTACTTAAGCAATTCTTTGTGAAAATGCTTTATAGAGCTTTCCGTAAAAGGTATGTGTTGCCAGGAATTAAAAGTATTTTCCAATAACTCGTAATATCCTTTTACTTCCTGCTTATCCCGATCGCTGAATTTTTGAGCCCTTAGTCCTCGGATAAAATTTTCCACGTCTTCATCGGACATTTTTGCTCCTTCAATGCGAGTGGAAGCGCCGGAGGAGGTAATCAAAACCCAGCGCTTTAAACGTCCTAAGGCCTGTGGGTTTAATTTAACTCCACCGATCCACTGGCCTTTTAACAAATCAACTTGATTGATTAAAGACCAGATATTTTGAGGAATATTACTAATTCTTTGATTATATTTGATCATAAAGATAACCTAATCTCATATATTAACTATATGAGATTATATATGATTAATCTACATCAGGCAAGTTGGTGTGTCCCATTTGTCCCATTTGGCCTTTTTAGACCCCGACCCACTTACCTTTGAAGCTATCTGGACAGAAACTCAAAAACTCCTTATAATGCCCTTGGTTTAGGTGTACCAGACCACAGTACACCGCCAGTTGAGGAGGCGTGCCAGAGCGGTTTAATGGGACAGTCCTGAAAACTGTTAGGCCTTTCAAAGGGTCTCAGAGGTTCGAATCCTCTCGCCTCCGCCAGTTAGGAGCAGTATTTGAGGCAGCTAAAATATAAGAGCCAAGGTAAAATTGTTTTTGACTGGAGCAGTTGGGTGGCGGTAGGAGTGAAATAACAAACCAATTAGATATTTTATATGAAAAAGACAATCATAATTATCGTAGTATTAATAGCCGCTGGGATTGGGATTTACTATATTGTCTCAAAGAACAATCCCAATCTTATTTCAAACACTCCTACGACCTCCGCACCAGCAAAAGGTATCTTCCCTTCGGGAATTTATTACAAGGAAGTTTCGAATACATCACAGCAGTCAACTCTTGCATCGATAAACAATTCACTGCCTACAAAAATCGTTATGCCTCCCGGTGTTTTTGATATACATAACGACCAGGTGGTAATTACTGATAACATGCACACTATAAATATCTACAAGCCAGATGGTCAAACCAGCTCGGTAAATGTTCAGGATATATATTTCATTGGTAGAGCCTCACTGTCTCCAGATGGGAAGCGAGTCGCAGTCCAGGCTAGTGAAAGTTCAGCACAGCTCGATGATTTGAATATCTATATTGTTAATCTGACAGATGGCAAACACCAGAGAATAAGTTTTATTCCATTTAATGAAGAATCTCCTGAGTGGTTTAATACTTCAAATAAAATTGCTTACGTATCTTTCAGCCCACAAGACGGCTTCTTAGTGATTCACGTGTATGATGCTGACCAGAAAAAAGAGGTTCTGGCAATAGCAAATGCTGGTGGAAGCCAAATCGCCGTATCAGAGGATGACAAGAAAATTCTTGACCCCGTCAGGTTGAAAATTTATGATGCTGAAACTGGCAACATTATAACTGATTTAAAGCCGAACGTTGTAGCAGGCCTGAATAAATCAGGTTATCGAATTTCGACTAAATTTCCTGGCCAGGCAAATCTTGGCACATTTGCACTGGATGGTGACTTTTCAAAAGATGGAAAACACATTGTGATGGATGGAGCTGTCACCAAAAACGGCGTAGAACAGATACTTATGTTCACAGTATCTTCTGATGGCCTTAACTTTACAGTACTCAATACTACAAATGTGGATCCCTCTTTTTCGAACAATAATAATTTCTCACAGCTGAATCCGACTTGGAATTAGGTTTTAGTATTTTTACTAACTTAACTTAAAACAAACTATGAAAAAATTCACATGTAGAGAAATGGGCGGTCCGTGCGACGAAGTATTAGCGGGAGAGACAGCAATGGACATAGCAAAAAAAGCCACGATCATGTAATGACTACCACTGACGAAGCGCATAAGCAAGTGAAAGAGCAAATGACAAAACCCAGCGAAGAAGAGCAGAAGAAGTGGTGGGACTGGTTCAATGGAGAATGGGAAAAGAAAGCCGAGATCTGATTTTTCGTATTTATCCTTGAGTGCGGTAAAAAGAAATTTTTATCTTTGTTCTCAACTTCAAAAGGAATTTGCCGCCAAAGAAAAACTTGAAATCGTCCTTTCCGCTCCGGTTCCCGCCTTCACTTTTCAGTTTCGGTCGCCATGGCTTCACAAAAACAGATGTTTCACAGCATCTTTTTTGTTTGAGAAATTTATTGATTTTTGCTATACTAAAATCCGTATATGCAGGGAATAATCATTAACTCATTAAATTTATGAAATACGAATTACCCAAGCTAAATTACGCCTATAACGCTCTTGAGCCGTATATTGATGCCAAAACCATGGAAATCCACCATGCCAAGCATCATCAGGCCTACTCCGATAAAATGAACGGTGTTTTGGAAAAATATTCGGATTTAACCCAAAGTCCGGAAGAGTTAATGGCGATGTTTAATTCTTTAAAAATGGATGAAGCCGATAAAAAGGTCTTCAGGAATCACGGCGGCGGCTACATTAATCATAAATTATTCTGGCAGGTAATGGATCCGGCCAATCACCAAGATGAACAGCTAGTTAATGACATCGCCGCCGCCTTTGGTTCGGTGGAAGCATTCAAGGAAAAATTTAACGCGGCGGCTGTTGGCCAATTTGGTTCCGGCTGGGCCTGGCTGGTTAAAAACAGTGCTGGTCAACTGGAGGTTTACGCCACGCCCAATCAGGATTCACCTTTAATCAAAGGCCATCAGCCGATTTTGTGTTTGGATGTTTGGGAGCACGCTTATTATTTGAAGTATCAAAATAAAAGGCCTGATTATGTAGCGGCTTGGTGGAACGTGGTTAAACTGGTGTAAGAGATAATCCATAATCAATAACCAATACAGTAAAAAGAAGGCGTCAAGCTAAGCTTGACGCCTTTTACATTAGGTTAATCTTTGGCAACTGTTAAACCCCAAACTGCTTTTGCGCCGGTTTCTTTTAATACCTTGGCGATTTCTTCCAGGGTTGAGCCGGTGGTGACCACGTCGTCAATCAGGATGACAACTCGGTTTTTAATCAGTTCAGGGCTGGTTATTTGAAAAGCGTTTTGGACGTTGGTCAAACGTTCTTTTTTATTTAAGCCGACCTGATGAGGCGTGTTTTTTTGGCGCACCACGGCATTAGTCAGCAGGGGATAATTAAAATGTTCGGCAAAAATTTTGGCGATTAATTCGGCCTGATTAAAACCACGTTCCAATAAACGTTTTTTATTCAACGGCACGGGTATAATCAACGGATTGGCGATTGGCGGTGGCGCAAAATTTTGCGCCAGTACGACATTATTATTTTCCCAAAATGCGGCCAAAATTTTTGCCAGCGGTTGGGCTAGTTCTTTAATAAATTTAAATTTAAAATTATGAAGAGTTTTTTGCAATAACGGCTGGCGGTAGTCGGCGGCGTAAACAACGCCGCTTAAATAAGTCAGGGGATGTTCAAACATTGGCGGCCGGTCATAGGTTTTTATCTTCAATAAACATTCATCGCACAGATAAGTATCCTCTCTATCGCACCCAAGGCATTCAACCGGGAAGATTAAAGATAATACGAAGTTAATAATTTTTTTAATTGTCATATTAATAAAAACAAGGCCAAAAATAGTTGACCCTGTTTAGTTATTTAGTTTTTAACGGGATCCCTCGCTTTGCTCGGGATGACTTCGTCACTTCTCAAACTCAATCTTTTCCTTATTCAATTTAACCTTGATGGTTTCACCGGAGGCGAAGCGGTTGTTCAACAGTTCGCCGGCCAGAGGATTTTCAATTTTATCCTGAATGATCCGCCTAATGCCCCTGGCTCCCTGTTCTGGCATAAAACCGGTTTCCGCCAATTTTTTAATCACTGGCGGGCTGATTTTTAAAAACAAATTCTGCCTGGCCATTCGGTCAGCCAGTTCGGCTAACTGCAGTTTGGCAATGGCCAAAGCCGCTTCCTGATTAAGCGGTTTAAAGATTAAGACCTTGTCCAGACGGTTGATGAACTCCGGACGGAAAGTATCAGTTAAACCGGTGTGGATTTTTTCTTCCAGCCGGGCGTAATCTTCTTCCAGTTTTTGCTGTTCGTTTTTATCGCCGGCCTCAAAGCCCAAAGCGCTAAAGCGGTTGAATTCGCTCAAACCGATGTTGGAAGTCATGATGATAACGGTGTTTTTGAAATTGATTTTTTTGCCAACGGCATCGGTTAAATGGCCGTCTTCCAAAACCGAGAGCAGGAGGTTAAAAACATCGGGATGGGCTTTTTCAATTTCATCAAACAAAACCACGCTGTAAGGCCGCCGGCGGACCGCGTCGGTCAGTTTGCCCTGCTCTTTGTAGCCCACATAGCCGGCCGGCGCGCCAATCAGCTTGGAAATGTTAAAGGCCTCGGAAAATTCCGACATGTCTATTCTGATCAGGGCGCTTTCGTCTTCAAAAATTTCTTTAGCCAGCACTTTGGCGGTTAAAGTTTTGCCCACGCCCGAAGGCCCGAGGAAAATAAAGGAAGCAATGGGCTTGTTGGGATTAGAGAGCCCGGCGCGGGAACGCCTAATGGATTCAGCCACTTCTTTAACGGTCTCATCCTGGCCGACAATGAATTTTTTCAGGCGTTCTTCCAATTGCAAAAGTTTCTGCTTTTCTTCCAGCATTAAATCGTTGACCGGAATTTTGGTAATCCGCGCCAAAATGGCGGCAATGTCCTGGCGGGTGATGGTGCCCAAAATTTTCTTTTTGGCTTTGTCTTGCTGGCGCTGCAAATCGTCCAACTTAAGAAGTAAATCGTCTTCCTGCCGCTTGAATTTTAAGGCCTCATCAAACTTTTCTTCCAAAATGCTTTTTTCTTTTTGGTGTTGAAGCTGGTTAAGTTCATTTTCCAATTTTTTAATGACTTTAATCAGGCCGTCGCGGGTGGCCTCCACCTTGATTTTGGCGGCGGCTTCGTCCAGCAAATCAATGGCTTTATCGGGCAAGAACTTGTCGGTTAAATACCGGCTGGAAAGCTCCACCGCCGCCTCAATGGCTTCGTCGGAAATCTTGACCTGATGGTATTTTTCGTAATTTTCCTTAACGCCTTGCAAAATTTCTTTAGTTTCTTCGGGCGTGGATTCGTTGATAATGATGGGCTGGAACCGGCGTTCAAAAGCCGGATCGGATTCAATGTGCTTTTTGTATTCTTCCAAAGTGGTGGCGCCAATCAGGCGCAAATTGCCGCGGGCCAGTTCGGGCTTGAACATGTTGGCCGCGTCTAGCGAGCCGGCCGAGGAACCGGCGCCGATCAAGGTATGGACTTCATCAACAAACAGAATAATGTTGGGATCGGCCTTAACTTCGGCAATAATGTCTTTTAAGCGGCTTTCAAATTCGCCGCGGTACATGGTGCCGGCCAAAGTGGCGCCCAAATCCAGATTTAAAATGCGTTTGCCGATTAAGATGTCGGGCACTTTGCCGGCCACGATTCTTTTGGCCAAGCCCTCCACAATGGCGGTTTTGCCGGTGCCGGGTTCCCCGAGTAAAATGGGATTGTTTTTGGTCCGACGGGATAAAATCTGAATCAGCCGTTCAATTTCCAGCTCGCGGCCGATCACCGGATCAATGTTGGCCTGGATTTTGTCTTCGGTTAAGTCCACGGCAAAAGTGCCCAGCGCGGTATATTTTTCCGAACCCAGACCCTCGTTTAAAACTCGTTCCAAAACCGGTTCGTCAGCCAGATTTGCTTCGCCGGCCAGTTCGCCGAATTTGGACGTGCTTTGCAAAATGGTTTTTAAATGATTTTCCAAAGCGCTCAAATTGATCTGTTGTTCTTTAAGATAACTTAAAAGCAATTGGTCGCCGGCAGTGATTAAGCTGTACAGCAAATGTTCGGTGCCGATGTATTTGTGGGTATATTGAAAAGCGGTTTTAACGGCTTTGGCCAAAACTTTTTGTGAAGCGGAGGACAAGGCGGGTAAGGACTTAGTGGTGGTTTGATTGCGGGTTTGCTGGTTGTTTAAAATTTGCAAAACCACCCGCACGCGGTCGGGCGTTAATTGGTTTTTGTATAAAACCGAAGCGCCTAAAGAACCGCGTTCATTGGATAGGCAATATAACAGATGAAGCGGTTCAATGCTTTGATGATGCAATGAAGCCGCCACGTCCTGCGCCAAAGTCAACACCCGTTTAAAATGGTCGGTAAATTTATTGTAAATTTCTTGATTCTTCATAGGGGGTTGTATTATATGACGTTTAAGCGTTTAGGTCAATGTTTCGGAGTTTTTAGCCATGGTTAAATAAAAAAATTACACGGATTTAATCGGATTGCACGGATATAATCCTTAAAAAATCCGTGTAATCCGCGTTTACATCTTTCTCAATCTGGCAATCCGGTCTCCTAGCGGCGGATGTGTGGAAAACCAGCCGGCCACCTTTTTACCCACTCCTTCAAACGGATTGGCAATATACAAATGAGCCGTGGCATGATTAGCGGTTTTGGACGGCTGGTTGGAATTTTTAATTTTTTCCAAAGCCCTGGCCAGGCCTTCGGGATAGCGCGTTAACAAAGCGCCGGATGCGTCAGCCAGATATTCCCGTTTGCGGGAAACGGCCAGTTGAATCAACATGGCAAAAACGGGGGAGAGAATAGCCAAAACCAAACCGACAATCATTAAAATGGCGCCGATGTTGCCGCCTTCGCGGCTGTCTCGGCGGCCGCCAAAAAAGAATTGCGCTCTTAAAAAGAAATCGGCCATTAAAGTAACCACGCCGACGCAGATAATGACGATGGTCATGACTCGGATGTCATAGTTTTTTATATGCGAAAGTTCATGGGCAATCACGCCTTCCAGTTCTTCGTTGGCCAACTTGGCAATAGCGCCTTCACTAATGGCAATGGAGGCGGTTTCGGGCTTGCGGCCGCAGGCAAAAGCGTTAATGTTTTGATCGGGAATAAGATGAACTTTGGGCATGGGCAAGCCGCTGGAGATGCATAAATTTTCCACCAGCCGGTAAACATAAGGATTATTTTCTTTTTTAATTGGCTGGGCTTTGCTCATGGCCAAAGCGATTTTGTCGCCCTTAAAATAGCCGATCAAATTCATAATCATGGCAATAACTACGGCAATCGCAATACCACCATAGCCAATCCCTTGGCTGGCGCCAAAAATCCAGCCCAGCAAAACAATGACTATCATAAAGATAGTCATTAACAGCCACGTTTTGCGTTTGTTGGAAGAAATTTGATTATACATACGTGAAGCCGCGCCGTACCCGTCATTGCGAGCCCCGAGCGGAACGCGAGGGGCGCGGCAATCCCGTTATTCCAAAAACAACGGGATTGCGGAGCCTGTCCCGAGCGAAGCCCCGCTAAGCGGGGCGAAGCGAGGGATCGCTCGCCTTCGGCTCACTCCTCGCAATGACGGCGCGGCGTTGTTTAGAATTTCACCTTAACATTCTCTCTTTCCGTCTCATTTTCAATTTCAAAGAATTCTCTTTCCTTAAAGCCCAGCATGCCGGCGACTAGGTTATTGGGAAAAACCTGAAGTTTGGTGTTAAAGTCCCTAACATTGCCGTTGTAAAATCGTCTCGCGGCTTGAATCTTGTTTTCGGTGTCGCTAAGCTCGTCCTGTAATTTGGCAAAATTTTCCGAAGCCCGCAGTTGCGGATAATTTTCCGCCACCGCAAACAGCGATTTTAAAGTGTCGGTCAGCATGTTTTCGGCTCTACCCTTGGCTTCGGGCGATTGGGCGTTCATGGCCTGGGTTCTGGCCTTGGTGACGTTTTCCAATAATTCTTTTTCGTGAGAAGCATAGCCCTTAACCGTTTCAATCAGATTCGGGATCAGGTCGTATCGTCTTTTTAACTGCACGTCAATGTCGCTCCAGGCCTCGTCGGTTTGGTTTTTTAAGCGGATCAGGCCGTTGTAAACGCCGATAAACCAAAGTACGGCCACCCCAGCGACTGAAATGATAATCCAAGTCAGAGTATCCATAGGGTTAATCAATTATGATAAATTTATAAATTAAAATCGGTTTGTTTATTCAGTTACAGTTGGGATTTGAGGCAGTTGATTGTTTGAGGCCGTGCCTTGATTGCCGGGAATCGCGGGAATTTGCGGGAGTAGAGCTTTTGTTTGATTATTTTCTTTTTGATTTTGTTGGGTTAAGTTTTGCTCGGCCCTTTTTTGTCCGATTTCCAAACCGCTTAAGTAGCCAATAGTCCAGATAACGGCCAATAAGATAACTAAGGCAATTACCTTGACAAGAGTATTCTCTTTTAAGTTTAGCATATGTTGTTTTTAATTCAATTTTATTATACAATTACAATGCTTAAAAGTCAAAAATGTTAGGTGTCAGTAACTAGTAATCAGTAACTAGGATTTATTTCTAGTTACTAGTTACTGATTACTATTACCTAACTTATACCTAATTTAAATTTTATGAAAAAAATAAATCTAATTTTTATTATTGTTTTATCATTTTTAATAAATATACAGCTTGCGTTGGCGGATGTTTGGCTGGCGCCGCCGGCCAATCCGCCCAATTCCAACCGGCCCCGGCCGGTGGATACGGGCGATTTGACTCAATCCAAAATAGGCGGTTTAACCGTGCAGGGCGCCCTAACCGCTTCAGGCGGTTTAACCGTGCAGTCAGCTTCCAACTTTAGCAGTTTAGCCACATTTACCGTGGGTATTAATGCGACCAACGCCGGAGTAGCCAACGCCATTTACGGCTATGGCGCCGGGCACGGCGTTTATGGCGAAAGTTCCGGCAGCGCCTATGCCGGCATTTACGGGCGTAATACCGGCGCTGGCTGGGCTGGCTATTTTCAGGGTCCGACCGGTTTAAGCAGTTATATTGTTGTTGGCGGATTAGCTAACCCTTCTTATATCAATAATGGCGATGCTTATTTTTATGATGATCTTGGCACGGTCGGGGATTTAACGGTTGGCGGCGGTCTTTCTACTTATGATACCATCGTTGCTGATAATACCTTGGAAACAGGCCAACTGTGCTTGGGCAATGGTTTAAACTGTATTACCGCTTGGTCGCAGGCCGGCAGTTCCGTTTGGACTACTTCAGGTAATAATATTTATAACAACAATGTAGGTAATGTTGGTATTGGCACAAATAATCCGGCTTTGGGTAAATTACAGCTTAGAAATGGAGATTTAGTTTTGGATAATTATTCTTTAATTAGGCAAGTAGCTGACTCGGGTTCTTCGCCCGTTTTAATCAACGATCAATTGATGGTCGGCCGGCGTTATGATGTTGGTTGCGGGCATTATTGCGGCAACGGCGTTGATCTGGGAGTTGATTTGGCTGATAATGAAAATTTAATTTTCGGCCGAGTTAAGGCCAATCCGACCGGCACTACTAACCAGAACCTTTTACGACTTCAGCAAGGCAATGGCACTGACGCACAGATTGATAAGTTTAAAGTTGATTTAAGCGGTAATACTACTATGGCCGGCAATTTAGATGTTAATGGCACGGCTATTTTAGGTTCGGCTGGTTTAAATGTGGCCAATGGTCAAAATTTGCTTTATGGCAATATTGACAGCGCTTCTCAAGGCAACTTAATTGTTTTGCAGAATGAAAACGTTAATCAATTTGTGGTTACGGCAGGCGGTGGCGTTAATTTGAATGGCAACCTTATTTTTTACAAGGTTGATAATGCTTACAGGGAAATTAGCATTCAAACTCAAACTTCAGCTAATCCCGGAACCGGTTTAAAGATTTATGCCGGTTCAGCTAATCAGAGTTTTGCCGGAGAAACAAAAATCAATACCCTCCTAGGTTTGATTGAGATAAAAGATTTGCGTATTGGCGATAAGGTTTTAAGCTATAATCCGGACTCTAAAAAGTACACGGAAGCTGAGGTGAGAAAAATATTCTCCCACCAAGCAGAATCTTATTATCTTTTAAACGGCTATCTTAAAGTAACAGCCAAACATCCTTTTTATACTCAAGCCGGCTGGAAGAAAGTTAAAGAATTAACCGGAACAGATATGTTATTTACTATTAATGGCTGGCAAAAACTTGATTCCAAAAAATTAATTAATGAAAAGTTGTTTGTTTATAATCTTCAAGTTGATCAGCCAAATACCTATTTCGCCGAGGGTATTTTGGTCCATAATAAGGCGCCAGTTGACGGCGGCAGTGTTTATATTTATGGCGGTTCTCCTGCCGGGGTAGGCGAGGGTTTGGAGGGCAATGTGATTTTGGGCAATACCGGCTCTGGCGTTAGGGGCAAGGTTATTATTGGCAATCAACAAGCTTGGCCTCAAGGCAATGTATTAGATGTTTATGGCAGCGCTTATATTGGCACTATAGATACAACTTATATTAGTGCATCAGGTAATATTAAAGGTAATTTTGTTTCCCAGGCTGGCGCCGCTTGCGCTGATACGCAAATTTTAAAGAAGGTCTCTGGCAGTTGGACCTGTAGCGCAGATGTTGGCGGGGGAGCTGGCGATAATTTAGGCAATCATACAGCCACGCAAAATATCCAACTTGGTTCATATTGGCTTTCTGGAGACGGAGGCAACGAAGGTGTTTATGTTAATGCTTCAGGTGACGTTGGTATTGGCACAAACAACCCCACAACTAAGTTGGAAGTTAATGGAAATATTAAAAATGCTGGCGTAACATTAGGTGATAATGGCAATGCTATCATTAACGGTTGGTTAGAGGTTGGCGGCGGTTATGGATCAACGGGCGTAACTCTTTCCAGCGCTGGTAATATAAGCGCTAACGGCAACATTGTTGTTGACGGTACTTTGGCTAATCCGAATGATTTTTTTATTGATGGGGATGGTAATGTTCAAATTAGAATTGATAAAAATAACAATGGTACTAATTATTTCAATATTACTAACGGTGCTAATGTAACAGTTCTGCAGGTAAATGAAAGTGGTGATTTAATATTCGAGGGATTTACTAATGATGTGTATGAAACTAATTTTGTAGTAGCTGATCCTACTGCAAGTGATAAAACTATTACCTTCCCAAACTTAACTGGAACAGTGAGTTTGTTTGGTTTAAGTGTGGATAGCGGTGAAATAACAGACGGAACTATTAGTACTACGGATATTCTTGATGGAACAATTGCAGCCGCTGATCTTGCTAATTATTCTGTTTTAAACATTAACATAGCTAATAACGCTGTTACTACTGATAAAATTTCGGATGGCACTATTGGTCTTGCTGATATTGCCAATAGCGTCATTAATGGAGGAAAGCTTACTAACGATATTACTCTCGCAGGAGATTTAACAGTTGGAGGAAATGACATAAAACCTAATGATGGAGGCGCCGGTGGTGCGGCTATTCAATTTAATAACGGCAACGTCATTATTCGCTTAGGGCAATAATTATGCAAAGATTTTTATTTAAAACAAGCGCCATTTCTTTACTAGCTATTTTTGTTCTAGCTCTAGGGTTTTTCTTAAAGAATAATTTTTATTTAGTGGATAAGGTCGAGGCGAGAAATGACGGCAATGTTTGCGTTGCCACCAACAATGGCTCAAAATTTTCCTTTACCACGCCGGCCGGAACTGAATTTGCTTTTATCAATAACAGCGGACAATTTGGTTTTAACGGAACTTTATACAGCCAAGAAACCCAAGGCGCCGTGCTTGATCTAGAATCAGAAAGAGAGTTCGGCTACCGTTGCCAGGATTTTGGCAATGACGGCGATTACACTAATGATTATTTTGATTATCGGATTGATAATGCCAATGGCATTACCACCATGGCCGTAGTTTATTGCCGAGCAGGCGGCGCTACTAAGGTATTTGTTAAAAGGATTATCAGGGAGGGCCAATTTGACGGCGCTGGCGTTATGAATAATTTAGACTTGAATGGGAGCAATCAATTCATCCTTTTAAGTAGCGCTGGCAATATTGTGGCTGGCATTGATAATGTGGGCGGCACAAATAATCTGGTTTTAGCAGGTTGTTATCAAGACGATTTTGCTTTCTAATTTTTATCATGCTTAAGCAGTTAAAAGTTTGTCTAATCATCAGTTTTTTGATTGCAGGAGGTTTTTTTGTTTATCAAAATTTTATTTTTGCCGCGGTGGCGGATCCCACGGTGGTTTTATCCGGCGATGACATTTTGCAAAACGGCGGGTCTGACGACGCTTATGACGCTTTGGTGATTTTAGACATTACCACCGGCCAGGCCAATCCCAGCGTTTGGGAGATTCAGTATTCCAATAACGCCGGACAGTCATGGAGCAATGTGGTCGCTAATTATGAATCGCTGGCCAACAACCATCGCAAATACTATTTTTCCACTTCCAAAATTTACGCGCCCACCTTATTAATCAGGGTCAGAGCGCAGGAAGCCGGGAAAGAATGGAGCAACTACACCCAGGTCTCATTATCATTAGTTCATAGGACTACCAATCACGGCGCGCATTATTTTGTGGAAAGTTTTAATGACGCAACTTTTCAAGGCGCGACTAACAAGATTGATTGGGATATAACTCAAGCCAGAGTTGAATTAGGCGATAATCCCCCTAATTACCATCCTAACGGCACGGTTCAATCCACTAACCTGCTTGCGGGGGTGGGCAATGGCAATGTTTTAGCGGTTGCTTTTCAGCCAGTGCAATGGGATTTTACAGAAACAGCCGAATATCAGGTTTCCAATAACGGTTCTGATTGGTATGGCGATACCAGCGGTACGCCAAAATCCAACGTTTGGTTTAGATTTATCGGACAAAAAGTTCCTACTGCTGTTACAGTGCCCTTTGGCGGGCCAACAGGCAACGGCTTGTATTTTAAGTTCTATTTAAAAACTAATAATACGGATTTTTCTCCGCAAGTATTCCAGTTGCGCTTTAATTGGAGCGAAAACAGTCCGCCCCAGGCCTGCTTTACTGTTTCGCCCACCACTTCTACCGATCCCAGCCAAGTGTACAGCTACAACGCCAACTGCTCTTCCGATTATGAAGATACTTTGGCTAACTTGAATTTTAGATGGGACTGGGAAAACAACGGGGTTTTTGACACGGCTTGGGAAACCGGTTTTGCCGGTTATATTAAGACGCATATTTTTAATTCCACTTCCACTTTTGTCACCAAAGTGGAAGCCCGCGATACCAATAACGCCGTCAGCAGTTTTACCAACAGCATAAATGAGCTGGGCGTGGCAGGTTCAATTTCGGGCTGGCTGTGGAGCTCCAATTACGGCTGGGTGTCGTTAAACTGCGACAACACTTATTACGGCAATCCCATAAAATACTGCCCCCCTAATTACGGTTGGCAAATGAACGCCGATTACACCATGTCGGGTTGGGCTTGGGATGCCAATCTGGGCTGGTTGTGTTTAGGCGTAACCTGCCAGGCCTATGGCTTAACGCCGGATAACGGAGCGGCGCAGGCGGTTTATTCCCGAGCCACCGGCCAAGTAACGGGTTGGGCTAAATATCTTAGTTTCAATCAAAGCGGCTGGCTGCAATTAAGAGGCAATTGGTGTAATTTTTCGCCACCCGACGATAATTGCGTCCACGTCAATTTAAGCCAGCGTTCGCTTAAGGGCTGGGCTTGGGCCGGCGGGTTGGAGAGCGGTTCTTTAATCGGTCCGGGCTGGACGCAGTTTGAGGGCAATTTAAACGTGCCCTGGCTGGAAACCAAATACGGCTCCATTTACGGACGGGGCAATGTGGGCACGCCGGATACGGCCACCGCGCCCCAAGGCAGTTACAACGCCAGCTACTGCATTTTAGCCAGCGGCAACATTGTTAATTTAATCAGCCAAGATCCCACTTGCGTGACTCCGGCTTACCGCAATTTGGGCTTTCCCAATGTCAGCCAAAAATACAAAACCATTACCGGCATTATTGATTTTGACCGGATTTTGAAGGGCGACCAAATTGTTTATCAAAATCAGGACGTGGACGCCGCTTTGCCCAAAACGTTGGGTGGCAAGGTTTATTATTTTAACGCGGTCGGCGTCAATAGTTATACCATTGATTCGCCCATGACTTTTTACAACGCCCGCAATCTTCAGTCCTCCGGCGCCGGCACCGTGGTGGTAAACGGTGACTTGTATATTAACAGCAATTTGTATTACGAAGGCAACCCCGTTAGCGGTCAGATTGAGAATCTGGCTTCTATCGCCTGGATTGTCAAAGGCGACGTTATTATTTCCCCTGGCGTTTCTAATCTGGTCGGCAACTTTATTGCCTTGGGCAAATCAGGCGTAGCTTGTCCGGCTGCTACTTGCGGTCATTTTAAAACGGGCGACGATTCAGCTAGCCCGCGCCAGCTGGTAGTGAACGGATTGGTTATGGCCAAAAAGTTCAGTTTTGAAAGATTTTATAAAGCGGCGGGCAAGTCCGCGGAAAAAATCATTTATGACGGCCGGGTGATCGTCAACACCCCGCCGGGCTTGGAGGACTTGGCCAAAGGCCTGCCCATTTGGCGCGAGGCGTATTCTACTCTTCAGATAGAATAGCGAAGGCCTTGCCCCACTACCGTCATTGCGAGCCCCATAGGGGCGCGGCAATCCCGTTGTACTTGGTATAAACATCGGGATTGCTTCGTCGCTTCGCTCCTCGCAATGACCATTATGGGCAAGGCCTTTTTCTATTCCAAAAATTCATCCCCAAAATTTATCTTGGTTGATTATCGTTTTTGTGTTATAATTTAGGTTGAAATCAGGAAGGGGCGGGGTCACCCCGCCCTTACTTTAAACTATAACCCATGATTTTTACCTATGGGATTGTTTGCCTCAAAAGAAAGTTATTTAGGCGTGGATATTGGCACGGCCAGCATTAAAATCGTGGAGCTGTCTTCGTTTAACGGCCGTCCTAAATTAATGACTTACGGCTATGCCGACATTGCGACCGATATTGTTCACAGCAAATCGGAAGAAAACCAGATTAAAATCGTCAATTCCTTAAAAAACGTGGTGGCTAAATCGCGCGTGGGCACCAATCTGGCCATTGGCGCTTTGCCAACCTTTTCCGTCTTCAATTCCATTATTACTTTGCCGGCCATGTCGGAGCATGATTTGGCTTCGGCCATCAAATGGGAGGCCAAAAAGTACGTGCCACTGCCTTTGGAAGAAATGATTTTGGATTGGAAAATCATTAAAGAAAACGACGGCGCCATAAAAGCGCCTTTAGAGCCGCTGCCGCCCTTGCCCAAGAAAAAGTTTTCGCTGTTTGGCTCCAAAAAAGCCAAGTCCGCAATTTCCCCAGGCAAGCTAGGTGGCAAGCCAGAAAACGTCCGCGTTTTGGTTACGGCCGCCCCTAAAAATTTGGTCAGTCGATATTTGAGTATTTTTAAGCAAGCCGGCCTTAAATTGATCAGCTTGGAAACCGAGGCCTTTGCTTTGGCCCGCTCCTTAATCGGCTCTGATCCGGGTACGCTGATGATTGTGGACATCGGCTCCATCACCACCGATATTTGCATCATTGAAAAAGGCGTGCCGGTGTTAAACCGCAGTATTGATTTGGGCGGCCTGTCCATCAGCAAATCCATCGCCCAAAGTTTGAACATTTCCCTGGAAAGAGCCGAACAGTTTAAAAGGGATTTTGGCGTCAGTATTGGCGACACCGATCAGCCGCAGGGCATTAACAAAAATATCGCGGCTTCGCTGGCGCCCATTATCAACGAAATAAAATACGTTTTTGATTTGTATCAAGGCCAGGCCACCAAGCCCGTGGAAAAAATAGTTTTATCAGGCGGATCGGCCTCTTTACCCAATTTGTCAGGTTATTTTGAAGATTTATTCGCCAAGCCGACCATTATCGGCAATCCTTGGGATAAAATAATTTATGACTCGGGCTTAAAAGCGGTTTTGGACGAAGTCGGTTCCCGGATGGCGGTGGCTATTGGTTTGGCGATGAGAGACATTAAGTAATTTTTTTGGTCATTGCGAGCGAATGAAATGAGCGAAGCAATCTCAAATGAGATTGCGGAGCCTGTCCCGAGCGATAGCGAGGGATCGCCCGCCGATACGGCGGGCTCCTCGCAATGACGGTAATTTAAACTCATGAACGACATCAATTTACTGCCGGAAGAATTAAGAGACGAGGAAGAGCGCAAAGTGGGTCAGGCGTCAGCTGGTTCAGAACCGGCGTCCTGGCATTTGCCCGGCAACAATAATCAGAGCAATCCAACCAAGCCGGCTTTGCCAGCGAGGCGGGGTGAGCCGTCCGATAGTGGTTCGGTTTTATCTTCCAAACCCCTAGCAACGGCGACCAAGCTTGATTTTAAGCCCTTGGTGCCAATTTTTGATTTGGACGCGGAAGCAAAAAAATCGCCCTGGCCGGAGGAGTTATCGCCTCACTCTGAAATTCCCACGCTAAAGGCGGACCAGCAAAAATCCAATGGCCCGGAGGCGACTTTGTTTATGCCAAAAAGCGCCAAGCCGAGGTCAGCCCGCCTTGACTCGCGTCAGGCGAGGCCAGGCGGCGGTTTGTTAAGCCGCTTGTTCGGCAAAAAAGCAGCCAAGGGCAAGATTATTCAAAATAAGCTGGATAGTCATGTTTCTGCCTCCGCTTTTGGCAAATCGGTTGACGTTAATTTGATTCCCGAGGGCTCGGATTTGCTGCCCAACCAGCATTTTTATTCTTATTTTATCTACGCCGGCGCTGGCGGCCTGCTTACGGTGGGGCTGATGTTTTTGGGCCTGGTTTTATATCAGCAAAGAATCAACAATCAGGAAAAAGAAGTTACGGCCAAAGTCAACGCCAGCGAGATGATCTATAATCAGCTTAAAGCCAAGGAAGAGGCCTTAAGCGCCTGGTCCAAAAAAGCCGTGGCCATCCAGGGATTGTTTGACAACCATGTTTATTGGACTAATTTTTTTGCCAAGCTGCAAAGCGTGACCAGCCCTGACGTTTATTACAAGGATATTAACACGGCCGTGGACGGTTCGGTGGCGTTGTCGGCCGTGGCCGGCAGTTATTTGGCCGTGGCCAAACAGTATTTGGCTTACCAGCAAGCCGATCAAATAATTAAAGAAGTCGCGATCACCAATATGGCGGGCGACCAGGCGTCAGAGGAAATCAATTTTAGCGTTAAGCTGCGATTTTTTCCCGAGATTTTTTTCTTAACCTTTAATAACGATTAAATGGAGCAAACCGAGAAAAAAAATAAACAAGCGGCCCAGCTGAACGTTTGGCTGAATAAAAATTACAAAATCGCTGCTGGCTCAATTGGCGTTGTGGTAATGCTCGCCGGTTTGTTTTGGCTGGTTTATCCCAAATATCAAACCCTGCGTCAGGTGACGACCGCCAGTTTGCCGGATAAAATCGGGGAACTTAAGGCCCTGGAGGACTACGCGGTCAAGATTAAAGAATTGGAACGGGTGATTGCCGATTGGCAAACTAAAAATCAAACCAAGGTCAAAATTTTGGAGCAGGTTTTGCCCGGTACTCCCAAGGTGCCGGAGTTAATCGCCCAACTGGACGCTTTAGCCAGAGCCAGCGGTTTTACCATTAATTCTTTGGATTTTGCCGAGAGTGAAGCGGGTCAGTTGTCCGGCACAACAGGCGCCGCTGTTACCAAGGCCAAAGTCGCGGTTAATAAGGCCGCCGGGCTGGATGAAATTTTAGATAAAAACATCCGCTTGGTCAACATTAATTTAAATCTGACCGGCGGCGATTATTTGTCTTTTAAAAAGTTTCTGGATCGCCTGGAAAAAAATATGCGTTTGCTGGATGTTGTTTCCATTGATTTCAGCAGTTCCTTATCGGAGGGCACGGATTACGCTTTGGCCTTAAGAACTTATTATTTAATTTCGCCAAACGCGGCTTATTAGCGACGTAGAGCGAAATCCCGCTAAGCGGGACGAGCCGAGGAGCTTATATGTACCCATATGAAAATAATTAAGCGACAGTCAAAAAATCAGGGTTGGGCAGGGCCGGTGGTATGGCTCGCCTTGTTGGTTTTAGTCCTGACCGTCGGTTTTTACCAACTGCCGCCCTTGGCTCAAGGCCAGGCAACGAGTTTGAATTTGAATCAATATCAAAGCGCGCTAACTAAAGTGCAAGCGCTAATCAGTTCTTTGCCGCAAGATATTTTTACCAATCCGTTGTTAGACCGGTTGATTCAGCCGATTCCCATGCCTTTTGAAGCCGGGGCGGTGGGCAACGATAATCCTTTCCAGCTGCCCGAGCCGCCAGAGATTTTGTTACAACAAAGGTAAGTCGTTTTATCACGCCATCCCCACCTAACCTCCCCCTCAAGAAGGGGGAGGAGAGGAGGGGGTCGTCATTTACCAACATGTCCGAGACCAGCAGACAAATTTTAGACGAATTAAAAAAAGGCGGCCAGCTGGACGACCCCTCTTATCAGCGTTATTTAAAACTGGCCGAAGACGAGGATCAGCAGGCCTTGCTGTTAGCTTTAAATGAAGATCCGGCCATTGCCAAAGAAGCCCTGGCCCAGGCCAAAGGCATAGTTTTAGGCATTCCCTATGTTAATTTGGAAGGCAAAGATCTGCCTTTGGCGGTTTTAAAGGTTTTGCCCCAGGATCTGGCGGCCAATTACCAGATGCTGATTTTTGGGCAAGAAGGCAATGTTTTGGAAGTCGGCCTGGTTGATCCGCAAAATTACAAGGCCGTGGAAGCCATTGAATTTTTGGCCCGCAAAAAAAATTACCGGCTTAAATATTTCATTATTTCTTCCGCGAGTTTTACCTTGGGCTATAAAAATTATCAAAATTTAAGAGAGCAGGTCAGCCAGGCCCTGGATTTTGCCGAAGAAAAATTCGCGCCCAAAGACAAAGGCGGTTTGGAGGAGCCGACCAAGCTGGAAGAAATAGTTAAAACCGCGCCCGTTTCCAAAATTGTGTCCGTAATCTTGCGGCACGCCATTGAAGGCGGGGCTTCCGATATCCACATTGAGCCCTACAGCGATAAAAGCCGGGTCAGATACAGGATCGACGGCATTTTGCATACTTCCATTGTTTTGCCCATTTATGTTCATGCGGCCTTGATTTCCAGGATTAAAGTCATGTCCAATTTAAAGATTGATGAAACCCGCGTTCCCCAGGACGGCCGTATCCGCTTAAACATCAACGGGAACGACGTGGATTTTCGGGTGGCCACCATTCCTTTGGTTAATCAGGAAAAAGTGGTCATAAGAATTTTGGAATCGCCCAAAACCGCTCCGACTTTTAGCGAGCTGGGCTTTATGGGCAACCAGTTAAAAGCCATGGAGCGGAACATTAGCAAGCCCAATGGCATGTTTTTGGTGACCGGCCCGACCGGTTCGGGCAAATCCACCACTTTGTTTTCGGCCTTGTCGACGCTAAACAAGGAAGGAGTCAATATCAGCACCTTGGAAGACCCGGTGGAATATTATATGGAGGGGGTCAATCAGTCGCAGGTTAAAAGCGAAGTTGGTTTTACTTTTGCCACTGGCCTGCGGGCTTTGTTTAGGCAGGATCCCAACGTGATTATGGTGGGCGAGATTAGGGACCAGGAGACCTCCAAGCTGGCCATTCATGCCGCCCTGACCGGCCACTTTGTTTTATCCACTTTGCACACCAACGACGCCATCGGCGCGATTCCGCGCTTGATGGACATGGGCGGCGAGCCGTTTTTGCTGGCTTCAACTTTAAATTTGATTTTAGCCCAGCGCTTGGTTAGAAAAATTTGCCCCAACTGCCAAGTCAAAACCGACCTGGCTCCCGAAATTAGGCAGAGTATTGAGGCGGCTTTGAGCGACTTGCCCCAAGAGGTTTGGTACGAGGGAGTTAAAGATAACAAAGCCCGGCAGGTTTACAAAGGCAAGGGTTGCGTCCAGTGCGGCGAAAGCGGCTATAAAGGCCGTTTGGCCATTGCCGAAGTTTTAACTGTCAGCGAAAAAATGCGGGAGATTATTGCCAAGGGCTTTCCGCAAAAAGAAGTGGCCGAAGAATTAAAACTGCAAAAATTCATTAGCATTACCCAGGACGGCTGGATGAAGGTTTTGCTGGGGCTGACCACGGTTGAAGAAATTTTAAGAGTCACTAAGATGGAAGAATAATTAATACTTGTCATCGCGAGCGACCCCGACTTGCCGTAGGCAACGTCGGAGGAGCGTGGCGATCTCGTTACTGGTTTAAGCTTTGAGATTGCTTCGTCGTCCCGACGTTTGCTTCGCAAAGTCGGGACTCCTCGCAATGACGATTATACCCTCGCTCGCTTTAATAAAAAATATATGGCCGACAAACTAAAAATTTTAATCATTGAGGACGACACCTTTTTACTGCAAATGTACTCCACCAAATTGGAGTTGGAGGGTTTTGAGGTGGTTGACGCCACCGACGGCGAAAAGGGTTTAAGGCAGGCCAAAAAAGAACTGCCCGATTTGATTCTGTTGGATCTGATTTTGCCTAAAAAAGACGGCCTGGCCGTGTTGGAAGAATTAAAAAAAGATCCGGCCACCGCGGCAATTCCGGTGATTATTTTGTCCAACATCGGGCAAAAAGAGCAGATTGACCGTTGTTTTGAACTGGGCGCCGTCGACTATATGATCAAGGCCCATTTTATTCCGTCAGAAGTTATTGCTAAGATTGAAAAAACGCTGGAGAAGTTTTAACCACTGTCATTCTGGAACCCGCCGAAGGCGGGTGAAGCAATCTCAAATGAGATTGCCACGCGCTGAACCGTACGGTTCAGCGCTCGCAATGACACAGACCACTATGTCAACAACCGACACCATCACCATCAACCGCATTTTAAATACCGTGGCCGAAAGAAAAGCCACGGACATTCATTTTGTGGTGGGCAATTATCCCTTTTTAAGAATCAAAGGATCATTAGTGCCCATGGAAGGCGAACAGCTGATTACCCCGGAGGTGATGCGGGGAATCATGAATTTTTTCGTGTCCGAAGAAAAAAAGAAGATATTAGACGTTACCAAAGATTTGAAATATATTTTCGACTGGCTGGGCAAAGTCCGCTTTAGAGTGCATTTGTTTCAGCAGAAAGGCCAATACAGTTTGTCTTTAAAAATGATTGAAGGGCGCGTGGCTTCACTGGCGGATTTGGCTTTGCCTAAAATCGTGGCTGACATGCTTGACTCCAACCAAGGTTTGATTTTTATCACCGGACCGTTCAATTCCGGACGTTCCACCACCGTGGCCGCCATGATTCAACACATCAACCAAACCCGCAGCGAACACATTCTTTATTTGGGCGAACCGGTGGAGCATTTGTTCGTTAACGATAAAAGCATTATTGAACAGAGGGAAGTGGGGGTGGACGTGCCCACTTTTGCCCAAGGCCTGGCTTCGGCCAAAGACGAAGACGTCAATATCGTGGTAACGGCCAAACTGCCGGACAAGGAATCATTGGAGCAGGCCCTGGAGTTGTCCGAATCCGGCCGCTTGGTAATCGGCATTTTGGATTATTATTCGGCCGTAACCGCTTTGGATGGCTTGGTCAGCGAGTTTACAGATGCCAAAGTGCTGTGGGCGCGCAACGTCCTGGCGGATTTTTTAGTGGGCGTAATTGTCCAGCGCCTGGTGCGCGCTGTTGACGGCGAGATGACTCTGGCGGTTGAGGTTTTGACCAATTCGCCTTCGGGCAAGGCCCTGATTAAAGAAGGGCGCTTTGCCCAACTGGAAAGCATTATCCAAACCTCCAAAGCCGAAGGCATGATCAGCTTGGAAAGATCGTTGGTTGAGCTGGTCAATCGCGGCAAAATTAAGCCCGAAGAAGCCATTAACAACGCCGTGGATCCCAAGTCCATGAAAATGCTGTTGAGAAGATAATTAACTTTTGTCATAGCGAGCACGTGAAACGAACCAAGTAATTTCAACGAGATTGCTTCGTCGGTCCCGCTAAGCGGGACCTCCTCGCAATGGCTACGCCATGTCACAATATTCATACAAAGCAAAACGTAAGAACGGCCAGATTTTTGAAGGCGTGGTGGAAGCGCCGGACGAAGATTTGGCGGTGGAGGTCTTGCGCGATCGCGGCCTGGAGGTTGTTTTTTTACAGCAGCTGGCCAAAGAAATCGTCAAGAAAAGCTCTGGTTTTAAACTGCCTTGGTTAGGCGGCAAAATCAAAAGAAAAGAAGTGGTGATTTTTTCCCGCCAGCTGGCGGTCATGATTTCCGCCAATCTTTCGGTGGTGCAAGCCCTGCGCATTATTGTGGCCCAGACCGAACAGCCGGCTTTAAAAGACGCCATTACCGATGTTGCCGATGAAGTGGAAAGCGGCATTAAGCTCTCGGTGGCCTTTGAAAAATATCCCAAAGTTTTTTCCCATTTTTTCGTTTCCATGGTCAGAAGCGGCGAAACCTCGGGCAAATTGGACGAAGTTTTGGAATATTTGGCTGATCAGGAAGAAAAGGATTACGATTTGGTTTCCAAAATCAAGGGCGCCATGATTTATCCGGTTTTTATCATCAGCGGCCTGGCGGTGGTGGGCGTGGCCATGATGATTTTTGTCATTCCCCAGCTGACCGGCATGCTGACCGCTTCGGGCACGGCTTTGCCTTTTTCCACCCGCCTGTTGATTGGAACCAGCGACGCTTTGAGGTTTCAATGGTATTGGTTTGTGATCGGCGCGGCTGTTTTATTTGTCGGTATCAAGTATTTGTTAAATTCCCCTCAAGGCAAACATTTTTTTGACACCGTTAAATTGAAATTTCCGGTTTTTGGCAAACTGTTCCAGATGATTTATCTGGTGCGCTTTACCCAATCGCTTTCCACTTTAACCAAAGGCGGCGTGCCCTTGACGGCGGGCTTAACCATTGTGGCCGAAGTGGTGGGCAATGATTTGTATAAAGGGCTGATAGAACAAACCATTAAAGAAGTGGAAGACGGCAATTCCGTGGCCGTGGTTTTTTTGGAATCGCCCGTGGTGCCCAAATTGGTTTCGCAGATGCTTAGCGTGGGTGAAAAAACCGGCCGCTTGGATCAGGTGTTAGACAAGGTTAGCGGTTTTTACGGCCGGGAAATAGAAAACATGGTGTCTAACATGACTCATTTGATTGAGCCGTTTATTATGGTGATTATCGGTATTGCAGTGGGCGGCATGGTCGCCTCGATTATATTACCGATGTACAACCTGGCCAATCAATTTTAACGTTGGTAGGGGCACAACATGTTGTGCCCCTACGTTTTGCGCCACGTTCATTAATTAGGCGACCAGGCCGCCCCATCAATTTATGTTAATTTAATCCTGATAACCTGTTGATAGGTTGATGGTTTTTCCACAGGACATTGATTTTTGTTAAAAAATGTGCTATAATAATAAATGATTAGGTGTTTTTTAGTTATCCCCACTGAAGCAGATGCTACGTATCGCTTCAGTGCAAGCACAATAATAGACGCATTTCGCGTCGCTTCAGTGCAGGTAGAATCGAGAAATTTACAATTTTACGGCTGAACATCTTTGATCTCATTTTTTTAAAAAATAAAAAAATCAATTTATGAACAAACAAAGGGTTGGTCTCTTCCGCCGGAACATTAGCGGATTTACCCTGATTGAGCTGTTGGTGGTTATTTCCATCATCGGCTTGCTGTCCACTTTAGCCGTTGTTTCTTTAAACAATGCCCGCGCCAAAGCCAGGGACGCGCGCCGGCTGTCGGATTTAAAAGCCGTGCAAACCGCCATGGAAATTTATCGGGATGATAATAACGATTACGTCGTGGATTTAGCGGGCGATAATAAGTGGTCCACCACCATTACCGGTATGAACACCGGTACTGATATTTATTTGCCGGCCGGCGCCCCCATGGATCCCGACCCCACCCGGGCGGTGGGCCAGCTTAACGTTGGTAAAAGCTACGTTTATTGCGTTTCCACGGATTTGACTTTTTATTTGATGCACGCCAATTTGGAGGTCTCGCCGCCGGCCAGCGGCTTAAGCGGCGGTCTTAATCCATTAACTTATCCCGTCGGCAGCTGTGTTAATGCCGCCGGTCCGGTGGATCCGCTTACCGTTGTCTGTGACGGCAATTTGGGTTTTTGCTTAGGCCGTTTGTAATTTAAACTTTAATAAATTATTAACAAAAGGTCGATTGTTAATAAATAAAGTAATAAAAAGAAATTAAAAAAATATGATTAAATCAAATAAAGGTTTCACTCTTATCGAACTTTTGGTGGTTATCGCCATTATCGGCTTGCTTTCAACTTTAGCCGTGGTTTCCCTCAACAACGCCCGTTCCAAGGCCAGGGACGCCCGTAGAACCGCTGACTTAAAAACAATCCAATCGGCCTTGGAGCTTTCCAAAGGCGACAATTCTAACAGCGCCATCTTTGCCATGCCGGCGGCTGGACCTGGAGCTTGGGCTTCTTTGGGCACGAGCGCGTCTTTTCTAGCCAACTACTTGCCCGGCGGCATGCCGGTTGATCCTTCGGGTACTCCTTCGAAGTATAATTTGTGTACCAACAACACAGCTGGCGGTCCGATGAATTATCTGTTGACTGCTACTTTGGAAAATACCACGTCTGTTCCCGGCGGTAGCGTTGGTCTTATTTCCGCTTGGGCGGCTGGTGATTGCCGTGATTCGTTGGATTCCAACCCGTCTACCGTGGCGGCTGGTACTTGTCAAACCGCCGGACTGTTCTGCTTGGGCGATATCAGTAAATAATTGATTTTTCGGTCTTAATAAAAGGCCTTGCCTTCAATCGTCATTGCGAGCCCCGAAGGGGCGCGGCAATCCCGTTGTACTTGGTATAAACATCGGGATTGCGGAGCCTGTCCCGAGCGTAGAGAGGGATCTCGCTCCTCGCAATGACAGTTAGGGGCAAGGCCTTTTTAGTTTGTAAAAAACCTTAAAATAGCTTAAAATATAGGTATGTTATTCGTGATTTTAGCGGGAATTTTGGGCTTGATTATCGGCAGTTTTTTAAATGCCGTGATTTTTCGGTTAAAGAGCGGGGAACAGTTTGTAACCGGCCATTCCAAATGCCCGAGTTGTAAACATCCTTTGGCTTTTTTAGACCTTATTCCCTTATTCAGCTTTATTTTTTTACAAGGCAAATGCCGCTACTGCCATCAGTCCATTTCCTGGCAATATCCTTTGGTTGAATTAGTTACAGCGCTTGTCTTTATAGTCGGCTATTATCATTTTTTCGGCCTTGAGTCCGCGGCTTTCAGTCCCGAGTATTTAATCTACCTGATATTTTCCTGTTTTCTGATTATTATTTTTGTTTACGATTTTAGATATTATTTAATTCTTGATAAAGTCAGCTTGATCGCTTTAGTCGTTGCTTTTGTTTTAAATTATCTGGCCGGCCGGCCGTTGCTTAACTTGGCTTTAGCGGCTGTGGTGATCGGCGGCTTTTTTTTCCTGCAGTTTGTTATTTCCAAGGGCAAATGGATTGGCGGGGGAGATATCCGTTTGGGCTTGGTGATGGGCGCGATGCTGGGCTGGCCCATGGGTTTGGTGGCTTTGGGCCTGGCTTATCTTATCGGCGCGGCCTTTGGCCTCATTTTAATGGCCTTAAAAAAGAAGGGGCTAAACAGCCAACTGCCTTTTGGCGCGTTTTTGTCTTTAACCACTTGGGCGTGCCTATTGTGGGGGCAAAGAATTTTAGAGTGGTATATGGATAAAGTGTTATAAGTCATCCTGGAGCGACTCCGACTTGCCAAAGGCAACGTCGGAGGAAGCGATAGGATCTACATTGAATTACCCCAAGGTATTTCACAGGAGATTCTATCGCTGCGTCCCGCTTTGGCGGGACTTGCTCCAGAATGACAGATTTAGCTAATTTTATGAAACTAAAAGGTTTTACAGTCATGGAAATGCTGGTTATTGGCGGGATTTTCGTAATCGTGGCCGGCATGGTGTTAGTCAATTTTAAACGCGGCGAAAACAGCACGCAGTTTTTGCTGGCCACTGAAGAAGTCGCTTCCAATATCCGCAAAACGCAAACCCAGACCTTGACCGGTTCAATAGAGGAGCAAATCGTGGCCAGCGGCGGCTTTGGCTTGTATTTTGATCTGGCTCGGCCGGGCCAGTACCTGATGTTTAGGGATAATGGGAATCAAGTTTATGAAAACGGGGTAGATACCCTAATGGCCAGCACCACTTTGCCTAACGGCCTGACCTTTTCCGCTTTAAGCGCTAATCCTTTAACTATAGTTTTTAAACCGCCCAAACCCACCATTTATCTTAACGGCGGAATTATTAACAATAGCGCCGATATTTATTTAACCAGCGACCGGATTAGCGACAAGCGAGGCCATATTAATATTAACCGAATTACCGGACGAATCACGGCGGAGTTGGAGCAGTTATAATTAAGAGATCCTATCACTTCGCCGGGCTTAGCTCGGCTCGTTCCAGGATGACAAATTAAGAGATCCTACCCCCTTCGACTCCCCGCCGAATCGGCGGGTCGCTCAGGGTCCAGGATGACAAATAATGATGAATAAACTTATTAAAAATAAATTCGGATTGACGCTTATTGAAGTAGTGGTGGCTTTGGGCGTGGTTACTACCGGCGTTATCTCGGGGTTGACCTTAACGACCTTTAATTTAACCACCGCAATGTCCAGCGCCACCCGTTTGGTGGCTGCCAATTTGGCCAGAGAGGGCATTGAGGTTATCAGGCAAAAACGCGATTCCAACTGGCTGGCTAATGCTCCTTGGAATCAGGGCATTGTAGAAGCAAATAAATACCGCCTAACCGTTTATTTTAATGAAGCCAGTAATCAATGGACAACCGTCAGCCAGGTGGTTGACATAGCCAATTGTTCTGACTGCCAAATTTATTTAAATCCAGCTACGGGCGTTTATTCCCACAATAATATTGGCACGCTGCCTATTTCCTATAAACGCATGATCGGGTTAAAAGAAATTTGCTGGCAGGCAGCAGTCAGCGCCGAAGTGATTTTGGCGGCTGGACAAAAATGCGCCGACGTTAACCAGCCCTTGGTGGGCTATGAAGTGGAAAGTTTGGTGACCTGGACTGAAAACAGCCGCGCTCACAGTTTAAGCGTGGTGGATAGGTTGTATGATTGG
>ORJL010281456.1_pt1 | contig 31255 bp, 27 predicted proteins | sample 1779941 | NCBI WGS metagenome assembly ORJL01 (sample SAMEA104232317, study PRJEB22302) | groundwater metagenome | biome: forest; feature: aquifer; material: groundwater | place: USA | collected 2011-08-07 | depth 5.8 m | reverse complement strand
AAAGTAATATGGTTGAAAACCTGATACATGGTTATGCTTAGTTTGATACTTCAATTGAAATAACTTGTTCTTATTGAAATATGTTAAGGGCATTATGGGTACATATAAAAAAGAACAAGTACCCATCGGGTACATATCTATAACCTTCTAGATTTCTTTTCAGATCGAATTCTTCCTAACCATTTTTAATCCGCGTTCTTCAAAGAAATCATAAAGATTGATACAATAAACGTCATTCTTTTTAGCGACTTCGGGGATTTTATTTGAGACAAATTTTTTCTCATCAGATATAAGTTTGCAGCCGTGAACTTTACAGTATGCAATTAAATAAGGGTCGGCTTCATTTTTACCATCTGCAAGTTTCTTTTGATTTAGAAATCCAGAAGTGTATTCGGTATTGATGATTGGGATTGCTTCGTTAATAACAGATTCATCAACTTTTTTAACGAATTTCCGCTTTCTTTTAAAACGTTTAATCAACTTTATAAGAAAATCTTTTCTACCCAGATAATCTTCAATTATTTCCTTTTCAACAAAATCAATGGTGATAAAATTATCGCTAAGTATTAATTCCTCTATTTCTTCCCAAATTGCTTTAAAGACCGGATTATTATATTCGAATTTATCCTGTAGATTTATAAGCGCGCTTGTATCAATAACATAAACGTTTTGGCTAAAAAGATCCGCACTCATTTATAACCCATATAAGTGTTGACGGATTTTAGGAATGTAAATCAACTTAGCACCGAGATAATCAGAGAGTTCTTTGAGGTTTATTTTATTTTGCTCATAAGCACCAAAAGCTAAACTTAAAAATGTTTTACCTCGTTCTTTAACTATCTCTTTAGGAATATTCCTTCCTTCGGATTCTTTTGCTCTGCCAAATGAAGGCTTGTTCCAAGATTTTAATTTTTCTTCATAATATTTTTTAGTTGTTAGTTTAAGGTCATATAGCTTTCTTAATATTACTAAGCGACCTACAAAGAAACTGTTACCTATTTCTATCAAATCTTTGCTAGACCATTCTTTTATATCTTCGCTGATATTTTTTTCAACGATTTTGCTCTTTAGCAATTCATCTGCTGGGACCAATATTTCTGCTGCAAAAGTGTTGCACCATTTCTCAATTTGCTGTTGATTATTCAGCCCAATGTCGCAAATACCGGATTCATTTAACAAGAGGTGTCCAACTTCGTGAAAGAGTGTGAATATTTTTGCAGTTGTAAGTTCACTACCTCTTTTAATTACTATTATTGGAAGTTCTTCATCATTTATTGAAAATCCTCTAAGGTTATCTTTGGTAAGAGGCAATTGAAATACTGCAACACCAAGATTTTCAATTTTCTCAATATATCCTTCGAAGGCAAGATCAATATTCTTAAGTTCTTTTAGTTCATCCAGGTTCCATACTCTTCTGAATTGTTGAGCAATATTAATTGGGTCGTCTGATAAAGATGCACTATTTGAAAATTTTCTAATCGGTAAACCAAGTTCATTTTTCAGTTGAACTAATGAATAAACTAGTGCACGCGCTTTTTCTACTACCTTTATGGTTTTAATATCAAATACTCCGATCTGTTCAGAGTTAACAGTTCTTCTATCATTAGGCAAAGGTTTTTCTTTTGGTGGTTCGTAAAGTAATAAGGAAGCAAGGGATTTATTATAAGCTTTCGCAACAGCGTTAAGTTCTTTCAAGGTTGGTTTTCTAAAACCAGATTCAAACTGTTTAATAACTTCTTCAGACATCTTTGTTAGTTTTGCTGCTTTGGGAAAATCCATTTTTATGGATAGCCGCATCCACCTCAGTACTTCAGGACTAACATTTATATTTTGTTCCATTTTAAGTTCCTAATAGAAATTGCCTTTTAAATTTACTCTTCCTCTAACTCTTTTCCCATGCGGTATTTTATATCATAGTTGATAATGGCTGTAATTCCTATTTTATGAAACCAAATTGCTTATCAACTAATAATTTTCTGTCTAAAAACAAGTTTGAAAGTTCACAAGTAATCTCTGGTACTAAAGTACATGAGTGACATGCTGCCAAATTAAGCTGCGAAACTCCTTGCCCATCTGATCCAATACATATTGGGTCTGATGAACAATCACTGGCTCGGTTAATTGCACTTTGAATTATTTCATTAAGTTTATCTAAGTCATTACATAAGTTTGCAAGTCCGCCTAAATAGCCATCTGTGCCGTCAAATGCTGAAATCAAAAACCCGTGCATTGTGTTACTCACGTACAATCGTTCCTGTAACGAAGCTACAGGATAGCCACACACATATTCCAATTCACGAATTAGCAAATGAGAGAGTGTATGAATGAGAACTTTTCTCGGTGTCAAAGTCTTTGCAATAATTTTGTGATACTGCCACGAAGAATTATTTGCATTCTCTCTGATGATTTTTGTTCTCTCAATTACTTCTTCCTGCAATTCCCAACGACTAAGTTTCTCTTTGTCCAACACAAATAAAATTCCTTCACCATAACTTTCAACTCCGGGAAGCAACTTTGTGTCAAAATTATTTTTGGAAACTGATTGTCGTTTAACAGTGTATTCATAACTGGTATCTTCCTGAAGAATTGAATCAACATCAATTGGTTCTTGTCGTGTGAAAGAAGTTTGAACCGTTATCTTTTTTAATTTTTCAAGTTTCACCAACTTTTCAAAACCGAAAATCTGTGTTGAACATTCAAGTAAACGAAATTTAAGTTGGTTGTTGTCGGGCTGTTCTCCTTTCAACAAATAGTTGTATTCTGTTTCTCTGAAAACGATATCAGGAATGAAGGTTACATTTCCTGTTTCTAAATAATTTTTCAAAACATCTTTAGGAATTTTTTTAGTGATGCTGATATTCTTAATTATTTCTTCCGTAGTGAATTCTCCGCTGTCCAACAAATTATCAATCTCAACACGAACTTCACTTGTAATCGGACTTTGCATTTCAGGAATGTAAATACTGCTTAAGGTATTTGTGTAGTAAACACTGTTGCTTGTTTTAACCACAACCTTTGTTTTTTGTCTGCATTCTTCATCAGCCCACTTTTCATTAGTCATTCCTAACCAATATTTTTTCCCAAAGCAGTCTGTTTGGTAGTTGAAAATACCTTTTAGAGTCCTCACACTTTTACAGGTCTTGCACACAACACGAATACCTGTTAACTCTGTATTCTCCTTACTTATTTCATAGCGCAAATCTTGATCAGATAGATTAGAACAACAAGTTCTTGACAAATCGATTTGAGGCCCCTGCGGTTTTTCACTTGAAGTTTCATCATCAGCATTATCATCTTCAATGTCGGTGTGGTCTTCCGGTAAAAATGTATTCCAATGTTTCCAAGGTATGTCATGAATGTGTCCGTCTTTACAAGTCATTACAAAACGGATTTGCTCCAACACTTCTTCTTTACAATCATTGTTAGAACATTTTGGCGGATTAAAGTAATCAATCTTTTTGCCTGCGGCAATCCATCGTCTTTTCCATTCGTTATAATCTGCGAAGCGATTACATTTTTTATGCTGACAATAAAACCACTTTGAAAAATAGTTTGCACTCGGTCTTACTTGGTCGGTGAAAGAATTTTTATCAGTTGGAATTTGAACAATGTGCCTGATATTCGGGAAACGATTTTTCAAACGATTCAACAACCTATCGTCTTTAATAAGGTATGATGAAAGTTTGTTTGACAAATCTTTGTATTGCCAGTTATCAAATGTCTCAATGATAATTGAGCAATCCTGTGTTTCAATCAAAGAGCCAACGCCTCCGTAATTTGAAATAAGTTTACTTCTTCCGTGTTTTATTTTATCGTTTGGCATTTCTTACTGTTGTTTAATAAATACTTCTGCATTTGGTTCTACATTTCTCATTGATTGCATTGCTACTAAAACATCATCTTCATTTCTTTTGTCTTGCACTGGTTTCATTAACGATTCTCTTGGGTGCTGATACCAAAAGAATTTTAAATCGTTCACTGCATCAATTCTGTATTGCCAATTCTGAATAAAGTTTTCAATTTTCAGAATAATGTTTGTCATTTCCTGTGCTGTAAAGGGATGATTCCTGAATAGTTCAGGGAATTGATTTTGTAATTGCGTTTTCGCATTGGTTTGTATAAATGCACTTGCCATATTGTTTGCTGCGAAATTCATTTTGTGTCTGAAGTAGGCAACCATTAAAGTGAAAAGCATTTTGTCCAAAGCACTGTCGGCAAATGGAGTAACACTCAACGGTTCAACTTGCTTGTAAAATGTTTTATGGAACTGAACAAAATCTTCAAAGTAGGAAAGGTCTCTTGTGTTGAAAGGGTCAAACATTGTTGCTACAAGCCCTTCGTTCTTTCTTGCAACACGACTGCTTGTCTGAATATACTCGGCTGTATTCGGTGGCATTCCATTCATTACCATAATACCCAATCTTCCAACATCTAAACCAACACTAATCATATTCGTTGCTAAAACCAGTTCAGCTACATTACTTTCTTTAAGGTTACCATCGAATGCCTTATCAAGTTTATCAAGGTTCTTTTTTATTTTCACGTTAGGAATTCTGCTTGTTAATTCAATAACTCTGTCGTATGCTGATAGTTTCCAATAGTTGTAAGGTAAGTCACCTTGATTTTTTAAATGTCTCACCTGCAATTGCTGAATGATTGGTATTAGTTCAGAGTTAATTTTGTTTGAGAACCTTCCGATTTCTTTCAAACTTTTGAAGTAAGAAAGCAAAGTCCAAAATTGGTCTGCATCTTTTTTGTCTTGGGACTGTTCCCAAATTTCTAATCTTGCATAAAGTAATGCTGAAAGCAATTGCAAATTAGTCATAACTGTTGTTTTGCCGGTTGGCAAAATGCCGATGTATTTTCTCTTGCTTTCTTTTAATGTCCTTGAAAAAAATGTATCGTCTGAATTAGTTGCGTATTGAGGGAATATTCTTGCTTCTCTTCCATAAAGTGCTTGGATTTGTGTTTCAACATTTTTTACAGTTGCAGTTGAAGCAATGATTTTGGGTCTTTGATTTTCTGTCGTGCAAAGTGAAAGGATTACATTCTCAAACAAGCCAACCAAACTTCCCAAAGGTCCATTCAGCAAGTGTAACTCGTCTTGAATTATAAGTTCGGGTTTGCGATTCTCTTTATAGTTGAACAAAGTAGTCGCTTCACCTTTCCAGGCAAGTGCAGCGAATTTATCTACTGTTCCAAATAAAACTGTCGGTGGCTTGTGGTAAATATCATCATCAACTAAAACAATCGGCAAACCTCCTTTTGTTTCATTGTAATTGCACTTCGGATTTAAACAATGTGATTGAAGATTATTATTGATTCTATGCCCAACTGAATACGTTGCATCAGTGCTAATGATTCTTGAAATGATTTTTGAATTGCACCATTGGCAATTTGTAAGTTGAAAAGGATTGATTGCTTTCTTGCCATCAAAGTTTGTGTCATTAAGTTTCTTCAAAAGGAAATTATATCTGACTTTTGCTCTCTTAATGTCGTTTGGAATCGTTGCGTTTCCAATCCAAAAACCGATTGAAATTTTCTTATCTCCCAAATCGTTCTGATTCTGCCTGATAAACTCACAAGCCAAAATCAATTTTGTTGCTCTCTCAAATTGTTGTGCAGAAAGCAACCGCAATGTGTAACGAATGATAGTGTTCACACCATCGTATTGTTTCGGGAAACTCAAGCGTCTCCAAAAAATTAGGAATGCTGAAACCGCTAAATATGCTTCTGTCTTTCCCCCACCAGTAGGGAAGTAAAGCAAATCAACAAGGTCTTTGTCTGAGCTGTTTTCTTCAACGAATGAAGGAATACATTGTAAGATGAAAGCTAATTGAAACGGTCTCCAACTTGGTTCTTGTTTTCCATTTGGAAAAGTTGCGGTTGCATAATCGTTGTAATTGAGTTGCAGATTTTCATTTCTCTCAAAAACTTCAAAGCCGTCTTTCTTATTGAAGTGCCATTCACTTTGAAACATCTGAATGTAAATTGCAGTGTTCGCTAATTGAAATGCTTTGTAAGCATTTTCATCTTGTGAAAGCAGCTTAATTCCTTTTTCAATTCTCTGATGAATCGCTTTACATTTCTGAATGTTCTTTTCTCCGAACTCATTTTCGTTTGCGTTTCTGCTTTCATCATTTATCCAAGTTAAATAAGCATAAGCAATTTTTTGAAGATTGCTTATTACTTGCTTCTTGTTATTACCAAATGATGAAAGATTTTTGATGTTCAAAATTTCATTAGCAATCTTATCTGTCTCGGTGCTTTGACTTTTTACACTGTATGAAGGAAGAAAAGTTGTCTTAATCCAGTTTGGTTTCATCTCGTCCTGTTCACAATGTTCCCAAGTGCAGGAAGCGTTGTGTCCGATGCCATAAACCAACTTATCTTTGAATAAGTAGTCAAGCATTTTATCTTCTGCTGTCTTGTAAAGATATGGTCGATAATCACGGAATGGTAAAAGAAATTTGCTGTTAACTTTAATTTCAGTTTGGAAAAGTGCTAATTGATTCAATTTTTCCTTTGAAAGTGAGAATTGATCTTTTTTATGAGCAAACTTATTTTCAATAACTGCTTTAATAAAATATTTGTCTGACTTTGTGTTGTAAAGTTTCAAGTGCAGAACTAAATTATCTCTGTTGTCTTTATGCCAGTTGTCTGAATTTACATTGAGAACTTTTGAAAAATTTATTTCAATGTGATTGTTTTCTGTATTCAGCAAGTCTGCAATTTTTACTGCAACTGGAATTTCATTGTTGAATCGTTTGTATTTGTCTTTGAGAAAAAGTTTTGTGAGATGCTTTACAAGAGAATCGTGTGCAAAATATTTTTTTTGTATTTCCTCAAAAATGGAATTTAATGGCGTATCCGAAGCACTTCTGTCTATTATAGAAAAAATCTTGCTTTCAGTATCGTAATGGAAATATCCCTTATGATTGTGACTATTAAGTAGTTCAATAAATTTCTGTTCAAATTTCTTTTTTTCTTTTTTCTCAAAATCTTTTATTTGATAGGTTATTCTACCTTCTTCAAAAATTTTTCTTAAAGAATGATACAAGTAGCTATACCCAGCAACAACTAATTTTATGTTCCCCTGTAAAGAAAGAAACCTTTTGTATTCCTCGGTTTGTTGTTTGTTTTCTATCCGCTTTAGTTCTCGGGCTTGTTTAATTGTTTTGGTTTCCGTGTCAAAAGTTACAAATTGGTCAAAACCAAATTGAGTAAGCAAATTCAAATCGCTTGCTGTGTAAGGCAAAATGATTTCTTCAACTCTCGCTTTCTTGTAATTGCCAAATGAGACTGTCAAATTAAGTTCACTGCAACTTGTGCTTACGCTAAATGAAAAACCAAAGTTCGAAGGGAAGAAGGCGTTTGAACTATATTTAGGAATTGTGTCTGGTTCATCTTCTGCATCATTATCAGTTTCACTTTTTTCTTTTTCGTTTTCATCTGTTGGAGTAATTTCATTTTTGTCAGTATCAGAATCTTCATCGTCATTTTGTAAGTAATCACCTTTGCCTGTTTCAGAATCATCAGTTACAATTTGTTTTGGAAAAAGGATTGCAGAGAAATATCGTTGAAGCGGTTTACCTTCAATAATCTCATTGGAGAAATCAGCATCGCAAAGAAAAATATCAGAACCAGGTCCGATTAGTTCTTTTTCAATCCTTTCAATAATTTTATTTCTATTTTCAAAATGGCTCATATTTATTTCTATTAATTAAAATCAAATCCTAATTGTCCACTTTCATTCGTTAAAGCTTCTTTTCCTGTTATAGTAAGCAAAGGCATATATTCATCAATGAAAGTTTGCAGTGTGGGTGCAGTAAATTTTAACTTGGTTAAAATCTCACCGATTTGTTTTTCTTTCAGAAACAATTTTATCTCCTGCTTTATCCCTCTGCCTAAAGCTATCATTGTGCTGTTGTAAGTGGATTTTGATTTCCGAATGGGAGCTAAGAGCAAATCAATTTCTGTTTCATCTTTTTCAAGATTCTTCAATTTGTAAATTGCTTTCAAGTCGCTATTAAACATTGGAAATTTTCTATATCCGTTAAAATAGCTTTCAACTGTTGCTGGCAGAACTCTCATTCCATTTGCTTTTAGCTTTGTATATAATGAGTGTGAGTGTGTTTGTTTTAGCTCTACTAAAACAGCCAACCAACATTTTGAATGCTCTTCAACTTTTCCAAAAACATCTTTGTCTGTCTCAACTGCGACTTGATAAAGTTTCTCAGCAAATTGTTCTCTAGGATAAATTCTAACTCTGTCTGCCACTTTGATACGGTAAACTTTTATCAAATCTCCGCTGGCGTTAAATACTGTTTCGTTACTCTCTAAATATTCTGTTTTGTGATTGCTAAAGATAGTTCTGTAAATTATTTTTTCTTCAATTTCTTCAAGCAAAGTATCTGTTTCCTCTTTGTAATTCTCGTATGCTCTCTTGCCCAAATCATCAATTCGGTTCACAATGCTTTCAATCGTTTGGCTTATGTAAATAGGTAAATCGGGAATGGGTTCGTAAGGAATACCGCAAATGTTTTTGCGGTCAGTACTTCTAACTTCTTCTTCAATTAAGTGCTTGCGTTTTTGTAGTTGGCTTCTGTAAAGCTGATGCTCTTGTGCGTATAGTAAAAGCGAAACATCTGCTTGTAGATTGTAGATGAAATCAAAATCTTTCTTTCCATTGAAAGAATAGAAAACCAAATTATCATACTCATAAATATTCTTTTTCAGTTGAGCAAGAGAAATGATTTTGATTCGGTGGTTTCGGATTATTTGAGTTAGATAGTCAATGTCGTTTGTGTCTGAAAGAACAGTTTTCCTTTCAGTGTTCTCTTTAAGAAAGTCAATCAACTGAATAAACTTTAAAGGATTTTTTTGCAAGTGATTTATTATTTCATTTAATCTCGCTTTAGGATTATTTTCTCCTAAAACGTTGGTTGAATAACCGCCAGCGTTCCCCAATGCTCTTTCCAACTCACGATTTACATTTACTCTTTCAAATAAGTTATTGAATGAATCGGGTTGAATGTTGTTTAAGACAATTCGTAAAAAGTTTCCGTAAGTTTTTAATTCAATATTGAATTGAGTTTTCAAATAGTCAATACTCTCATCAAAGTTTTTGAGGAGAGTTTCAAACGCTGTGTCTTTTATTTCGTCAACTTTTATCATAGTGTATTGACTATATCAGTTTCCTCTTTATACCAATTCCAACAAGGAACTTGACTACACTTTGTTGGTTCGATTGAATTTGTTAGCACAATCAGATTAAAACCGAAACGGTTTTTATCTTGAATTATTTGTTGAAATTTATCCTCTTCAGTATCAAATACTACTATTGTATCTATCTTTACTTTTTCAGGGAATAAAAGCTGTTGGTAACATACTTCATATTTTGGTGTGAAATAAAAAACAACATCTGGTAAAGCTGGTATAGTTTTTATTTCATTTGGATCATCTTCTTCCCTTGGATTTGGCAAATAGGTTGATGGAATTACATTTTTTATTTCTAATTCATCCCAAAAAGTTTTTTTTGAGATAAAAACACTTTTAGAATTAAAGTATAGTCGCGGTAAGTCATCGTTAATTTTTGTGTTTTCTTTGAAAAAATTTAAAAATCTTTTGATTGTACTATCTCTTACACCAGTATTTATTGGTATAAACTTAGTAACTAAAATATCATATGTGCGATTAGGCAATTCAGCAGGATATCTATTTATTTGATTTCCTCTTAATATTTCCTGTAATCTATATTTGCCATTTTTCGCGCTAATTACCTCGTATTGTTTTCCATCCTTTCTGTCTTTGAATTTATCCTTTATTTTAATTGTACTTGGAAGGTCAGCATAATTTATGTATATATTTAATGCTAATTCAACAAATAATTTTTCTGCAATGCTTTTTAATTCGGTATTTTTACTTTGAAAATTAATATGAATTGGTCTCTTGGTATAATAACTCTCCATTATCATTTTTAGATTTAGTGTCGTTAATTTATTACAATCTCTATTCTGGAAAGTATTAATGTTTTTATACCTATCCCAAACGTCTTGGTAATATATTTTATTCAACATGAGCACAATCTTATATTATAAAAACAGTTTTGGTTTTTAGTGTAATGGATTAAAAAAATCATGATTATTTTGATTATTGCCGCTGTAATACCAAGTAAATTCAATTCACTTATGAAGCTTACATTGTTGACTTCTTTCCAGCCTCTTAAATTGAAATAGCCAACACAAAAATCGGATCGGTGGGAAACATCCAAGGTGTCTTTGAGACCTTGAACTAAAAAATTTTCGATGTTATCGAAGATTCGTGGCATAATACTTTATTATATTAATAAATATTAAATCAACCTTTATCTGTATCGAAAATAACAAAAAGCAATCTAATCTATTTCTTATATTTCTAGCAGTACCCTAAGCCAATCTACTACTTATTGACCCCTATTAGAAGGAACTATATACTTTCTTTATCACAAACAAATCCATGAACTCACTTCCGAATGCAAGAGACGGAGTGTAAGTGCCCGGTTTAAGAGTATTATTCAGAACTCTTTCTACACACTCGGCAGCTCCTTTTGCAGTTAGATTATATCCTTCCATAAAACGATAAACTTCTTCAATCATTTTTCCTTTTGAATTTTCTACTCTGCCCCATACATACGTTTTAGTCGAATCTCGTTTTGATTTTGAAGGACCCGTTAAAGTTTTCTTCATGAAAATTGCTACTATATTTTTAATTAAACGTACTTTAAGAATTTTTAAGAAGAACAAAAGAAGTGATTTTGATTTTACGATTAATCTCGGCAAGGCAATATAAACTTCCACATTTGGAATTTTTGTAGATAGATATGATGAATAAACATCGCCCCATGGTATCGAAAATCCGCAAAACGAAAAATCTTTTATTTTTATATCAACTGTAAACTCACCAATATTTGATTCGATCAATTTTCCATCACGGCGTATTCTTCCGGTTCCGCCAAGAAATTCCAGAGTTGTTAACCAAGTGCCGCGAGAAATTTTTCCGCCCTTGTTTGAAAATCCTAATTTCAAATGCGTTGCATCCGGCATTTGCTCGCTTAATCTCTTAGCAAGACAATCAGTGGGAATAATATCGAATCCCACACTTGGTAAGAATACAACTCCCTTCTCTTTTGCTTTCTGATTCAGATAAAATGCAAGATACATTGCAGGAATCTCTCCGGTAATATCAAGATAGTTGCATTTACATCTTAGACAGGCTTCCATTATTTCTTTAGCAGTGAACTTAAACGGACCGGCACAATTTAAAACAGTGTGTACTCCGTTTAATGCAGAATCTAATTTTTCATTATCATAAAGATCAACCGCTCTATATTCACAATCAAATTTATGAGAAAGCTTTTTCAATGCGGATTCATCTCTTCCGGAAAGAATTGGTTTTATACCTCGTGAAATCAGTTCTTCTATAATTAACTTAGCAGAGTATCCGTTCGCTCCGTAAACTAAAACAGATGGTAATGTAACTTTCATTATTAATGCTTTCAATTTTTGATGCGAAATAATAAATAAAGCTTATGAATCTTTCAATTCATTTACAAACTCAATATCCATCTTAGACAAGAAATAATTAAATTAATATTGAAAGAATGAGAAAATATCGGATTAATCTTTGTAAACTTTCTCGTCTTAACAATTTATTAATCTATTATTAACAATTTGGTAATAGGTAAATTCTATTTTTGTAGTGGTTTTTCCAAACAATTAATAAATAATCCATGCATAAGAAGAAAATTCTTTTCATTTGCGGATCGCTTAATCAAACTTCGATGATGCACCGGATCTCCTTGCACTTGAAAGATTATGATTGCTTCTTTACGCCATACTATGGTGATGGATGGATCAATTATCTTGTTGGTAAAGGGTACGGAAAATTTTCTATCCTTAATGGACCGTTTAGATGGAATACTGAAGATTATCTAGAACAAAATAATTTAGCACTGGATTACCGCGGTGTGAGCAATGTTTATGATTTAGTTTACACATGTGCCGATTTGATCATCCCTAAAAACATCCGCAAGAAAAAAGTAATTCTTGTTCAGGAAGGAATGACCGATCCGGAAAATTTTATGTTTTATTTGGTAAAATATTTGAAGCTGTACCGCTGGCTCGCAAGTACCTCAACAATGGGCATGTCAAATCAGTATACACTGTTTTGTGTTGCATCTCCTGGTTATAAAAATTTCTTTATTCGTAAAGGGGCTAAAGAAGAAAAAATTATTGTAACCGGAATTCCGAACTTTGATAACCTGCAGCAATTTGCAAACAACGATTTCCCTCATAAAAATTTTGTACTTGTGGCAACTTCCGATGCACGCGAAACTTATAAAATTGAAAATAGAAAAAAGTTTATTCAAGAATGCGTTAAGATTGCCGGCGGCAAACAATTGATCTTTAAATTACATCCGAATGAAAAGGTTGATCGAGCAACAAAAGAAATAAATAAATATGCGCATGGTGCTTTAGTCTTTCAAGAAGCAAATACAAATCATATGATTGCAAACTGTGATGTTCTCATTACTAAATATTCATCAGTGGTTTATGTAGGTATTTTGTTCGGTAAAGAAGTGCACTCCGCTTTTGATATTGAAGAGTTGAAACGATTGATGCCGATCCAGAACAATGGAACATCTGCAGAAAAAATTGCTTGGATCGGAGAACATTTACTTGAGTTCCCACAATCACCATTAAATGAAATTCACGAACAGTTTGAATTAAGTGCCGGTATAAAATGGAAATTATAACCGTCATACAAGCACGAATGTCATCAACCCGGCTGCCTGGTAAAGTGATGCTGCCGTTGTTAGGTAAACCGCTTTTGATCCGTATGATTGAACGTGTTAACTCAGCAAAACTTGTCGGTGATGTAATAGTAGCTACATCAACAAACGCCGATGATGACGAGATTGAAAATTTATGTAATCAAAATAATTTAATTTGTTCACGCGGACATTTAACAGACCTTCTCGACCGGCATTACCAGGTTGCAAAACAATTCAATGCGGAAGCTGTTGTAAAAATTCCGTCCGATTGTCCTCTCATAGATCCTAAAGTGATTGATAAAGTTATTGAGCATTACATTAATTCCGATGAGTTTGATTTTGTAAGTAATCTGCATCCGGCAACTTATCCGGATGGAAACGATGTTGAAATATTTTCTTTCGAATCGCTTGAGTGCGCATGGAAAGATGCAACAAAAGATTACGAACGTGAGCATACGACCCCGTTTATTTGGGAACATCAAGATGTATTTTGTGTGGGAAATGTTACCTGGGAAACCGGGTATGATTTTTCTTCTACTCATAGATGGACAATTGACTTCCCGGAAGATTACGAGTTTATCAGAAAAGTTTATGACGAACTCTATTCAAAAAATCCCGCTTTTTGCCTAAACGATATATTAACTTTGCTGAAACAAAAACCGGAAATCGCAGAAATAAATCGGCAGTATCTCGGTAAATACTGGTACGAAAACCATCTTGATGAATTAACTCGCATTGACGAATACAAAAATAAAATCAAACGAAATGAATAAGAAAAGATTAAAAGAACTTGAGCAGACTGCTTTACGTGTACGTGAACATATTATCCGTATGAGCGGAAACGGCGGTTGTTTTATCGGCGCATCATTATCATGTACCGATCTTATCGTTTATCTTTATAAAGAATTTCTAAATATCTCGCCAAAAAATTTTCAAGATCCAAACCGTGATTATTTTTTCCTCTCGAAAGGGCATGATGTTCCCGCTCTTTACGGAACTTATGTAGAACTTGGCTGGCTTGAAAAAGAAAGATTAAAGAATCATCTTAAGACAACTGACAACATTTACTGGCATCCAAACAGAAACATTCCCGGCATTGAGTTTCATTCCGGTTCACTCGGGCATAATCTTTCTGTTGCAATGGGTGTTGCAATGGATTGCAAACTGCGTAAACAGAAAAATAAAATTGCGGTTGTTGTCGGTGATGGTGAGCTTAACGAAGGATCAATGTGGGAAGCTTTGCTTGTTGCATCAGCTTATAAATTGGATAACTTAATTATTGTTGTTGACCGGAATCAATTTCAGGCTAATATGCAGACTGAAGATTTAATTCCTCTCAAACCATTAAACAAAAAATTTTCTGCTTTCGGATGCAAAGTAATAAAAATCAACGGGCATAAATTTGATAAGATGGAAAAAGTGTTTAACAAATTTCCTTTCGAAAAAGGAAAAGTCTCTGTTGTAATTGCAGAAACCATACGCGGTAAAGGATTACCCAGCATACAAAAACGTGCTGACCGATGGTTTGTAAATTTTAAGGAAGAGGAGATAGAACAATTACTAAAAGAACTTCACGGCAGTAAAAAAACAAAATTAACATCAGAAACTATTGTTGCGAGATAAGATGACTTATGAAGATTTAATATTTGAACTCATAAACAAAGACGACCGCTACATAATTATGACTTCCGAAAACAGAGCGGCGATGCGTAACATTACGGCTAAGATCAAAAATAATTTTATTGATACCGGAATAACTGAACAGACGTTGATTGGAATGGCTGCAGGACTTGCATTACGCGGCAGAATTCCAATCGTTCATGCACTTGCAACATTCTTAACCATGCGCGCATTCGAATTCATTCGTACCGATGTTGGAATTGGGAATCTGCCGGTTAAAATTGTCGGCGCTGTACCGGGATTTTTATCGGACGGTAACGGTCCAACTCATCAAGCTATTGAAGACGTTTCTATCATGCGCGGAATTCCTAACGTAAATGTATTTTGTCCGGCAGACGAAGATGATATGTTAAAATGTTTACCAAAAATTTTTGAATGCCCTTCCCCATTTTATATCCGTTACAACAATACAAAACCGGTTGCAGGGCACAGTAAATTTGAATTTGGTAAAGCAGAAATATTTGGCGAAGGAAAAGATGTTGCAATTCTTGTTTATGGATTTCTTTTCGGCGAAGCATTCAGAGCAAAAGAGATTCTGGAATCAAATGGTATCTCTGTTCGATTGATAAACATCCGCACGCCAAAGCCGGTTGATGAAAATGCAATCTTGAAAGCTGTTGATGAATGTAACATGATTGTAACTATTGAAGATCATTTTATAACCGGTGGATTGTATACAATTCTAGCCGAAGTACTTTTACGAAACAGAAAAACTGCAAATGTTCTTCCCTTCGCTTTCATAAATAAATGGTTCAAGCCGGGTTTATTGAATGACGTTCTGGAATATGAAGGATTTACTGCGGAACAGATAGCACAAAAAATTATTAAGCAGTTAGCTTTTAGCCATTAGCTTTTAGCTTTTTTAAAAATTAAATGGGAGGGTATTTTGAGAGATTTCAGAAAATTAAAGATTTGGGAAAGATCTCATGCGTTCACACTTAACATTTATAAGATAACTAAGTCTTTCCCAAAAGAGGAATTATATGGAATCACTTCTCAATTACGGCGGGCAGCAGCATCAATACCAACTAATATTGCTGAAGGCTGCGGTAAGCATACTGAGAAAGATTTTGCTAGATTTATAAGCATAGCTGCAGGATCAACAAGTGAAACTGAATACTTATTAACATTATCAATGGATCTAAAATATTTGAATGAATCTCTTTCTAAAGAGTTGATAATCGAGATAAACGAAATAAAAAAAATGTTAAATGGACTTTTAATTAAAATTGCTAATAGCTAAACGCTAACAGCTAATAGCCGGAGCTTTTGAATGCCGAATAAAATTTCACTTAACAACAACTTTCCCGAAATAAAAAAATCGAACGAACTCTACAATCGCGCACTTGGATTAATTCCTTCCGTAACACAAACACTCGCAAAAGGTCCGGGACAGTGGATCAACGGAGTTGCACCAAAATATTTAGTTAAAGGAAAAGGTTCTCATGTTTGGGATGTTGACGGAAATGAGTACATAGATTATCTAATGGGCGTTGGTCCTCTATCACTTGGCTATGCTTATCCAAAAGTTGATGAAGCAATTAAGAAACAATTGGAAGACGGAATTACTTTTTCGATGATGCACCCGCTCGAAGTTGAAGTTGCTGAATTGATTCGGAATATTATTCCTAATGCAGAAGCAGTGCGTTACAGCAAAACGGGTGCTGATGCAACTAGTGCCGCTGTTAGACTTGCTCGTGCTTATACAAGAAAAAATAAAATTTTATGTTGCGGTTATCACGGCTGGCATGATTGGTACATCGCGGTTACAGCACGCAATCATGGAATCCCCGAATCAGTTCAAGCTCTTTCATTTACATTTAATTATAACGATATAGATTCGGTAAATAATTCAATTGATAACGATGTTGCGGCGATAATTCTTGAACCGGTTGTATTCACTGAGCCAAAAGATAATTTTCTTCACAAGCTTGCTGAGTTGTGTGAACAAAAAGGAATAGTTTTGATTTTCGACGAAATGTGGACGGGATTTAGAATGGCTCTTGGCGGCGCGCAGGAATATTTTGGAATCACTCCCGATCTTGCAACATATTCAAAAGCGGTTGCTAATGGAATGCCGATATCTATTCTAACAGGAAAAAGAAAAATAATGGATCTTGCAGATGAAGATATTTTCTTCTACACAACTTTCGGTGGTGAAGCTTTATCTCTTGCGGCAGTAAAAGCAACGATAGAAGAATTGCGCGATAAAAATGTTCCTGCATTCTTAAACGATCAAGGTAAGAAATTAAAAGACGGATATAATTCTTTAGTTAATAAATTAGGATTGGATTTCACAAAAACAATTGGTTACAACTGGCGTTCGATGGCAACTTTTGATGAAAAAGCCGGCGATCCGCTTATTCAAAAATCTTTAATGCAGCAGGAGATGATCAAACGCGGAGTTCTTTGGCAAGGATTTTTTAATATGTCGTTCTCACACAGTAACTCAGATGTAGATTATACTCTTCAAGCATTAGATGAATCACTATCAATTCTGAAAAAAGCAGTACAAGAAAATAAATTAAGAGAATCATTACACGGAATACCGGTACAGCCAGTTTTTAGAAAAGTAGATAATTTTAATATGAAGCCGGTGAAGAAATAGTAATTAGTCGTTAGTGGTTAGATATTAGAATTTTGAATTTGGAGATATGATGGAGCTGTTCTCATTAAAAAATAAAACTGCAATTGTAACAGGTGCATTAGGATTGATCGGTAAAGAACATTGCAAAGCTTTAAGCGAAGCCGGTGCAAACGTTATTGCTGCAGATCTTAATGAAACCAAGTGTGTAGAATTTGCTAATTCGCTTCAAACAAAATCAATCGGGTTGCAACTTGATGTAACTAATCCGGATTCAATTAAAAGATTGAGAGATGAAGTACTGAATCAGTTTGACCACATTGATGTTCTTGTTAACAATGCCGCTATTAATGATATGTTCGAAGATCCAAAAGCTGGAACCGAACAATCAAAGTTTGAAAATTATCCGCTTGAGCTTTGGCAAAAATCAATTGATGTTAATTTAACCGGGGTGTTTTTGTGTTCGCAAATACTTGGTTCTGAAATGGCAAAACAGAAAAGCGGAAGCATCATTAATATTGCTTCTACATACGGTATTACCGCGCCGGATCAATCACTCTACATAAAAAAGGATGGAAGTCAATCATTTTTCAAACCGCCGGCGTATTCTACAACTAAAGGCGCTGTAATAATGTTTACAAAATATCTTGCGTCTTATTGGGGAAAAGATAATGTCCGAGTAAATACTTTAACGCCTGGCGGAGTAGAAAATAATCAAGATGAATTCTTCATCGAAAAATATTCTTCTAAAACTCCTATAGGAAGAATGGCAAAGCCGACGGACTACAAAGGTGCATTAATTTTTCTTGCAAGCGATGCATCAAGTTATATGACAGGTGCAAACTTAGTTGTTGATGGCGGCTGGACTTGCTGGTAAATAAATAAGGTTAATCATAATGAAGCGCACCTATATCATGAATACCAAGCAGATATTTCTATCCATAAACCCCACGCTTCAGCGTGGGGATGGCAATACTAAAAACGACACATGGCTTTAGCCATAACAAAAATTATGTCAAACGTAAAAATATGGATCCATGTTGTTTGGGGCACTAAGAACCATGAGCGGGTTCTCTCTAAAGATGTTAGAAAACAACTTTTTCAGCATGTGAGGGAGAACGCAAAAGAGAAGCAGATTTATATTGATTTCATTAATGGAGATTTAGATCACATACACTGCTTGTTAGCATTAAATGCAGATATGACGATCGCAAAAGTTATGCAACTGATAAAAGGTGAAGCCGCATATTGGGCAAATAAGAACTCGTTGCTAAAATCAAAATTGGAATGGGCGGATGAGTACTTTGCGGAATCTGTCAGTGAATCAATGCTAAATAAAGTTCGGGACTACATCAAAAGCCAAGAAGAGCATCATAAAAAAATAACATTCAAGAGTGAGTATGAGAAATTTATAACAAAGTTCGGGTTTAATCATCATGGCTAAAGCCCTAATCTAATTGTTGTGTTACCCCACGATAAATCGTGGGGTTAATTCATGAAGTAAGTATTATTATGATGAACCTTAAATATATTCTCAGTAACTAAGGAACTTTATATGCCAAAGAAAAAACTTACTAAGAACCAACTTTTAAAACGCGCTTCTAAAATTAAATTAGTATTAGCCGATTGCGACGGTGTACTAACGGATACAGGAGTTTATTATTCAGCCCAAGGAGAAATGATGAAGCGTTTTTCCATCCGCGATGGTATGGGAGTTGAACGTTTAAGAAAATACGCCGATGTTGAAACCGGAATTGTAACCGGAGAAGATACTGAAATTGTCCGTGCACGTGCGAACAAACTTAATATGAAAGAAATACATCTCGGTATAAATCGTAAAGATGAAGTATTCAATGAAATATTATCCAGAAGAAATTTGAAAGCAGAAGAAGTAGCTTTCATCGGTGATGATTCAAATGATGTTACAATAATGAAACTTGCCGGATTAACTGCCTGTCCCAAAGATGCAACTATGTTTGCAAAAAATATTGCAGACATTGTTGTTGAAAGCAAAGGCGGCAACGGAGCGTTCCGTGATTTTGCAGAAATAATCATCGAAGCAAAAACAAAAAAGAAAGTATTTAGAAAGGATGATGATGAAGTCAAACAAAGTTAAAATCGGGAACAAATTTATAGGTGAAGATCAGCCCGTTTATATTATTGCTGAGATTGGAATTAATCACAACGGCTCTGTAGAACTTGCAAAAAAAATGATTGACGGAGCTGTATATGCAGGATGCGATGCTGTAAAATTTCAAAAACGAACACCCGAACTTTGTGTTCCTAAAGATCAATGGTATGTTGAGCGCGATACGCCCTGGGGAAGAATAACTTATATCGAATACCGCCACAAAGTTGAATTTGGATTTGAAGAATTTCTTGAGATAGACGGATATTGCAAAGAAAAAGGAATTGATTGGTTTGCATCACCGTGGGATGAAAACTCTGTAGATTTTTTAGAGAAATTCAAACCTGTTGTTTATAAAGTTCCGTCTGCCTCTTTAACTGATCATTCTCTTCTTCGAAAAATTAAAGCAACCGGAAGACCGGTTATTATATCAACAGGTATGTCTACAATTCAGGAAATAGAAGAAGCTGTTTTGATTCTTGGAACAGAAAATCTTTTGATCGCTCAAGCAACATCTACTTATCCGTGTCCTGTTGAGGAATTAAATTTGCAGGTAATTCAGACCTACAAAGAAATTTTCCCAGAAGTTCCAATTGGTTACTCCGGGCATGAAACTGGTTTAGCGCCTACGCTTGCTGCTGTTGCATTAGGTGCTAAATTTGTCGAACGGCATATTACATTAGATCGTGCTATGTGGGGAACTGATCAAGCTGCTTCTGTAGAAATATCAGGTATGCAAAAGCTAGTTCATGATATAAGAGATATCGAGAAAGCACTTGGCGACGGAATTAAAAAAGTTTATGAAAGTGAACATAAGAACATTGAAAAACTTAGAAGAGTAAAACCAGATATTACCGTTTCCTAATTATGCAGGAAAAAATCTCAAATATTTTTTTCTCTTTTCCTATTTATGAAAGATTTTCTTATTCGATAATTATTTGTGCAGTTATTCTTTTTATAATTCTTGAAAGAATATTTCCATACAATAAAGATCAAAAAATATTACGTGAAGGATTTTTTAACGACCTTGCCCTTTATACAATTGCACAGAGTTACATTCTCGGAATAATCATCTTCACATTCATTATCAAAACAATTGATAACTCAACCGGGCTCTCACGCTCCCATTTATTTTCCGGAATTCCAATTTGGATTCAACTGGTATTCTTTACCATTACTCACGATCTATATATTTACTGGATGCACAGATGGCAGCATAACAATAAATATCTTTGGCGTTTGCATGAAGCACATCACTCACCCAAAAAAGTTGATTGGCTTTCCGGCTCACGCTCGCACGCATTTGAAATTTTGATCAATCAGACTGTAGAATTTCTGCCAATAGTTTTGCTCGGTTCTCCGCCTGAAGTGATAGCATACAAAGGTGTAATAAGTGCTGTTTGGGGAATGTATATTCACTCTAATCTCAGTATCAAAACCGGCTGGTTACAAAAATTTATAAACGGACCTGAGATGCACCGCATTCATCATACAACAGGTAAAGGACGAAACAGAAATTTTGCAACTAAGATTGCAATTTGGGATTGGATTTTCGGAACGGCTTTCTTACCGGAAGAAAAAGCAAATGAATACGGATTAAAAACTTTCTTCCCGAATAATTTTTTCAGGCAGTTCATTTTTGCGTTTAGAAGTTTTAAGAAAAGCGGTTAAGTCATTCTGAACGAAGTGAAGAGTTTCTTCAAGTTCTAAAATTGAGATGTTTCACTTCGTTCAACATAACAAAAATATTACAATCCTTGAATCTGTTTATCACCCGGATATTTTACAGAGTAAACCATTTTTTTAGAGATTGATTTCCCCGCTTCAATCTCAAATAACCATTTCAGTTTTCCGCTTTGCTGATCATAAATTGCTCCTGATGAATCAATCAACTTCACTAAGATATCTTCATGCTTTGATACCGGGATTTGATCTTCGACAATAATTTTGACTGATACTTTTTTATTATTCTTAATTTTAATATCGAATGCAAAAGTTCTCTCAACATTGCTGCTCAAAAATTTATCTTCCGAAAAATCTTTCAGTACATCCCGGGAAACAGAAATATTCTGATCTCTGCCGAGTGAAAGTGTAAGAGTATCTTTTGTGGTTGCCGGATTAATAGAAGATTGCCCCACATAAGAGTTTTCAAAATAGATGTTAGCCTGCCCGGGCAATAAATTATAATTTGCCCAATCTGTTAAACGTGCCACAAGAAATGCGTTGTTATCAAGTTTTGGAGCGGCATAATATTCATATTTAGCGGGAACAGAAAATTCCTGCAGTGCCACCGAGTGTGGTTTGCTGTCTGAAGGAATTGAATATTTTATTGTCGGAGTGAATTCAACCGAGAGTTGTGTTTCAACAACCTCAAAATAATCTGCCATGGTTTCTGCTTGAGAAGCTTCATCTTTAATTTGCATTTGTACTTGTGAAGCAACTGAATTTGCAACAGCACCAGCTTTCATCATTTCGCGATATGCAACCGGCCGCATAAAATCTATAAACCAAGGGTAAAGTTCCGGCTTATTATTATTTACACTTGGGTTTCTGGTGGAAAGAACTATTTCAATATTTTTCCAATCTAATCCGCTGTTCTGCCAAACATTTGCTTTATAACTCAATTGTGCAGGCGAATTAATTTTATCAACTCTAACATCGTAAGCGGGCTGCCATCCCGCATCATAAATTAAATATGACAGTTCAATATCAACGGTGCCGGGAGTTTTACCCGATACTGTAACTACAATTTCATTAGTTGGTTTATTTAATTGATTATTCAATTCATTCAATTGATTTTGAATCCTCTCAATATTCTTCTGGATTTTTTTCGAGATCAATGAAAGTTCAAACATTTTATTTTTTATTTCAGAAAGACGCTTCCTGTAAAATTCAGCCATCTTTTGCAGCTCGGTAACTGAAACGCCAATTTTTTCATTTCCGATATTTTTATTAGCCAGAATTAAATCGGTTTCGGATTTCAAAACATCAATTTCATTTTGGTTGAAAGCGAGTAATTTATTTTGAACATCGAGTGAATCTTCCAGCATTTTTATCTGAGGGATTTTTTCCGGAATGCGTAAATAGTCGAACCGCTGAACAACCGACATAATGATTGCATCTCCTTTTGCAGAAACATTAATGCTGTTCCTATCAATGTTCGAGGCTAAACCGGTAAAGACAATATCATTAAGACCTTTATCAACTTTAACATTTGCAGAATAACTTAATTGCGCGCCTCTCAAAAAAACCTTAACGTTGGAGAGAGACGGTTTAACTAAAATATCATCTGCGGCAAGAAAAGTCTGTGATAACATTAGTAGAGTAACTAAAGCATAAATAACTCTTTTCATAATATTCCTCAATCTATTTGTTCAAAGATAATCAAACTGATTCTTATACATAACTTGATTTTTTCTGTTCCATAAAAATTGTTGTTCAACATCACTATAACTAATCATCTTTCTTTATAAAGCTGCTTTAGTTATTTTTCGTGCGATTTAATTGAGGACTCGCTTCCTTTTATTTGATCTGTTAAGTATAATATTGAGAATATGAAAAAATTATTAACCGAACTTATAAAGAAACATTTCAGCGTTATTGTTGAGAATTGGGTGGCACAGCTTATTAAAACCAGTAATAAGCTTACCGGGACACAAATCTACACGTTTGTTGAACATAGTCTTAATACAATTTTAGATGTAATGGAAACCGGTGATTACAGCTCGGCTGATCAATATTTGGTTGACATCTATACGCTATTCTCAAATTCTAATTTAAATCTTTTAGATGTCAGCCAGCTTTTTTGCTGCGGAAGATTTGCCTTGCTCAATTGCATTGAAAAAGATAAAGTGGAAAATACTGATCCGGTTATATTACTCGGTTTCTTTGATGAATTGATTGAAAAGGTCTATGCGCGTTACGGAATGCTGCATCAAGAAACCAAAATGAAAGAATTAGAAGGCGACCGCGACCGTCTTGCAGCAAAGCTTGAACTGAACAATCAATATTTAAAAAATATATTATACACTTCTGACCAGGCTATAATGATAGTTGATGATAACGAGATTTTTATTTCATGGAACAAAGGTGCTGAAAAAATATTTGGATTTTCTGAAGCTGAAGTAATTGGAAAACCCTCATCACTGCTTTTACCCCAAGGGACCAAGTTTAATGACGAACTTAAAAGAATTCAAAATGATGTTAAACGAAACGGGCAATCTTTAATTCTTGAGACTGAAAGAAAAACAAAGAGCGGTGATATTATAAGTGTACGCTTAAGCGTATCCAGATTGCCGAATAAAAAAAATGAATATGCCGGCCGTTCAATCATAATAAAAGATCATACAGAATACAAACGTCTTCAAGCACAAATTGATCAATCAGAAAAATTAGCGGTTATAGGACAGATTGCTGCGGGGGTTGCTCACGAAATTGGAAATCCGTTAACTTCAATTTCTTCTCTTGTACAAATACTACAGCGGAAAAGTCAAGATTCATTTATGAATGAACAATTTGTTAATATAAAAGAAAATATTGACCGCATTACAAAGATTGTGCGTGAGTTAGTGGATTTCTCCCGTCCGCCCAGTTATGAAACATCAGATCAAGATGTTACCGATGTTATCAAAACTGCATTGGGAATTGTAAAATATGATAAGCGTGTTCGTAAAGTTGATTTTGAAACTGATTTGAAAACAAATCTTCCAAATGTAAATATAGCCGCAGACCAGCTTCTTCAAGTGTTTGTAAATATTCTGATAAATGCACTTGATGCAATTGACGGCAACGGAATGATAATGGTAAAATCAAATTATGATTCGAAAAATATTTATATTGAATTAAGCGATGACGGATGCGGAATTGATGAAATAACATCAGAAAAAATATTCGATCCGTTCTTTACAACTAAAGAAGTCGGTAAAGGCACAGGGCTCGGTCTTTCCGTTAGTTACGGAATTATTAAAAGATTCAACGGTGAAATAATAGTTAAAAGTAAATTAAACGAAGGAAGTACATTTACAGTTGTACTTCCCATTCATAAAAACTGACGGAGAAATAATGCCGGCAAAAATTTTAATTGTTGATGATGAAAAAACAATACGCGATTCACTTAAATTGGTTTTAGATGAAGAAGGATATTCTACTTTTGTTGCAAGCGATGGTGAAGATGCACTTCAAAGACTTCAAGAAGATGTTTATGATGTTGTAATCACAGATATTAAAATGCCGAGGATGGACGGAATGCAGCTTCTTGAAACGGCTTCCAAAATATCACCCGAAACTTTTTTTATAATAATGACTGCTTATGCTTCAGTTAAAACTGCTATAGATTCACTCCGCCAGGGCGCTTATGATTATCTAATTAAGCCGGTAGAGTTTGATGATGTGATTATACGTGTAAAGCGGCTGATTGAGTTTAAGAAACTTGCCGCAGAAAATAAATCTTTACGTCAAAGAATATCATACGGTACAGGGTTTTTTAATCTAATCGGTAAAAGTGAGCCGATGAAAAAAGTTTTTGAATTAATTAAACGTGTAGCGCCTACAAATTCTAATGTGTTGATCTTTGGCAAGAGCGGTACCGGCAAAGAGCTTGTTGCAAAAGCAATTCATTATAACAGTAATAGAAAAGAAAATATATTTCTTCCGATAAACTGCGGTGCAATCTCTGAGAACTTGATAGAGAGTGAACTTTTCGGACATAAAAAAGGTGCATTCACCGGAGCTACAGATGATAAACTAGGACTTTTTAAGGTTGCCGATGGTGGAACGCTATTTTTAGATGAGATTGGCGAACTTCCTCTTAATCTTCAAGTAAAACTTTTACGCGCTATTGAAGACAAAGAATTCATACCCGTTGGAGGAATTAAATCTGTTAGTACTGATGTTAGAATTATCGCTGCTACAAATCAAGATCTCTTCGAAAAAACAAAATCCGGGGAATTTAGAGAAGATCTTTTTTACCGTTTGAATGTAGTTGAAATAAAACTTCCATCTCTAAATGACCGCAAAGAAGATATTCCGCTTCTTCTTAATCACTTTATTGAAAAATATTGCAATGAAATGGGTAAGAAAATTCTGGGTGTTGATAATGAAACAATGAAAATACTTTTATATCATGATTGGCGCGGGGGTGTCCGTGAATTGGAAAATGTAATTGAACGGGCTGTAATTTTTGCGGGGAAAGAATATCTAACAGTTGAAGACCTGGCAGAACACATTAAAGGAAATACACAGCTTGGCTATCCGGATTCCTTAAGAGATGCACTAAGTGATTTTGAGCGTGAACATATTCTTAAAACAATCAGAAAATTCGAATACAATAAAGAAGAAGCTGCTAAATCTTTAGAGATCGGTCTTTCATCTCTATACAGAAAAATGGATGAACTAAATATTCCGACTAAATCATCTAAAGAAGAAGAAAATAAATAGGAAGTCATTTTCATAAGTGAGATTAACTTTATTTCTATTTCGTCCATTCTGTTGTTAATATTACCTAATATTAAATTGAAATTATTTATTATATTTGATTTAGTACTCATCGGATTGCAAGAGGTATGAAACTTAGAAAGATTGATCTGAAATCCTTAGCAAGCTTTAACAGTGGTCTTAACGATATCTTTATCACTGTAAAGTATTTCAACGGTTCTATTGAAAACTTTGTTTCCGATTCCGTACAATTTGTTACAGGATATTCTCCTTCGGAAATAAAAAAATTACCCGATAATCATCATTCATTAATTACCTCTGACGAAAAATCAAGGATCAATAAAGAACTAACTGAATTTTATGAGAGCAAAAAACTCAACACACTTGATCTTACCTATAAGATCAAACATAAAGATGGAAAAGAGATTTGGCTGAAAGAATTGATTAGTGTAGAGAGAGCGGTAAAAAATTCTACAATACTTGCTGCTAAAAGTGTTATTCAGAATTATACAGATACAAAAATCAATGAAAGCGAACTGCAGAAATCGCGCGATACACTAAAAGAACTTAATACAACTAAAGATAAATTTATTTCCATTATTTCTCACGATTTACGCGCTCCGTTTACTACTCTGCTTGGATTCTCGGAAATTCTTCTTAATGAACAAGACCTAACCGAAGACGAAAAAAATGAATATCTGCGTTACATTTATGATGCATCAAAAAGTCAGCTTGAATTAATTAACTGTTTACTCGATTGGTCGCGTTTGCAAACCGGAAGAATTAAAATTGAACCAGTTCGCTTAAATGTTAAAACGATGATCTCAAATGCTATCGCTCCTCTAACCGGCGACGCTGTAAGGAAAAATATTGATGTCAAAATTGATATTCCTACCGATTTAAATATTAATGCCGATGAGCGTCTTATAAGCCAAGTTGTTTATAATTTAACAAGCAACGCAATTAAGTTTACGCCCGAAGGTAAAGAAGTGTTGGTTTCTTCAAGCCGTTTTAAGGAAGGAATGATTGAAATAGTAATTCGGGATGAAGGATTAGGAATTGCTGAAGAGAATCAAACAAAACTTTTTAAGATTGATCAAAAATTTTCTCTTGTTGGTACTACGGGCGAAAAAGGAAGCGGACTTGGCTTAACTCTTGTAAAAGAAATTATTGATAAACATGGCGGACAGATTTGGTTTTATACACAGATAGGTGAAGGAAGTGAATTCCATTTCACTGTAACCGAATCTAAAAATGTAATTCTATTAGTTGAAGACGACAAAGAATTACGCATAAACTACAAAAATATTATAGAGCAAGCGTTACCAAATTTTGAAGTTAAATTTGCCGATAACGGTTATCAAGCAATCGGATTATATCATGATATTATTCCTTCAATTATTATTACTGATCACGATATGCAGTTAATGAACGGAATTCAATTAGTGGAAGCTATTCAGAAAAAAGAATCTAATAGAACAGTACCGGTTATTGTTATATCGAAAATTCTAAATGAGGATATTTCCAAAAAATATAATAAACTGGGTGTGGATAGAATTATTACGAAACCTTTAGATAATGATAAGTTCATCCAAATGATAAGAGAATGTTTATACTAAAAATATTTCTTGTAATCTAATTATTGAATGGAATTGAAATAATGAATGATCCTTCCGAAAAACACTGGTTTGCCCTGTACACAAAACCCCGCCATGAATTTAAAGCAGAACTTCAATTAAAAAATATCTCCATTGATAATTATTTACCCACCTACCTTGTAACTAAACGATGGAGCGACAGAAAGAAAAAAATTAATGAACCGTTGTTTAGAGGTTATATATTTATTTATTCTTCGGAAAAAGAACGTCGTCTTGCACTTGTACAATCATCTATTGTCAAATGTATCTCTTTTTCTGGTAAACCTTCAATTGTTCCCGAGTGGCAAATAAATAATTTAAAAAAAATACTAAGTGAAACTCCCGATGTTCTTGTAAGTAATAAGATTGAAGTTGGAACAAGTATAATAATAACAGATGGTCCTTTCAAAGATGTTATTGGAGTTGTAACAGGAACACAAGAAGATAAATGGCTTGCTGTCTCTGTTGATCTAATACATCGTTCCATTATGGTACGTCTTCCGAAAGACAGCGGTATCCGTGTATATGCCCCATTGAAATAATTTCAACATTATTAAATTCTTTTTTTTAATATTTATTGTATATTAATTCAGTTGTATTTGGAATTCTAAAAATAATATTTATAACCCAGCAAAGGATGGATAGTATGAAATCAGCGATCTTTCAAAAAGTAATCCTTTTTACTTTTATTATAACTTCTTTTTGCTTGAGTTCTTGTGCAGGAAGAAAAGCAGTTTTTCTTGAAAATCAAGAATTACCTAAAGCCAAAGAGGCAGCATCTGAAGTAAAAGTGGATCTGCGTGTTGCCGCTGATGCTCTTTGGGAATTACGTGGGAGTCCGGATAAAGCCAGAGAAATGTTGAAATCCTATATTGCTGCTGCTGAAGCCAATCCAACTGACATAAAATTATTAGCTCGTTTATCGCGTGCATATTATTTGGTTGCAAATTATGTTGAATCCGACCAAGAAAAGAAAGATGAATTATTTACAAAGGGCTTGGAGACCGGTGAAAGAGCATTAGGATTATTTCCAGAATTTAGAAAAATCTATGCGGATACCGAAGATGAAAAGCTTGCTGTCAAAGCAGTTGGTATCGAAGGTATTGAGGCGATATATTGGACTGGAGCTAATTATGGAAAATGGGCAGCAGAGAAAAATCTTCTGATTAGATTAGGAAATAAATCGAAAATTGAGGCATATAATCAACGCGTTTTTGACCTTGACAGAAACTTTTTCTATGGAGCGGCTGATAGATTTTTTGGTGCGCTTCCTACAAAAGTTCCAGGAGGAGATCTAAACCTTTCTAAATTCCATTTTGAAAAATCAATCGAACTTGCACCAAATTATTTTGGGACAAGAACTTTATATGCAGAATATTATGCTACTAAAGCGCAGGACAAAGAGACTTTTGTTAAACAGCTTGAATATGTTATAAACACACCTTATGACAAAATACCTGAAATTACTCCTGAAAATAAATACGAACAAGAGCATGCAAAAAAATTATTAGGGAGAGTAGATGAATTCTTCAAATAAAAGATTTTTTACTATCGTTTTATTTTTTCTTCTTACGCTTATCTTCTTCGGTAATAAATCTGTATTACAGGAAGTTTATGAAATTAGATTAGCAACTATCGCCCCTGATGGTACTCCTTGGTCAGACCAATTGAAAGAAATGAAAAAGAGAGTTGAGAAAGAAGGAAAGGGACGGATAAAGTTCGTCGTTTATACTAGCGGTCAGTTAGGCGGAGAAATTGAAACTTTGCGTTCTTTACAACGCGGAAGAATTCAAGCTTGGGGAGGAAGTGTCGGAGCGGTAACAGCACTTATTCCCGAACTTCAGTTGCTAGAATTGCCATACTTATTTTTGAATGACAAAGAAACCGATTATATTCTCGACGAAGTAGTATTCAAACCCTATTCCGATATACTAGCAAAGAAAGAGTTCATTTTACATAGTTGGAATGAAAATGGCTGGAGACATTTTGCGACTAAGAAAAAACCAATTTTTGCACCATCCGATCTTAAAGGAATGAAGATCAGATCACAGGAAAGTCCAATTCATATTGAAATGTGGAAAGCTTTTGGTGCTTTGCCAGTTCCAATTTCTATTCCCGAAGTGATGAGTGCTCTTCAAACCGGACTTGTTGATGGATTTGATAATTCCACATTATTTACTTCTGCTACAGGATGGTACCAAGGTATCAACCATTTTGTTCAATCGGCTCATATGTATCAACCCGGTATTATTATTTATAATAAGAAATTCCTAGACTCGCTTCCTCAAGATATTCAAAAAATATTATTAGGCGATCATAAATTTGAAGCCGAGTTGGGAAGAAAAGGTGTACGTGAAATAGAGCCTGAGATTATTAAAATACTCGAAAAGGATGGGGTTAAAGTACATAAAATGTCTAATACACAGAGAGAGGAATTTGCAAAATTAGCAAGAACCATTCACCCTCATTTTAGAAATATTGTCGGTGCTGAATTGTTCGATAAAGTTCAAAATGCTCTTCGTGATTTCAGAAATAAATCGGGTAACAAATGAATCAATTTTTTAAAACTTTAGATAATTATCTTGCCAAGATCGAAAAAATTTTTCTTGTTATTGGCGTTTGCGTTATGGTTCTCGTTGTGTTTTTTGATATTTTATTAAGAGAACTTTTCGATAGCGGTTTTATTTGGGCGAAAGAACTTGCTGCATTTTTAATGATTTGGATCGGTTTTGTAGGAGCTTCTCTGGCTGCAAAAGAGAATAAACATATAGTTGTTGGCATTCCAGAAAAATTGTTCCCTAAAAAAGTCCTTCCATATGTATCTCTATTTGCAAGTGTTATTATCTTTGCGGTAACAATTTTAATCGCCTATCTAGGCTTCAACTATGTATTGGAAACAAAGGAATTTGGAGAAACCTCTCTTGTGCTAAATATTCCTCTTTGGATAGTTCAAATAATTATTCCCGTTTCCCTGGTAATTATCGCAATTCGATTTATTGGAATAGGTATTCAAATTTTCAACGGGAAAATCTCGTCTATTGGTTCTGGAAGAAAAGAAGAACTTACACAGGTAGAGGCAAAAAAATGATTGAATATTTAATAATTTTTGTCGCTCTACTCTGTATGGTTATTGGAACCCCGTTATTTTTAATTCTCGCAATTGTTACTCTTTGCTCGCTACAATTCCTTGGCGATGGAATGCTCACTGAAATGATTGCCGATATGTTTAATGCTGTTAATAAGGACGTTCTATTAGCAATACCATTTTTCTTGATCGCCGGACAGATGATGACACACGGAAGTATTGCTAAAAGGTTGATAGATTTTGCTAAATCAATAGTCGGATGGATGCCCGGCGGACTTGCAGCAACAGCCATATTCGCAACAGTTGTCTTTGCCGCAATTTCCGGATCTTCTCCTGTAACAGTAATTGCTATAGGTACAATAATGTACCCTGCATTAATTAAAGAAAATTACAAAGAGAATTTTTCGTTAGGCTTGCTTACCTCAGCAGGATCTCTGGGCATTATCATTCCGCCAAGCATACCTATGATAATCTACGCTATAGTCGTTTCAACACCAAAATATGTTATTTCTGTTGCTGATCTCTTTATTGCAGGAATAATTCCAGGATTATTGATAGCGTTGCTATTACTGATTTATTCTGTAATTACTCAGAAAGAACATACTGCTAAAACAAGAAGTGACTTTTCTTTTAAGCAATTTAGAATTTCCTTCAAGAATGGAATCTTAGCAATAATTTTACCTGTGATTATTCTTGGGGGAATATACAGCGGATTCTTTACTCCGACTGAAGCAGCCGCTATTGCAGTTGTTTATACTTTTATTGTAGAGGTTTTCATTCACAAAGATCTTAAAATTAAACAGCTTCCTAAAATAATTATTGAAAGCACTTCTATGATGGGAACATTATTTTTAATCATAGTTATTGCAATAAGTTTTAATCAATTCCTGGCTTT
>ORJL010176007.1_pt1 | contig 31295 bp, 37 predicted proteins | sample 1779941 | NCBI WGS metagenome assembly ORJL01 (sample SAMEA104232317, study PRJEB22302) | groundwater metagenome | biome: forest; feature: aquifer; material: groundwater | place: USA | collected 2011-08-07 | depth 5.8 m | reverse complement strand
CCGTCCCACCCCCCCTGACCAACGGCCGCCATGCCTATAACGCGCAGCCCCTGCCTGACTACCGCAACAAGGAGCCGCATTGAACCAAGTAAAAGCAACCGTAGTTGCGACTACAGTTTTGCCCGGCAGCGGATACCGCTCCCAGGGACGAACCATATCGCAGATATCCCTGCTTTTGTTAAAGTGCCCGGAAATCGCCCGGGAGGCGAAACCGGGGCAATTCGTCACGATAAAATGCGGCGAAACCCTGCTGTCGCGCCCGTTCAGCGTCCATTGGGTGCAGGGCGACAACATTGCCATCTTATTCAGCGTGTGGGAGGGGGGACAGGGAACGACCTGGCTGGCGAAGCGAACGGCGAAGGAAAAGATTGATATCCTGGGGCCGCTGGGCAACGGTTTTAACATCCGACCCGAAGCAAAAAACCTCTTGCTAATCGCCGGAGGTATAGGGATCGCCCCACTGGCATTTCTCGCCCAGAAAGCAATCGAAAACGATTACCGGGTAACGCTGCTCGCGGGAGGGCACTCTTCAGGCCAAGTGTATCCGAAAAACCTTTTACCGCCGGTTATTAAAACTGCTGTGGCTACCGAAAACGGCTCGGCGGGCAAAAAAGGCCGGGTTACCGACCTTATTCCCGAGTATATAAACGGTGCCGACCAGATATTTTCCTGCGGGCCGATGCCGATGTATAAGGACATGTGGCAGCAGAGTAGTACCCTGTTGATGGGCAAACCAACCCAGGTCTCGCTGGAAGTGGTCATGGGGTGCGGGCGGGGAATCTGCTACGGCTGCACCGTCAAGACGAAGCAGGGGTTGAAAGAAGTCTGCACCGACGGACCGGTATTCGAACTTAACGATGTGCTTTGGGACGAGTTGGGGCTTTAAGCAGGTCCCGGGGTAACAAAGAGGGCAACCCCCCCTCCTGTCATTCTGAACGTAGTGAAGAATCCGGGAGAAGGGTAGGAGTAAGCCACTATGATAGTCGCGAAAAAGCTTAATCTTCAGAGCCAGGGGAACTGCGACATTATTGATATCACACCGCAGGTAGAACGTCTCCTCGCAGAAACGAAGCTGGTTTCAGGCTCAGTCACCATATTTGTCACTGGCTCTACGGCAGGAATCACAACTATCGAACAAGAGCTAGGGCTGCTGCTGGATTTCAAAGCATCATGGGAACGAATCGTCCCGGAAAATATTGACTACGCGCATAATCGCGCCTGGGATGACGATAACGGTCATTCTCACGTTCGGGCTTCGTTACTCGGGGCTTCTCTGGTTGTGCCGTTCAGCGACAAGAAACTGGTGCTGGGAACGTGGCAGCAGATCGTGCTGGTAGATTTCGACAACCGGCCCCGGTCAAGGGAAGTTGTGGTGCAGGTGATCGGGGAATGACACAAGGGTCATTTACCCTGAATTAGAGAGAAGAACTCAGACCGTGTTTTGGAATTACTGCGGAAAATGCCGCGTACGGCTGAGGTAACCACGGCGCTACCCGGTTTCTTTATGCCCCGCATGAACATGCAAAGGTGCTCGGCATGTATCACCACGCCCACCCCATCCGGCTGTATCCCCTTTACAATGGCCTCGGCAATCTGGGTAGTCATTCGCTCCTGCAACTGCAAACGCCGGGCTACTATCTCCACGACCTTAGCCAATTTGCTGGCTCCAACGACGCGTCCCTTTTCATTGGGAACATAGCCGATGTGGGTGACACCATAAAACGGTAAGAGGTGATGTTCGCACATGGAATAGAAAGGGATATCGCGGATGATGACCATCTCGCGGTGCCCTTCCTCAAACCCCGTAGTTAACTCTTCGGCGGGGTCGGACTGAATGCCGTAGAAAAGCTCGGCATACATCTCAGCGACACGCTTTGGGGTCTTGGCTAAACCCTCCCGTGCAGGGTCTTCCCCAATCGCTTTCAAAATCGAGGTGATCGCTTTTTTTATAGCCGCATCGTCGAACGACTTCTTATCCTGCGACAGGTTGAAATTATTTCCAGCCAAGGGCTTTCTCCACAGCACCGACTTCGGCGGGCAGATTCAGGAACGGCTCGGCATTTTTCAGTACAACCTCGGTATCCTTAAGACCGTTGCCAGTCACAATACATACTATGCGTTTGCCGGAAAAATCCACACCCTTACGGGTAAGCTTGATCAGACCGGCCAGGGGAGCTGCGGAAGCCGGCTCACCAAAAATTCCGCCCCTGGTGGCCATGAGCTTGTGGGCGGCCAGTATTTCGTTGTCGGTCACGGAATCGATAGCGCCGCCCGATTCATCGCGGGCCGCCTCGGCCTTCTTCCAGCTTGCTGGATTACCGATACGAATAGCGGTGGCAACGGTCTTCGGGTCTTTAATCGGATGTCCCTGTACAATAGGAGAGGCGCCTTCCGCCTGAAACCCCATCATTTTAGGCCTGATCTTTGATTTACCGGCCTGGTGATACTCGACGAAGCCCTTCCAGTAAGCAGTGATGTTACCGGCGTTACCGACCGGTATGAATAGATAATCCGGGGCTTCGCCAAGCATGTCGATTATCTCAAAAGCCGCCGTTTTTTGTCCTTCGATGCGGTGCGGGTTGACTGAATTTACCAGCGTGATGGGATGTTTTTCCACAAGGTTACGAACGATGTTCAGGGCGTCATCGAAATTCCCGCTTAACGCGACGATCTTCGCTCCGTAAATTATCGCCTGCGCCATCTTGCCCTGAGCGATCTTGCCCTCGGGAACGATAATGACGGCAGTAAGACCGAAATGGGCTGCATAGGCAGCCGCCGAGGCGCTGGTATTGCCTGTCGAGGCGCACATGATAGCACGGCTGCCGTCTTCCATCGCCTTGGCAACTGCCACGACCATTCCCCGGTCTTTAAAGGACCCGGTGGGGTTACAACCTTCCAATTTGAAATAAAGCTCTTTGCAGCCGACCTCCGATTCGAGTTGCCGACAGCGAACGAGCGGCGTGTCGCCCTCACCAAGGGTAAGAATAGGAGTTTTTGAAGTGACCGGAAGCCAGTCGCCGTATCGGGCAAGGACACCAGATTTCATATTTTTATTTTGTCTTCCTTCACTTCGCTCGAGGACTAACTTGTCACTTTAAAAAGACTGAAATCCCGTACTTGATACGGGAAAACCCCTATATTTATACGCTATTTGAATTGGGAGTGCAACCGAGAACAAATGAGACAAATCCGAAATAAGCACAAAACGCAAACGTTTTATAGGCGGCTCAGTTTTCCCCGACATAACTGGGGAACTCGCAGCAGGCATTAGTACATCCCCCTTAATCTCCCCCGTATCAGGTACGGGGCAGGCTCTTTACAAAAGGGAGAACGGGAAAAAGATTTCTCGTTAAAGCGTTTAGCTGCTACCGGGTTTGACGAGGGGAATTTTCTGGGCGCAGAGGGGGCATTTTCCCGGGTCGTAGGTTGTGGTCAGGCTACGGAGGCAACTGAACAACGGAACGCCGAAGTCTACCGGCGTTTCGGAACGGTCGACGAGAACGCCTATGCCGACGACGAGTCCTTTTTTGGCGGTGACGGCGTCCACTACCTCACGAACGGAACTTCCGGTGGTCAGGATATCGTCGACGATCAAAACGCGTTCACCGGGGCAGATATTGAAGCCGCGGCGGAATACCCTACCCCCTGAGCTGTCTCCTTCGGCTTTGCTCAGAGCTTGCCCCGTACTGGATACGGGGACAGGCTTTTCGGCGAATATGCCCCGCACGGCCAACTGCCGGGCAGTTTCGAAAGCAAGGATAACACCTCCGGTGGTAGGACCGGCGACAAGCTGGACGTTGTACTTACGGAAAAAACGGGCGAACATGCTGCACAATGCCATCGTGTATTCCGGGAATTGCAGCACCTGGAACTTTTCCCAATAGACGGGAGAATGTCTTCCGGAAGCCAGGAGAAAATGCCCTTTGAGCACAGCTCCGGATTTTTCAAACATTCTTTCAACATCATTATTCATCGTTTATTCCCTTAACACAGGCGGGACGCCTGTGCCACTATTTTATATAGATTGCTTCGGTTCGGCTTGATGCCGAATCTCGCAAAGACAGGGTGAAGTGGTGTTGTTCATCGTTTTTTCCTTAACACAGGCGGGACGCCTGCATGCTCATTATTATCGGCTGCCCTGTTCTAATCGATTTCGCATCTCGCTTTATTGTGCCGCACTGGTCGCGTTACTTACCTGTGCGGGTAACCCGAAATTACTGACGAGTCCCCACCGGTCAAGCGGCCAGATCGTCAACCAGGCTTTGCCGACAACGTTCTCTCGGGGAACCGTCCACCCGCGGTGCGAATCATCGGAATTAGCCCGGTTATCGCCCAGGACGAAGTACTGATTGTCCGGCACCTTATCCAGGTGATATATATAGTTTGGCGGTTCGTTAAGGTAGGTTTCATTTAGGTTGATCCCGTTGATACGGACTTCACCGTTTCTAATGTCGACGGATTCACCGGGTAGACCGATGATACGTTTGATGAAGGGGATAGCGTTCGGATCAGTCGACACCGGCGGGTGCAATATAATGACGTCGCCGCGCTGGGGAGCGTGAAACCGGTAGACAACCTTGACCACCAACACGCGCTGCCCTTCGTGGAAATTGGGCTCCATGGAGCTTTGCCTTACTACAAAATCCTGAACGGTGAATCTGAGTCCGAAGTAGACTAGGGCCGCTAGCAAAAATGTGGTCAGGACGTCACGGAGAAATGCTTTCATCCACTGTCCGGTTGGGTATTTTGTTCACAAAGTAATTATACCCGATTTGCTGCCCAAGCCGCCACCTAGACTCGACCGCCTGAATCTGGATTCCCGATTGCAAAGTCTTCTGTCATCATATAGTCTTAGGTTGTGACAACAAGTATGGAGGAAAACGATTGGCAGCCATTATGAAAGCCGCATTTTGATCGACGCGCCAGCGGAAGACATCTTCGCCCATATCGATGACCATGCACGCCTTTCCGCCCATATGAATAAATCATCCCCAATGATTGGCGGCGGCCGCATGACCACGTCGATTGATGAGGGGAACGGCCAGAGAGTTGGCTCACATATCCAAATGAGCGGAAGAGTTGTTGGAGTCACTCTTTTTCTTGACGAGGTGGTCACGCGACGCGAGCCACCGAGACTAAAGGTTTGGAAAACCGTCGGGAATTTGAAGCTTTTAGTTATCGGGCATTATGAGATGGGGTTCGAGCTTGAACCACAGGGAAAACAATCGTGGCTTCGCGTATACATCGATTACGACTTGCCGACAAAAAGCGCGTGGCTCGGGCGATTGCTCGGAGGGACTTATGCCAGGTGGTGCGTTCAACAAATGATAAGAGACACGTATGACCATTTCACCGCTAAAGCAGCGAAGTAATGGATGAGGAAAAAGAATATTATTCTCTCGTAAAGAACGTATTTCGCAGACTGGCGCCTTTTTACGACCCTGCTACTTTTTTCCTCGCAGGATTAAGACACCGGGCAGTCGACTTTACCGCTGCCGGTAAAGATTCCAAAATATTGGATATTGCAACCGGAACTGGTAAGCAGGCTTTCGCCTTCGCGAAGAGAGGCTATAGCGTTACCGGCATCGACCTGTCAGAAGCCATGCTGGGCTTTGCTATAAAAAAGAACCGTTTCAAGAATGCAAAGTTTCAAATTGCCGACGCAACCAGCCTTCCATTCGAAAATTGCACCTTCGATGTTTCTTCTGTGTCTTTCGCCCTTCACGACATGCCGCCGAGCATAAGAACCAGGGCACTGAGTGAAATCACCAGAGTCACGCGACCTGAGGGGATTATCTTAATCGTCGATTATTCCCTCCCTAAGAACAGGTTAGGCAGGTTCCTGGTTTACCATTTCGTGCGGCTCTACGAAGGTAAGTACTACTCCGAATTCATAAAATCCGACCTTGAAGCTTTATTGCACGAATCGGGAATCGAGATAAAGGCTGAAGTTCGGCAATTGTTTGGGGCAGTGAGAATATTAAAGGCAAGGAAAATGTGAAAGAACGCATTTTCGACGCCTTAAAAAACCGGAAATAAATTGCTGCCATTTCGTTTGGTTTGACAAACCATTTCCGGGTGATGTTTAATGGCGCTGTCATGGATTACATGAAGCAGGCTCTTTCCCTGGCGAAGCTGGCTTCCGGCCAAGTAAGTCCTAATCCTGCGGTCGGCGCCATCGTTGTGAAAGACGGTGAAATCGTCGGCCAGGGATACACCCAACCGCCCGGTTCATGGCATGCCGAGATCGTAGCCTTACGGCAAGCTGCGGAAAAAGCCCGTGGGGGCGTGCTGTACGTCACACTGGAACCGTGTTCCCATTACGGGCGAACACCGCCCTGTGCCGAAGCAATCGCGGCGGCAGGTATTTCTGAAGTCCACCTCGCGATGACCGACCCCAATCCGCTGGTATGCGGAAAAGGCACCGATAAGCTGGACAGGCAAGGCATCAGGGTGTACGTCGGGGAATACGAGCAAGAAGCCAGGGAAATAAACGAGTCTTACCTCAAATTTGTTACTACCGGCCTACCTTTCGTAACCGCCAAATTCGCCATCAGCCTGGACGGAAAGATCGCCACCAAGACAGGCGATTCTAAATGGATAAGCGGCGAAGAATCCAGAAGATATGTTCACTATTTAAGATACACCTCGGACGCGGTGATGACCGGAGTAAATACGGTCCTCGCCGACGATCCGCGTTTGACGAGCCGCTGCAGCGGCACCGGCGGAACGGTCAAAAAGCAGCCGCTGCGGGTGATCGTTGATGCCCAGGGACGCACCCCGCCGACCGCCAAGGTATTCAACAAACCGGGTAACGTCATCCTGGCGGTGGGAAAATCGGTAAAAGCCAAAGCCAAGGAAGCCTTCACCCAGGCCGGAGCCGAGCTACTCGAACTGCCGGCGGAAGAAGGCATGATAGACTTGACCAGACTGCTCCGTTCTTTAAGCGAGCGACAGATCACCAGCATCCTGGTGGAAGGCGGCGGTAGCGTACTCGGTTCACTCTTCGATAACAAACTAGTCGATAAGGTCATCGCGTTCATCGCTCCGATCGTTATCGGCGGTACTGAAGCCAAAACGGCTGTGGCCGGAAAAGGGGTAGACAGAGTGGCAGAAGCGTTACGGCTGGAGCGGATCCATGTAGAAAGGTTTGGCGACGACATCATGCTCTCCGGCTACGTCAAGCGTAGTTAATAATCAAATTACAATAAATGCCGATTCCTTTCGTCATGTCCCGATTCCCTTTCGGTCATGCGGGATATAGCATGAGGAATCGAATCGATACGGCATCCCGAAGGGGTTAAGAATCGGGACAATAATCAAATGCCGATTCCGTTGTCATACGGCATCCCGTATGAAGGGAGTGAATCGGGACAATGACCAATGACTAAATTCAAATTAATAAACGTTTGGATATTGGAGATTGATTTTTGAAATTTGTTTGTTTTTTGCGACACCGCAGTGGAGTTCCGTATGAGCTTAACGAATCGGAACATCTTGGTTATTGATGATTTTGTAGTATGTTTACCGGAATAGTCGAAGAAACCGGCACCGTTATATCGAAATCGCCCTCGAAACTGGCGATTCGCGCTCGCGTTGTCATGCCGGAGATTAAGCTCGGCGACAGCATGGCGGTGAACGGCGTGTGTTTGACGGTAACCAGGTTCGACGCCGATTCCTTTGCCGTAGACATCATGCCGGAAACAACGCAACGGACAAACCTCGGAGCGTTAAAAAAAGGGGGCAAAGTCAACCTGGAGCGCCCCTTGACATTAAACGGCAGGCTAGGCGGACATCTTGTCCAGGGGCATGTCGATGGCACAGGCCGGGTGTCTGCGCTCGAACAAGCCGGCGAGGCATTGCTTATCAGAATCGAGACTACCCTGGACATCATGAAGTACGTCGTGGAGAAGGGGTTCATAGCAGTCGACGGAATCAGCCTGACCATTGTATCCAGGGATACCGGTTCGTTTCAGGTATCCATAGTTGACTTCACGCGAAAAAATACGATATTCGGTGAAATAAAGGCTGGCGACACGGTAAATCTCGAAGCGGATATTATCGCCAAGTACGTGGAGCAGTTCAACCAGCCACGCCGGGAGGCAATCACGGCCGATTTCCTGTCCAAGCATGGTTTTATGGTAAAATAACTTTCCATTAATGGAGTAGATATGGCGCTAAACAGCATTCCCGAAGCGATAGCAGACATCAAAGCCGGTAGATTCGTTATCACTGTCGACGATGAGGACAGGGAGAACGAGGGCGACCTGGTAATGGCCGCGGACAAGGTAACCACCGAGGCGATCAATTTCATGGCCAAGAACGCCCGCGGGTTGATTTGCGTTCCGGTGACCGGACACCGTCTCGATGATTTGAAAATACCCTTGATGGTAATTGAAAATACCTCGAAGTTTACTACCGCCTTCACCGTTCCGGTAGACGCCAAGAATAACGTCACCACCGGCATTTCCGCTTCCGACCGGGCGGAAACAGTAAAGGTACTGATCGATCCGGCGAGCAAGCCGGACGACCTCGCCCGTCCCGGCCATATATTCCCGTTGCGGGCAAAAGAGGGTGGAGTGCTGGTCAGGGCAGGGCACACCGAGGCGATAGTCGACCTCGCCGTGATGGCCGGTCTGTATCCGGCGGGCATCATCTGTGAGATCATGAATGAAGACGGCAAAATGGCCCGGCTGCCGCAGCTCGAAGTCATGGCCAGGAAATTCGGCCTCAAGATAATCAGTATCGCCGACCTTATCGCTTACCGCCGCCGCCACGAAAAGCTGATACACCGCGTGGCCGAGGCCAAGCTGCCGACCAGATACGGTATTTTCAAGGCGATAGCCTATAAAAGCGATATCGATCCCGACGAACATTTTGCCCTGGTGCTTGGCGACGTAGCCGGAGAAGAACCGGTGCTGGTCAGGGTACACAGCGAGTGTCTCACCGGCGACGTCTTCGGTAGCCTTCGCTGCGACTGCGGCGAGCAGTTGTCCCTCGCCATGGAGAGCATAGCCAGGGAAGGGGAGGGCGTCCTGCTTTATATGAGGCAGGAAGGCCGCGGAATAGGTTTCCACAACAAAGTCCGGGCTTACGAGCTTCAGGACAAGGGACAGGACACGGTTGAAGCCAATATATCGCTCGGCTTCGCCCCGGACTTGCGCGACTATGGCATAGGAGCCCAGATACTAGCCGACCTCGGGCTGCACAATATCCGGCTCCTCACCAATAACCCAAAGAAGGTTGTCGGCCTGGAAGGATACGGCCTTAAAGTAACCGAGACTGTACCCATTATCGTCACGCCTAATCCCCATAATATCCAGTATCTGAAGACCAAGCGTGAAAAGATGGGGCACATACTCGATATACCTGAAATCAAAGGCAAAAATAAAGGAGGAACCAATGAGTAACCTTTACGAAGGTGCCTTACTTGGCAAAGGACTTAAGATCGGCGTGGTTGTTTCCCGTTTCAACGATTTCATTACCCGGAGGCTATTGGAAGGAGCCCAGGACGCGCTGGTGCGTCACGGGGTTAATGACGCCGACATCGACGTCGCCTGGGTGCCTGGTTCGTTCGAGATCCCGTTGATCGCAAAAAAGTTCGCCGATTCCAAGAAATATAACGCCATCATCTGCCTGGGAACGGTGATACGGGGAGCCACACCTCATTCCGAATACATCAACGCCGAGGTCAGCAAGGGAATTGCCCGTATCTCGCTCGACAGCGGCATACCGGTAGCCTTCGGCGTGATTACCGCCGATACGCTGGAACAGGCGATCGAACGGGCCGGGGTTAAGGAAGGAAACAAGGGCTTCGCGGCAGCCGTTGACGCCATCGAGATGGCGAACCTGATGAAGAAACTAGGGTAAAGCAAGGGCACAGGCGAGACACCCATTAAACCTGTACTACTGAAGACGGGTGTGCCAGACTATTGTTGGTGCTCTTAAAGTAAATTATTATCGGTGGCTCAGGCATCCTGCCTGAGTTCTCATCAGAATTGCAATTACCTTAGCTCGACCTCAATGGAAACGGTTTACGGCGTGACCTTATAGACAAGGTCGCCTTGCCGGGCACGGTCCTTGATCTTGATGCCGACGGAATCGCCCTGGTTCGCCTCTTTGACTTCCTTGTTGTCGATCTGCATCGACTGGACGGTGAGCTCCTGGTCGGTGGTGTGTCCCTTGACGTGGATCTTGTCGCCTACTTTCAAGGGGGCATTCAGTTCGATGCCGGCGACCACGGGCTTTTTGAAGAAGTCAGACACCTTGCCAATCTCTACCTCAGGCATATGACACCTCCCGCAGCCTATTAAAACCGCTGCTATTTATAGTATAGACACCCTGAAAGTACAGTTCAATGTCAAACCCGTTTTGACATCGTACCACCTCTAACCTATAATTAGGACGAATTAATACGGCGGAGAAAGAGGCTTGGTCGCGCAAAACGAACCATTTCAAGCAGCAGGTGATCAAGAACTACAGCGCCTAAAAAGACGCCTCGATCTACTCGACCAGCGTTTTGACAACATCGATTCGATGGTCACTACGGTGGCGGAGCGGGTGCTCAGCCAGCTTATCACCATCAACGTCACCTGTCCTCACTGCAACAAGGAAGTGGAAATCGCTCTCGTCGGCAGCCGCAAGGCGAGAAGATAAACCAATCCCTTTACCAATCCCTTTTTCATCCTTTTCTATCGTCAACATTAACAAATGTGCCCTTATTCTTTTCGTAGACTCAAAGAAGAGATTACCGGATACGCCACGTTAGTCCGGCGAGGAGATCAAAATATTTCGCGCTACAAATTACCGTAAACCGACAACTAATTCAAACCTGTTGTATTCGAAGACAAGGCAATTGCCTCAGCAGGATGCACACGCAATCCCTTAATCAAGGGAAAAGGGGGGATACTTGTCGGTGATCAGGATCGTTGCGTACGCTTCCACCCGCAAACCCCAGCGCAGCACGCCGACAACAAATTCGAAAAGGCTCTTCGGGTACCGGCCGGTAAAGACTATGGCGAACCAGGCAAATATCGTACTAATCACGGCAGCAATAATGAGGAAGGCGAGAACGATATAGTGCGGGAAAGCGAGGAGCCATTTTACCAGCGGCAGCCAGCGGTTGAGGTCCTTTTTTACATCCGGATAGATGAAATCGATATGTACCGCCTGTTCCTCATCGGTTGACGGATATTCGTCCCGTAGGAGGACTAAATAAGACCCAACCCGGGTACTGAACCGGGTAAACTGTAAATTCCAGTCGTACCACCAACGCGGATACTTCTGGCGGAACACAATCATTAACATGGTGGAAAGGAACAGAATTCCCGCGGTAACAGCGACGCCATAACTTGTCGTTTTCTCCATTCCGTCCACTGTATAATTGTACTCGCGACCCTGGCCGCTTCCCGTCAAACCGCCGAGGACGATCAGTATGGGAATTACGGCCAATATCCGGAAAGCGCTGGTCAGCCGGTCAAGCTCACGCTCCGGATATTCGATAGACAAAGTAGCCGGGTAGGCAGAAACGGAAGCAGTATCCATGGATTGTCCTCCTTTCCGATTTTAAACCAAAGCGAAAAAATCTCCCTTAATCCCTCTTTAGTAAAGAGGGAAACGGTTCAGCTTCCATTCTAGCAATAACAATAGTTACCACCCTTTGAAGCGATTGGTAATCGGAAGACGGCGGTCGCGCCCGAAGGCGCGAAGGGTGATCTTGATACCCGGTGGAGACTGTCGCCGCTTGTATTCGCTGCCGTCGACGAGGCGCGCCGCCTTCTTTACAGCGTCGGCGTCTATTCCGGAGGCAATGATCTGCTCAACACTCTTGTCTTCTTCTACGTAAGCCGTCAAAATCGGGTCCAGTTCCTCGTAAGGCGGAAGAGTATCGGTGTCTTTCTGATCCGGGCGAAGCTCGGCGGAAGGCGGTTTATCGATAACGGTTTGCGGGATGAGATCGTAACCGGCCTTCTGGTTCCTGTAGTTAGCCAATTTGTAAACGAGGGTCTTGGGCACGTCTTTGAGCACGGCAAAACCACCGGCCATATCGCCGTAAAGCGTGGTGTATCCGGTGGCGTATTCGCTCTTGTTACCGGTGGTAAGGACAAGCCAACCGAACTTATTCGAAAGCGCCATGAGCAGGTTGCCGCGAATGCGAGCCTGGATGTTTTCCTCGGTTGAGTTCGGTTTGGTACCGCGGAAAGGAGCCGCAAGCGTGGCCAGATAGGCCTGAAAGACCCCTTCGATGGATATGTTCAGCAATTTAATGCCGAGATTCTTGGCGAGCAGTTTAGCGTCGGACAAACTCCCCGGTGACGAGTACCGCGACGGCATGGCAACGCCGACTACGGCATCGCTGCCGAGGGCATCCGCCGCGACGGCCGCGACCATGCTCGAGTCGACACCGCCGGAAAGGCCGATGACGACGCCGGAAAAGCCGTTTTTAACGATGTAATCGCGAGTGCCAAGAACGAGGGCGTAATAAACTTCTTCCGCCATTCCCCGCACCGGGACATTTCTCTTCTTTAAGGCGGGTTTGGTACCCTCCGACGGAGCGGTGGAAACCATTATCTTAATGGAGGGCCAGCCATTTTCTTCCAGCAGGGGCGCGGCTTTACGCCACCGCGGATCATGCAAACGGGTGCGAAATACGGATTCAACGTCGAGGTCGGCCACGATCAGGTCTTCCTCAAACTGTTTGCCTCGGGCAATGACCTGGCCTTTCTCATCCAGCACCATGCTGTCGCCGTCGAAGACCAGTTCGTCTTGCCCGCCGACCAGGTTGTTGTAGGCGATAATAGCCACGTTATCGGAGGCACGCACGGCCAGCATCCGTTCGCGGGAAGTGCCTTTACCAAGGTGATAGGGCGACGAGCTAATGTTAACGATAACTTCGGCACCGGCGTAGGATTGAGCGGTTGCCGGACCAGCCTCATACCAGATGTCCTCGCAGATGTTCACGCCGACACCGGTCCCGTTGATGATGTAAATCGGGCTTTCGCCGCCGGGGCGGAAGTAGCGGTTTTCGTCGAAGACGCCGTAGTTCGGCAGGAACATCTTGTGGTAGACGTCGACAAGCTTGCCGTCGTGAACGATCGCCGCCGCGTTAAAGATGTCTTCCTTGGCGTCGATGAAACCGGTGATAACGGTGATGCCGGATGAATTCTTGATGACAGTCTGCAAAGCCCTGGCGTTTTCGTCAATGAACTGCGGTTTGAAGAGAAGGTCTTCCGGGGGATAGCCGGAAATAGCCAGTTCGGGAAAGGTCAGCAGGTCGACGCCCAAGGCGCGGGCTTTCGCGATGTTTTCGAGGATCTTTTTCGTATTTCCGGAGAAGTCGCCTACGGTAGTGTTGATCTGGGCCATTCCCAGTCGTAATCGGCGCATACACCCTCCAATTGAGCGGGCAGGCCCATCCGAATCCAAATTGACTTTGTTAAGCTCGCTTGCTAAAGTATATACCAATCTCAAGCGTCGTGTCATTCCCAACCTTGTCCCGAACTCGATGCGGGATTGATTGGGAATCCAGAAAGGTGCCTATATTATTGATTAGTTGATCTTGGATTCCCCCGAGTAAATCGGGCGAAAGACAATTTTCAATTTATACCTATGAAATAGGAAGGAGAACGAAATTGGAATTAGCCGCAAGAATTGATGGTGCCAAGTATGCCGCCTTTCGATGGCGCTATGAGTTGAGCGTACCGAAAAAACTGGTATTGAGCCTGGTAATGGTTGCCGTTACCGCTCTCCTCGCCCAGATAAAATTCCATCTTCCGTGGAGCCCGGTGCCGATCACGGGTCAAACTCTCGGAGCGCTATTCTCCGGCGTCCTGTTGGGCACATGGTGGGGCGGTATAAGCATGCTGTTGTATGCGTTGTTGGGAGCCATCGGCCTGCCTCTATTCGCCGGATGGACTCACGGTTTCAGCGTCATAGGCGGGCCTACCGGCGGGTATATCGTCGGCTTCATTTTTGCCAGCCTTTTGCTCGGTTTCTTCACCGACAGATACGTTCGCTCGAGAAGCTTCTTTGCTATGCTCGGCCTGATGCTTGTCGCCAACTTTTTGCTCATCTACATTCCCGGCCTGATACAATTGAACAATTGGCTTTCTGCGGTCAAAGGCCAATCGGTAAGCATGGCGCAGCTCCTCACGATGGGCTTGATACCCTTCATCCCCGGCGATATCACTAAAGCAGTCATTGCTGCCGCAGGGGCGCGAATCGTTACGCCCAAAAGAGCTTTCGGGGGTGAGGTAGATAAGGACAAGTGGGCGAACTGGCGCATCCCCTAACAATACGGGGGCATCATCTCCTCTGTCTGCTCGGTTTCCGCGGTCGGGGTTATAGCCCCGCGTTCGTAGAAGCAATGCGGCGGGTGAGCGAAGTATTCCGCTATGTTCCCGACGCTTCCATAGTTTTAGTCACCAGGTGCGACGTCATATGTGCTTGGTGTCCGCACAATATCGACGAGGAATGCCGCAAAAGCACGGACGCGGCAAGCCGGATAAAAGACAAAGACGCCGCGATACTCAAGAAATTAGGCTTCCGTGCCAATTCCCGTACCACCCCCCGGGAAGCCTGGGAAAAGGTCAAGGAACGATTTATGCCTGATGACATAACGGCGATGTGCGGGCGTTGCCAGTGGCTGGAACTGGGCTACTGCCAGGAAGGTCTGACGAAACTGCGTGCCTGCTGATGGCGTCAAGTGCTAACCATACCGGCGAAAGCCGGAATCCAGCGTAGCCCAAACCGCAATGAAAGCGTTTTCTGGATTCCGTTCCCGTATCAAGTGCGGGACAGGTTTTCAACGGAATGGTTACCTTCCCGTCCCTGTTGTGGACGCGTGATTGATTGACCGGCAGCAATTTGCTAGAATTACACTGCTTCAAGGGCGGTTAGCTCAGCTGGTTAGAGCGTTGCGTTGACATCGCAAAGGTCAGAGGTTCGAGTCCTCTACTGCCCACCACTAAAATGAAGCTAAAAAGGCCGTTATGTCAATTAAGCATAACGGCCTTTTCTCATTATGCTAACGGATTGCTAACGGATTTTGGATTCTTGAGCACGAGGTCGTCAAAACTGTTAGCGGCCTCTCTTTGCATATTTGGGGATAGGTGCGCGTAAATATTAGCCGTTATTCCGAAATTAGTGTGGCCTACTCTCGCTTGAATAACTTTGAGGGGAACTCCACCTTTTAGTAAGAGCGAGCAATGTGTGTGGCGCGCATCGTGGAACCTGATTCCTGATAATCCACAGCTACGGACAAGTTTAATCCACGCATGAGTAATGCTATTGGGTAAATATGGCTTTCCGTCAAGATGCGCGAACACCAAATCACTATCCGTAGTCTTTGGCATTCCTATCGTTTGTCTCATTCCGTCCCTCTGGTCCCTGTGGAGTCTTAGTACGGCCATGGACGCAGGGCTTAGGGGCGTTGTTGATAGGCTGACCCTACCCCCAAAAATAATGCCGCGCGTCTTAGAGTTCTCCGCTAGAATATAGCGAACAGGAGGACTCATAATGCAACGCAAGAAGTACACCGAAGAGCAGATCATCCAGGTGCTCAAAGAGGGAGAGGCCGGAGCCTCGGTCGCAGACCTCACTCGCAAATATGGTATGAGTGATGCGAGCTACTATAACTGGAAGGCCAAGTACGCCGGACTCAGCGTGAGCGAGTTGAAGCGGTTGAAAGCTCTGGAAGAAGAGAATCGACGGCTAAAACAGATCGTCGCCGAGCAAGCCCTCGACAATCGAGCTCTCAAGGAACTACTCTCAAAAAACTTCTAAAGCCCGAGGCAAAACGACAAGCGGTCACGCATGTTGTCAGCAGTCTTGGGCTGAGCACGAGAAAGGCCTGTATCCTGGTGGATCTGAGTCGTACTGCCTACGATTACCAGCCCCACCGGGAGGACGATACTATACTGCGTACCAGACTAAGGGAGCTCGCCGGACAGCGAAAGAGGTTTGGCAGTCCCAGGCTGCATATTATGCTCAAAAGAGAGAAACTGGTGGTGAATCACAAACGGACGGAACGTATTTACAGGGAAGAAGGCTTAGCACTGAGAAGAAAGCGACGCCGAAAGGGTGCTGCTGGAGCAAGAATGGTCATTCCTGCCCCTGAAAGGCCAAATCAGAAGTGGAGCATGGACTTCGTTACCGACAGCACTGTTACGGGCCGGCGGTTCCGGGCTCTGACTATAGTTGATGATTATTCACGGGAATGTCCGGCTATTGAGGTAGACACTTCCCTCGGTGGTGCAAGAGTTGTGAGTGTTTTGGAGAGGCTGGCGGAGATCAGAGGTCTGCCCGAGGTCATTACCGTGGATAACGGACCTGAGTTTGCTGGTAAGGTACTGGACGAATGGGCGTACCGGAAAGGCGTCACGCTCAACTTTATTCGACCGGGGAAGCCGATTGAAAATGCCTTTGCCGAAAGCTTTAACGGCAGGCTGAGGGATGAATGTCTGAATACAAATTGGTTTCTGAGTGTAAAGCATGCCAGGGAGATTATCGAAAGCTGGAGAAAAGATTATAATACCGTGAGGCCGCACGGGGCATTGGGCTGGCTACCACCATCGAAATTCTTGGAACTAGACGGAAGCGCTAAGATGCAGTTGGCACTAACATTGGGGTAAGGTCAAGGCGGCTGGAATGCTGCGGTAGAATATGCGGGGGATTTCTGGTAAAAGAGTGAGTGAATGCTTATCACGTTAAATAAAACAATGAACAAGGTGATACACGGCATGTGGTTAACGGCTACTCCATTTGTCGTTGTCGTCGTTGTGTCGGCATTGATCACATCATGCATTGGGCCACATTTTGTCACCGACCCTCATTCAAAAACACCCGGCTATCGAATATTCAGAGGTACCTCCGAAGGTTTCCGTATCAGCTTTGAATATCCTGAAAAATGGAGACGTCTAAGCCCTGAGAAGTATGATACCTACTACGTGATTTTTCTGTATGTGACCGGGAAAAATGCATCCATAAGTATCAGTTCCGATATGAATGCTGCTTACGGGGGAGAATTTGAAAACGCAAATGCGTCAATCGAACACTCGGTAAATATATCTTCTAATGGTCTTGAGTTTCAAGTTATAAGTCGCGGCAATATTTCACTCGGATCCGGAGAATGGCAGGAGCTTGTATATTCTTTTCGGGACAAGGATTATGGTCTTGACCCTCATATGCCGGTAGGAACTGTAACTGATAAAATTTCGGTTGATAGAGAATTGGCCCTCGATTATAAGACACGCGTGTACGAAATCGGACTTAGTGTAGATTACGACGAATATGCAAGAGTAAACCGGGATTTCGACCACCTCCTGGCTACGTTTCGCTTTCTCGACTAGCGGACTTTGTCTCCCAAGAATCTGACTACCAACGTAACTACCAGCCATTACTATCTTGGTGGTAAACTGATAGCCATGAAGGAATCGGGCGCCAACGTCACCTTCGTCCACCAAGACCATCTCTCCGGCACAGCGCTGATGACATCCGCTAACGGCACCTCCCTGGGCACTATAAGCTATTCGCCCTTTGGCTCCACCCGTTCCGGCTCTGTGCCTACCGACATCAAGTTCACCGGACAGCGGCTCGATGCCACCGGACTCTATTATTACGGGGCTAGATATTATGATTCTAATATCGGACGTTTCATCAGCCCGGACCCAATCGTCCAGAGCCCGGCAAATCCGCAGAACCTGAACCGGTACTCTTATGTGCTTAACAACCCGTTAAAGTTGGTGGATCCGACGGGACGTTATTGGCAGTGGTCTGAAGAGTCGATGATGGGAATTTGGTATGACGATGACTACGTGCCTCCCGCCGCATTGACGCCAGAGGAACTGCGAGCAGTTTGTGATCGCGGGTTACAAGTTCTGGCACCGCAGGTTCCGTTGCCACTTGAGCCAAGAGGTTCATTTTTAGACGGACTTCAAACGGTGTTCGATGTTGCCGGACTTATTCCGGGATTGGGCGAAGCGTTTGACGCGGCAAACGCAGTTATTTACGCTGCCAGAGGTGATTACGTAAGCGCGGGCTTGTCGGCGGCAGCTATGATACCTGTTGTCGGCTCGGTGGGTACCGGAGCAAAACTCGTTGGGAAGGCTGCTAAGGCAATTGACAAGGCTGATGATGTCGCTGATACGCTAAGAGGTGCGAGAAACCCAACGGTAAAGGAAGCCCTGAATAGAGGAAGACAAGCACATATTGACGAATATTACGGGCCTGGCGTTGGGACTGAGGTCAGGTTACCATCAGGTAAACGCATGGATGGATATAATCCAGTGAATCGAATTGTTTACGAGCTAAAACCGGACAACCCGAGAGCAATAAATAGAGGGCTAGCTCAACTCAAGACTTACGTGGAAGAAGCGAACAAGGTATTCGGACCGGGACATCAAGGAATAACGCGCACATATCGTAAGTAAGTCGCTGAAAATAACTGTATTGTCTTATAACAAACAAGAAGGTATGAATAAAAGAATGAGCAAACCGGTATTGTGGGATTTTGAGAACTGGTTTACGTTGATGTTGCCTCCAGACTGGACCTACGAGAGGGATGTTAAAGCGGTCATACTCAGTTTCTACTCAACAGCAGAGGATGCTAAAGGAGCACTACAGATCTCCTTACATCGGAGACTTGAAAATAAGACACCTGTAAGAAATTTTGTGATGGACCAGCTCGAACGATTTATAAATCAAAGAAAAATAAATTACGACATCAACACTAAGAAAGTAATGGAAGGTCCATATTTTGCCGTGGCAAATGCCTCAGGCACTGACGGCGAATATTTCATTGAGATATGGATGCTGGCTAACCATGAGAAGTTCTTGCATATAACATATTATAGCAAGGAGAAGACGAAAGAACTCAGAACAGCCGAGAACATTGTGTATAGCATACGACTTCATTAGCGCGAGCTAGGATATTTTAGCCATGAGGGAACTAGGAAGAAGACAAAACCTAAATTAAACTAGGCTTCCTTCTAACTGAAATTACGAATGGCATTAATGACCACGGGAAATGTGACCACCTACTATTACTCCGGTAACAAGCTGATAGCGGAGCGGGAGGGTAGTACACTGCGTTACTTCCACCAGGACAGCCAGCCAAGATTCGAACTTCACGGGCGTGCTATACTGAAGGCTAACTCAAAAGTTTTGGTTCTGCCTATTGTACAGTACCGCCCACCATTTTTGAGCATGGCTCGAGCGTATATCCCAGCAACATTTCTTAGGTCCTGTACCTGCTGCTATCGCCAACCCTTAAAGAGCAACTACGCAAGCAACTCAACGAACGCGTGTTCGGCTTGAAACCTGCGTGCTTATCAGACCACATCAGGCATATCGCGTAAAGGGCGCGGTAAATCTTTATATGCGTTCATTGCGGCATTATTTCGGCACCTGCCTATTTGGGCTTATTTTCGAGCTCGAGGGTCAGTTCAAAGGTTCTGCGTATTGTGCTTGTTACAAAGACGTTAAATGCTATAAAAAAGGGAGGGCACTAACGAAAGTACCCTCCCCCGATTTACCTCCCCAACCCCGACTCACTTACGGTTAACAAAACCGCATTAAGGCAATTAAAACGATTTCTACCTTATCTTAACGAGCCGGGTTCAGGTTCCGTCCGCCCTGATCTTTCGCAGAGCGTTAGTTTGGGAAAAACCACACCCCATAAAGTTTCTGAAGGCTCAAACTTTTACACCTCCAAATTTTATTAAGGCGTTACCCGGCCTCAACCTCTATTTAACTACTCCCCTGGTATAATTGTCAAACGCTTACCCCGGTTGGGTACGTACGAAACTTTTCCCGTTCCATAAGCTAAGTCATGCCCTCTGTCCCTGGCGGCGCTATCAAAATCATTTGGCGACAGCCTTGTAATGTATTTTGTATTTTGCGGTTATTTGTGGTATATTAAGACTAACTGGTTCGATAACGGTTATCTCTTAGCGAGTCAAACATTCACGTTTCCTCAAAGATCGGATGACCACAACTCAAGCCAAATTTTAAAAAGGAGGTCATCCGATGAGTTATCAAGATAGGTCGCTGACGTGTTCCGACTGTAACACCGCTTTTACATTCACTGTTCAGGAACAGGAGAACTTCGCCAGCAAAGGCTACACGAACGAGCCAAAGCGTTGTCCCTCATGCCGGGAGGCAAGGAGAGCACAACAGCAGACTACCGGCACCGGTAGCTTCGGCGGCGGCAACAGCTACGGGAATCGAAGCTTCAGCTCCACGCCACGGCAGATGTTCCCCGTAAAGTGTTCCACCTGCGGCAAAGACGCCCAGGTGCCTTTCGAACCCCGCGGTGATAGACCAGTCTATTGCTCAGATTGTTACCGCAAGACGAACCCGGTAAAGAAATACTAATTACCGGCGAATAACAATTGGCCGGGCAGGTCCGTCAGATTACTACCTACCCGGCCCTTCTTTTCAAACGGACAATACCGTTCTCGATTTTGTGTGGCAACTCATAATCTTCGAACAAAAGTTGAAACCGGATTTTCGCGGTTAGATCTTTTTGAAAACCACGGCAGAGTCTGTTCGCAGGAGGTTGTAAAATGGGTGCTCCTCAAAAAAAATCTTTAAGTTACAACGAAAAGGAATATTTTGCTTCAGGCGCATGGAAATGTCCCGAGTCTCCAACAAAAGCACACTGGTGGGATTGTAACACCAAGCCTCCTGTTTGCAAGATTTGCGGCAAAGTCAAAGTTGAAATCGTTCTGACGGACTAACGCTTCAGCTGCAAAAGGTTTGAGGCCTAAGCGGCCGATCCGGAGGCATGACAATGGAGTATCGAGGCGGGAGGTATGAAGATGAACCTCCAAACCAAATACAAAATGCTAAAAGCAACGACGATAGCTATCGGGGCATTAAGCATACCTTGGGGGACTTTCATCGGCTTTTGCTTTGGCGAGGGTCGGTACTCCACAGGGTTGGTAGCTTTATGCGTGCAGGTATTGGTATCATTGACCGACGGCTATATCTGGTTTTGGGTACTGGAAAACATGAAGGAAAAAATGGAGAAGGATCTGTTGAATTCTCCAGCGGTAAAGTCACCCAATAAAGCCACCGTTTGAGTTTGGTGAGCCGGAATGAACATCGAGTTAATACTCTTAATAACGGAGTCCATTCTGCTACTGGTGACTCTGGGTTTTCTTCTTTACAGTATCCGCGAAGGACAGCAAAGGCGTCGCTTACTAGTCGAGGTCAAGCAGGCAACCAAAACTTTAACCCGCATTGAATATTTTTTAACAATCTCCGAATCACTGTTAGAGTCAAAGCACGAAGTGGTCGGCTGCGTGACGGGCCGACGCCCACTCGGTGACGATGAAAAAAAGATAGAAACCGTGATGAACAGTATCAAGCATGCGACCAGCAGAGGTGTAAAGATTAAATATATATTGCCAAAACTGCCCGAGCGCCTGTATATGGGCTGTTTGTATGAGAGTGTTGGAGCTGAAATTCGATATGCCGGTTGCTCGCTGGTGAACAGCATGCGGTATATGGTCGTTGACAATTCTTTAGTACTAATAGGCGTTCCGGAATCTGCGGGAGAAAAGAACGCTACCAACAGAGGACACAAGTTGCCATCAATGGGGCTCGCCTCCATATTGAAAAACCATTTTGATGATTGTTGGGAACGAGACTTACCACTCCAGGGCTACATCAAGGAAGTAATGGCACATACCGGCATGTCGGTAAAACAGGTTTCAAACGAACTCGGCATAGAGGTAAGAGTACTATCACGTTACGTAGATAGCCCGCCGCCACAGGCTACTTAATTCCTTCCGCTCGCCGCTCCCTTAAAATCAGGTCCCAACCCAGCCGGCAAATAACTATTTACCCATAGTCAAATTCAGGGGTAAAAGTTCATTTATCACCGCGGAGCGACGAGATGCTGTCAGAACGTGGCCACCATATGTTCGTCCCGGCTTTTTCTTCACGCCAGTCGGGTTGAATCGCCTATGCAGCGACTAGGATAACGGTAAATGCAGGTTTAGTCAATGTTCGCATTTGTCCAAGGGGTTGTCCGTTGTTACTATAGATAAAGCTATGGCATCGCTTTTCTGAAAGGCTTTATAATGACTCTGGCTGGGGCACCATCGCCGTTTTCAAGCCTCAGGGGCAGACATACAAGACTGTAAGACCCGGGGGCGACCTGCGACAGGTTCAGCCCCTCTATGACACAAATGCCGGCAGTAAGCAGAACCTTATGTTGGACACTGCCGCTCTTCCGATATCCTCCGACCGAAAGATAGTCAACGCCCACCAATGCGACCCTACTATCAGCCAGGAATTGAGCCGCTTCCGGAGAAACAAATACGAAATCTTCAGAAAATTTGTCAGACTTCCAGAGAGTGGAGTTCCTGGTCTTGAACAGGATACGTTCGCCGCGACGGATCTTAAATTGATCGAGTTCGGCAACTTTTATCGATTCCTTATCTTGTATTTTCAGTACTCTGGCTTTACCGACTAGAACACTTGGAAGTATTCGATCGATCGTTTGTCCACCTTGAATAAAATGCGCCGGAGCATCGATATGCGTGCCCGTGTGAGAACCGATGGACATTACCGACAGTGTATGCGAATCTCCCCTTTCGATATCTTGTACGCGCTGAATCACCACCGGCGGGTCGCCCGGCCAGTGCACCATGCCGTTGCAAATCGGGACAGAAATGTCGATCCAACCGGAGTTCGCCAATACTCACGCTCCTTAAAAGAATCAGGCGGTTATGCGGTAATTGCGCATCATGCCCTCGTCCTCATGCTCCAGATTATGGCAGTGATAAAGGTATAGTCCGGCGTAATGTTCGAATTTTACGAGGAACCTGACTTTCTCGCCGGGCATCACGAGCACCGTATCCTTCAAGCCTTCGTCCGTAAAACCGGCACTGACCTGGTCGCGTATTGCAGCCATGTCCGGGCGGACGATACGTTCGATAACCTGAAATTGCAAACCGTGAAGATGCATGGGATGTGCAGTCTCCATCATGCCTCCGGTTCCCGCCTGGTTGTCGAACTCCCACACCTCCACGGTGTTCAATTTGACTATTTCGTTGCTTGCCACAGTTTCCATCTCGAATGTCCGGCCGTTCAGTAGCCAGTACGGAGGCTGCTGCTGCAACTTCAAGGTAAAGGACCGCGGGTTCGACCGGTTAACGGCGTCTTGCAATTTATAACGCGACATCACCGACAGGGTTTCGGGCAACGGTTGCTTCGCGTCCGATTTCTGCGTAATACGGACCTTCATTATCGTGAATTCCGACCCAACGGGTACGGTAGGAAGCGGTCAGCCCCCCAAAGCGCTTACCGCGGCGCAGGCCACTCCGCTAAAGGTCAAACTCTGCAACAATAGCACGCTGCCAACGTCGCGTTCGCTGAAATCGACCCAAAGTTCGACCCTTTCGGCGGGAGCGAGCGTGACATAAGGCTTCGATACCGGTTTTTCCATCAGGCCGCCGTCACTGCCGACGACCGTCAAGGGAGTCCCATCCTGCCAGCCGAGTTTATAGATGCGAGAGTTGGAACCGTTCAGGATGCGCAGGCGATACGGCCGGGTCGCCACCTCGAGAGTATAATCGGGGCGCCCGTTGACCAGGATACGGTCCCCCAGAAATCCCATAGTCTTGTCGTTCGTACCGCCGGGAATATAGACCAACTGGTTTTGATCATCGAAGGAACGGTCTTGAATGACGAGCGGAACATCGTATTCACCGCTGGGTAAGCCAGCGACTGCTTCCTCCTCGTCCGAAACTAAAAAAAGACCCGCCATGCCGTTATATACCTGGTGTCCGGTAAGCTTGTCTGGGTGAGGATGGAACCAATAAGTACCGGCACGGTTGAGGATGCGGTATTCGTAGACATATGTCTCGCCCGGCCCAACGGCAAAGCGAGGATGCCCGTCCATATCGTCCGGTACGCTTAAGCCATGCCAGTGAATGATAGATTGCTCCGGCAGGTTATTCGTAAAGACGATACGTACTCTTTGCCCCTTGCGCACCCGCAATACTGGCCCAAGGTACGAACCGGCAAGAGTTTGCAGGCTGTTGGGGTCGCCTTTGGTAACCGTTCCCCGATAAGTCCAGACTCGTGTGGCCTTTCCGGGAAGAATGGGGACGTCTGCCGGAACAGCCTGAAGGGCGATTTCAACATCGGGGGCGGGACCGAAAAGAGAACAGCTGTTCAGTAAAGAGCCGGCGAATACGGTCGCCAAACTCACGCCCGAAAGCCGAAGAAAATCCCTGCGGTTCAGTTCGTATGGCCGAGACATCTCTTTAGATTACTCTAGACTTTCGAATCTGGCTTGTCAATTCTCCTTGAATAACACAAGAGCATGTTGTTTAATGGTCTTAACGGGGTTGATTGTCAAAGCTGCAAACGAAAAAATTTGTTGTCAAGGAGGCTAATGTGAAGAGACTGACAGCCGTCGGTTCGTTTATCGCGTTGTTATTGCTCGTCTTGTCTTCGTGCGGCAAGGCGCCGTCTGCCAACATAACGCCCGGTGGCAATACACCCCTTCCTGCGGGCAATCAAACCGCCCCGGCAACGCCGTCTGTAACCCAGGATAAACCAAATGTAGGGGATGCGGCGCCGGACCTTCAATTGACCGACATGGCAGGGAAGACGGTATCGCTCGCCGATTACAAAGGCCAAATCGTGTGGCTCAATTTCTGGGCTTCGTGGTGACCATTCTGTCTGGCAGAAAGGTCTTTTCTGCAAAAGATATACAGCGAAGAACAAAGCCGCGGACTAGTGGTCCTGACCGTGGATATCCTGAATTCACGGCCGACGGAAACCCCGGAAAATCTGGCAAATTTCATGTCGACCAATAACTACTCGTTCCCGGTGCTTCTCGACCAGAATCTAACGATGACCAGGCGGTTCGGTGTAAAGGGAACGCCGACAAACTTTATTATCGATAAGAACGGAGTCATCCAGTTCAGGGAAACGGGGCAGTTCAATGAAGCCACGTTGAATGCCACGGTCAACCGGCTGAAAGCACAATAAGAGCACGGTGCTGCATAAATCGATATAAGTCGTGCGCAGGTGTTTCGTTTGTTCAACAGCCTCAAAATGAAGTAAAATACAACAATGTCTCCCGAACGTAATGACCCGTGTCCCTGCGGCAGCGGCAAAAAGTATAAAAAATGCTGCGGAGCACCGCCCGTTGGAACCGACGCGATAGCGTTGCATCGCGATGCCGCGTACAAGGGCGAAATCGGCCGGCGGCGCCGCCAGTTTTGCCTTGACTATACTGCCTACAAAAAGCAGGTGCTGGCACAGGGAGAAAAATTTCTGCGGGAAAAGATAGAAGCCGCGGGTCAGAGCATTTCCTGCAAAAAGGGCTGCGGGAAATGCTGCATACTGTTCATATTTTCCACGTTGCAGGAAGCCGAATGCATTGTATTCTACCTTTACCAAAACGAAGCGGCGTTGCGACACTTTGTCACGGCTTACCGTGATTGGCAGAGAGGACTCGGTTTATTTGAGCACAAGCTGAGGCGTATCGATCAGATGATCGCCAGGAGTCTGGCTGGAGAACTTTCGCCCGAAGAGCAGGAGCAATTTACGTCCGATATCAACTCTTACACCGCACGTGAAGTGAACTGCCCTTTCCTTGTCGACAATGCCTGCTCGATATATGAGGTGCGCCCTTACGTTTGTGCTGGGCTGGTAGCCGTGACGCCGTCTGAAATGTGTGTATGGAATGCCCCGGGAGGCAGTCAAGCCCAATATTACAAGTCCGGATTTAAACTTGAAATCGAAATGCCTTATTTTTTGCCTAGCCGCAGCCGGTTGCTGTTCGGATGCCTGCCCGAACTGGTGCAACGTATCCTTGAGGCGGGATACTCTTTCCTGTCGAGCATTGCAGGGCTGGAGCGTCTGCGCCGTTAGATCATCCCCGGCCGCACCAAACGCAACCGCCGGCGTATTCGGAATCGACCGTCACGAACGGCCCCCGTTCCCGGACTATCTCCGGCAGCTGAGCAGGAAGAGACAGTACCTGGTCCTTTTTACTGCCATAACGATAAATCGTTATGCCCTTGCATTTCGCCTCGTAAGCCATGATATATACCCGCCGGATATCTTCGGGAGTCGCGTCCCCAGGCAGATTTACCGTCTTCGAGACGGAGTTATCGGAATACTTCTGGAAAACAGCCTGCATCCTGACATGCCATTCCGGGGCAATGTCCCAATCGGTAACCATAACGCGGGAGACATCCTCCGGGACGCCGGAAATGCCCTGAAGGGTACCCTTCTGAGCGATGTTTTCCATAAGCTCACGGGAATAGAATCCGCGTTCTTGAGCGATGCGCTCGAATACCGGGTTGATCTCTAGAAGTCTGGTTCCCTCCATAACATTCCGGACGAATGACAGGGCGAAAAGCGGTTCGATGCCGCTGGAACAACCGGCAATAATGCTGATGGTACCGGTCGGCGCTATAGAGAGCACGGTAGCATTTCTCAACCGCGGACCGCCGATCCTGTCGAATATGCTGCCCTTGAAATTGGGGAAAACGCCCCTCTCCGCCGCCAGACCAACCGAGGCATCTCTTGCTTCATCGAGCATTGTCTTCATAATGTTGTCGGCCGTTTCCAGTGCCGGTTCCGAGTCATAGCGGATACCGAGTTCAACGAGGGCATCGGCAAAACCCATAATACCCAAACCTATTTTCCGGTTTCCCCGCCGCGTCACCTTTTCGATTTCGGGAAGCGGGAATTCACTGGCTTCGATCACGTTATCGAGAAAATGAACGCACGTGCGGACGGTTTGTTTCAGTTTCGTGTAATCGATCTGCCCGCCGGAAACCATTTTCGCAAGATTGATCGACCCCAGATTGCAGCTTTCATAGGGCAGCAGGGGCAGTTCGCCGCAAGGGTTGGTCGCTTCAAGTCTACCAAGCTGCGGCGTCGGGTTATGCCGGTTTATCTCATCAAGAAATATCAGACCGGGGTCGCCGCTTCTCCAGGCATTATTGACGATCAGGTCGAAAAGATACTGTGCCTGAATCGTGCGAGCTTCCTTCTTTGTTCGCGGGTTGATCAGTGCCCAAGACTTGTTATTTTTGACCGCCTCCATGAATTCATCAGTCGCTCCCACAGAAAGATTAAAGTTAGACAGTATCTCTTCGTCGCTCTTCGCCAGAACGAATTCCAGTATGTCGGGGTGGTCGGCATTCAGAATGCCCATGTTCGCGCCGCGGCGCTTGCCGCCCTGTTTCATGACTCCGGTCGCGACATCGAATACTTTCATAAAGGAAACAGGGCCGGAGGCGACGCCGCTGGTGGAGCGGACAACGTCGCCTTTAGGTCTGAGATGGCTGAAAGTAAAACCCGTACCGCCCCCGGAATGGTGTATCAGGGCCATATTCTTCAGAGAGTCGAAAATGCCGACAATCGAGTCCTCGACAGGCAGCACGAAACAAGCAGAGAGTTGTCCCAGCGGGGCACCGGCGTTCATAAGAGTGGGGGTGTTGGGCATGAATTCGCCATTGTGCATTAAATTAAAGAACCGGTCCTCCAGGGCATGCATATCGGCCGACGGGGCGAACCGGGTTTCAATAGCCGCGATGGTATGAGCCACACGGTGGAATAATTCCTTTGGGGTCTCGATTAACTTCCCCTCCTGGTCGCGGAGAAGGTAGCGCCGTTCGAGGACTTTAAGGGCGTTTACGCCGAGCTTCAAGTCGTCGCGGACTCCCATGATGCCCTTCAAACGACGAATGCCGGCCCGCTGCTCGCGATAGAGAATATAGGCCTTGGCAACCGTGTGATAGCCTTTGGTCATCAGCACCTCTTCCACGACGTCCTGCACGTTTTCGACGTGAGGGACATCGTGAGGAAACAGGCTTTTAATACGCTTAACCACTTCTCCGGCAAGATCATCAGCTAACTTGCGGTCTCCAGTCTTCGTTGCCGTCAGGGCTTTGTAAATAGCGTCCTCGATCTTTTTGGCGTCGAAGGCGACTATCGAACCGTCCCGCTTTTGTATCTGCTTAATCCCGGATTGTTTCTCTTCCACCATTCTCTCCCATTTCAAAACTGACATCGGGGAAAAACAAAACAATTTTACGAACTTAATTGTATGTGCCGGCAAATAGAAAAGTCATAAAATTGACACGGGCGGATATTACAAATTTATGACATTTGAATTCTGGTATACAAACTATCATACAAAAAGGCCGTACCTGCCCTCGATTCAACCAGAGGATCACACCTAGCACAATGACCCGCACACGCCGGTGGGGTGAAGGTACGATCTACGTCGAATAGGGAAGCGACTCCGCTTCTATGTACACCCGGGTACATTCCGGATATACACTTTGAATGTTGTTTTCGATGCGGTGGATTGCTTCATGAGCCTGTTCAACGGTAATACCTTTCCTGAAGCACACGCCAAGGTTCACCACCAAATCGTGCGGCCCCATGTACATCGTTAAAATCTCGGCGGCGCGCTCTACCGCCGGCTCGGACTCAACACGCCGGCGGATATCCGATAACATCACCGGACCGACGCCTTCTCCCAGCAGCAGGCCTTTCGTCTCAAAGGCGAGGACAAAGGCGACAAGCATAAGTAGCAGACCGATGACGATTGAAGCTGCCCCATCGAGGTAAGGGTTTTGGAACACATGACCGAGGAATACGCCCAGGAAGGCGAATACGAGGCCAAACATAGCCGCGCCGTCCTCGAGAACTACGGTGTATGTGCTCGGGTCTTTTGTCTCCCGGATATACTGCAAGGCGCGTTTTTTGCCCTTAGCCTTGCGGAACTCTCGAAAAGCTACTGAGAACGACCAACCCTCGATGAGAGCCGCGATCGCCAGCACGATATAATTCATCGTGGGATTAGACAAAATCCCTTCCGGAGCGACGTGCCGGATATGAGCGACGCCTTCGTACAAGGACAGGCCGCCGCCGATGCCGAATATAGAAACTGAAACCACCAGCGTCCAGAAATACAACTCCTTCCCGTGCCCGAACGGATGGTCGGCGTCGGCTGGTTTTTTCGACTGATTCATACCATGCAGCAGAAGACCGCCGTTTCCGGTATCGACCAGCGAATGTATCCCTTCGGAAATCATCGCCGAAGAGCCCGTAAACGCCGCCGCAATAAACTTGACGACAGCGATAGCGACGTTGCCGATTACGGCAGCAATGATCGCAGCTTTGGATCCACCGTGACCTTCCATCAAAACTCCTTAATCAATCGATTAACCGCCCATTATAACATCTCAGCTTCAAATTTGTTTTCGCGGGTGCAGCATGGTATAAATGAATGTTTAGAAAATGGGAAGTACGGTATGAAGAAATCGATCATTATCTCCTCCGGCATAATCCTGGCTATCTTTGCTTCGGCTTGCCGCCAGGCTCCCGTTAATAACTCAACGGGAGACAACGAGACTTCTTCTCCCCAAGGTATTTCCATCAACACGACCCAGACGCAAATGGTTGGGAAACAAGCTCCCGAATTCCAATTGAACGATATCAGCGGAAAATCTGTCTTGCTAAGCGATTTTCACGGCAAACCGGTATTTCTGACGTTCTGGGCATCCTGGAGCCCTGATTGCCGGCGCGAAATGCCGGTCATTCAGCAAATCTACGATAAATGGCAAAGCCAAGGCCTGGTGGTACTGACCATCGATATCCTTAATTCCCGGCCTGAAGAAACCCAGGCTAATCTCGAGAGCTTCATGAGCACAAACAACTATTCGTTCCCGGTGCTGCTGGACACTAACCAACTGGCGACAATTCAATATCACGTCGGTGAACCACCGACCAACATCCTTATCGACAAGGATGGCTTCATCCGCGAGATTACCCCCGGACCGTATCTCAGCCAATTGGCGGTAGAGACAAGCTTAACCCGCATAATACCTCAATAATTCCACGCCCAAACCAACCAAACACGTTCGAAAGTATCGTACTACTTCAAAATGTTACAAATTTGTTATTTCTTTTGATTCCGTTTTATGACTTTTTTACGGTTTATGATATAATATTGCGATATACTATAAACTCAAAACAAAAACAGGGAGGTTAGCATGAACAAAGTCGTCGTAACAATATTGGGGATCCTATTAGTATTGGCCATGGTGTCTGCAGGTTGTTCCCCGAAGACTCCAACCACTCCACCCACGGTGCCGGTGACGACACCAAATACCAGCACTAACACTAGTGGTACTTTGATTGGAATCAATCCTCCGTCTTTACCCGGTAACGATGTCATAGTTGTTAACACTCCGCAAGGGGTACAAACTCTCCCGATTACAGCTAATACCAAAGCTACCTTGGAAGGTACAGCTTGTACCCTTGACCAAATTGCTGCACTGGATTTGGCCCAGGAGGCCAAGGTGTCATATAATTGCGCTATCGTTTACGGCGTTGATGAGAATGGCAATCAGATAGTGGTGGGCCTAGATGTCACGAAGGCCTACCCGTAAATAATATAGACACATTTGCACTATAGTTGTTACAATAACTGCTATAGGCTATAGAAATAATCGTCCGCCTCTGATAGGTGAGCACGGTGCGGTCGGTCAGACTCCGCAAGGGAACGTAATGGCTATCCCATTACGCCTAGTCCGTTGTTTCTTTGTTAGCCACGATTGACAGTGGTAGGTTGGATGGTTCTTCTGCTAACAAAGTGGCCCTTTAGATCGCATCTAAAGGGCCACTAAAGTCAGAGTGACTTTTTCTTGGTTATCGGTGCATTAAGGATGGGTCCTACTTCAGTAACGTGGCGAGAACATGCAGCAAATAACAATTTGGGTTGCCTTCGGTTACGGGCTATTGTCGTTTCTCTCGGCTTGCGTTTTGCCGCTGATACCGGTATATCTGTCCAGCCTGGTCGGACCCGACCTCTTCGTGGAGAAAGGTAAACGGAAGCGTCTGCCGGTATTTCGCCACTCATTGAGCTTCGTTCTCGGCTTCTCTCTCGTCTTTACTCTTTTCGGGTTAGGTTCCGGGCTGGTCGGTTCCTTCTTGCAAAGCTATTTGATGGTGGTCCGGCAAATTGCCGGCGTTATCCTGATTATTCTCGGCGCGATCATGCTCGCCGCCTTGAAAGTCCCCTGGTTAAACTTTGAATCGCGTCTGAAGCTCAACCTGCCCTCCGGCGGAGGGTATTGGCGAAGCTTCCTCGCCGGAGCGGTATTCCCGGTAGCCTGGATACCCTGCACCAGTTTTGTCCTCGGCGGCATCCTGACCCTGGCAAGCACGTCGGCTACGGCCTGGCAGGGTGCTTTTCTATTATTCGTTTATTCGCTGGGACTTGGGCTTCCTTTCCT
>ORJL011618619.1_pt1 | contig 31311 bp, 30 predicted proteins | sample 1779941 | NCBI WGS metagenome assembly ORJL01 (sample SAMEA104232317, study PRJEB22302) | groundwater metagenome | biome: forest; feature: aquifer; material: groundwater | place: USA | collected 2011-08-07 | depth 5.8 m | reverse complement strand
GTAGTGGCGGGGGGGGGGCCAGCGACGGCCGGGGGGCCAAAGCCCGCGGGACTGTAGAGCACGTATGGCGAGGCAGCCCGCGGAGCGGGCGGCAGGGCCCATGCGGTACATATCGCAAGAACAGTCATGCATCATCGTCGCGGCGCATTTGCACGCGCTTCCGGCGCGGGGTAGAATCGCGATGTGGAATGGCTGAAGCGATATACGGGCGAGATCTCCCTCGGGCTGCTCGTCGTCTACCTCACGGTCCTCGGCACGCTCGCGGCCGATCGCGCACTCCATCTCGGCATCGTCCCTACGCCGCTGGAGAAGGAATTGCGCGGGCTGATCGCGGACCTCGGGAACCCGGCGAAACGGGGCGATGCGCACAGGATCCTCGTCAGCCATTGGAACGAAGTCGCCGCGCCCGAGCTGATCCGCGCGCTCGAGAAGGGGTCTCCCGACGTTCGCGCGGGCGCGAAGTCGTGCCTCGTGGAAATCGCGAAGGAGGACCACGGCGACGACGTCTCCGCGTGGAAGTCCTGGTGGAAGGCGTACGATCAGGGCACGCTCGGCAAGCCGTCGCTGCCGGGCCTCCCCTCGGGAAGCGGGAAATGAAGAGGCTCGCCGCCGGCGATCGCGTCTCCGAGTACGTCCTCCTCGAGAAGGTGGGCGAGGGGGGCTTCGGCGAGGTCTGGAAGGCGCGCCACCACGAGTTCGCACAGGACCTCGTCGCCGTCAAGCTCCCGACCGACCCCGCCTTCGCGGCGCAGCTCCGCCTCGAGGGGCGCCTCCAGCACGACCTCGCGAACCCGCACATCGTCCGCACGATCGGCCTCGACCCCGTCGCCGACCCGCCCTACTTCGTCATGGAGTGGGTGGAGGGAGAGTCGCTGCGCGACGCCCTCCGCCGGCGCGGGCGCCTCGCGTTCCCCCAGGCGCTCGAGGTCGCCGCGCAGGTCGCGGAGGGCCTCGCCCACGCCCACGCGCGCGGCGTCGTCCACCGCGACGTGAAACCGGAAAACGTCCTCATCACGTGGAGCGCCCCTCCCGCGTGCGCCGACGAGGACCCGCGGTGGCGTGAGCGCACACACCGCACCCTGTACGCGCGCGTCGCCGACTTCGGCCTTGGCCGCGTCACGCAGGCCGCGGCGCAGAGCCTCTGCCTGTCGGGCACCCTCCCGGGGCAGGACGCCCACGGCATCGCGGGGACCCTCGCGTACATGGCCCCCGAGCAGAAGCGCGGCGTCGACTCGGGCGCGCGCGCCGACGTCTACGCGCTCGGCATGCTCCTCTACGAGGCGGCCGCCGGCGTCCCGCCGGAGGGGGACTTCCGCGACCTCTCCCGGATCGACGCGGAGGCCCCCGCCGCGGTCGACGGTTTCGTGCGACGCTGCCTGGCCCAGGCCCCCGAGGACCGCTTCGCCGATGCAGGAGAAGCGCTCGCGGCGCTGCACGCAATCGTCGCGAACGGGGCGGCCGAGGCCCCGCCCCTTGTCTTCCGCACCGGACGGGAGGTGCGAACCCTCCGCGCGCTCGTCGAGGAGTGCGATGCGGAGCGCGACGACGCCCTTCGCCTCTTCCGCGACGGCGAGATCGAGTCGTGGCTGCGGCGGAGCGGCGAGGCGACCCTCGCACGCCGGGCAGGGGACCTCCGCGAGAAGGAGGCCAGCCCCGATGCGGCATTGGAGAAGCTGCTCGTCGCGACCGGCCAGGCGACCCCTCCGCGTCTCGAGGTCGACCTCGACGCGATCGACGTCCACGACCTGCCGCGGGGAGGCGACCGCCGCGTCCGCGTCCTCGTGACGAACGCGGGGAGGGGGTGGCTGTCGGGCGAGGTCACGGTCCCCGAGGGCGTGCGTTGGGTGAGGCCCTCGACGGTGCGGATCGAGGGGAACCGCACGGCGCTCGAGGTCTGCGTCGTCGCGGAAGGCCTGGAGCTCGACCACACGTATGCGACCGTCCTGAGCCTGCGCACGAACGGCGGGGAGCGGGACATCGCGGTGAAGGCGAAGGTCGTCCCGCGCGGCGCGCGCCTCTCGGTGCGCGAGCGGCGCTACTGGGTCGTCGCCCGCGGCCGGCGAGTCACGCTGCCGATTGCGGTCGAGAACGAAGGCGACATGCTCCTCTCTGCCTCCGTCGAGTCGACCGTCGCGTGGATCTCGGCCCCGTCCGGGGACGTGACGATCAAGGGGGCGCGCGATGTCGAGGTGACCGTCGACACCTCCGCGGCGGGCGCGACCGAGGAGGCCCCGGCAAGCGGCCTCGTGCGGGTCCACTCGAATGGTGGCGAGGCGACGGTGAAGGTCTCGGTCGGCGCGATGGAGCGGTCGCACCCGCTCCTCGCACTCTGCGGCGCGACGCTCGCGTACGTCGCGTGGCTCCCGTCGTGGACGTCGGGGGTGTCGTTCCTCGGACTCTGCACGGGGGCGTGGATCTGGGGGCATGCGACCCCCGCCCGGACGTGGGGGCTGACGGAGGCGATCGTCGACGGGTGGACCCGCCGGCGGCGCCTGAGCTGGCTCCTGGCCGGCGCGGCGGCGACGATCGTCGCGGAGGCGATTCGGTACGCCCGGTAGGGCGCTCCAGGAGGGTGGATGAGACGGACGAAGATCCTCGCGACGCTTGGCCCCGCGAGCAGCTCGCCGGAGAAGATCGAGGCGCTGATCCGCGCGGGCGTGAACGCCTTCCGACTGAACTTCTCGCACGGCACGCACGAGTCGCACGAGGTCGTGTACCGGATCGTGCGCGAGGTCGCCACGCGCCTCGGCGCGCCCATCGCGATCCTGCAGGACCTCCAGGGGCCGAAGATCCGCACGGGGAAGCTCGTCGACGGGAAGGACGTCACGCTCGTGCCCGGGGCGCGCCTGACCATCTCCACGCGCGAGTGCGTCGGGACCGCGGCGCGCGTCTCGACGACGTATGCGGCCCTCCCGACGGACGTGAAGCCCGGAGACACGATCCTCCTCAACGACGGGCTCCTGTCGCTGCGCGTGGTGTCGAAGGACGCGACGGACGTCGTCACGGAAGTCGTCCTCGGCGGGGCGCTCGGGGAGCACAAGGGGATCAACCTGCCGGGGGTGGCGCTCTCCACGCCGAGCCTCACGGAGAAGGACCGCGAAGACGCCGCCTTCGGCCTGGGCCTCGGCGTCGACTACATCGCGCTGTCGTTCGTCCGGCGCCCGTCCGACCTCGAGGACCTCCGCAAGGTCGTTCGTGCCTCGGGGCGGGACGTGCCGATCGTGGCCAAGATCGAGAAGCCGGAGGCGATCGAGCAGCTTGAGGCGGTGATCGCGGCGAGCGACGGCGTGATGGTCGCGCGAGGGGACCTCGGGGTGGAGGTCTCGGTCGAGCGCGTGCCCGTGCTGCAGAAGCGGATCATCGCCGAGTCGAACCGCCAGGGGAAGCTCGTGATCACGGCGACGCAGATGCTGGAGTCGATGATCTCGAGCCCGATGCCGACGCGCGCCGAGGCGACCGACATCGCGAATGCGATCCTCGACGGGACGGACGTCGTGATGCTCTCGGGGGAGACGGCGAAGGGGGCCTATCCGGTCGAGGCGGTCACGATGATGGGGCAGATCGCGGAGGAGACCGAGCGGGAGCTCGTGCGGTACTACGACTCGCTCGATCGGGTCGAGGCGACGGGGGACCGCCTGACGAAGGCGGCCGTCGACGCGGCCTGTTTCGCGGCGCGGGAGCTGGTCTCGGCGGCGATCGCGGTCTTCACGCGCTCCGGGCGGACGGCGTTCCTGGTGAGCAAGGAGCGGCCGGCCTGTCGCACGGTGGCGCTGACGCCCGAGGAGGGGACCTGGCGGCGCCTCTCGCTCGCGTTCGGCGTGGAGTCGGTCCGCGTGGACTTCGTGGAGCGACCCGACGAACTGATCCACGCGGGGGAGAGGGCCCTCCTCGACCGTCGCCTCGTCCGCCACGGTGACACGGTGATCTTCCTCGCGGGGACCTCGACCGCCCGCGGCGCGACGAACCTCGTGAAGATCCATCGCATCGGCGAGCTGGCTACGTAGAGGTCGCGGGGCCGGGGTCGATTCGGTACGCCTCCGGCGCGGGGCGGAAGGGGCGCGCGAGCCACATCGGGCGGCGCAGGCCGCCGGGGCCGGGCGCAGGGCGCGCGAGCTTCATCCACTCGCGGTACACCTCCCAGGAGCGCCGCGTGTCCACGAAGACGTCGCCGTAACGGTCGTCCACCTTCGCGGCCTCGATCCGCACCCTCTGGTGCCAGCAGTGCATCCCCGAGAGGGGATCGGGGTGGACGGGGAACGTCAGGTTCTGGTGCACCCCCGCGTCCTGCCAGGTCACGCGCGAGGAGTCGGGGTCCTTCGACTCCCACGGTCGCGCGCCGTGCGCATACCGCAGGAAATACTGTCCCTCTCCGCGAGACTCGATCGTCGCGAGCGAGGTCGACCAGCGGTCCCCGCCGACATCCTCCGCGAGCCTCCAGCGGCCGAAGTGGTGGCTGCACGCCGCAACGCCCGGCATCAGCCCCTCCGTCGCGACCAGCCGGTTCACGAAATACCCGATGTCCGTCGAGACCCGCACGAGGTCGCCTGACTTCAGCCCGAGCCGCCTCGAGTCGAGCGGGTTCAGGAGCAGCGGGTTCGTGTTCGACAGCTCCCAGAGCCACTTCGCGTTTCCCGTGCGCGTGTGGATCTGCGTGGGGAGGCGGAAGGTCGGCAGCAGCGTGAACTCGTTCGCGCCGCGGTTCATCGTCGAGGGGTGGACGTGGCTCTTGATGTAGCCGGGCACCGCGTGCTCCGGCCAGCCCCAGTCGACGAGCGTCCGCGACCAGAACTCCAGCTTGCGTGATGGCGTGGGGAAGCCCGTCTTCTCCTCGCCGTCGACCTTCACCCCTCCCGCCTTCGGCCGCTCGTGCCAGGCGTACGACGCGTCCGAGATCTCCACCGCGCCGTACTTCTTCATGAAGGCGAGCGGTGTCATCCCCTCCTTCGCCGCCTTCTCGGGGAGGCCCGGTACGCTGTTCTCGAAGAGCCAGCGGTAGTACGCCTCGAGCGTCATTTTCTTGCCGGGGGCGTACGGGTCCTCGAAGTGCTTGCGGATGCCCAGCGCGCCGTCGGGGTCGATCCGCCACGACAGCTCGATCCAGAACTCGTCCTCCTCCCAGACCTCGCCCGGGTTGGCCTGGTAGGTGAACTCGACCTTCTCCCCCTTCCGCTCCTTCGCAACGCGCAGCACGGGCTGGCGGAACGTCAGCCACTGCCCCGCGTGCGTCTCGAACGACATCGTGTCGTGCCGCTCGGGACCCAGCCCCATCGGCAGAACGTAGTCGCAGAACCAGGCCGTCTCGTTCCAGAACGGCGTCATGCAGGCGGAGAGGCCGATCGCCTTTTCGTCTTTGAGCGCATCGATCCACATGAACCCGTCGGGGTTCGTCCAGACGGGGTTGTGGGCGCGGATGAAGTAGGCCGCGAGGCGCCCTCGCCCCTCCTTCAGGAAGAAGGGGAGGAGGATCGACATCTCGTGGTGCGCCAGGGGGAACTCGCGCGGCCACAGCAGCTCGCTCCAGACCTTCTGCGGAGGCGGCTTCAGCGGCGGCACGGGGACGAACTTGTTCCAGGCGTTCGGGAGGGTCCCTCCCAGCGTCCCGACCGACCCGGTCAGGACGTTGAGCAGGAAGAGGGCGCGCGCGACCTGCCAGCCGCCGAGGTTTCCGCTCGCGGCATTTCGCCACACGTGGGCCGCGAATCCGCTTCCCGCGCGCGAGATCTCGATCGCGACGTCGACGATCTTCGCCGCCGCCAGCCCGCTCTCCCGCTCGGCGTACTCCGGCGTGAACTCCGCATAGAGGCGCCTCAGTTCCGAGATGAACCGCTCGAACTCGGCTGGGGCGTGGATCGAGGAGAGGTACTCCTCCCAGTTCACCCATCGCCGCACGAACTCGCGGTTGAACAGCCCGCGCTGGAGGATGACGTTCGCCATCGCGAGCAGGACCGCCGCCTCGCTCCCCGGCATTGTCGGGAGCCACACGTCCGCCATCGAGGCCGTGTTCGACAGCCTCGGGTCCATCACCGCGATCCGGCACCCGCGCTGCTGGGCCTCGATGATCCTCTGCGCGTGCGGGTTGAAGTAGTGCCCCGTCTCCAGGTGGCTGGAGAGGAGCAGGATGAACCGCGCGTTCGCGTAGTCGGGCGAGGGGCGGTCGTACCCCATCCAGAGGTCGTACCCGAGCCGCGCACCCGACGAGCATACGTTCGTGTGCGAGTTGTGCCCGTCGATGCCCCACGCCTGGAGCACGCGCTCGACGTAGCCGTCTTCGCCGGGCCTCCCCACGTGGTACATCACCTCTCGCTGACGACCTTCGACGAGCGCGGAGCGGATCTCCTTCGCGAAGGCGTCAAGGACCTCGGACCAGCTCGTCCGCTCCCAACGCCCGCCTCCTCGCGGCCCGACGCGCTTCATGGGGTAGAGGATCCTCTCGACGTCGTTCACCTGGTTCAGCGTCGCGGGTCCCTTCGCGCAGTTTCGCCCGCGCGAGCCCGGGTTGAACGGGTTCCCCTCCAGCTTCCGGATCGCCCCCGTCTCCTTGTCGACGTAGGCGAGGAGCCCGCAGGAGGCCTCGCAGTTGAAGCAGACCGTCGGGACGATCGTGTAGCGCCGCTCGACCTTCCGCGGCCACGCGGCGGGGTCGTACTCGACCCAGTCGTCCCACTTCTCGGGCGGCGGGAACTGCTGGAGCTCGGTCATGACAGAGGCACCGATTGGCCGGCCTGGATCCAGAGCCGTTCGAATTGGTAGAGGCCGTATAGGGCCGCGAGGGCCGAGGGGAGGGCGATCCAGTACGACGGCCCGAAGACGAACGTCAGCGCGAACCCAACGAGCGGCGCGCAGACGCCGAGGCCGAAGGCGTCCCTCCAGGTGTCGGCGCGCGCGAGCATCCACTGCGAGGCCCGGCGCAGGTCGACGTTCCCTCGCTTGCTCTCCAGCTCGCTCGCCGCGCAGAGGAGGTGCCCTGCGACGCCGATCGCGAGCGCCCAGAAGAGTGCGGATCGCGTCCCGTCGTCGGAGGCAGACGAGAAGAGGAGAAGGGACGCGGCCCCCGCAAGGACGGCCTGGCAGAGGAGGTCGGGCAGCAGGATTGGCGACTGCCAGAAGTCACGCCCCTCGCACTGCCAGAACAGGAAGGCGGTGTACCCCGCGGCCAGCGCGGCGAGCGGGATGGAGGGCCAGAGGAACCACCCATGGAGGCGGTCGAGCCAGACGGCTATGAGCCAGACTGTCGAGAGCAACCCGAATGCGGTGAGGATGAGGCCTCCCCACACGAGCCACGATCGCCAGTTGGGCCGCAGGAACATGTAGTAGAAGCGCTCGGGGCGCTTCAGGTCGAGCACGAGGAGGGCGGACGTCAGCCCAATGAACATGATTCCGAGGAGCGGGGCAATGAATCCGCACAGGGGGCGGTCGCCAAGGCGCATGAGCAGGAGGATCGCTCCGACCAGCACCGAGCCGGCCGCGATCGACTTCGTCCAGAGGTAGCTCCAGACCCTCCAGCCCCACGGGGTCTCGTGCTCGACGTCGTAGACCTCGCGGACGGGCGCCGATTCGCCTCCATACTCCCCCTCCGGCCTCTGCGCAAAGGTGAACTCTCCGCGTGCGCGGTCGATGCTCGGCGAGAGCGACGCGGCGTCGGCGCCGACGTAGAACACCTTCGGCTTCGTCCCCTGCTCCGGCTTCCGCACGGAGACCTGCGTCGTCGCGATGATCTTCGAGACCTTCGAGGTGAAGTCGTCGAAGTCGCCCGGGATGATCGCCTGCGTCGGGCAGACGACTGCGCAGGCGGGGGCGAGGCCGATCTCGGTTCGATGCGCGCAGAAGTGGCACTTCGCCGCGGTCTGCGTCAGCGGGTCGATGTAGAGGGCGTCGTACGGGCAGGCCTGCATGCACGACTTGCAGCCGATGCAGGCTTGGTTGTCGAAGTCGACGATCCCGTCCTTGCGGCGGAAGAGCGCGTTGGTGGGGCAGATCTCGATGCAGGGGGCGTCGTCGCACTGGTTGCATCGGAGGACCGAGAAGTACCGGCTCGTGTCGGGGAAGGAGCCCTTCTCGATGTACTTCACCCAGGTGCGGAACGACCCGAGGGGGACGCCGTTCTCCGACTTGCACGCCACGGTGCAGGCGTGGCAGCCGATGCACTTCGTCTGATCGATGACGAAGCCGAGGCGCATGGCGCCAGGCTACTTCACGGCCGCCAGGCTGACGGCCGTCGCGACGGCCTTCTTCCCGTCAGTCTTCGTGAACTCGCCGTCGATGCGCTGGTTCCCGTCGGCATCGGCCTTGGCGGCCCCCTCGGTGTCTCCCGAGAAGATCGTGATCTCCTTCACCGCCGCGTCTGCGAGGACCACGGCCTCTCCGGTGTCGATCTTCCCGTCCGCGTTCTTGTCGACCCAGACGCGCAGGTACAGCCAGGTCGGATCCATCGCGTCGAGCTTCCCGTCGCGGTTCGAGTCGAGGTCGCGGAGCACGGTCCAAACGCAGCCGCTCGCCTGGACGTTCGACTTGTACTCGTCGTGCTTTCCGACCACCTTGACGTCGCCGTGGAAGAGGACCATCCCCGTGAGCTTGCCGCTCGGGTCGCTCACCTTGAAGCCCGCCTTCAGGAGGCCGGCGGTGTCGAGGACGAGGAAGCCCTCGTCGCAGTTGGCCTTCGTCCAGTGAACCTTCTGCGCCTTCACGGTGAGCAGTTTGGTCGTCGTGCTCGCCGAGAGATCGATCCCGTCGCCGCCGATGTCGAGGATCAGGGCGTCCTTCCCGGCCGCAGGTGCCTTCTTGGCCGCCTCGGCGCTGGCGGGAAGCGACATCGCGAGGGCGAAGAGGGCGAGGAGGAGGGCGGGACGCGTGACCATGGCAAATCTCCTGACCTGCGGTGAGAGTTTTCGCTGGAACTGACCCTCGACGTGTCAGCGCCGAAGGCGCGCCAGAATGTAGCCAGGGCCGCAGGCCCTGGGGCATGTACCCGGTGCGAGGCCGGAGCCCCGAAGGGGCGACAGAAGGCGCGTTCTGTCGCCCCTTTGGGGCTCCGTGTCGCCCGGGTTGCCGTTTTCCCAGGGCCTGCGGCCCTGGCTACATTCTGACGCCCCCTTCGGGGGCGTTCTGCATTCCACGAGGTCAGTTGTGCCGACGAGTCTCCAGACAGTGCCCGGATCATACGCGGCGACGGGGTAGAATCCAGGTGATTCGGCGTCGTGCGTGGACTGCAAGTGAAGTCCGGGGCCTGCATGGCGCGAGGGGCGACCCACGCCGCCTCATCGCAAGTGGCGGCCACTCACTGCATTGAGCGATGGTGCCCGAATCGGTCTCCTGGCGCGCCGATTGTACCTCTCCTCTCCGACCTGATTCGGGGAGTCGTCCATGTCGCAGCGTCAGCTCCTCCTGCACCGCCTCTGCGAGAGCGTCTACTTCCGCGAGGTGCGCGTCCTCCATGAGGAGAGGCTGCCCGCAACCGGCCCCGTCCTTTATCTCGGCCTCCATCGCAACGGCGCCGTGGACGGATTCCTCTACCACACGCTCCTGCCGCGTGCGAATTTCCTTATCGCAAGCCAGCTCACCCGCTCTGCGTTCGGCCGCCTCTTCTTCGGAGGATGCATCGAGGTCGCCCGCGCGAAGGACGGGAGGAACGGTCCCTCGGGGGAAGAGGCGATCTCTCGTTCCGTGGAGCACCTTCGAGGAGGCGGCGAGCTCGTGGTCTTTCCCGAGGGGACCAGCTCCCTCGGCCCGAGTCCGCTTCCCTTCCATCGAGGCGCCGCGCGCATCATTGCGGAGTGCATGACAGCGGGCATCCGCATCGCCGTCGTCCCGCTCGGCATCTTCTACGACGCACCGACCCGGTTCCGCAGCGGAGCCGGGATTGTCGTCGGCGATCCGATCGACACCGACCTGGCCGAGTCGCTCGAGGGGCCCGAGCGGGTCAACGCGCTCCACACACGGATCGAGGCGTCCCTCGAGCGACTGTTCGAGGAGGCCCGGTCGTTCGAGGTGTCCTCCGCATCTCGCCCCGCGATCGCCACCCTCCTCGGCCTGGGGCCCGTCGTCCTCGCGGGCGCACTCGCGAATGCGGTGCCGCTCCTCGCGGGGTGGGGAGCCGCCAGGCGTCTTGCGGACGGCCCGAACGTCATCTCGCTCTGGAAGATCCTCGTCGGCGTGCCTGTGTTCGTCCTGTGGGCCGTGGGCGTCCTCGCGACCTCCATGCTCCTCGGCCACGCCGCCTGGGCCGCGCTCTACCTCGCGTTCACGCACCTGGGCCTCGCCTCGTACCACCGCGTCCGCGAGGCCGCCTCGTCGCTGCTGCACGCGCGGCCGCGGCAGGAGGCGCTCCCCCATGCGTAATGACTCCGCGCTGCTTCCGCACGAGGCGCTCTTCGGCCTCTTCCTCCTCGCGACCTGGGTCCGCCTGAGCTTGGTGGAGGGGCCCACGGGCGCAGAGGCGCTCTTCTACGCCGGCCTGCTGCTCGGCGACGCGTGGCTCATCTCCCGCTGTCGTCGCCGGCCCACGGACGGCGCCTGGCGCCTCCGTCTCCTCTTCCACCCGATCGCGATGAACCTCGTCTTCATGCACATGCCACGCGTGGTCGCGGCGCTCCACGGGCGCCTCCACGACGGCGCCCTCCAGGCCGCCGATCTCTCCCTCTTCGGCATCGACCCCTGCGTCTGGCTCCAGGCCTGCGTCCACCCGACGCTCACCGACTTCTTCAGCCTCTGCTACATGTTCTTCTTCCCGTATCTGGCCTTCAGCATGGTCTCCTCGCTCCTCGGCGACCTCGAGACGCTCAAGCGCTTCTCGGCCGGCCTCTTCACCGTCTACGCGATTGGCTTCCTCGGCTACTCGCTCCTCCCCGCGGCGGGACCGCACCTCGCGATGTCCGCGGCGTTCGACGTCCCACTCGTCGGCGGCTGGCTGACGCGCGCCAACGCCTGGCTCGTCGCGCGCGGGAGCAACGGCGTCGACGCCTTCCCGAGCCTCCACTGCGGCGTCTCGGCGTACATCCTCCTCTTCGACCGCCGCTTCCGCCCAAGCCGCTTCCGCGCGTGCCTCCTGCCGTGCGCGGGGCTCTGGGTCTCGACGATTTACCTGCGCTACCACTACGCGATCGACGTCATCGCAGGCTTTTCGCTGTCCGCTGCCGCGCTGTGGGTCGCGCGACGGTCCCCGTTGGACCGCCGCGCGCCCCCAGCCGCGGGGGCCCCGTCTGAGGTGCTGGTCCGATGAAGTACACTCTCGCGTTCGACGATGCCCGAGCCTGTGAGGTCGGCCTGTCGGGAGGGAAGGGGGCGAACCTCTCCCTCCTCACGCTCCGCGGCTTCCCCGTGCCGACGGGATTCATCGTGACGGCCCACGCGTACGACGAGTTCTCGTCGGCGGGTGCGGACGCCCTCCCGCCCGGCCTCGCGCGCGAGGTCGAGCTGCGCCTGCGCGCGTTCCCGCGTGGAGAGACCTTCGCCGTGCGTTCCTCCGCGACCTGCGAGGATGGCGCGAAGGCGGCCTTCGCGGGCCAGCACGACACGTACCTCAACTGCGCGGGGTTGGAGGAGGTCCTCGACCGCATCCGCGGCTGCTACCGCTCCCTCTGGAACGAGCGGGCCCTGGCGTACCGAGAGCGGATGGGCGTGGGCGCGGGGGCGTCGATGGCGGTCGTCGTCCAGCGGATGGTCCGCTGCGAGGTCGCCGGCGTCGCGTTCACCGTCCACCCGGTGACGGGCAACCTCGGCGAGATGGTCGTGAACGCGTGCCTGGGCCTGGGAGAGTCGGTCGTCCAGGGAGAGGACGTCGACGAGTTCGTGATCGACAAGGCGCGTCTCCGCCTCGACAGATGCCGCCTTGCGCGCAAGTCGTCTCGCCTGGTCGCGGTCGCGGGCGGGACGCGCGCGGAGGACGTCTCCGACGAGGAGGCCTGCGCGCCGTGCCTCGACGAGGCGCAGATCGCGCGCCTCGCGGGGTTGCTCGTCGCGGTCGAGCGGAGCTTCCAGTTCCCGCAGGACCTCGAGTGGGGGATCGCGGACGGAGAAATCCACCTGCTGCAGTCGCGGCCGGTCAGCGTGATCCCCGCGCGCTGGACGCGCGACGAGTCGGCGGAGCGGTTCCCAAGCGTGATGACGCCGCTGACGTGGGACTTCATCGACGAGGGGTTCCATCGCTCGCTGCGTGCGTCGTTCCAGCGCATGGGGCTCCCGACCTGCCCCGGAAAATGGTTCGACCTCCACGACCACTACGTCTATGGGAACCAGAACGTCGTCGACCTGTACGCGCGGAGGGCGCCTCTGCCGCTCGGGTCGTTCGACGAGCTGCGGGCGGCGATGCCGGCGGTCGCGGCGAGGAGCGGCTGGATCCGCGAGCTGCCCGCGAGGTGGGAGCGCGACCTCGACCGCTACCTCCTCAGGATCGGCGAGCTGTCGGCGGTACCGCTCGAGGGGAAGGACCTGCGCGGCCTTTGGCGGCACGTGCGGGAGGTAGAGGAGCTGGGCGCGTCGTACTTCGAGCCGAACATCGCGATCTCAATCACGCAGGCGACCCTCTGCCGGGCGCTCCAGGGCGTCCTGCGGCTCGTCGTGGGGGAGGGGGACGCGCCGCGGTACTTCGATGGCCTTCTGGCGTGCTGCGACACGCCGACGGGGGCGGTGAACCGGGAGATGTACGACCTCGCGCTCGCCGCACGGGAGCGACCCGACCTCGCGCGGCTGCTCGTCGAGCGCACGTCGCTCGACATCGTGCGGGAGCGTCTCCTCGTCACGTACCCCGAGTTCGCGGCGCGGTTCCACCGGTTCCTGGAGGACCACGGTCATCGCGAGATGGACCTCGACCCGTACCACCCGACCTGGCTGGAGGTGCCGTGGGCGGTGCTCGACCAGGTCCGGCTGCTCCTGGAGACGCCGATGACCGAGAGGCCGGCCGACCGCGAGCGGGGTCTGCGCCGGTCGATGCTCGGGATGGAACGAGAGGTGATCGAACGGACGCCGGAGGACCTGCGATTCTTCGTCGCGGAGCTGATCGACCAGGCGCGCGCGTACACGAGGCTCGACGACCTGGAGCACTACGAGACGACGAGGCTGACCCTGCCGATCCGCAGGGGGCTCCGCGCGATGGGGGAAAGCCTGAGGGCGCGGGGCGTGGTCGAGGACCCGATGGACATCTTCTTCGCCCGGGCGGAGGCGCTCGACCGCGCGGTGGAGGAGGACACCGCGGAGCGCTGGAGCCAGGTGGCGGAGGGGATCCGCGGCGCGAAGGCAGGGTACCTGGCAGCCGAGCGGCGCGTCCCCGACTGGGTCTACGGTGAGCAGGCCGAGGAGGCTGACAACGACGGGACGCTCATCGGGCTCGCCGGAAGCCCCGGCGTCGTCGAGGGGCCGGTGTTCGTCGTGCGCGGCGCAGAGGACTTCACGCGGTTCCCGCACGGCGCGATCCTGGTCGCGCGCACGACCCACCCGGCGTGGATGCCGCTCTTCTACGTCGCCTCGGCCCTGATCACGGAAGGGGGCGGGCCGCTCTCGCACGGCGCGGTGACCGCGCGGGAGATGCGGATCCCCGCGGTCCTGTCCGTGCGCGGCGCGATGTCGCTCCTCGCGAACGGCCAGCGCGTCCGCGTGGACGGGGGGAGGGGGACGGTGACGCCGGCGTAGTGTTCCGTCCAGACGAAGCCTCTGGGTTCGCATGGAGTCGCGTCCGGCCCAGAGGGCCTCCCGGCGCCGCGGATCGGCAGCCGTCAGGCTGCCGACCGCGCGGCCGCAGCTGGCACTTGACTTGCGCGCGCGCGCGCGCTAATGTCGTCGGCCATCCAAGCCCGCCATGTGCCCATGAAGCAAAGGGAGGATGGCCATGTTGAGGAACCACTCGATTCGCGGCCTGGGACTGACGATGGCTGTCGCGACGCTCGCTCTCCTGTTCGCCGCCGCCCCGGTGATCGCGCAGTCGGCCACGGACACGACCAGGGATCCCGGCTCCGTCGTCATCCCCGGCACGGACGACATTTCCTAGTTGACAGAGGACCAGATCACTGCGGCCGTCGAGCAGGCGGCCGCAAGTGCCGGGATCGCCATGAGCCCCGAGGCTGCGCGCAATCGCGCTCAGAGGATCAGGCAAGACGGTGATTGGGCCTACACCCTCTCCTTCGTCTCCACAGTCGTCAATGCAGGCCCGCCACCGACCCTGCAGAACCTCGTCCAGATTGTCACCATCATCGGCGCCAGCGCAGAGGCTCGCGTGGTGCACTTCGAAGCTGCTCATAGGATCATCAACGAGACCCTCGCAACTGGAGGTTCGATCACCACCCTCTTGAACACCCTGACGGGCACGACCTCCAGTCTGAGCGAGACCGAGTTGAACCTCGCCATGATTGACAAGCTCCGCGATCTTGACAACGAACTCGGGAACGCGTGGGAGCACGTCATGATGTTCGACAAGGACCGCAAGGATATCGACAAGGTGAAGCAGGAAGAGTATGGGCAGATGCTGGCAGCGTTGCTGCGCGATGTCTTCAACGCGGTACTCCAGGTGCGTCTGGCCCAATGGGTCGCAGTGAATGGCTCGCTCGACATGACGAGCGTGTTTCTCGTACTCGCCCAGGCAGACGCGGACGTCACGTACCTTTCGTCGCTGCTCGCCGATCTTGGGGAGTTGGACGACTTCTCGAAGATGGCGCGCAAGGACTTTCAGCGCTTCATCAGGAAGTTGCTTGGCGCCCAGCGGCACGGTCACTGAGCCTCCGCCAACAGACGCGCTGAGGTAGCATCGCCATGCGCGATGACAACCCCGCTCGCGGCACATCTCGGGCTTTTGCGCTGGCTGTGATCGTCGGCCTAGGTCTGCTTGTCGCGGCCTGGCTTTGGATCATGAAGGCAGGCCCTGGGAGCGGACGGGGCGGCCGGACGGATCGTGAGTCGGGAGCGAGTTCCTCGACCGTCTCTGAACTCCCGACACGCCCCGGGGACCACAATCAGCCAACCGCACCGAACGGGCCACGGGAGGGGGCGGGTTCGCAGGCTGAGGGGCCACCAGTGGACGCTCCGCACGACCACGCCTACTGGGCGAAGGTTGATCAACAGCTTGACAGGATGTACGACGCCTTCGACGCGTCCGGATGCACCGCATGGAAGGAGGGCTATCGCGCCGGGAGAGAGCTCCCCTACACGTCCGAATTCACAGTCACGATCGTCACACCGAACGGGCCTTGGAAAAACAAGCCAGTGGAAGTCGACTACGTCTACGGCTTCCTGCCGCCGGAGCTTCGCCAACCCGGGCTCTGGGCCACGAGGACGAGGGAGGAGCGAGACGGGACGAGTTGGAGCTTGAGGTACTCTTGTACCGACGAAAACGGAACCGTTCACTTCGACAGGCTGCCGTGTGTCCAATGCAAGGTCATCGTCGGAATGAAAGAGATCGTGACCTACCCGACCGGTGACCTTAGAATCGACTACGACCCGCCCCCAAACCCCTTCAAGGACAAATGACCTTCGGGGAACGGTGACGGTGGCGTAGGACGCGCTACTTCGCGCCGTTCGCCTTCGCTCGGGCGCGCGCGAGCCACTCCTTGAGCGGCGGGAAGGCGTCCCCGCCCCGCTCCAGGGCAGTCGCGTACGCCTTCGCTGCCTCGTCGTAGCGCCCGAGCGCCTTCTCGTACTCCGGCTTGCCGTCCTGCCCCTGCGCCACCTTCCACTCCGCCCACTGCTGGAAGACGATGCTCGGGTTGGAGGCGGCCTCGGGATACCTGGAGTCCTGTCAGGGCCAATTCTGTCAGTTCAATGTAGAGGCGCGCGTAAGCGCGCCTCTCCATCTGACCTACAGAATACGCTCTGACAAGACACTAGGCCGGATCGCCATGGCCTCCTGGAGCCGCCGCGCCTCGTCGGCCCTCTCGCGCGTCAGAGCGCCCTCGAGGACGGCCAGCTCCAGGAACCGGACCTCGAGAGGGGCCATCCTGGGTGGCCTCTACTGCGGAGAGTCGACGATCACGAACGTCCAGGTATAGCGGTAGGAGGTCTGGAAGCCGTCGGTCCCGGAGGTTGGCTGGACGCCGGGCGCGCTTCCCGTGAACGAGTAGGTGCCGGCCGGGACCACGATCGTCTGGTTGGCCCACGGGGCGACCTCGATGCACTGGTAGGCCGGCCCGCTCAGGGTGATCGTGAGCGCCTTCACGGAGTTGTTCACGATCGTCACCTCGGGGTCGGTCACGGAGGCGTCGTACTGGGCCTGGAACGGGCTCTCCTGCGGGGCCTCCTCCTCGGGCTGCTCGCAGGCCGGCTGAGCGGGCTCCGCCGGGGCTGCCGGCTCGGCGGGCTGCTCGTACGCCGGCTCCGGCGACGACTCGTCGTAGCCCGGGCCGCTCGTGCAGCCTGTCGCGGCGAGCGCGAGGGCGATGGACAGGGAAAGGACATGCCGCATGCGAAACCTCCACGGCCCGCTTACGCGGGCCTGGCCACGGCGCGCTTACGCGCGCCTCTCCATTCCTTGACGGCTACCGGTACTGGAACATCGTGTTCAACGACTTCTGGAGCTCGTCCAGCGTCGCCGCGTGGACGTCCCCCTGCGAGGGACCGGTGTCGAGGTCGTTGTACACCGTGTAGCTCACCGAACCGGGGGAGGAGGCCGACCCTGAGGCCGTGCTGGCCGCCTCGAACGCGCCCGGCAGCCAGGTCTCGATGGTGACCGAGATGTCCTCCGCGTAGGGCCCGCCGTCGAGGCCGAGCTTGTTGTAGGTCTTCGTCGTGTCGGTCGCGTCCGTCCCGTGGACGCGGATGTCCGCCTCCGTCTGCGTCTGAGTCACGCGGACGCCAACGAGAGCGAGCTGCGCCTTGAGCGTCTCGAAGAGCCTGCCCGTCGACACATCGTTCGTGAATCCGTCGATGGAGACGGTCAGCTCGTTCGTCTCCCGCCCCGCGAGGATCTGCTGGAGGACCGTCGGCGACGGCGTCCCGTCACGGTCGGTCCAGTCGTTCGCGAGAAGCCCCAGCAGCGTGTCGGAGACCCTCTTGCGCGATGCGGACTCCGGGTAGTCCCGCAGGAAGTTGAACGCCGCCTCTTTCGTCGGCTCCAGGTTGAGCGCAGCAAGGGCGGTGTCCTCCTGCCCCGCGCCCGACGGGTGGTCCTCTCCCATCCCCTCGTCGCCTTCGTCCCCCTCGCCGGGGTCGGTGGCGGGCGTCTCGCCGTGGTCAGGCGCGGGCGTCTCGCCGGGGTCGGGCGCGGGCGTCTCGCCGTGGTCGGGCGCGGGCGGCGTCGTTTCATCCTCGTGCGCGAATGGCGACGAATCCCCGCCCAAGTCGCGGTGGGACGAGTCCGGGATGCCGCCAAGCCTCGCAATCGCCTGGCGCGCATCGTCGGAGTGCGACGAGTAGCCGTACTCGTCGAGGTAGAGTTGGTACGCCTTCAGCGACTTCACACGGTCCGCATAGCGCCAGATCGTCTCCTCGCGGTCGTCGAGCCACGACGGCTCGCCGGAGAAGCGCCGCAGGAAGTCCGCGAGCTGCTCGGCGTCGTCCCCCTTGTAGACCTTGTCCCAGGCGAGGCGGAGCAGATCGTCTCGCCTCGCACCGTACTCCGCGCGGTTGAAATAGGCCTGCACGTTCGCGGGCGTCGGGTTGGCCTTCGCCTGCGCGAGCAGGTCGGCCTCCTCCGACTTCAAGAAGAAGGGGATCGCGGCCAGGGCGATGCCGGCGCACCAGCAAATGGAGAAGAAGACGCGGTCGACCCCGCTCCCCTTCGGCGCCTCGACGGGCGCCTCCGCGGCCGCGAACGAGCGGAACTCCTTCGGGAGGGAGGCGCGCAGCGACGAGGGGACCTTGATCGCCTTCCCGCAGGCGCAGGCGATCGAGTCGAGGTCGCCGCGCAGGAGGCGAATCCCTTTCCCGCACTCGCACGTGAGGTCGTACTTCATCGCCCTACCTCCAGAAGAACCGCAGGTCGAGGAAGGTCACCGCGCCGATGACGACCGCGATCACCGCGAGGTGGACGACCCAGGGGGGTACGCCCTCGGAGGCCGGGGCGTTCTCGTCGCGCACCCGCTGCATCACGCGCGCGAGGGTCCGCTCCACCTCCTCCTCGGTGCCGCCGAGGCGCTTCGCGAGGCCCACGAGCGCCTCGAACTCCCCCTGCTGGAGGACGCCGTCGGCGAGGGCCATCTCCGCGGCATCGGTGAGGAGGGCCTGGCGCTCATCGGCGCCGCCGGCGCTCGCGAGGTCGCGCTTCCCGCCGACGACGAGGGAGAGGACCTTCCGCGCCTCCTCGTCGCTGATGCCGAGCTGCCGCTGCTTCTGGCGGAGGAAGGTCAGCTCGTTCTCCTCGAGCTTGCCGTCGATGTAGGCGACGATAGCGAGGTTCAGGAACTGCTTCAGGGCCTTCTTCGAGGGGGCCTCGGCCATGGACGCTCCCTAGGTCATCGTTCGCCAAGTTCTGCGACGGCGTGCTGCGAAACGATAGCAGATGGAACAGTCAGATTGCAGATTGCAGGAGGGGCTTGGCGAAGGCCATGCAATCTGCAATCTGACTGTTCCATCTGCTATCGTTCTGCAGGCCACGGTCACTGCACCTGTTCAACGGTGAATTACGTCACGTACGATGCGAACGCCCGGACGAGCCGGTCGACAGCCGCGCGCACGCGCATCCGCTTTCGCAGCTTCATGGCCGCGCGGCGCGCCGCAGGGTCGGCGCCGTCGGCCGCGAGGACGGTCTTCAGTTGATTCCACGCCAGCTCGTCGAGGCCCGCGACGACAAGCGCGTCGACGAGCGTCCGACGGATCGCCATCTCCCCCGGCGCCAGGACCGTCGCCGCCGTGAGCCTCTCCACCCCCGCGAGGACCCTCCCATCCTGGACGAGCGCCGCGCCCTCCGAGGCGAGTTGCGCCGGCAGCTCGCGCAGCGCGACGAGCGCGCCGAGGTCCGCCCCGCATGCGGGACAGGTCCTCGCGCCATCGGTCTCGCGATCGCAGACGGGGCACTTCACTTCGGCCTCACTTCCGGTACGTGCTCGGCCCGACGAACGGCTTCTTCGACCCCGACAGCAGGTCGACGCGCGTCTCCCGCTTCACCGTTCCTTTGTCGGCGGCCTCGTTCAGGTAGACGATGAGCTCATCGTTGAAGCGCAGCGCGTCCTCCTTGCGCCCCGCCTGGAGCGCCGCGAGGAGGTCGTTCCGCAGGCGCCGGATGCGGTCCCCCTTCACCGGGTCCTGCCGCTCGACGCGCGGGATGACGAGGAGGGCGTACATCAGGTTCCAGCAGACGGGCGGGAGGTCGTCGACCTTCTTCACGATCAGGTCCTTCCTTGCGACCGCGTTCTGCTCGTCGTGCCCGTCGATGTCGTTCCGGAGCTGCTTCGCGAGCTTCTCCAGCTCGTAGGAGGCGTCCCCGTCGAGGAGCGACCCCAGGTCGCGGATCATCCGGTCGACGAAGTCGTACCAGAACTCGCACGTCCCGACCCACTCCTCCGCCTTCGGGCCCGCCGCGGAGACCCGCTTCTCCATCGCCTGGATCCGCTTGTCCGCCTCGTCGAGGTTCCCGGCCGCCAGGGCGTTCACGACCTCGTTCTCGTCGCGGCGGACCGCGGCGACATCCTCCTCGTCCATCCGTCCCTGGTTCTCCGCGAGCTTCTTCTCGACCTCGTAGAGCTTCCGCTCCACCACGTCGCGCCTCTCGGCGCCGCGGTCGAGGCGGAATCGGAAGGTCCCTCCCGTGCCGCCGAGGATCCTGACCTTGGATCCCTCTTCGTCGAAATCGCCGTTCTTCGTGAGCGCGAACGTGACCTCGACCCCCGTGTTCATCGACATGTTCTCGGGGAGGGGGATCCACGCGATGGCAATCCTCTCGTTCTTCGCAGCCTCCTCGAGCTCCCCCTGTAGCACGGGGACGCGGAGGCGCCGCATGCCGTGCGTCGGGGTGTAGAAGACGCGGAACTTGCTCGATCCGAACGGCGTGCCCGCCTCGAGGACCGTCGCGAAGCGGCCTCCCTCGGTCTCGATCCCGATGTTCATCCGGGTGACTCCCGTCGGGATGTCGACGGAGTGGACCCGCTTCCCGCACTTCGAGCAGGTCTCGTTCTTCGAGGGCTGCGGCGCGCCGCAGGTGACGCACTCGACCTGGTCCGCCGCCGAGAGCCGCTTGGCGAGGACCGCCGCGCCGCGGGCGACGCAGGTCATCGGGTCGACGTCGACGTTCGAGGCGATCCGCTCCGGCCCGAAGGCCCGCTCGACCGCCCGGCGCACGAGCGGGATGTTCGTCGGCCCGCCGACGAGGAGGACATTGTCGACCTCGGAGGCGGACAGCCCCGCCCGCTCGAGCGTCGCGAGCGTCAGCTCGACCGCGCGCAGCACGTCCGCGTCGATCATCTGCTCGAATGCGCCCAGCGTCAGCGTGTGCTGGACGTTGAGGAGCCCTCCCTTGGCGTCGCGCAGCTTCCCCGGCACCATGATCTCGGCCTCCTCCGCGCTCGAGAGCTGGATCTTCGCCTGCTCCGCCGCCTGGCGCAGCGACATGAGGAACTCTCGCTGCGTGGAGCCGTCGACGCCGTGCTTCGCCTTCACCGCGTCGAGGACCTGCGACATGATCCTCTTGTCCATGTCCTCGCCGCCGAGCCAGCGGTCGCCTCCGTGCTGGAGGATCTCGAACGTCCCTCCCGTGCACATGAGGACGGAGATGTCGAACGTCCCCGCGCCGATGTCGAAGACGACGACCTTCCGCACCTCGTCCGCGCCGATGTTGTCGACGCCGTATGAGATCGCCGCCGCGAACGGCTCCTGGAGGAGTCGCAGGACGGAGAGCTTCGCCATCTCCGCCGCCTTCCGCGTCGCCGCGTACTGCTTCTCGCTGAAGTTCGCGGGGACGGTGATCACCGCGTGCGTCACCTCCTTGCGGAGGCGCGACTGGGCGTCCTCGCGGATCTTCTTGAGGATCAGCGAGGCGATCTCGATGGGGGAGTGGGGCTTCCCCGCCAGGACGATGCGGAGGTCGTCGTCCGTGCCGCTCTCGGGTGAGGTCACCTGGAATGGCGCCATCCGGATGAACTTCTGCACCTCGTCGTCGCCGAATGCGCGGCCGATGAGGCGCTTGATCGCGTACACGGTGTCCTTCTCCGCGCCTCCCGCGAGGTTGTAGGCGGCCCGGCCGACGACGTAGCGCCCGCCCGAAAGCGCGACCCACGACGGGGTGGTCTCGTCGTTTTCGTTGTTCTTCAGCACCTGCACATTCCGCGTCTGGTAGGCGGCCACCGAGTTGTTCGTGCCGAAATCGATGCCGATCGCTTCACCCATCGGTCTACTCTCCCCGTCTCGCGACGGCGACCTGTCCTCCGCGGAGGAGGTCGCCTTTCCAGAGGTACGCCTTCAGGAACTCCTTCACCACCTTCCCCTCCTCGATCACCCCGTCGACGACCGTGTCGACCACGCGGTGCCACCGCCCGTCGGGCTCGCGTCCCAGGGCCGCGGCCTCCTCGACCTGGTTCGCCGCGAGCAGGCGCGCGAGGAGCCCGACGACGTCGCCCAGGTGCCCAGGGTCGCCCTTTGCCTCTGCATCCGTCAAGTACGCCTCGGCCGCGTCCTTCACGCCGACGACGGCGAGCAGAAGGGCCTTCCTCGCGTCATCGTCCTTCTTCTTCGCGCGCTCGAGGCGCTCGCGCGCATCGGCCTGCTCGATGAGCAGATTCCGCACGCGGCTCTCGACGAGGTCGAGGGGACCTTTCGCCCTGGGTGACGCGCTCATCCCGTCTTCACCTCGCTCGTGGTCCCCTTGTTCGCCAGCGCGAACGCGATCCCGACCGCGGGGTTCCGGAACCCCAGCGTCATCGTGCCGGTGTAGAACGACGATATCCACGCCGCTTCTCCCGCGACCGCGTGCTTCGGCCCGAGCTTCGCATCGGGGATGATGAGCCTCGAGACGCGGGCGGCGACGCAGATCGCGGCGAGGACGTGGAGGGCCCAGAACGACCACGCCAGGATCCGCGGGTGGATGTTGAACTGGAAGATGGCGGGGTCGATCCGCTGCTGGAGCCACGCGAAGAAGAAGACCGCCATGCCGATGAACGCGAAGCAGCCTGCGCCGAACCGCGCCCCCTCGCCCTTCGCATGGTCGTTGCACTCTTTGCAATAGGGCACGGAGACCGACAGCGTGTGCTTCATGTTCCCCGAGCGGCGCTCGCCGTTGATCGTGCGCTTCATCGCCGGGTTCGCGTCCGCGCAGCAGGAGCACATCGGCGGCGTCGAGTAGGACAGGCCGCTCGTCGCCGACTGGTCGCTCAGCGTGACGAGGATCGCCTTCCGCTGCGGCTTCTGGGTCTTGACCCTCTCCAGAAGCGTCTTCGTCTCCGTCTTCTGGTTCTTCAACGCGCCGAGGGCCATCTCGACCGAGAGGTCGACGTAGCCGACCTTCGCCAGCTCCTCCACGACCAGCCGCCGCGCGACGTCCAGGTACTCCCAGCCGCGCTTGTACGATGTGTCGTACTGCACGCTCGTCTCGAGGTCCTTCACCCCGTCGAGGAGGATCGGGAGGTCCCGCGTGTCGCGCCCCTGCATGACGCGGATCGACCCTCGGTCGCAGTACGCGACGACCAGGAGGTCGCGCACGGAGACGTCTGAGAGGGCGTCGTACAGCGGCTCGAGCAGGCTGATCGCCTTCTCGTAGTCCGCGACGTTGATCCACCCCGCAGCGATGTCCTTTCCCGTCTCGACGATCTTCTTCACCGACGCGTCGCCCGCCTTCCGCGCATGCACGGCGGCCTTTCCGAGCTCCTTCGCCCCTGCGTCGATCGTCTCCTCCTTCGCGAGGAGGATCTTGGCGCGCGCGGCCAGCGCCGTCGCATACAACGCCCTCGCCTCCCCCCGCTCGCGCGCGTCGGCGGGGAGGGCGTCGAGCGTGGCGAGCGCCTCGTCGAACCGCTGCTCGTCGACGAGGAGCTGCACGCGGCCGACGGGCGAGAAGTACGTCAGCAGCTTCGCGACCCGCTCGCGCGGCACCTGGCCGCTGCTCAGGCGGCTGTAGATGAACTCGCGTCCGTTGAACATCGCCGCGAGGAGAGGCCCGCACGGGCGGAGGTCCTTGAAATGCCCCTCGCGAATGAGCTGGGCGAGCTCCTCCGTCGAGGTCCTCTCCACGTCGAAGTGCGTCCGCAGGCCGCTCCACCGCTGCTGGAGCGCCGCGTCCCCCTTCTCCTGCGCGGAGGCGGCGTAGGCGCCCATCCGCACGGCCGCCTCGTCGAGGATGCGGCGGCGCGCGTGCGGGGCGACCTCGTCCCCCGACGCGAGCGTGCACCCGAACGACTTCAGGCGCGCCTGCGCGGCCTCCCAGTGGCCCGGCAGGTACGCGACGAACACGAGGTTGGGGATGGCGCGCAGCCAGAGGGAGTCGATCTTCCTCGAGTCCTCGGCGGACGCCTTCGCGGTCCTCGCGAGGTACGCCTCCCCCGCCACGGCCGACCACCAGTAGAGGACGCCGAGGTTGTGGTCGACGCGCGGGTCGGCGCCGACCTTGTTCGCGCGCGCCTTCTCCCAGCGGTCGGCGAGCTCGGTGCGCTTCCCGGCGCGGAGGAGCCCCTCGACCTCGGGCGACTCGCCGGGGAGCAGATCGTACTGGAAGAAGTCGGCGGTCAGGCGCTCGATCGGGTCGGTGAGCCGCTTCCTCGCCTCCATCGCCTCCCGCATCCGAGGCTTCTTCTCAGGGTCCCTTAGGAAGGGAGCGAGGGCGTCGTTGATCTCCTTCTGCGTCGCGGTGACGGGGAGACCGAGCACCTCGTAGGGTGACGAAACCAGATCGGCGGGGGCTCGCATGGCGGGTTCAGTTCCCTTCGCGTCGTCGATGCGTTAAGTACGTTTGCGGCTCGCCGTATTTCCGGCCGTTTCCTTTTCCCAGACGCGCAGGAGGCATTTTGCGTTGGAGAGGAGGTCGCCCGGCAGCCCCTGGTCGATCCCCAGCATGAGCGCGGTGATCGCCGACTTGTTCCGCTTCAGGCGGCGCAGGGCGAGCGCCTTCTGCCAGAGCAGGACCGGGGAGTTGGGCACCCTGCGGAGCCCCTCCTCGAAGATCGCGAGCGCCTCCTCGTGGCGTCCGCTCTGGTTGTAGAACTGGCCGAGCTTGAGATAGGAGGCCACGCTCTGCGGATCCCCCGTGATCGCCTGCTTGAAGGAGCGCTCGATCCCCTCGGGCTCCGCGGGCACGGGAGGCGCCTGCGGCAGGAGGGGTGCAGCGGGCTCTTCTCCCGCGGCGGGGGATGTCGCCTTCGGCGGCGTCTCCGGCGGCGACTTCGGCTTTGCGGGGGCCGAGCTGCCGAACCCCTTGAAGCCGTCGAGGATGTCCGACTTCTTTCCCTTCTTCGGCTCGTCCTTGCGGAGGCGCATCGTCTGCTCGACGTTCGACTCCGTGAGCTTGCGCAGCTCCGCCGCGACCGCGCCCCCGTGCGGGAAGCGGTCCTTCGGGTCCTTCGCGAGCATCTTGTGGATGAGCCGGGAGACCGCGCGGTCGACCTCGGCATTGACCTCGTGCGGCGCCGGCGGGTCCTTCGTGCAGATGAGATCGAACACCGCCTGGTAGTTCGGCGCGAGGAACGGGTGCGTCCCCGCGGTCATCTCGTAGAAGACGACGCCGAGCGAGAAGACGTCGCTGTAGAACGAGCCTCCGATGCCGCGAAGCTCTTCGGGGGGCATGTAGATGATCTTCCCCGCGATCGACTGCGCCGGCTCGTTCGTGTCCATGAGCTTCGCGATCCCGAAGTCGCTGATCTTCGGGGCCCCCTTCCCGTCGAAGAGGATGTTGTCGGGGGAGAGGTCGCGGTGGAAGATGCAGGCCTCGTGGAGGATCCCGACGCCCGCGGCGATCTGCCCCATGAGCGAGAGGGCCTCCTTGAACGGCAGCGCGTGCGATCGACCGAGGTCGCCGAGCTTCTGCCGGAGGCTCCCGCCGGAGCAGAACTCCATGCAGAGGACGTACTGGTCGTCGTAGATCTCGATCCCGAGGTTCTTCACGAAGTAGACGGCGCTGGGGGCGAGGACCCGGAGCATCTCGTTCTTCGCGAAGTCCCCCTCGATGAGGCAGAGGCCCGCCTCGCGGCTCTTGGGGACTTTGAGGACGACGGGGGTTCCCCAGCGCTCTTTCAGGCGAGCGTCTACCGTGTCGGCGAGGTAGGTGGTGCCGAAACCGCCGGTGCCGAGGACCTTGATCAGCTTGAACTTTTCGCGCGCGCCTGCCATCGTGGCGCAATTGTACGCAGCCCCGGTGCGGGTGCCACGCGAAATGAGAGGACTCCCGATGGACATGAAGCAGACCGCGTCGGCGCTGGAGCAGACGCTCGTCGCGTCGCACCTGAACGACCTGCGCCTCCTCGCGCAGGAGGGGAGCGCGGAGCGGCTGTCGCGGATCTACACGGTCCTCTCGCACCTGGAACGGCGGGCGTACCTCGTCGGGACGGGGCCGTACACGGCGGGGATCTACCGCCTGACGATGGAGGAGACGGTGATCGGGAGGATGGCCTCGCCGCTGGAGGAGAGCTCGGGGAAGGTGATCGACATCCCGGTGAACGACTGGATCACGCTGACGCCGCGGGAGGTGTCGCGCGTCCACGCGAAGGTGGTGCGGGAGGAGGGGGAGGGGGGCGCGACGTTCAAGCTGATCGACCTGGAGAGCCGGCTGGGGACATACGTGAACGGCAGGCGGCTGGGCGGAGACGACGGGAGCGAGGAGACGACGCGCGCGCTCGAGCACGGCGACCTCATCAGCCTCGGGCCGTCGCACATCAATACGTTCATGTTCGTGGTGATCTCGGAGCAGGAACCGCAGGAATCGGGCGAGGCGTAACCGTACGGTTCTGGAGAGGCTCGCGTAAGCGAGCCGTGGCCAGGCGCGCGTAAGCGCGCCGACCTGTGCGCGAGGAGAATGCGAGACCATGGGCAACTTCTTCGGCATGAGCGGGGCGGAGCCCGCGACGAACACCGAGACGCTGCGTCAGCGCCTCGACCGCGGCTGGGCGCTGATCGACCAGGGGAAGCTGACCGAGGCCTACGACCTGTTCCAGGGCGTCCTCAACGAAGAGCCTCGGAATGGCGAGGCGCTCGGCGGCCGCGGGAAGGTCCACAAGTCGTCGAAGCGGACCGAGGAGGCGATCCTCGACCTCGAGAAGGCCGTACAGCTCGTCCCGACAAACCCCTGGTACGTGACGGAGCTCGCCGACGCCTACGATGACGCGGGGAATCGCGAGAAGTCGCTCGAGACCGCGCGCCAGGCGATCCGGGCGGGGAGCAAGGCGCCGATCAACCACGCCCTCATCGGGCGCAACCACGTCGACAAGAAGGAGTGGAAAGAGGCGGAGGAGGAGCTCCGCCTCGCGATCAACCTCTCGCCGGGCTACGCCTGGGGCCTGCAGCTCATGGGGGACTACTACTTCGGGATCGAGCAGTGGGGGATGGCGTGCCCGTTCTACCGCGAGGCGATGCGTACGAACCCGCCGGGGACATGGGCGCCTCAGCGGCTCTCGGAGATCTTCCTCTGGAAGCTCGACTTCCCCGACTTTGCCCTGGACGTCCTGCGGAAGTGGCTGGAGGTGGCGCCGAAGACATCGCTCGCGCTGCAGCGCCTGACGGAGTGCTACCTCCGCAAGAAGATGCCGAAGGACGCGGTGGACGCGGCGCGGCGGGCGGTGGACGTGGACCCGAACTGCCCGTGGGGACGGTGCTACCTGGCGAAGGCGTTGCGGCTGGACGGGCAGATCGAGCCTGCGCGCGCGGAGGTGCGTCGGGCGCTGGAAATCGACCCGAACAACGAGCACGCGAAGTGGCTGCAGGGGGACATCAAGTAGTTCGCGTCCGACCGCCGGGACGATCCACGAAGACACACGAAGACACACGAATGGATGGAGGGCAGCGACCCTATCTGAACGGTGTGCCGCAGTAGCTGCAGAAGCGCCCCTCAAGTGGTCGGATGAACCGCTCGCAGGCAGGGCATCGACAGACGTAGAAGGCGGTCGCCGCGAAGAACCCGAAGCCGCCGAAGTCGAGCCACAGCACCCGCGCGTCCCGGACGCTGCCCTGGCCGAGCAAGTTGACTCCATTCGACGTGAGAATCCACGCCACTGCGACCCCAACGAGTGCCGTTGCCCAGAGGATCAGGACGCGTCGCAACCGACGAGAGAACACCTCGCGGAATCCCTCCAGCTCTCGCTCGCTGAAGCGCCCGGTCGATATGTGTGTGGGCCGATAGAAAGGATCCATGTACGGATTGTACGCCCCCCTGGAGCGGCGCAACAGGGCCCCGGAAATGGGCGCGACAATTCAACGTGGCGCATGGTGTTCTTCCGGCGAAGGGCGATTCCGCCCGCCCGAACGTCACTGGGCGATCGACCAGAGGCGTTTCCCGACTCCCCAGCGTCATTGGTCGATCGACCAGAGGCGTTTCCCGACTCCCCAGCGTCATTGGTCGATCGACCAGAGGCATTTCCCGACTCCCCAGCGTCATTGGTCGATCGACCAGAGACGTTCCCCCGCTCCCCAGCGTCATTGGTCGATCGACCAGGGGCGCTTCACGACGTCCGAGCGCCATTTCCCGTTCGGCGAGCGGCGGCAGTGCTACTTGCCCGCCGGCGCCGCCTTCGGGAGCGTGACCCAGGGACTCCAGAGCGCCAAGCGCTTCTTGCCGGCGCGCGGGAGGAGATAGAGGAACCGTATCTCCGCGCCGGCGGGGACTGCTTCGAGAGGCACGCTCCAGACCGTCGAAATCGACCTCCCCGGCCCCAGGTCCAGCGCGATCGCGCCTCGATCCACAGCAGGCAGCTCCGCCGGCGCAATCCCCTCGCCCGACGCCCCCTTCCACCGCGTGGCCGTGTTCCAGGCGTCCAGCTCCTCCACCGCCACGGGCGAGCTCCCCATGTTCTCGAGGAGCAGCACGCCCACCCACGTCCGCTTCCCGTCCGAGGAGGGCGTCACCCTGCCGCTCGCCGCGCGAAAGTCGAGCCCCAGCTTCGTCTCCTCCGCAGTGTCGTCCACGAAGTCGGCGAGCTCCGCCGGGCGCGCCTTGCCGCGCTCCTCGTCGCTCCGCTGGTCGATCCACGGGGTCACCAACCGCACGTCCGCCGGCCCTCCCGCGCCCCCGTGGTAGATCGCGCGAAAGACCAGCGGGTCGGACTCCGAGAGGAACAGCGTCACCTTCGCCTCGACTGTTCCCCCCACGGGGATTGCGGTCCATGCCACGGGACGGGTCTCATCCGCCCACCTGAGCCCCGTCCCCATGTCGGGGAAGCGCGGGTCCGCCTGGAGCTCCGTGTTTCCCGGGTCGGGCGTCTCCGTCACGACCAGCCCCTGCCCCGTGTTCTCGAGGACGAGCTTCACGAGCAGGTTCCGCCCCGCGTGCCATCCCTGCACAGGGTGCGCATCCGCGATCCGCATGCGAAGCCCCCTGTCGAGCGCGACGACCTGCTCCTCGGGCGTCGGCGGGCGGTCGCTCATGATGGACCGGCGGTTCGACGCCGCGACCTGCGTCTGGACCGCCTCCTCCTCCGTCCTCTCGCGGCGCGAGGAGACGAGGGCGACGATCCCCCCTCCGACGAGCAGCACCAGCGCGCCGCCGACGACGAGGAGGAGGGCGACTTCGTTCCCCTCCGAGGGAGGCCTCGGCTGCGCGTCCATCCTACGTCCTCATGAAATCGGTGTCCGTCGCGCCGGCGCACCCGGGGCACCTGGGTTCGCGGGCGGAGTAGACGTGGCCCGAGGGGCAGGTGAGCGAGCGCGCGGTGACTTCGGTGTCGGACATTTAGATCCATCGCCGTCAAGATAAGCCCCGAAGGGGCGGCATGAAAAAGCCCAGGCCGAAGGCCTGGGAATCCGGCATCAGAGCGCATCGGAGCCCCGAAGGGGCGAAATACTCGGTGTCGCCATGGATGTCGCCCCTTCGGGGCTTCCATGCACCTCTCAACCCTGACCCCAGGGCTCCGCTTCGCTTCGCCCTGGGCTGGTTCATTTCGCCCCTTCGGGGCTTATCTTGACGGCAATGACATTTAGATCAGCCCCAATGCCCTGCGTGCGAGGGATCGGGTGCGCTCCATCGTTTGAACGGCTCGCCGGGCGGCCGCGGCGGTCGCTCGCCGGCCAGGATATCGGTATTCCACGGCGCCCGCGCTCAGGTTGCCCAGGCCCCCGGGCCTACGCTTCAGGTGGCTTGAACACGGGCTGGCCAGGGTCCAGAGTCGCAGCAAGTCGTGGATCTTGGGTACGGGGAGGCCGTGCTCCAGCAGTATGGCTTTCAGGTATTTCTCGACGCACTGTTGAGCGTGGAAGGTGACGGCTCCGGGGGATGCGTCGACGGTGACCCCCAGCTCACGAAGCGCGACGCGGTAGTCGGCCTCGGCCTTTCGGACCCATTCGAGCACAGCGCGATTCATAGAGGACCTCACCGGTCGACAGGACTTCCAGCAGGAAGGGATCCCCATCCCTGACCGCGCGTTCCATCTCGCGGGGCGTTCGGACGAGGATGTCCGCGGGGAACTGCCCCTCAAGGCTGCAGAGGATTCTGCCGGCCAGGTCGAGCGGCCTCGTCGTGCGAGCGATGACCAGAAAATCCACATCGCTATCCGGCCGCGCGGTTCCACGCGCGTAGGAGCCGAAGAGGATGATCCGCTCGGGATGAAACTCCCGCGCGATTCGCCGCGCCTCGACTCCGATCTGTCTGCGATTCGTGTACGGCTTCACGCGCTCCTCCGCTTCGATGATCTCACGACGGTCGCATCTCCGCAAGTGGCGGTGTCTCGCGCGTCCCTGGATACCGCACCGCAATCAGCGCAGCTTCGCGCCGGTGAGGACCTCGTGCGCCCAGCCGCGGTCGACGGCGGGGAGGGGAGGGACCGGCTCCCTCTTGTAGTCCACGTGCATGTCGTACCCCATACGGTCGTACTGCTCTTTGAGCAGCGCGCCGATGTCGAGGTCCGGCTCGCGATCACCCTTCTTCAGCGGCACAGGGATGATCGGGATCGGATCACGCAGGCTGAACGGGTAAAGCTCGGCCTTCATCCTGTTGTTCGCCCTGCTCACGAGAATGCGGTAGTCGCCCAGGTCGGTGGCGCCGTACACCTTCATGGGCTTTCCGACGCGCAGGAGGTCGACTTCGATGAGGTGAGTCTCGTTGCCCAGGACCTTGAGCCGCTTCCGCTCATAGAGCCGGCGCCCCTTCCCCGGGATCTTGTTCGTCGGGGAGAGGATCTCGATGAGGGTGACGACCTCCCTGTCCGCGGTGCCGCGGACCTCGATGTAGGCCTCGCGGACCTCCGTGGGCACGGGCACGCGCACGCGAACGGGGAGATACGGCTTCCGCACGTCGCTCACGCGGTCGTCCCGTGGCATGGGGTCGATGACGACGGCGTCGGGTTGGCCCAGGAAGTCCTTCTCGTCCCAATCCTGCTCGTAGGTCCGCTTTTCGATCGCGACCAGGTACCTCGGCCGGACGCGTGGGGCGATCGACTCAGCGATGTGGGTGATGAGGGCGTTGTGCACTCCCATCCACATCTCGGGGTGCTCCAGCCACGGGTCCATGCCGGGGAAGGGGTGCCTCATCGACTGGGATTCTACGACCAGGCACGGGGCCGCACAAGCCCGCCGCCCGCAGCGCTTGCCGCGCCGCTCGCGCGCCAGTACGATCCCGCCCAAACGCGGAGGATGCAATGTTCTCGGTCGGAAGCGTCGCCATCCGCCCGCTCGAATCGGCAGACCTCGAGCCTCTCTTCCAATGGTCCCTCGACGACGAGATCGAGGTCCTCTCGGGCTGGGGGCGCCGACTCTCTCGCGAGGCGTTCGACCAGAAGTGGTCGGCGCGCATCCGCGAGCCGCAGGAGGACCTCCTCTTCTTCGGCATCCTGAGCGAAGGCTCGCTCGTCGGTCGCATCGAGCTCGCGCTCATCGACCGCGAAAACCGCAACGCGGCCGCAGGGCTCTTCGTCGGCGAGCGCACCGCCTGGGGGAAGGGGATCGGCAGCGCGGCTCTCCGACTGCTGCTCGACTACGCCTTCACGGTGGAGAACCTGGAGCGCGTCTGGGCGCACGTGTTCTCCTTCAACGCCCGCGCGATGCGCCTCATGGAGCGGGTCGGGTTCGTGCGCGAGGGGGTCCTCCGGCAGCACGAGATGCACAACGGAGCGCTCCGCGACATGCACGCCTTCGGGATCCTGAAGGCGGAGTTCTATCAGCGGTACCCGACGATCTTCCCAATCCCCGCGCGCTGATCCGTGGAGGGCCCCTCATGAGCGATCCCCACCCTGGCGCAACGGCCCGAGGCGGCCGGCCGAAGGGGTTCGGGGCCACCGACCCGCGCATCGCGCCGTACGTAGAGGCGCTCCTGCAGCCCGAGGACGAGGTCCTCGCGGAGATCCGCGC
>ORJL010502986.1_pt1 | contig 31312 bp, 33 predicted proteins | sample 1779941 | NCBI WGS metagenome assembly ORJL01 (sample SAMEA104232317, study PRJEB22302) | groundwater metagenome | biome: forest; feature: aquifer; material: groundwater | place: USA | collected 2011-08-07 | depth 5.8 m | reverse complement strand
TTTAAAAGCCTTTCCTATTACTTTGCTTTGTTTGGCCGTTTTAATCTTAATCGTTAAATATTGGTATCGCAAAGAACTCCTTGAATTAGATAATAAAATAAAAGAGTTGGGTGCCAATGAAATACTTATCAGGCTTATATCTATTCCGCCGGAACGGGAATTGAAAATAAGCTTGGGCATATTTGGCCTAACGCTTTTTTTGATATCGTTACATCATCGTTTTGAAGTGCTTTGGAATTTGGAGCCGAATACTATATTACTTACTTTACCGTTAATTTCCAGCGGCCTGGTGATGGCATGGAAGTGGCAAAAGGCGCGCGATTATATTGAGAAAGATGTGGAGTGGTGGACTTTGTTGTTTTTCATGCTTCTTTTTGCTCAGGCAGGAACCCTAAAATATACCGGAGCAACCGATGTTTTGGCTAAGCAATTATTCAGCTTTTCCGGAAGTAGCTCTTCTGTGCTTACCGGTATAGTCCTTTGGGCATCTGCCATAGGCTCAAGCATATTGGATAATGTAATTTTAGTGGCGGCATTTATTCCGATTATCCAGAGTTTTCAATTTGCGGATATTAGTTTGCAGCCATTATGGTGGGCTTTGCTTTTTGGAGGATGTTTAGGAGGCAATATCACAGTGGTTGGCTCAACCGCTAATATTGTTGCTTTAGGTATACTGGAAAAAGAAAAGAAGATCCATATTAAATTTATGCAGTGGTTTGTTATCGGAAGCATAACCGGGATAGTTACTACTTGTGTGGCATGGGTTGTTTTATTGATTTTTCCCATTTATCGCTGATTTAACCTTGACAACCCGATTAAATTATGCTAGTTTATTTTTTATTATGTAACACTGCTGTGGAGGCTAGGGATGAACCGTAAAACAGGTTTATTAATAATTTTAATAGTTTGTTTTGTTCTTTTGGGTATGGCCATGGTTTTTGCCCAGACAGAAATAAAGCCTGAGCAGGCGGCTGTCGCTTCTCCCGATGCGGATGTGCAGTGGTTGTGGGGGGAAGTCATAAATATAGATTATCCGAATAAGACGCTTACGGTAAAGTATTTTGATTATGAAACCGAAATAGAAAAGAATATCCAGGTCGCGGTTAATAATGATACCGTTTATGAAAGTGTGCTTTCTCTTGATGAAATAAAGCAGGAAGATACGATTAGCGTAGATTATGTTATTGCAGGCAGTGGTAATATCGCTAAAAATATAGGTGTAGAAAGACCGGAAACGAATACAGAAGTTACAACAAAGCCAGAAATTAATGCAGAAGAAGAGGCGCAGCAGTCGGTAGAAACTTCTGCAAAGTAGCATCGCAGTTTTATTGTAGTTAATAAATTAGGATGGACGAGGAAGCCCACCCGTTTTATTACGGGTGGGCTTTATTATATGAATGACTTTAAGATTACTTTAGCAATTATACTTATTCCTCTTCTGGGGGCTTTTTTCATACCTATATTAGGCAGGATTTCTGTGCGCGTAAGAAACCTCTCCGCCTTTTCTTTTATACTTATTCCTCTTATCCTATCGTTAAAATTGTTTCCTCAAGCAGTTAAAGGCTCGGGGGTTGTTTCTGTATTTCAGATGTTTCCCGGTATAAATTTTTCTTTTGTAACAGATGGGCTGGCATTATTTATGGCGGCGACTTCTTCTTTGATAAGCGCGGTAATTATGGTTTATTCTTTCGAATATATAAGCCATTACGAGAACCAAAATGAATACTACGCGATGGTGGTGCTTTTTTTGGGTTCAATGATGGGTATTATATTCTCGGCAAATCTTATTCTCTTGTATGTCTTTTGGGAGATAACCGCGTTAGCCAGTTGGCGGCTGATCGGATTTTATAGAGGGGATACCGATATGCTGCGCGCCAATAAGGCCTTCTTAATTACCGTGTTTGGCGCCTTGGTCATGTTGGTAGGTTTTATCGGGCTTTATCAACAAACAGGATCTTTTGATTTGCCGGATATAAAAATTGTATTAAAAGCAGCTGCTTTACCGAATATTTTAGTTTGCCTTATTCTTTTCGGTATATTATCAAAGTCGGCAACTTTACCGTTTCAGACTTGGTTGCCGGATGCAGGTGTAGCGCCTTCGCCGGTAACTGCATTGTTGCATGCGGCTGTTTTAGTAAAAATCGGGGTTTATGTTTTCGCCAGGCTTTTTATCGGAACTTTTACTATTGCCCCGGTATGGCAGTATTTAATTCCGTCTATAGCAGCTATCAGCGCGATTGTTTCAGGCGGGGCAGCTCTCTTAGAAGTGGATATAAAGAGAATAGTGGCTTATTCTACCATTAGCCAAATCGGATTTATTTTCTTTGGGCTTTCTATAGGCAGCAATATAGGTGTAGCCGGGGCCTTGCTTCTTATTTTAATGCATGGTATTGCCAAGGCAGGTTTATTTCTCTGCGCCGGGGTTGTGGAGCAGAATACTAAAATAAAAGATATTACTAAATTAGGCGGATTGATTCGGACTATGCCGGTAACTGCAGTTTCATTTTTACTTTGCGCTTTTTCTATTATGGGCATACCTCCATTCGGCGGGTTTTTTAGCAAATACTTGCTCTTTTCCGGGTCATTCGATAGCGGGCATTTTATTATCGGTTTGGTTTTCCTGGTTGGAGCATTTCTTACGATCCTTTACCTTTTTAGGGTGTTTAATTTAGTATTTCTAGGGAATGCAAAGGTAATCTCTAAAGAAGGCAGTGCGGCAATGGTGGGGTCAGTGGCATTCTTAGGAATTTTGTCTTTTGTTTTAGGTATTTTTATCAATTATCCTCTGGATTTGGTTACTCGCGTAATCAAACAAATGGCGGCAAGTTAAATGTTATCAGAGCTAATATTATCCCCTATATTACTTCCTTTAATCGGCGCTGGTTTGGTCCTTTTTATTATGAAGAGGTCCCGCATAGCAGCTGAATTGTTGGCGTTATCTTTTGTTGCGATAAATGTTTTTATTGCCACGAGAATATTCAGGCAAGCCTTGACTTATAAAGTCCCCTGGGCAGGATTTGGGTTGGAGTTTTCATTAAGGAGCTATCATTTCAGCGGTTTTATAATTCTCGCTGCATCTGTCTTCGGGCTGTTGGTAGTTTGTTATTCTTTGGTATTTCTTAAGAACTTTAAGAAGTCCGGAGAATTTTATTTTTATATGCTTATATCTCTTGCTTTGGTTAATGGCGCAGTTTTAGCCGATAACCTTCTTTTAATGTTATTTTTCTGGGAAGGCCTCTTGGTTACATTGTTCGGGCTTATATATATAGGTAATAAAGGTGCTTTTAAGACTGCAACCAAGGCTTTTATAATTGTCGGTATCAGTGATTTATGTATGATGGCTGGAATTGCTTTGACCGCGAAAATTTCCGGGACATTGGCAATATCTCAAATAAATCTTTCTTTAAGCGGCCTGGCGATAGCTGCTTTTATTTTATTGATGATTGGAGCAATTTCTAAAGCCGGTTCAATGCCTTTTCATAGTTGGATTCCGGATGCAGCAGGGGATGCACCGCTCCCTTTTATGGCATTAATGCCGGCGTCTTTAGAGAAACTTTTGGGTATTTATTTTTTAAGCCGGATAACCCTGGATATGTTTAAACTTACTCCGGAATCGCCTTTAAGCCTGCTTTTAATGGTAATAGGATGTTTAACCATAATTCTAGCGGTGATGATGGCGCTTGTGCAGAAAGAGTATAAGCGGCTGCTTTCGTATCATGCCATAAGCCAGGTAGGTTATATGGTTTTAGGAATTGGCACAGCATTGCCTATAGGCATAGTGGGCGGGCTTTTTCATATGATTAACCACGCGATATATAAAACCTGTCTTTTCTTAACCGGTGGTTCAGTTCAGAAGCAGGCAGGAAATACTGAATTGTCTAAGCTTGGCGGGTTAGCTAAAAATATGCCTGTTACATTTGCTTGTTTTATAATTGCCGCAGCTTCTATATCGGGCGTGCCGCCTTTTAACGGCTTCTTTTCTAAGGAGCTTATTTATGACGCCGCGCTTGAAAGAGGAATGATATTTTATATTTTAGCCGCGGTCGGGTCATTCTTTACTGCTGCTTCTTTCTTAAAGCTAGGGCATGCGGTTTATTTAGGTAAATCCAATTCAGAAAATGAAAAAATTAAGGAAGCGCACTGGACGATGCTTTTGCCGATGGTGGCATTGGCGCTATTGTGTATAGTCTTCGGGGTTTATAATTGGCTGCCTTTACGTAATTTCATACAACCTGTTTTGGCGCATGCCGAAGATTTTTCCGGCGCGCCGGCCAATACTAAGATAATTATTATAAGCATAGTTTTATTGATAACTGCTTTATTGAACCATATTCTAAATGTCAAGCTTCGCGGAAGCGGTTTAAAGGCGGCAGACTATATAAGGCATGCTCCGGTTTTTTCTTCTATATATGATAAAGCAGAAAAAGGGCAATTTGATCCTTACAATATCGGGTTAAAGTTGGTAAACTTTATTTCCGGAGTTTGTTGGAAATTAGACAGGGGGATAGATTGGTTGTATTGCGGTTTGGCTGCGGCAAATATACGTAAGATATCTCTTGGGATCAAGAAGGTTCATTGCGGTAATTATTCCGTGTATTTGGCCTGGTCTGTATTAGGGGCGTTTTTATTAATAATTTTTATGGCATTTTACGGTTAAAGCATGCTTTCATTGTTTATTATAATTCCATTATTTAGCGTGATGATAATGCATACGTTATTTAGAGCTTTTATGAAAAGGATAGCTTTTGTATTTAGTTTGTTTTTGCTTTCTTTGCAGGTATTCTTGGTTTTATCTCCGGCAAAAGAATTGGTGGAGGCACGTAATTATCTTTTATCTTATTTGTTTAAATTTGATCTTTACCTGGATAATTTGAGCCAGATTTTATTGCTTTGTATCGGCATAGTATCTTTTGTCACCGTATTGGTAAGCAGGAGCTTTATCCAGGATGAAGACGAGAGGTTTAATTTTTTGAGCCTTTTGCTTTTAGCGGTAGCCGGGATGAATGCTGCGGTTATGGCTCGTGATGTGTTTTCACTATATGTATTTTTGGAGGTTACCGCGATAGCCTCTTTTGTTGTTATTGCTTTTACCAAGACAAATCAGGCGCTGGAAGGGGCTTTTAAATACATAATATTTTCTGCTGTAGCTACTGTGTTTATGCTTTGCGGTATTGCCATTTTGATATTAATTTGCGGAGATACATCTTTCTCGGTTATCAGTGCAGTGTTAAAAAATTCGCCGCATGATGTCCTGATTAATATAGCTATAGCTTTATTAATTATTGGGACATTGATTAAAAGCGGAGTGATGCCGTTCCATGGCTGGCTTGCGGATACTTATTCTTCTGCTCCCGCGTATAGTTCAGTTTTCTTAGCCGGCATAGTAACAAAAGCAGTAGGGGTTTATTCTTTAATAAGGCTGGGCGGTTCGGTTTTTGCTTTAGCCTTTCCGCTTCAAAACATATTTATGTTTTTAGGCGCTTTTTCTATAGTTATGGCGGCAATAGCAGCATTGGAGCAGGATGATTTAAAGAGGATGCTTGCATATTCTAGTATTAGCCAGATAGGCTATATAATATTAGGGTTTGGTTGCGGAACGCCTTTAGGCATCTGCGGAGCAACACTGCATCTTTTTAATCACGCGATTTTTAAATCTTTGCTTTTCGTTAATAGCGCGTCTTTGGAGCTGAAGTTAGGTACGACCGATATGAATAAAATGGGCGGGTTAGCTAAAAATATGCCTCATACTAATATTACTTCTTTGATAGGCTCACTTTCTATGGCAGGTATTCCGCCGCTTTCCGGCTTTTGGAGTAAATTTATTATTGTTGTGGCGTTGTGGATATCGGGGCATTATATTTATGCCTTTGTCGCGGTCTTAGCCAGTATCATTACTTTGGCTTATGTTTTATCAATGCAAAAAAGAATATTCTGGGGGGTTCCCCAGAGAGAGTACCCCAGCACAAAAATTAATAATTTCGGCTTAATGCTATCATCGGTGTTATTGGCGGCAATAATATTGGCCGTAGGGATATTTTTCCCGTTTATGTTTAACACTTTTTTATTTCCTTTGCCTAATATATGGTAATAACCTTTTTCCTTCTTACTTTATTGATAGCCCTGGCATTATGGGCTGTGTTAACCAGGAGCCTTTTGCGCGCGGCAATTGCTTTGGCTTTTACAAGTGCCGTGCTGACAATAATTATGTTTAGGCTTGATTCCTGGATGGCCGGGGTATTTGAGCTTTCAGTTTGTACTGGGCTTATATCGGTGGTTTTTATCACGGTAATCAGCCTTACTCAGCCGTTAAGTCAGGAGGAGATTATTAAACATATGAAAGACAGGCTGACCCGGTTCTGGTATTTGCCGCTTATGATTGTGCTTGTCGGTTTAGTTTTAAGTTTATTAAATGTGAAGTTTGAATTAACCTCTCTTCCTAAGGGGATTTCCGAGGATGCCGGGTTGTTCCTATGGAATTTAAGGCAATTGGATTTATTGGGGCAAATCCTGGTGCTTTTAGCCGGCGGCTTGGGAGTAGCGGTACTTTTTATCCACTATAAGAAAAAATGAACGCTGATATATTAACATTTTTGTGGCCTTTCTTGATATTTATCATTATGTTGTTTGTTGTAGGCTTTTATTGCATCATAGTTACTTATAATTTGGTCCGGGTTTTAATCGGAGTAGAAATATTGATGAAGGCGGTAACGCTTTTGATTATAGTCGTGGGTTATGCTACGGGTTATGTTGCTTTCGCACAAAGCCTGGTTATAACCCTTATTGTAATTGAAGTAGCGGTTATTACGGTTGCCATGGGCGTGATCCTCGGGCTTTACCGCAATAATAATAGTTTGGATGCGCGCAAACTCAGGAATTTAAAAGGATAATATGGATAAGGCCCTGTTGTTTCCTCCGGTTTTATTTTTGGTAATATTCTTTTTGCTTTGTATCCTTTCATATTTCTTGTCTAAATTATCTTTTCGCTCCGGTAATAAAACGTTCGGCAAGGGCCAATCTTATGCCTGTGGAGAAGATAGTTATAATAATATGGCTCAACCGGATTATAGCCAGTTTTTTCCTTTTGTATTCTTTTTTACGATTGCCCATGTGGCAACGCTCATACTTACCAGCGTGCCAATCGAGACAACTAAAATTCTAACTCTGGCATTAATGTATGTATTTGCGGTTATCACAGGGTTATGCATACTTTTAAAGAGGTAGCTTGTGGGAATAGTCAATAAAATTGTTCATTGGGGCAGGCTTAAATCTCCGTGGATAATTCATTTTAATACCGGGGCTTGTAATGCTTGCGATATAGAAATAATCGCGGCCCTTACTCCGCATTATGACCTTGAGCGTTTTGGTGTCCAGTTAAAAGGTACGCCCCGGCATGCGGATGTGTTGGTTTGTTCCGGGCCGGTAACGAAATATATCGGAGACAGGTTAAAAAGGGTATATGAACAAATTCCGGAGCCGAAGTTTGTAGTCGCAGTAGGCACCTGTGCTTGTAGCGGTGGAGTATTTAAGGGTTGTTATAATGTTGAGGGCGGGATCAATACAACTATTCCTGTTTCTGCTTATATTCCCGGATGCCCTGCTAGCCCTAAAGCTATAATCGATGGAGTGGTTAAACTTTTAGGGAGCCTTGAAGAAGAAGAGGAGAAGGCATGCAAAAAGAAGAAAAAATAAAAGAAGAATTGCTTGGCCGGTTTGATTTCCTGGTAAACAAAATAAATATACCGCGCATAAGGCGCATAAGCGTCGAAGTAGAACATAAGAATTTTAAAGAGGTTTTTGAGTATCTCATAAATAAGCTTGGTTTCTCCGCCCTTTGCACTATAACCGGGCTGGATAATCTTGATACTTTTGGCGCGATATACCATCTTTCAATTCCGGAGTCAGGCATCGTTGTGAATCTAAGGACAATAATTGATCGTAATAATCCGATAGTAGAATCTGTTATGGATTATTTTAAGGGCGCGGAGATTTACGAAAGAGAATTAGAAGATATGTTTGGTATGAAAATCCAGGGGCTTAAGCCCGGTAACCGTTATCCTTTGCCGGATGACTGGCCGCAAGGGGAGTATCCTTTGCGGAAAGATTGGAAGAATAAAGAAGATTCTAAGCCCGGGGGTGAAGAAAATGCATAATTTACCTGAAGAATTTAAAATACCCATAGGCCCGCAGCATCCTGCATTGAAAGAGCCGGAAAGTTTTAGCATTGCCCTCAAGGGAGAAAAAATTATGGGGGTTGAGGTGCGCCTGGGATATAACCATCGTGGTATTGAGAAGGCGTGCGAGGACAGGACTTATATTCAGGATGTGTATTTGATTGAGCGCATATGCGGGATATGTTCGCATTCACATTCTACCTGTTTTGTACAGGGGGTTGAAGAAATAGCTGGGTTGCAGGTCCCCCGTAGGGCCCTTTATATACGTACATTGGTTGCAGAGCTTGAGAGAATTCATAGCCATTTTCTTTGGCTTGGCGTTGCCGGGCATGAAATCGGTTTTGATACGCTTTTAATGTATACCTGGCGTGATCGGGAAGCCATAATGGATATATTGGCATTGCTTACCGGAAACCGCGTTAATTACGGCATTAATACAATCGGCGGAGTAAGAAGGGATATAACTGTTGAACAGGCAGGCCAGATACTCAAGGCCATAAATACTCTCGAGGAGAGGACAAAATATTATATTGAGATTGCAACCGAAGAAATATCTATTATTAAAAGATTGTCCGGTGTAGGGATTTTATTAAAAGAAGATGCGTTAAAACTCGGTGCTGTAGGACCGACTGCCCGGGCATCTGGAGTCGAGCGGGATGTAAGGCGGGACGATCCTTATGCGGCTTATGGTGAAATATCTTTTCAGGTGATAACCGATGACCACAATGATGTTTATGGCCGGACCGTAGTGCGCCTGAAAGAACTTTTAGAGTCATTTAACATAATTCGCCAAGTACTGAAGGATATTCCCGATGGGCCTATATCGGTAAGGGCTCCGCGTAAGATTCCGGCCGGTGAGGCATTAAGCCGTTATGAGGCTCCCCGCGGAGAAGATTTGCATTATATTAAATCAAACGGCACAGATAAACCGGAAAGAGTAAAGGTGAGAGCGCCTACTTTGGCCAATGTTCAGGCAGTTAAGCATATGCTTAAAGATAGGTATCTGGCGGATATGCCGATAGTGGTGGCAGCTATTGATCCCTGTTTTTCTTGTACGGACAGGCTCATAGCTGTGCGTAATATCGGGCATACGCATCCGGATGTGATAACTTGGGAGGCTTTGCGCTCATATAGTGTTAATCATTATATAGAGCATGGCGTTGATTTCTCTAAGTTAAATAAGAAATTCAGGAGATTATTAAAGAAGTGATGATGATTTTATTTAATATAATTATATTCCCGGGGTTTATTTTTTTGATTCTGTTTAGTTTTTTAGCGGAGTTTGTGGATAGAAAGCTTCATGCCAGGCTTCAGAACAGGGTTGGCCCTCCATGGTACCAACCGGTAGCCGACTTTGTTAAATTGGTAGCTAAAGAACAGATAGTCCCTCAAGATGCTAACCCGGTTATGTTTAAGCTTATGCCCTTGGTTGCTTTAACCGCCGCGATAAGCGCCTTTTTCTATATTCCGCTTTGGTCGACAAACGCCGTTTATTCTTTTAAGGGTGACGTGATTGTAGTCTTGTATTTATTGACTATCCCAACGCTTGCTTTTTTTATCGGAGGCTGGTATTCCACTTCTTTATTCGCCAGGATTGGCTCAGTAAGGACTATTACCCAATTGTTTGCCTATGAGGTGCCTTTGTTTATGTCGATATTGTCTCCGGTTTTATTGGCCAATACCTGGTCTTTAAGCGAGATGGCTAAATTTTACTCCGGGCATCCGGGGTATTGGCTGTTTAATTCGATAAGTTTTGTGGTGGCTTTAATTGCTTTATTGGGTAAACTTGAAAAAAGCCCTTTTGATATTCCCGAGGCAGAAACTGAGATCGTGGCCGGGACTTTCACTGAATATGGGGGAAAACTGCTGGCTTTTTTTAGGCTAACATTGAACGTTGAAATGGTAGTGGGTGCCAGCTTGTTGGCAGCAGTATTTTTGCCTTTTTGGCTGAACGTTAACCCTTTATTTGGGTTTGTGATTTTTATTGTTAAAATTTTATTTATTGTAGGTTTGATTTCTCTTTCGCGTACGATATTTGCCCGTATGCGCATTGACCAGATGGTGCGTTTTTGCTGGAAATATATTGTTCCACTGGCATTAATACAAACAGTGATTAACCTAATACTTAAGGACATTATTTTATTATGAGGCCGGGAAAAATTCTTAGACAGGTTTTATTCTCATTGACAAAAAAGCCGGCTACGATTAATTATCCTGTAGAAAAGCATGCGATGCCTTTGGGTTTTCGGGGTAAACTTAAATTTTACCCTGAGAAGTGTGTTGGTTGTCAAATGTGCGTTAAGGATTGCCCATCAGGGGCAATTGCCATAAAAAAGATAGGCGAAAAAGAATTCCAAGCTGAGATAAATTTAGGAAAGTGCATATATTGCGCGCAATGTGTAGATTCGTGTATGAAGAAAGCCCTTGAGGCAACTTCGGAATTTGAGCTGGCACAGTTAGATAGCAGTAAATTGAAGGTGGTATATGGCGCAAGGAATCAAACTCCAGCTAAAGAATAGGTTAAAGGGCGCTAAGAGAGTCGCGGTTTTAGGTATTGGCTCGGAATTGATGGCGGATGACTCTGCGGGAATGTTGTTGGTGGATGAGTTAAATAAGTGTTCATCGAAGAAATCCTCCGTAGAATTGAGGGCATTTTTTGGTAGTAATGCTCCGGAGAACCTTACGGGCGAAATAAAAAGATTTTCTCCCACCCATCTATTGATAGTAGATGCCGCGCAAATCGGGAAGAAGCCGGGTGAGATTTCATTTTTTAGCCATACCGAAGATTTAAGCGGGGTTTCCTTTTGCACGCACCGCCTTCCGATAAATGTTATGACTGATTATTTGCTTAAATTCTGCCCTTGTGATATAACTCTTATTGGCATCCAGCCAAAAACGATTTGTTTCGGCACATCTGCGTCAGCTGAGGTAAAAAAAGCAACAAAACAGCTTTCTTTATTGATAAGAGAAGCCGTTCTAACTCCGCCTGCGGCGGAGTTCCACTAAATCAAAGCTTAAGGTGTTCAAATATCCTCTTGACAGTTGGGGCGATTTTCTATATAGTTAAACAGTAGTTTACACCGAACAACCCTATATGTTCGGGTGTTAAACAGTAGTTTACACCGGAGGATATATGAAAAGAATCTTATATTCAATTTTAGTATTAGCGACAATTTTTATTATATCTAATGTTTTTGCTCAAGAAACTAAGAAAGTAAAGTTAATCCTTCTTATTTCTGAACAGAATATAGAGGGTCCTAAGTCTGCCTGGTGGGCAAGCGAGGTGGATTTATCCGCGACAGAAGCCAGGCTTGCTACTAAATTGATGGAAAAAAGTTATGAAATTATTGAGCCTTCTGTTATTAATGATACTATTAAACAAAAGCCGGGCTTTAGGGTTATTGATATACCGCAGGAAAAAGCGGTAAAGCTGGGCAATTTGGCTAAGGCCGATTATCTTGTTTTAGGCAAGGCTGTTGCTTCGGCGGGCGCAAATATCCCGCAGTCAAAAATGATTTCTTGTTATGCGAACTTATCCGCTAAGGTAATCCGGATTAAAGGTGCTAAAGTGGTCGGTTATATTGATGCTTCCGGAAACTCAGCGCATATGGACAAAATCACCGGCGGTAGGGAGGCTTTAGTTAGCGCCGCTGAAAATTTATCGGTAAAGGTAATTGAATCTTTAGAGAAGGCAGGAGGAAAGTAAAAGTGAAAAGAATTCTATCTGGAATTATTTTATTGGGTTTTGGTATAGTATCATTAACGGGCTGCGCGACGTTGGATCAATTAACTCAGCCTACTGCTCAGGTTGATAATAATGCCGGGGCTCAAGCCTTGCCTCCTTATTCAGGCCCAAAGGCTCGCATCGCTATAGCTGATTTTGATGTTAAGGCTGCCAAGGCCAACGGAGAGATTGGTTCCGGTTTAAGAGAAATGTTGGTGACTGCGCTTGTTAATAGCAATAGGTTTAGTGTGGTTGAGCGTCAGGCTTTGGCTGCTGTTATGCAAGAACAGGAGCTATCAGCATCAGGCGCTTCCCAGACAGATGGCAGTGCGCAGAGAGGTAAAATTAAGACCGCAGATTTGGTTATAACTGCAGCTGTAACCGAATTTGAACCGCAGGCTTCCGGTGGGAGCGGTGGATTAGGCGGCGGCGGCGGAGTAGGCAGTGGAATCTTAGGCGGGCTGTTAAGCGCTTCTTTAAATAAAGCGCATATGGCTTTAGATATCAGGATAGTTGATACTTCTACTTCGGAAATTTTAGCTTCTACTCGTGTCCAGGGCCAGGCATCTGATGTTGCCGGGGCATTTATGGCAGGGTTCTTGGGAAGTTGGGGTTTAGGCGGCGGGTTATCGATGTATGCCAATACTCCTATGGAAAAAGCAATTCGTATCTGTATAATCGAAGCCGTGCGCTATGTTGCGCAGGTAATCCCGGCTAACTACTATAAATACTAATTATGGGAAAACGTAAACGTAGAGGTAAGTTAAATTGGCGCTCGAAAAGAGCAAATAAAGGCAGAAAACCGAATTTAGGTTAACTGTTTTTTATTGAAATTAAAGATTCCGATGCCTATAAGCCCGCTTAAGACATTTGTGATTAAGTCGCGGGTGTCATATACTCTCCAAGGCAGGAATTTCTGAAATCCTTCCGCAAGGCAGCCGATTATCCCGGTATAAATAGCGGCAAACACTAATTTAGCCAGAAAGCCTTTCTTTTTAGGTTCTAAATCTTTTGCAACCAGCCATCCTAGTAAAGTGAATTCTATCACATGGGCGCGTTCAGAAATGAAAGGTTGTTTTAAGGCAAATACAGTTATTCCTAAACAGGCCAGGGTATCCAAGAATACATTTGAGTAACATAGCCTTATTTTGTTGGCAGAATATATAAGCCACAAAGATAGGAATATGCATAAAAAGAAGAGCGCATAGTTGAGCGCTTGCCTTCCACAAATGGCTTCGGCAATTTCCCAAATCTGCCGCATGAATATTGCCGAAAGTACGATATAAGCGCTGAAGAATATGGTAATTTTTTGTAATTTCATAGCGGTAAAATAGGTTGATTTCCCTTACTAGTATATTATAATGAAAACTATAATATTGCAATAAACCCTTAAAATAAGGCAGTCTATGATTTTAGTTTGGATTTTGGGAAGTACGTTTTTGGTGACTATTATATCATTGGTAGGAATTTTTACGCTTTCGCTAAACGAAAAGTTACTGCATAAGCTCTTGTATTATCTGGTTAGCTTTTCCGCCGGGGCATTGATCGGAAGCGCCTTTTTGCATCTATTGCCTGAGGCCTTAGAGAAAACAAGTTCCGAAATCGTATTTTATTCTTTGATTTTTGGGTTTATATTATTTTTTCTTTTGGAGAGGTATTTCTGCTGGCGTCATTGCCATGATGAGACTTGTAATGTGCATGCCTTTTCCTATTTAAGTTTGGCCGGTGATAGCTTACATAATCTTATTGATGGATTGGTTATTGCCGCTAGTTTTATGGTTTCGGTGAAATTAGGCATAATTACAACCCTTGCAGTTATCCTGCATGAAATTCCGCAGGAATTAGGAGATTTTGGGGTTTTGGTATATGGCGGTTTTTCTAAGAAAAAGGCCTTAGTTTATAACTTTATTTCCGCTTTTATGGCGATGATAGGAGCAATAATCGGATATTTTATTTCAGGTACCGCATCAGGGTATTCTTATTATATAGTTCCTTTAACTGCCGGGGGTTTTATTTATATCGCGGCTTCCGACCTTATACCGCAGATACACAAAGAAAGAAATCTGCGCCGTTCCAACATCGCTTTAATTATTTTTCTTTCCGGGATATTCTTCATGGGCTTAGCCCGTAAATTATTAGGCCATTATGCGTAAAATTGCTATAGTTGGTTCGCCAAATGTAGGTAAGTCCGTAATTTTTAATAGCCTGACCGGCAGCTATGCCAATGTTTCTAATTACCCGGGGACAACCGTTGAAGTCAGCCGGGGCAAGGCTAAAATCGGCAAAGATGAATTTGAAGTTATCGATACCCCGGGGACATATTCTCTTTTTTCGATTACCGAAGAAGAGAGAGTTGCCCGGTCAATCCTCTTAAACGAAAATCCCTGTTTAATGCTCCATGTTGTAGATGCCAAGAATCTAGAAAGAATGTTGCCTTTGACCTTGCAGCTTTTAGAAGCAGGGCTTGCAGTTATTCTGGTATTGAATATTATGGATGAAGCCAGGAGTTCCGGGATAGATATAGATACAAAGTATTTGGAAAAAGAATTAAATATATCCGTGGTTTGGACTGTTTCTACTGCCGGTGAAGGCATCGATATATTAAAAGGGAAAATAGAAGAGCATGCTCGAAAATTTTGCTAAAAAAATAGGCTATGACGACCCATTAGAATTATCCATTCTTAAGCTGGAATCTCTGCTTTTATCAGATTATAAGATTTCTAAGCGCGCAGTCTCTCTATTGCTTTTACAAAACGATCCGGAGATAACGGTTTTAGTTAAATCTAAAGAAGCCGAACGCTTCCGGCAGATCCAGGATGTTATAAAAGAAGTGTCTTTGCATTATCACCAGCCGCTAAGTTATATTATCAGTATTCGCAGGCAGGAAGAATCAAACCGCATTTGTCAGATGGCCATGAGCTTTAAAAAAGCGCATAAATTCTCATTCCGGGAGCGCCTAAGCAAGATTATGATGAATCCGTTTACCGGCGGGCCCATACTCTTGATTGTTCTTTATTATGGCTTGTATAAATTTGTCGGCAGTTTCGGAGCCGGCGTTTTGGTTGATTTTATGGAAAACCAGGTTTTTGATAATTTTATCAATCCATTCGTGGTAAAGGTGGTTAACGCATCCATCCCTTTTGTTTTATTGCGTGATCTTTTAGTGGGCGAATACGGAATAGTAACGCTCGGGTTTCGTTATGCCTTCGGAATAATCCTGCCCATTGTTGCAACTTTCTTTTTTGCTTTTGCGATAGTAGAAGATACCGGATATTTGCCGAGGCTGGCCATGCTTATTGACCAGCTTTTTAAAAGAATCGGGCTTTCCGGGCGGGCAGTTATACCTTTAGTTTTAGGATTTGGATGTGATACTATGGCAACTATGGTTACTAGGACTTTGCCTACAAAAAGAGAAAGAATAATTGCAACCTTGCTTTTAGCGTTGGCCATTCCCTGTTCGGCGCAGATGGGCGTAATTTTAGCGTTACTGGAAGGAAGGCCTTTAGCTTTAATGATGTGGCTGTCGGTAATTATTTTTGTATTTTTGATAGTGGGTTACCTGGCATCAAAAATAATGCCGGGTGAAATGCCCAGTTTTTACATGGAGATACCGCCTCTACGCATGCCGCAATTTTCCAATATTTTACGTAAGACCGCCAGTAGAATTAACTGGTATTTTTGGGAGATCCTGCCTTTATTTCTTTTTGCCAGTCTTTTAATTTGGGTCGGTCAGATTACCGGAATATTTAATTATTTAGTTAAACTGTTGGAAGGGCCTGTAAAAGTTATCGGCCTGCCGCCTCAAGCTGCAGTGGCATTTTTGTTTGGTTTTTTTAGAAGGGATTACGGTGCAGCAGGATTGTATGATTTAAAGACCGCCGGGCTTTTGTCCGGGAATCAATTGGTAGTTTCTTGTATTGTGATGACTTTATTTTTGCCTTGTATTGCCCAGTTGATAATGAATATAAAAGAGCGCGGTCTGCGTACGGGGATTGCTATGTCTGTATTTATACTTTTATTTTCTTTTAGCATAGGTTATCTAGTTAATTTGTTTTTAAATTTATCGGGGATAACTTTATAACAGGAGGGTTAAGGTGCTTTCAGAACGAGCAGAAGAAATATTAGAGGCGCTTTGGATTAATCTCGAAGAGCAAGGTAATAAGCCTTTGGCTTTAGGCCCAACCCGCGATGATCCGGCGATGGAAGAATTGGTTAAACTTGGCTTGATAAAAAAAGACGCAGACCACATGCATCTTTTGGAAAAAGGCAAATCTTTTGCCGCGGGTTGTGTGCGCAGGCACCGCCTTTCCGAGCGCCTGTTAATCGACATTTTTGATATTAAAAAACAAACTATAGATGAAATTAGCTGCAAGTTTGAACATCTTTTGCATGAAGGTTTGGAGGATAAGATTTGTATGATCTTAGGGCATCCGAAAACCTGCCCGCACGGAAAACCTATACCTCCAGGTAAATGCTGCAAAGAAAAGCGCGATAAGAAAATGGTGAAGTTGCTTTCGCCGTTATCGGATTTAGGTGTCAAAGATAAAGGTAGTATTGCTTATCTGCAGGCTAAAGATCCCAATGCGATGCAGAAGCTTATTAGTATAGGCGCTATCCCGGGGCTATCAGTAATGCTTTTACAAAAATTCCCTTCTTATGTATTTCAAATCGGACAGACCCAATTCGCCATTGATAAAGAGCTTGCCTCGAGCATTTATATACGTTTAAACAAAGTTTAACCATGAAAGCAATAGCTTTACTTTCCGGCGGACTGGATAGCACGTTAGCCGCAAAACTGATTAAAGACCAGGGTATTGATTTGGTTGCCTTGAATTTTAAGACCCCTTTTTGCCTTTGTGACCGGCAGGGTCCCTCTGGATGCGCTAATCACAGTCGCAGAGTCGCTGAAGAGCTGGGCATTGAATATAAAACCATAAATATAACCGAAGACTTCTTAAAAGTTATTCCTAATCCCAAGCATGGACATGGTTCAAATATGAACCCATGTATAGATTGCCGTATTTTAAAATTCCGTAAGGCTGCCGAATTCATGCGTGAAGTCGGAGCATCTTTTATAATTACCGGTGAAGTTGTGGGGCAGCGTCCGATGTCGCAGCATAAGCATGCTCTTAGCCTTATTGATAAAGAAAGCCAGTTGGAAGGATTGATTTTACGGCCGTTATCTGCTAAGTTGATGCCGGAAACCCTACCGGAAAAAGAAGGTTGGGTTAACAGGGATAAATTGCTTAAAATTAACGGCCGTTCCCGTAGGGAACAAATGGATTTAGCGGAAAGCTTTAATATTAAAGATTATCCTTGCCCGGCCGGAGGCTGCCTTTTAACTGACCCGGAATTTTCCAAAAAGCTTAAGAACTTATTAAAATATTCCGAATTAAATATAAGTAATATAGAATTATTAAAAGCCGGAAGATATTTTCGAATTAGTTCGGAAGCGATGTTAATAGTCGGCCGTGATGAAAGAGAAAATTCGCGTATAGAGAATTTAGCGCAAAAAGAAGATTATTTATTCATGCCTTTTGATATTGCCGGGCCCACTGCGTTAGGCCGGGGTAAATTCAATGAAGAGTTAATCAGCCTTGGCTGTCAGGTGACGGCTTATTATTCTGATGTTGCTGAAGGCTCTCAGGCAGATATCCTCTATAAATCTTTCAAGGCTCAAGAAAACAGGGTGAAAGTCTCGCCTGTAACAGAAGAAGTGCTTTCTAATTTTAGGATATGAAAAAAGAAGCGCTGTTGTATGAGAAATTAGATAAGAAAGAAGTGCATTGTTATCTTTGTGCGCATCAATGCCGTATTCAGGAAGGTAAATTCGGTTTTTGCGGGGTCAGGCAGAATTTAGGCGGTATCTTATATACTTATACTTACGGTAGCGTGATTGCCGGGCACATTGATCCTATCGAGAAAAAACCGCTTTATCATTTTCTCCCCGGATCAGTAAGTTTTTCTATCGCAACTATCGGGTGTAATTTCCGCTGCGGGTTCTGCCAAAATTGGGAGATATCACAGCAAAACTTTAAAGATGGAGCCCCGGATTCGCAGGATTTCTCTCCTGAACAAATAATTAAATCCGCTAAAGAAAGCAATTGCCAAAGCATATCCTATACTTATACCGAGCCAACCATATTCTTTGAATATGCTTTAGATATTGCGAAATTAGCTAAAAAAGAAGGCCTAAAGAATATTTTTGTTACCAACGGTTTTATGAGTAAGGAATGTATAGAAATGATTAGCCCGTATTTGGACGCGGCTAATGTTGACCTTAAGTTTTTTAAAGATGAATCATATAAGCGTGTATGCGCAGGTTCGCTTAATCCGGTATTAGATTCCATACGCTTGATGAAAGATAAAGGTATTTGGGTTGAGGTAACTACATTGATAGTCCCGGGTGAAAATGATTCAGAGGAAGAATTGTCCGGGATAGCTAAATTTATCGCCAGTGTAGATAAAAATATGCCCTGGCATATCTCAAAGTTTCACCCGGATTATAAATTTACCGATCACGAGGCAACTTCCGAATCCACGCTTAAAAAAGCGGAAAGCCTGGGACATCAGGTGGGCTTAAAATATGTGTATGTAGGTAATGTTTATGGTTGGGGAAACGACACGTATTGCCATAATTGTAAAAAACTTTTGGTTAGAAGAGAAGTTTTTAATATATTAGAAAATAATATTAAGTCCAGTAAGTGTAAGTATTGTAATGTGGAAATACCGGGATTATTTTAATGGCGGGTCCTGCCTTGGCTTATTCTGCGCGCGCTGCTTTCGCTGCGTGCTCGAATTAAGCCAAGTCACCCGCCAAGAAAAATCTGGCAGTAATCCGGAAGGTTTATATGCATCCAATATTATTTAGTATAGGGCCGTTTAAGATTTATTCTTATGGCGTGATGATGGCTTTGGCATTTATGCTGGGCACTTATCTGGTAGATAGAAGGGCGGTTAAGAATAATATCGACAGGAACAAAGTTATCGATTTGATTATTTATCTTCTAATCTCTTCGATAATCGGCGCGCGTATTCTTTATGTCGTAATAAATTGGCAGGATTATAGTCGTAATCCGTTTGATATTGTTAAGGTATGGGAAGGCGGGTTAATATTTTACGGCGGGTTGGTGTCGGGGATTTTAACTGCTATATGGTATTTAAAAAGGAACAAGCTTAAATTTTCAAAAGTCGCTGATATCTTAAGCCCTTCGCTTGCTTTGGGTAGTGCCATTGGTAGGATAGGGTGTTTTTTAAACGGCTGTTGTTATGGTAAGAATCCCCATATATCGTTACAACTCGTTGAGTCTGTCGTTGGTTTTATTATTTTTCTTATTCTCTTGATATTAGAAAAGCGCCAAAGACAGGATGGTTTCCTGTTTTGGTTTTTTATTTTTCTATACTCCGCGACTCGTTTCTTGACCGAGGGCCTGCGTTATAACGAAGTAAACTATATTTTATTCGCGGGGCTTAGCATATCGCAATATATAAGTATCCTGCTGGCATCAATATCCCTTTTCTTTTTAATTCGCCGCACTTGAACATGCGCAATAAATGAGAAGGGATAATTTGTTGAACTCTTATCTAATTGTGGTATATTATAATTGAAAATTGAACATAAGTGGTTCGGGAATAGATAGGTATTCTCGGAGGGCTATTAGGATGGTCGGGCCGCCATCTTGCAATTAACGCAAGATGGCATTTTTTATTAATCCGGAGACTAGATGAAAAGAATTTTACTGTTTATTTTGCCGATTTTAATTATTTTATCGCTTGGATTTACCATTTTTGGGATTGTACAAGTTCGTTTTGCCGAAGATGAGTTAATGAGCGATTTAAAAAGAAAAGCAAAAAGCGTGGCCGAGAGCCTTGAATTATCCACCCGGTTTGTTTTAATTAATGGCGATCTGAGATCTGCCCGCCGGTTGGTTGAGATATTTCAAAAAAGAGAGAGACTTCAGGGCTGTGTTATTTATGATAAGGATATCGCAATTGTTGCGATTACCGAGCGTATTTCCGATTGGAAAGATAAAGATAAGTCTTATCTTAAGGAAGTTTTGGAGTCTAAGATAGCCAAAGGTATGCTTGAAAAATTCCGTGATTATTCCGCATATAGCTATGTTATCCCGGTGCTTGACGATGAAAATAATCCCCTAGGCCTTGTTGAGGTAGTTTATGACACAGGGTATCTTTTTAATATGCTCACAGAGCTTTGGCGTAAGGTAAGTATTACCTTGATTTCTTTGGTATTGTTGATCGCAATAACCGCATTTCTTATCCAATGGCAAATGTTTGTTAAACCCGTTCGGCGATTAACGAAGTGGTTTTCTCATTTTCAGCGCGGCGAAACTGACAAGCTACGTCCTTTTGAAGAAAAAGGGGAATTCGGTAAATTAATAAGTGAAGTAGAGCAGGTGGCTTTGGGTTTAAGGGTAGCGCGCAAAGTTGTTACTGAAGAAGCAAGTGTGCGTATTCAAAAAGAAGAGAATTGGACAAAAGATAAGCTGCGGGACCTTGTAAGAGCAAAGTTAGGGGAAGATTCGCTTTTTGTGGTATCCAATCGCGAGCCGTTTATGCACATAATTGATGAACATACGGGTAACCCTTTATGCATACGTCCGGCGAGCGGTGTTGTTACGGCATTGGATCCTGTTTTACGCGCTTGCGGCGGGACTTGGATCGCCCATGGCAGCGGTGCCGTGGATAAAAAATTTGTGAATTCTAAAGATAAACTCGGTGTGCCACCTGATGATATCAGGTATATTTTGAAGCGTGTATGGTTAAGCAAGGAGGAAGAAGAAGGATATTATTATGGTTTTTCTAATGAAGGGTTGTGGCCTTTGTGCCATGTCACGCATACCCGCCCAATTTTTAGGGAAGGGGATTGGCAAATGTATAAGAAAACTAATCTTAAATTTGCCGAAAGCGTGTTGGATGAGCTCCCAGCTAAAAGCCCGTTTGTGTTTATTCAGGATTATCATTTTACCCTTCTTGCGAAAATGATAAAAGATAAGCGCCCGGATGCTACCGTGGCTTTGTTTTGGCATATTCCTTGGCCTAACCCGGAAGTATTTGCGATTTGTCCGTATCAAAATGAAATACTCGAAGGCCTGCTTGCTTGTGATTTAATTGGTTTCCACGTACAATTTCATTGTAATAATTTTCTTGATACCGTAAACCGCCTTTTGGAATGCCGCGTAGATACGGAAAAGTTTAGTATCGTAAGGGCAAATAAAGAAACATTAGTGCGTTCTTTTCCGATCAGCGTAGGCGAAGTAAATGGCCGGATTGATGCAAAAAAAGAAAATGAACAAATAAATGAGATCAAAAAAGAACTGGAATTGGAAGGTAAGATAGTTATTTTAAGTGTCGAGCGCATTGATTATACCAAGGGTATTATTGAAAGGCTTCTTTCTATCGGCAGGTTTTTTGAGAAATACCCGAAATATAAAGGTAAGGTTGTTTTTGTTAATTTAGCCGCTCCTAGCCGCACCCATATTAAAAGATACCATGAGCTTATTGCGGAGATAGATGAGCTTGTTGAAAAACAAAATTGGAAATATTCGCAGGGGGACTGGAAGCCGATTGTTTATCTTAAAAAGCATTTTTCGCAGGATGAGATTAGGCCTTACTATCAATTAGCCGATTTGTGTATTGTTAGTTCTTTGCATGACGGGATGAATCTGGTGGCAAAAGAATATGTGGCATCAAGCGCTAAGGCAGACGGTGTTTTACTTTTAAGCCGCTTTACCGGGGCAGCCAGGGAATTGACAGATGCGGTTTTGTTCAATCCTTATTCGATAGAAGAATTCTCCGATGCTATTAAATTCGCGATAGAACTGAGCCCGGATGAAAAAAACAGGCGTATGGAGAGTATGCAGAAGATTGTTAGCGAAAATAACGTTTACCGCTGGGCAGGAAATATTATTACGGAACTCACCGCTTTAAGAAAGGGATAAGAGAAGTTAATGAAATATTTATTTTCAGATTGGGATAATATAAAGAAGAATCTGTTAAATAAGATGCTTTTTGTTTTTTTGGATTATGATGGGACATTATCTGCGATAAGAAACTATCCGCATCTAGCAGGATTATCTTTAAAGAATAAGTTATTATTAAGAAAGTTGAAAGAGAATCCTCATTGCAGATTAGCTATTATCAGTGGAAGGTCACTTGAAAATATTAAGAAAATAGTGGGGTTAAAAAAAATAATTTATGCGGGAAACCACGGTTTAGAAATACATGGCCCAAAGGCTAAATTAGAAAGTCAGGTTATGCCAAGATTAAAGTTAATTATGCGTTATATTGCTGAGGAGATGCGCGAAGTCTTATCTGGTTTTAAGGGTGTTTTAGTGGAAGATAAAGGCTTGACTTTAAGTCTGCATTATCGCATGTCCAGTAAAAATAATATACCTAAGATAAAAACTCTTTTTAAGAGAATTATTCATCCTTATATTGTGCGTAAGAAGATAAAATTTAATATGGGGAAAAAAGTTTATGAAATTAAACCAATGATGAAATGGGATAAGGGCTCGGCAGTCAATTGGATTCTCGCAATGCAGGATTATGGAGCAATACAGGCAGATATTATGCCTATTTATATAGGGGATGATGCGACTGATGAGGATGCTTTTGCTGCACTAAGAGGCAGGGGTATTACTGTTTTTGTGGGGAATAAGAAGAAATCAAAAGCCAGGTATTATTTAAAGAATACAAACGAAGTAACCGATTTTTTGGCAAGAATGCTCGATTTAATTAAACAAAGCAATTATGGATAAGAAGGCAAAAGAACCTTTCAGGTTTTTTACACGGCTACATCTTTCCGAGCTTACAGGGTTAAGGGCGGCAAGCTTGGCAGAGCTACTCGGATTAATAAGAAGCGTGCCAGGGTCTTGCATTTACCACCATACGCATCGATTTTTACAGCAGCATCAATACCTTTCTCCGGAACCGCCTAATGATTTTGCTTATTGGGTGACTGAAATCCTAGGGGACGATGAATTGGGCGAAATATTGGCAAGCATTGATACAATGCAATATTCTACGATTCGTAGTTTACGCGAAAAAATCGCAGGAGTAATTGAGGAACATCTTAATAATAACTCGTGGTCCAAACTGCGTTTTGCCAGGCGTAATGAAGAATTTCATTTTATAAAATCCGTAAGTTTTATTTTGCCAACGCGGCATCTGGTTTGTGATCTAAAAGAATTTATGGATGCCTTGAGTAAGGTAACGATAGAATCTGTTTATTTTCATATTTTTGAGGCAAGGCTTAGGCTTGAGCGTGGAAATAATGATTTTTCAAACTGGATAGAGAATTCATTTGGCGATAAATATATTGCTCAGGAAATTTCTAAGCTTGACCCTTATACGCATACTTTAGAAGATCTCAGGCGGGCAGTTATAAGAATAATCGAAAAAAACTTATAGGTTTATAACATGGCTAATATTTGTGAATATTCTTCTGTAGTCGGTGATTCTACTATAGAAGAATTGAGTTTACTCGCAGAAAGGTTAAAAGGCAAAACCATTCAGCATATTAATTCTACTGCTGTTGGTGGCGGGGTTGCGGAAATCCTGAATCATATGGTCCCTCTTTTAAATGAACTTGGCGTTAACACTAAATGGGATGTTATTAAGGGTGGAGAGAGTTTTTTTGATGTGACAAAGAAAATCCATAATCTTTTACATGGCAGGCCGGGAGAAATTAATGATAGCGATTTAGATATTTTTATGGAAACTACTCGTAGGAATATTGAAGAAGTTGATATTTACGGCGATATTGTTTTTGTTCATGACCCGCAGCCCATTGGTTTAATACAAAAGAAATCTGCGAATAAATGGCTATGGCGTTGCCATATCGATGTTTCTAATCCAAATCAAAAGGTATGGAATTTTCTAATGAGTTTCATACCTAAATATGATGCATCTGTATTTTCAGCTCCGGGCTTTTCGCAAAATTTGCCAATTCGGCAGTTTCTTATATCTCCATCCATAGACCCTTTAAGCGATAAAAATAAAGAATTACCGGAGGATGTCATTGCCTCGGTTTTGCATAAATATAAAATATTAAAAGATAAGCCTATTATTACGCAAATTTCAAGGTTTGACCGCTTAAAGGACCCGGTGGGGGTCATAGAGGCCTATTTAAAAGTAAAAAAATATATTGATTGTCAGCTTATTTTAGCGGGTGGTACTGCTTCGGATGATCCGGAAGGCATGCAAGTCCTTAGTGAAGTACAGGAACGGGCAGAAAAGGATAAAGATATTCATATTTTGCTTTTACCTCAGAATGACATTGAAGTAAACGCGCTACAGCGTGCATCTGATGTGATTATTCAAAAATCACTTAAAGAAGGTTTCGGTTTGACTGTTGCTGAAGCGCTTTGGAAAGCCAAGCCGGTTGTTGCTTCTAACGTAGGTGGTATTCCTTTACAAGTGAAGCATAAATATTCAGGATTGCTTTGTCATTCTATAGATGGTGCCGCATTCGCCTTAAAGCAACTGCTTAATAGCCCGGATTATGCAAAGCGGTTGGGTTTAAACGGCAGGGAACATATTAAAAACAATTTTTTACTCACGAGGCATTTGAGGGATTATATGCTTTTGTTTCTTGCGCTGGAACACCAGGAGGACGTAGTCTATCTATAATTAGGAGGGGATTTGAAGTTAAGGAGATAAAATGACGGGTAATTTGTCTCAGGATTGGCCGGTTTATTTTCTTTTGGGGGTAGTGGCGGTATTTTTTATTTATGTGATTATAAAAGGAAACAAACAAGTTAACAAATAGCTCATTTTAGGTTGACTTTTTGCGGTGTTGTGTTATTATTTTGAACTATATATTAGGTAAGAAGGTAATGGTGCCTCTACTAAAATATTACAGTAGAGGCTTACTTTTTATAAGCGAGAAAGGAGTATCAAAATGTTCGGGTTAGATTTGCTGGTACTTGCACCTTTGGGTTCTTTGCTGGCTTTGGGTTTTGCGTGGTTGTATTTGGTGCCTTTTATTTTCAGGCAGGATCAGGGGACAGATAAAATGCAGGAGATTGCCGCGGCAGTAAAAGTGGGAGCTAAGGCATATCTTAAGAGGCAATATATAGGAGTAGCGGTATTCTTTGCCGTTGTTTTCCTCATACTTTTAGCTATGGCAATTAAGGGATACTTGGTTATTTTTGTTCCCTTTGCTTTTTTAACCGGCGGTTTGTTCTCCGGGCTCTCCGGATTTGCCGGGATGATGGTGGCTACTTCTTCGTCTAACCGTACTGCGGCAGCAGCGATGAAGAGCCTTAACTCAGGATTGCGCGTGGCTTTTTCAGGCGGCGCAGTTATGGGTTTAACCGTAGTCGGCTTAGGTTTATTGGATTTAAGTATCTGGTATTATTTTCTTAACTGGTATTATTCCTGCCATGCTATTCCGGCAGGTGTAGATAAAATCGGCGCTATTACTTCGACCATGCTTTGTTTTGGTATGGGTGCCAGCTCTCAGGCATTATTTGCCAGGGTCGGCGGCGGTATTTTTACCAAGGCTGCTGATGTCGGAGCTGACTTGGTCGGTAAAGTTGAAGCCGGAATTCCTGAAGATGACCCGCGTAACCCCGCAGTTATTGCCGATAACGTAGGTGATAACGTAGGTGATGTTGCCGGCATGGGTGCTGACCTTTATGAATCTTACGTTGGTTCAATTGTCGCTACTTCTGCCTTAGGTGTTGCCGCAGGATTGGGGTTGGCCGGGGTAACCGTTCCTATGGTTATGGCAGCAGTTGGTGTTCTTGCTTCCATACTCGGGACTTTCTTTGTGCGCAGTAAAGAAGAGGCTTCGCAATCCGTGCTTTTGGCGGCTTTGCGTAAAGGCGTATTCGTTAGTTCTTTTATTGTAGCTGTTGCGTCTTTCTTTTTGGTTAAATATACACTTGGTATAGAGCATATTGGAATTTACTGGTCAGTTATTGCTGGGTTAGTAGCTGGAGTTTTAATTGGATTGGTTACAGAATATTATACCTCTAGCGGTTTTAAACCAACCCGTTTTATTGCGGAGCAGTCAGTAACCGGACCGGCAACCGTAATTATCGGAGGTTTGGCTGTGGGTATGATGTCTACGGCAATACCTGTAATAATTGTCGGTATAGCTATATTAGCCAGTTTCTATTTATCCGGCGGAGCAACTAATTTTGGCTCCGGGCTTTATGGTATTGCAATTTCAGCAGTGGGTATGCTTTCTACTTTAGGTATTACTTTGGCAACTGATGCTTATGGCCCGATTGCGGATAATGCCGGTGGAAACGCTGAAATGGCGCATTTGCCTCCTGAGGTAAGAAAAAGAACCGATGCTTTGGATGCCTTAGGAAATACAACCGCAGCCACAGGTAAAGGTTTTGCTATTGGCTCAGCCGCATTAACTGCTTTAGCATTAATCGCTGCTTTTAAAGATGAGATAGTTCGTTTCGGAGGAAATATTACCGGAAGTATTATGGAGCCTACGGTATTAGTAGGGTTATTCTTAGGCGGCATGCTTCCGTTTCTTTTTTGCTCTATGACCATGCGCGCCGTAGGACGTGCCGCAGGTAAAATAGTGGTTGAAGTGCGCAGGCAATTCAAGGAAATCGCAGGGATTATGGAAGGTAAGGCTAAGCCGGATTATGCGCGCTGTGTGAGTATTGCTACAGCAGCAGCACAGGCGGAAATGATAGCGCCTTCTCTATTAGCCATAATATCACCGATACTGATTGGAATTCTAATGGGTGTTGAAGCAGTTGCCGGGCTTCTTACGGGTTCCCTTGTAACTGGTTTTGTCTTGGCAATCATGATGGCCAACTCAGGCGGTGCCTGGGATAATGCCAAGAAATATATTGAAGAGGGCCATCACGGCGGCAAAGGTTCGATTGCTCATAAAGCCGGAGTAGTAGGGGATACCGTTGGGGATCCTTTTAAAGATACTTCGGGGCCATCGTTAAATATTTTGATTAAGTTGATGTCTATGGTTTCAATTGTATTTGCTTCGTTTATATACGCTAACGCGTTGGTAAAATAATAGGAGAGACAGGGGTGATTCTCACCGGAAGGTGATAATCGCCCCTGTTTTATTTATACAATAATATGGATAATTCAGAGTCAGCTCTACGTAGAAACGAAACCTTGCAATTTATTAGAAATCGCAGGAGTGTCAGATTGTTTCTTGATAAGCCTGTCAGCGATATTGATCTTTATACAATATTGCAGGCAGCAAATCAGGCGCCTTCTGCGCACAACCAACAACCATGGCGTTTTATTGTTTTAAAGGGTAAGAGGAAAGATGAGTTGGTTGATTTTATTTGCTCTAAGGCTGGTAGTTTTCCCAAGGCGTCCGCTGTATTGCTTCGTTTGGCTTCTCGCAGTATAGCTTCTGCTCCGGTCGTGATTGCTGTAGCGAATACAGGAGGGCTTATTTCAAGAGGCACTGAGCTATTTAAAGCTGATAAAGATACCGCCCATGATTTCTTTCGCATTATGGAAATACAGAGTTCTTCTGCTGCCGTGCAAAATCTATTGATTGCGGCAGCTTCATTGGGTTTGTTTACCGTATGGCTTGGCGTGCTTGTATTGATTAAAAATGATATAATGAAGTTTATGGGTGAGCCCGAAGGTGAATTTATGGCGGTTATTCCTGTTGGGTATGCAGCTAAATTGAATAGCGGGCCCAAAAAACAGCCCTTGGAGGCAGTTGTACGGTATTTATAATAATTGTTTTTAGTGGCGGCTTTTTAAAGGCCGCCTATTTTGTTTTCTTCTTGACATAGGGTAGGGGGGTATGGTATACTTGCCTTGGAGGTAAGATATGGAACAAAAAACAACCCATGAAGAACAACTGGAATTCTTGAGGAAAATCGAAGGCCAGGTCCGCGGCATTCAGAAGATGATCGAGGATAAAAGATATTGTGTAGATATAATTACACAAATCCATTCGGTCTTGGGTGCGCTTTCTAAGGTTGAGAGCGAGATATTCCGTAAACATACCGAGGGCTGCGTAGTAGATGCTCTTAGGGGTAAATCTGAAAGCGAAAAGCAGCGAAAAATAGATGAGGTTGTAGAATTGTTGGCTAGATTCAGAAAGCCGGTTTAATATGTTTAAGAAAATTATAACTTTATTTTTAGCGGTTTTATTTATTTCTTGTCTCGGCATGCTTTATGCGCAGGAAGAGCCTGCCCTGCAAAATATGATTGAACAGGCGCGCAAAAATAATCCGGAAATACTTGCTGCCAAGAAACGCTGGGAAGCGGCGAAGGCAAGGGTCCCGCAGGCAAAGGCCTGGGATGATCCGGTTATAGGTATTAAATTCGAGAAGATCCCTCGGGGTACGATAAAATTTGACCGCACCATGCCCGATGACAGAATGTTATCGATAGCCCAGTCAATCCCTTTATTGGGTAAGTTATCTTTAAAAGGAAAAATTGCCCTCCTCCAGGCACAGATGGCAGCCAGTGAATATAAGAATGAAGAACTAAATGTCGTAAAAGACGTAAAGTCCGCGTATTATGACCTGTTTATGGCGCAAAAGGAAATAGAGCTTAAGGAATTAAGCATGTTATTTCTTGACGATATTTCGCAGGTTGCGGAGGCCAAATACGTGGTTTCCGATGTTTCTTATGCGCAAATACTTAAAATACACCTTGAGATATCGCGCTTATCAAACGATATCGAGAATTTAAAGAAGGCTTTACCGGCCAAAGAGGCTAGGCTAAATTCTTTAATGAATGTACCTCAAGAAAATAAAATCGGATTTGTTTCGTTAAAAGATGACGGTCTTTTTAGTAAAGACAACAGCGCTTTGCAAAAGCTGGCAGAAGAAAATTCTCCGGAGTTAAAAGTTTTTTCATATATGATCGAGCGTAATAAGCACATTAAGTCTTTGGTTAAAAAGAATATTTTCCCGGATATTATGACTGAAGTGGCATTGCGCGGTATTACCAGCGCTGCCATCGGGCCGTGGGATCTGGCATTGTCGCTTAGCCTGCCGCTTTGGTTCTGGTCTAAGCAGCGTTATGAAATTAAAGAAGCGGTTGCGGATCTTGAAGAAGCAGAAGCAGTTTATGCCGCAATGAAAAACAAGGTATTGTGGGAAATTACAAATTTGGCCAGTAAGTTAGAAATCGCGCAAAATAAAATCAAATTGTATAAAACCGATCTGTTGTCTTTATCTGATAATTCCCTGGAATCTTTGCGGGCATCTTATTTGTCTTCTCAGGCGGATTTCGCGGATTTATTGGATGCTCTAAGGATGTTTATCGATATTAAAATGTCATATTATTCGGCATTAGTCGAGTATAATATGAATTTAGTGGAACTGGAAAGTTTGGTAGGTCATGCTGTACCAGGAGGGTCAAATGAAGAAAAATAAGATTTTATTGTTAGCAGGTTGCCTTGTTTTATTGATTGCGGGATTCAGCCCTTTTGGATTTGCTCAACATGTCCATAATGGCCAGGAAAAGTCTGTCAAAACAAATCAGGCAAAAAAGATATACTATTGCCCGATGCATCCAAACTATACTTCTGACCATCCGGGTGATTGCCCGATTTGTAATATGAAGCTTGTTTTAAAAGAGGATGAGCCTGTTATGCCTGAAGCAAAACATGCAGAAGAGGGCGCCGTGTATATAGATTCTCGTAAACAGCAGTTAATCGGAGTAAAAACTGATAAAGCTACGGTCATGCCGCTGACAAAGAATATAAGGACTACCGGGATAGTAGCTTTTGACCCTGAGTTATATAAAACCCAGGCAGAATATGTGCAGGCATCAAAGAGGCTTAAGGAGCTAAGAAATTCCGGCCAGGAAGAATTGATCAAGCGCAGCGAGGATTTTGTCGAGGCGATCAGTTTAAAACTTGGGCTGTTGGGTTTAAGCAAAGAACAAATAGAAGCGTTGGCTAAGAATAAAGAAATCGACAAAACTTTGCTTATTTCATCCGAAGAGGGGGATTTTTCCTGGATATATGGCACTATATATGAATATGAAATGGGTTCGGTAAAAACCGGGCAGGAAGCCGTGGTCAAGGCTATTTCCTATCCGGACAAGGAATTTAAGGGTACTATCGTAGCTATTAATCCGGTCCTTGACCAGGAGACCCGTAGTGTAAAAGCAAGAATAAAGGTTGAAAATGCTCAAGGGCTATTGAAACCGAATATGTATGTGGATATAGACATAAAGGTTGATTTGGGAGAGGCTTTGGTTGTTAACAAAGAAGCAATAATGGACAGCGGCTTGAGGAAAATGGTTTTTTTATCTTTGCCGGACGGTTATTTCAAGCCTAAGGAGATAAAAACCGGATTTTCCAACGATGATTATGTCCAGGTAACCGAAGGCCTCAGTGAAGGCGATAATGTGGTTGTCTCCGGGAATTTCCTGATTGATTCGGAAAGTAAATTAAAGGCTGCTTTGGAAGGCACCGGCCATCAACATGGGCAGTAAAAATGAATAACTTTATAGGTAAGATCATCGAGTATTGCGCCAAAAACAAATTTATTGTTTTTGTTTTAACGGGCGCAGCAGTCTTGGGCGGGATTGTGTCTTTGCGCAGCCTGCCGTTAGATGCTATCCCTGACCTTTCCGATACTCAGGTGATTGTTTATTCCCGTTGGGATAGGTCGCCGGATATAATCGAAGATCAGGTAACATATCCTATTGTAAGTTCGTTATTGGGTTTACCAAAGGTTAAAGCCGTAAGGGGATTCTCGGATTTCGGTTATTCTTTTGTTTATGCCATATTCGAGGATGGTACGGATATTTATTGGGCGAGAAGCCGTGTTTTGGAGTATCTTTCTAAGATTACCCCGCAGTTGCCGCAGGGCGTGCGTACGGAATTGGGGCCGGATGCGACGGGCGTAGGCTGGGTATTTCAGTATGTTTTGGTGGATGAAAGCGGGAAATATTCTTTAGACCAGATACGCTCTTTTCAGGATTGGTATTTGCGTTATTATCTTCAAAGCGTTCCCGGCGTAGCTGAAGTAGCTCCTATCGGCGGCTTTGTACGCCAATACCAGGTTAATATCGAGCCGAATAAACTGCTTGCCTATAATATACCGATAACTGATGTGGTTGAGGCGATACGTAAAAGCAATAATGACGTCGGAGGAAGGCTGTTAGAATTTTCCGGGGCTGAATATATGATCCGGGGCCGGGGATATGCTAAGTCTATAAAAGATATAGAAGAAATCGTTGTTAAACTGGATGCGAAATCAGGGACACCGGTTTTAATCAAGAGTATTGCCAAGGTTTCTTTGGGCCCGCAAATACGCCGCGGTATCGCGGATTTAGATGGAAAAGGTGACGCAGTCGGCGGTATTGTGGTTATGCGCCACGGCGAAAGCGCGTTGCGTGTTATTGACCGGGTGAAAGAAAAAATAAAAGAGATCGAACCTTCTTTGCCGAAAGGCTTAAAGATTGT
>ORJL010178955.1_pt1 | contig 31315 bp, 34 predicted proteins | sample 1779941 | NCBI WGS metagenome assembly ORJL01 (sample SAMEA104232317, study PRJEB22302) | groundwater metagenome | biome: forest; feature: aquifer; material: groundwater | place: USA | collected 2011-08-07 | depth 5.8 m | reverse complement strand
TGAGAGCGGCCAATAATGGGGGGGGAAAAGGGGGGGGGGGGGGGATGGGTAAAGGGAGTATTCTATGCTTTGTTTTGAAGAAATTTGTGCTCCACTTCCTCGTGAGGTACTCCCATGCCTCTATCAAGTTCGTCTAAGCCTGCGTCAATTTGAATTTTAAAATACAATTGCTCCATAATCTGATCAACTGAAACATTATCAGGAAGTGTTTCGATGAGCTTTATTACCTGTTGTTTTGTGTCTGTGATCAGCGGTTTATGCATTGGAAATCAAATGAATGGTTATTTAAATAACAAAAACAAAAAAGAAGGGTCATGTTTTTGATTTCCCGCCCTCTTTAGATTTTTTTATGAGTCTTTGTGCTATTAACATAAATTGTGCTCCGAGTACAACATGCCAACACTCTCTGAGCGTCATACTTGTCATACCATATAATAAAACTTTAATCATTAAATAGGGTATTTTTATATTTGGTGTCGGCCATACTTTATTGAAAACATCGAGGCCAGCTAATGACCAGAACACTACTGTCGTCAAAATAACTAAAATTGCAAGTTGATATGTGTAAACATAGTCAACAAATCCGCCTTCATGTTTTTCAGCTAGCTCTTCTATTTCCACTGATTGCATTAAAGCCTGCGCGTTGCCTGCCCATGCAAAAGCCAATCCAATTAATATCCCTACGAGAGGTAGTAATACAGTATTAGCGGCAACATTTGTATCAACTGTAATCAAAGACGATAAAGCCCAACCGATTAGTATATGAAAATATACCCATCGGTTAAATAATCTTTGGTATCCTGATTTACCACCGCTTCCTTTGAGAAACCATTCCCAAAAGACTAAGAATTTATCATCCTTGCTCATGTCCGCCACCTCTTCGAATCCTTTGGTATATGTCTCGCATGCTACGAAGTAATATTCTTTTATCATCTGCCTCAGAAATATCTTCTTGTACTATAACCACTGGGTTCTGCTGCAAATTCTTTTTAACCTTTGGACTATTTTGATCATCTTGTAGCGTTGCACCTGCGTTATCACCTGTTGCCGCAGCAGATCTAGATAGTTTTTGTAAAACATCCGGATTGAGTTCATCTCCTTTTATTTCAGTTTTTCCTCCCCTACCATCGGATTCGCGAAGTAGATTTTGCATAGGTTGAACAAAATCTGCGTCTGCATCAAAAGGATTCGGTTTGCTAAATTGCACCCAAAACCTTGACACACAATAAGCTCTTTCCAGTTGTATGATAAACTCTTCTGGGTTTGACATTTCACCGATTTCAAATTGAACATTAAGACGTATACCTTCTACAGACTCATTTAATAGCTTGGTGAAGGCTCGTGCTATACCTTTTGTCCGTGGAGATAATTTAGGTTTTTTTGCAACGGCTATGATCTCTAGTTCGGAATCGACAAGGATGTGAGTATAGGGAGCCAGTTCAAATGGCTCATCGATAAAATCTCCGTTTCTATATCGTTCAATGGTAGACCTAGTTGTCCTACCGAGGCGAAAATAAATAGCACTATTTTCGAAAGCACTTACATTGCCAATATGCCAAATAGAGCCCTCTCTAAGTTCGACCTCGGGGAGCGAATGAACAACATCCGATAAAAACTGTGAACGATCCATTTCATTATTAAAGAGATTACCTTGTCTAGGAGGAAAAATTTTAAGTCTAAAAAGCTGGAATTCTATCATGTTTAATATTTTCTATTTACTGTAAGAATACATTTATTTGGAACCAGTCAAACTTAATCATCTAATGATAATTTGACATGCATAAATTACCAATTATTAGATAAATGCGCAATTAACACTTGTCTTTGAATAATGATTATAGATTAATACCTAAGAAAAATTACGTTATTTTTTGCTTATCGAATATTAATTAAGTATTTTCGTTTTAGTAGTGATTATATTTTATTAATTAATAGCAAGCATTAAAATGAGTAAAATTAAAAAGAGCGATTTAATAGGGGAAGAGGTTCTTCGATATATGGTTCTTCATTCTCATGGAGGAATATTTAGCGGTAGCCCACGCGAGGCAATGGAGTTATTGGATGTGAGTAGTGGAGCACTTTACGAATATCTGTATGAAAGTGGGGTAAGCAGAATAGGAAGAGGAAAAAATGCTTCATGGGAGATACCAAAAAAAATTATGAATAAATATAGCTGATTAAATAAGAGAAACAGTGTTATATTGTTTTGACACTGTTTCTTCCTGCCTTCTTCTTCAACCTCTCCTGCACCGCCTCACTTCTCAATTCCCGTAACGCATCAGCGGCGATCCATCGGGCACTGCTTGAGTCTAATTTTTGAATCTCTAAACTGAGCTCTATCGCTTTTGCATTAAGGGCGAGATTGCGTTTGCCTATTTGTCGTAATGCCCAGTTAACTGCCTTCTTAACAAAATTGCGTTCATCGGTTGCGCCTCTCAGAAGATGCGGAAAGAAATTTTCGAGTTCTGCATCGGGGGCTTTTTTATCGTGAATAGCGAGCGATGCCATCATGGTGTAGCCAGCGCGTTTTACATATTCTTCGTTTCGTTTGCTCCACCCGATTGCTTTTTTCCATGCGAATGGTGTTTTATCAAACAGGTGCATACACGCGCTATCGCATATAGCCCACGAGTCGAAATCGTTTACCCAACTCTCTAATTGTGCCTCCGGAATTTTTTTCGGTTCATCAATCAGGACAGCAAGAATACGTGCGTCATAAATTTCGGTTGCCCATAGTTCGAGTGCAAGGTCATGATTTTTTCCGATTTCTTTTGCGATGGATTTCAAGATCGGTGCGGAGAGTCCGTATGCTTTTTTTGCAACAATACCGAATCGTGCCATTCCTTTCACGCCATCGGGAGAAGCGTGTGATTTTATGAGTTTGAGTGTGGAGTTTAGTGTCGGGGTTTTCATTTTTTCGTTTTGGTTATGTTTGTATCTCTATATTACTAAACAGATGATTCATTGGCAAAAAAAATGGTAAACCATAAATTGGTTGGGATGTGTGTAATTGAATTGTTGTTCCCTCAGTTGAAACTGTAGACCAGTAGCTGAGAAAATGCAGAAATTCAGTTGAATATTAGATGTTTTGTGATGTTGCCCAGCTTGTTTTTTTTGTTTATTTTTGGCTGTTTTTAACAGCGATTATGTTCTCCGAAATTCTCTTCAATATCCTTTGAATGGGCGAATTTCGGTATTATCAATTTTTTGAAAGGTAAGACCATGGAAGTTCCTTCTTTTGTGAACAATTCCAAAGCCATTAAATGGATCAATGAAATTATTGCTCTTTGTAAACCGGATTCCATCCATTGGTGCGATGGATCGCAGGAAGAGTATAATTCACTTTGCAATCAACTTGTCGATACGGGGACGTTTATTAAACTGAATGAGGAGAAACGCCCCAATAGTTTCCTTGCCCGTTCTGATCCTGATGATGTGGCGCGTGTAGAAGACCGAACATTTATTTGCAGTTTGCGCAAGCAGGATGCTGGACCTACCAATAATTGGGTACACCCGAAGGAAATGAAAAAAACACTGCATACATTGTTCGATGGATGTATGAAGGGGCGAACGATGTATGTCATTCCTTTCTCAATGGGTCCGATCGGTTCCCCTATTTCTCATATCGGTGTTCAATTGACTGATTCACCGTATGTAGTTGTAAGTATGAATATTATGACACGCATGGGAAAGAAAGTGTGGGAGACGCTGGGGCACGGTGAGTTTGTTCCGTGTTTACATTCCGTTGGCGCTCCACTTGCCGATGGGCAGAAAGATGTTCCCTGGCCCTGCAATAAACTTCAAAAATATATTGTACATTTTCCTGAAGAGAGAAGTATCTGGTCGTATGGTAGCGGCTACGGCGGGAATGCATTACTTGGAAAAAAATGTTTCGCACTTCGTATCGCATCGGTCATGGCGCGTGATGAGGGCTGGCTTGCAGAGCACATGTTGATCCTTGGTGTTGAATCGCCCGAAGGAGAAAAAACGTATGTTGCCGCGGCGTTCCCCAGTGCGTGCGGGAAAACAAATTTTGCCATGCTTATTCCTCCCGATACATTCAACGGTTGGAAGGTGACAACTATCGGTGATGATATCGCGTGGATTAAACCGGGACCTGATGGTAAGGTCTATGCGATTAACCCTGAAGCGGGGTACTTTGGCGTTGCACCGGGGACTTCAATGAAATCGAATCCGAACGCGATGAAATCGATTGAGAAGAATACAATTTTTACAAATGTTGCATTAACTCCCGATGGCGATGTATGGTGGGAAGGTATGACTGATACACTTCCTGCCGAACTGACAGATTGGCGCGGCAATCATTGGGTTCCTGCGATGGGAAAAGTTGCGGCTCATCCGAATGCGCGTTTCACTGCTCCGGCTTATCAGAATCCGATTATCGATCCTGCTTGGGAGAATCCGCAGGGTGTTCCGATTAGTGCATTTATTTTTGGCGGAAGAAGATCTACAGCCGTGCCGCTTGTGTATCAATCGGTGAACTGGAATTTTGGTGTATATCTTGCCGCAACGATGGGATCCGAAACAACAGCGGCTGCGGCAGGAGAGTTGGGAAAGGTACGTCGCGACCCGATGGCTATGCTTCCGTTCTGCGGGTATCACATGGCAGATTATTTTAATCATTGGCTCCAATTTGGGCGAAATTTGCCGAATCCGCCCCGTGTGTTTGGCGTGAATTGGTTCAGAAAAGATGATGACGGTAAGTTCTTGTGGCCCGGCTTTGGCGATAATATGCGCGTGCTTGAATGGATTGTTCGTCGTGTGCATGGCAGGGGATATGCAATTGAAAGTCCGTTAGGATGGATGCCCCGCTATGATGATATGATGTGGGAAGGAATGAACGGGTTTACACCGGAGAAGTTTTACTCGTTGATGTCGGTAAATTCAGAAGTTTGGAAACAGGAATTATTATCGCACGAGGAATTGTTTTCAAAATTGTATGACAAGTTACCGAAAGAATTTTATTTCATGCGCGAGTTATTGTTATCGAGTTTGTGGCGTTCGCCTGAAGTTTGGGAATTGGCGCACGAATAAAAAAAACTGTCTGAACTTTGATTCATTTGATTTACATGAACACTATGAGTGGTTGATGACAATTTATTACTTGTAATTCATGTTGATGTTTAGGCTGGTGGGTGAGAATACTTCACCCACCAGCCTTTTTTTATTTACAGATATTAATACAAAATAATATATACTTCAGGCTACAGAATTTATTCCCCCGGCCCTCCCGCCTTTGGCGGGAAGAAGGGGAGTTGGGGGATTTTTTTTATATTGGTATTACTCGTGAATATAAGAATATGCTTTAGACAAATTAATTGAGAGTATTACTATGAAAGCTATACGGTTTCATGATTTTGGCGGAGCTGACGTTCTCAGATATGAAGATGCGCCAACTCCCATGCTTGGAGTGAATCAGGTTCGTGTTCAATTAAAAGCGGCGGCGTTAAATCATTTGGATATTTGGGTGCGGAGCGGTACGCGTGAGCGGACAATACTACTGCCGCATATTCCCGGATCGGATGGTGCGGGGATTGTTGCAGATGTTGGGAGCGGTGTTACCAATGTCCGTGTCGGTGATCGCGTTGTGATTTCGCCGGGAGTATCGTGCGGTACTTGTCAGGTGTGTTTGGATGGACGAGAGAATTTGTGCGCAACGTATCATGTTCTTGGTACGCGTGAAGATGGAACATACGCGGAATATGTGAATGTTGCTCCGAATATGGTTGTGAGTATTCCCGATACATTGAGTTTTGCTGATGCGGCGGCTTCATCACTTGTGTTTCTAACAGCGTGGCACATGCTTATTACGTTGGCTAAGATTCGCCCCGGAGAAATCGTGCTTGTGCAAGGTGCGGGAAGCGGTATCGGCATAGCGGCGATTCAGATTTGTACATTAATTGGCGCGAATGTTATTACTACTGCCGGGACTGATGAAAAACTTGCAAAGGCAAAAGAACTTGGAGCGGATGTGTGTATCAATTACCGTGAAAAGGATTTTCTTGAGGAGGTTCGGCGCATCACCGAGAAGCGGGGTGTTGATGTTGTGTTTGAACATATCGGCGGCGAGGTGTTTGAGAAGAGTGTCCTTGCTTTAAGTAAAGGCGGGCGGCTTGTTACTTGCGGCGCGACCGGGGATTATATCGGAAAATTAGATTTACGATATTTGTATGCAAAGCATCTTACATTGTTAGGCTCGTTTATGGGTACGCGCTCCGAGTTGATTGAAGTGTTTAAGTTCTTCTCGCCAAATTCACCCAAACAGTTGCATCCCGTCATTGATAGTGTGTTTCCTCTTTCTGAGGCGAAACAGGCACATTTACGGATGGAAGAACGGAAGAATTTCGGGAAGATTGTGCTGGAGGGGTGAGGTATTACTTGAATGTCTTAGATATGTAACGCATTGCAACATGTTTTAATTGATATATACAAAAAGTTTCGATTTTTGTATATACCAATTTGTAGGTGAATAGCCAATTTGATTGGTTAATGTAACAACTCACTCATCCCCTTCAATCTCAGGATCGGGGATGTGGGTGAAGGCGATACGCATGGGGGCGGAGTTACGTGCGATATGTGCGCCGCCGAAATACACCGTATTTTTTTTGTACACGTTGTTCAGTTTATCAATGGCAGTATTTAATGCCTCGGAGGATCTTCCGAAGGGGAATAGTTGCAGTGTTTGAGATTTCTCCTCTGTAAGATTAAACAACGTGATGGCGACTTTTAATGGCGTTGCATAATTCGATTCTTTTCGTTTCCACATGGTTGCCAGTGCGTTGATGAAATGCACCGTATCATCGGTGGGGGTAAAGTGGATTTCATCTTTCCAGCGAGAACCATCAAGGTATTTTATTTTTACGTATACCGATCCTGCAAGGAGTTCATACGAACGCAATCGCATTGCCGCTTTTTGTAATAAACGGTGGAGTACTGCGTAAGCTTTTTCTTCTGTGCGATAATCGGGGGCGAGAACATGTGAATGCCCTACCGTTGATTTATGTGTCGGCGGACTGTAAACCACTTCGCCGCGCAAATTATCATATAATCGCTCGCCCTCAATCCCACCCCATACTTTATGCAGAAGTGTTTTATCTGCATTCCAGAGATCCGTAATGGTATTGATGCCGTTGATTCTGAATCGTTCTTCCATCCTTCTGCCCACGCCGTAGATATCTCTCAACTCAAACTTGAGCAAGCATTGGGGTAAATCTTGCGGTTCGATGACGACAAGCCCATTAGGTTTTTGTAAATCAGATCCGGTTTTGGAAAGGAATATGTTCGGTGCTATACCGATGGAGCAACGTAAATATTCACCCACTTTTTCTGCTATAGTTTTTTTGATTTGATGAGCGAGGGCTACCGCTTTCTCGCGCTGTTGCTGGCTTCCCGTTAACTCACATACCATTTCATCGATGGACATGACCTTGAGAACGGGGAGGCATGAATCTACCGCTTCAATGAGTTTGTGGTGATACTCGATATAGTGGAGATGGCGCGCATGAACGCAGATTAATCCCGGACACATTTTTTTTGCTTCACGTACTAGCGTTCCCGTTTTTACACCGAATTTTTTTGCTTCGTAGCTTGCCGCAATACAGCTTGTAGTATCAGCTTCAGTGGGGACAACGGCAATCGGTTTTCCGCGTAAGCGCGGATCGAGTTGTTGTTCGACCGATGCGAAATACGCATTAAAATCAATGAAAAGATAACGAAGCGGCTTCATGGTCATTCATAGTATAATGAATGAAGTTGAAAAGTAAAAAACTAATCTCTTTGTAATTTTCAAGGCTTAAGTAAACATATCTCCCGGAGAGATAGCAAAACAAGAGATATGATTTGAAATGGCTATTGTGCTCAAAACATACCCCAAAAGGCATCTTTTAAGTTTTGAAGGAGCAATATTTGTAAGTAGATGGGGCAAGGATAATGTGATGTATTTGTGCTATTGAAAATACTCTGTTTAACCTTGCTTTTTCCATTTTTTTCCTTATTTTACTATACTTGGATAGTAATCACATCTATTCAAAGTGCAATCAAATCGAATTCAAGCCCGAAACACAATTCAAAAAAGAAAATAAGCAATTCAGGAAGTATTATGCCGGAAGTAATGCAAATATCCAAAGAGCAATTAGGCGAACGGTTGCGTCAGTGTTTGCGCGATGTTGACGCGTGTATCAAAGCTCAAAATATTTCGAATGCAAAAAACAAACTTGCTGAAGCAAGAGGACTTGACCCCTCAAATCCGTACCTCGGTGCATTTGAAGCGCGCATTATTGCCCTTGAATCCGCCCCGGCTCCCTCGACTCAGTATTCTTCCCCCAGAGAACAAGCCCACATAACACCCAATTCTCCTCTTCCCGGAACGCGTACAACGTTTGCCGAAAAAATTCGACAGCAGGTTGAAGTGGATACAAAATTTCAGACGACTGCCGATTGGCGAAGGATGGAAGCTACGACACTGAATGCAATCGACGATGTAAGTGTGAAGGGTGTGAAGTCTACAAAAGATCTTGGTTCTGAGTTATTGAAAAAATATCATCAGCAAATTGCATTAGATAGAAAACAGCTTGAAGCTGAAACAGAGCAGTTATTAGATGTTGAACGCCGCAGGTTGCAGGAAGAGTTTAATGCAATGGTGCGAAGACAGAATGATCAGGCGCGCGGTATTCGAACACAGGTACGGAAGGAAATGGAACAGAATTTCCTCCGACTGCTTGAACAAATATCGAAGCAGTATGATCGTAAGATGGAACTGTTGGATATACGAGTGCCGGAAACCAAGCCTGAATCGCTCGCACTCTATAAAAAGAAGTTGCGCACGTATTATCTCAACGGTGTTCCGACAGAAGAGAATGCGAAAAAATTAATGGAATTAAAAGAACTGTTGGAACTCACCTTCGATGAGCATCTTCAAATAGAATCAGACGTGCGGGAAGAATTGTACGCGTTCACCTTACGCAAGCAAATGTTGCTTGGTGAAATTACGTTCACAAGTTATGCAAAGATTGAAGAATTGCGCCAGCAATACAGAATTACGTCAGAACAATCTTCCAGAGCCGATTCGTTCATTTTCTCGCGGTTAAAACGGTTCGATATTAAGGGAAGAATCCTGTTAGTGGAATCGGATCAACATCACAGTGAGATGGTAAATAACAGCTTAAGTGATAAAAATTATGAGATTTTGACTGCATCCAGCGTACAGGGTGCATTCGAAATTCTGAACAATCAATTCATTGATATGATCATCAGTGATGTAAAATTCCCGGAGAGCGAACTTGACGGGTTTAGATTCTTCAGCGCGGTACAGGAACAATTCGCCTTACGTAGAATTCCTTTTGTTATTATGAGTTCAATCAATGATAGTATGGTCTATCGCTGTGCCGCTCAATTAGGCGTGGATGATATTTTATTCAAGCCGGTAGATGTTGAGTTACTGGGAAGTATCATCGAAGGTAAGTTAAAGCGATACCGCGAACTGGCACAAGTATAAGGGAAAAGATTGCGTTGTAAATTGTTCGTAGGAATAGTATTCAATCATTCTCACGAGACGGATCTCCGAGATCACGGCAAACGATGTACTGTTTCAACCTTAACAAACCATCCCCAGCAGATTACACGTTAAGTATAGTTTTAAGACTGCTCCACAACATTTTTATTTAGAAACAACAACCTTCAATGACTACAATTATTCAAGTCGGGCGACTTGTAACGGGAAAGGTATCCGGCGACGTTCTTACCGATACGGCAATAACAGTCGAAAACAATAGAATTACAAATATCCAACCTTTTACCGACGAAATACAAGGGAACGCTACCATTATACACGCGCGTAACCTTATTGCAATACCCGGTTTTATTCAAACACATATCCATCTTTGTCAAACCTTATTCCGCGGATTAGCAGATGATCTGGAATTATTAGATTGGCTTCAACAGCGAATCATGCCGTTTGAAGCGGCTCACAATGACCGTTCAATGTTCTGTTCTGCCATGCTCGGCATTTCTGAATTGATCCGGTCAGGAACGACAACGATTCTTGATATGGGAAGCGTGAATCATGAAGAAGAAGTGATTCGTGCAATCGGAGAATCCGGTTTTCGTGCATTTACGGGAAAAGCGATGATGGATATAAACGATGTGTATCCCAAATTAAAAGAGCCGACATCCGTCTCCGTGAAATCAACTCGTGACCTTGCAGAACGCTGGCATAAATCGTACAATGAACGCGTACAATATGCTGTCGCACCGCGATTTGTTCTCTCGTGTTCCGATTCATTGTTAAAAGCGGCTGAGGAAATGCGTTCCGGGATTGAGGGGATGTTATTTCATACCCATGCATCGGAAAATAAGAACGAAGTAAAAGCGGTTCGTGAACGGTGCAATATGGAAAATATTGAGTTTTTGAACCACCTTGGCGTACTTTCCGATAAAACATGTTTGGCGCACTGTATTCATCTGAATGACCATGAAATAGAATTATTGAACTCCACGAAAACGAATATTGCACATTGCCCTTCATCCAATTTGAAGTTAGGTTCAGGAATTGCAAACGTTCCGCATTTACAACAACGGGGAATTAATGTTTCCATCGGTGCGGATGGCGCGCCCTGTAATAACAACCTGAATATGTTTCAGGAAATGCGTCTCACTTCATTATTACAAAAACCCATTCACGGACCAACTTCGATGCCCGCAAAGACTGTGTTTGAAATGGCAACATTACGCGGTGCGCGTGCGTTGGGACTTGAACATGAAATCGGCAGTATTGAAGTAGGAAAGAAAGCGGATATTGTTCTGCTTGATCTAGACAGAACATGGAATTCGACATTGCCGGAGAAAGATATTTTTTCTGCCATCGTGTATTCGGCATCGCCTGAAAATGTTGACTCGGTGATGATTGACGGAGCATGGGTGTATAGGAAAAAAGAATTTACCGGAATCGATGAGCAACAAATGATTTCCGAAAGTAAACAAGAACTAAAAAAATTAATAGAGCGGGCAGAATTGTAGGGCATTATGCACTCAACAATAACATTTCTCCTTGATGGTAAACCGGTTTCACTTGACTTGAATGAGAACCCTTATGTTACGCCTACCATGACTGTTCTTCAGTATCTCCGTAGTTTGCCTGACCATAAAGGAACTAAAGAGGGGTGCGCCGAAGGTGATTGCGGCGCGTGTACGGTTGTGCTTGGCGAAGTATCTCTCGAAGGGACGATGAGATACAAATCGGTTGATTCGTGTTTAGTGTTTGTTCCCATGCTGAGCGGAAAGCAATTGATTACCGTTGAAAGTTTGAAAAAAGATACAGGCGAATTGCATCCCGTACAACAAGCAATGGTTGATGAACACGGAAGTCAATGCGGGTATTGTACACCGGGATTTGTGATGTCGTTGTTCTCACTATATAAGAACACAGCAAAGCCTTCCCGCGAACAGATTGAAGATTCGCTTACGGGAAATTTGTGCCGATGTACCGGCTATAAACCGATAGTTCAGGCGGCGGCAACTGCATGTATTCATGATGGGATTGACCAATTCAGCCGTAATGAACCGTTTACCGTCAAGCAGTTACAGGGAATTTCCAAAGGTACGATTCATATTCAAACAAAAGTGCAGTGCTACGTAAAGCCTGCAAGTTTGGGTGAAGCGGTTGTTTTGAAACATCAATATCCCGATGCGCTTGTCATTTCTGGAGCGACGGACGTTGCCTTACGGGTTACCAAACGCCATGAATTGCTGAAACAGATTATTGATCTTTCGGATGTTCCAGAATTAAAAGAATGGTCGGAGACCGGGACCGAACTAACAGTAGGCGCCGGACTTTCTCTGAATGAAGTAGCGGAGAAAACAAAACGTGATTTTCCTGCACTCTACAATATACTATCAGTGTTTGGGTCTCAACAGATACGGAATCTTGCAACGCTTGGCGGGAATCTGGGAACCGCATCGCCGATTGGCGATACGCTTCCCGTACTTATGGCATATAATGCTCAAATCATGTTGGAGGGAATAAACGGGCATAGAGTTGTACCATTGAACTCCTATATAATCGGTTACAGGAAAACAGTTCGAAAGCCGGATGAGCTTATAACGGGTGTCGTGATTCCTAAGGTTATGAATGGTGCGATTGTGAAATCGTATAAGGTTTCTAAGCGAAGAGATTTAGATATATCGACAGTGAGCGGCGGGTTTAGATTGGAGTTGGCTTCCGGCGTTGTTCACTCTATCATATTAGCATATGGTGGTATGGCAGAACGCACGAAACGTGCCGCCACGGCTGAACAATTTTTATTGGGTAAGCAGTGGAGCCGTGAGAATATTGAAGCCGCAATGCCGTTGATTGACCAAGAATTTACTCCTATTACCGATGCACGCTCCGGCGCTGAGTTTAGGAAAGTTGCGGCAAGAAATTTGTTGTTGAAGTTTTATTCTGAAATAGTAGTTAAGTAGATGAGATTTTGAGATATGCGATATGGGATGTAAGATATGAAGAAGGGTAAACGATTTGATTGTGTTGAAATAATGCATAAGGGAGAAAGAACAAGTCAATCTGAAACAGATAATTTAACTTTATCAGAACGATTGGAATATTGGAAAAAGAAGACGATAAGCTTCAAGAAGCATCAGTTAATGTTAAGAAAGAATGTAGGATAAATAGTCATGTCCACAAAGGCGTATATGCTTAATGATGCTCAGAGAAAGGCTATTGATGAAGCAAGAGAGCAAATTCGAAATGGGCAATTTTTAACCGACGAAGAAGCGGACAAAGAGATTGAAGAATGGCTGGAAAGATAATCTTGAGAAACGTGCTATATAATACTTGGTATAAAACAAACTGCAAATGACATGAATTAACTGGATATTCTAATGGCAAATTTCATTTACAATCCCCATTCCGGTGAGAGCTTTATTTCACAATGGAAAAATTATACTCAGCAATCCTCGTATTTCGAGGATTTTACTGGAGCGGTTAATCAACTCTCAAAAGATACAAGAAAGGCAATTGAGTCAGCATCGGAAGATCAAGCAAATGCAATGAGAGAGGCTACTGAGATTGTATCTGGTACACTTGAAGATGGGTTTAGACAGTTATCAGAACATGTGGATAGTGTTGGGGCTGATGTACGTGAAGTAGGGGCACTATTAGATTGGAAGATGACGTTGATGTTAGAGGAACAACGGATGACCAATCTTCTTTCAGAGAATATAGTTCTTCTTTTACGTATCTCCGATTTTCAAAAAGAGCGACAATACTACATTGATCAAGGTTTGAAGCATTTGAAAAATGCTTCGATTGATCAAGATTTGTATAACGATGCCTTAGAAAACCTTCAACGGGCGGAACAATTAGAAAAAACCGATTATGTTGTTTTACATTACATCGGATACATCTATCTTCGCGGAACACCATGTATAGATTTTGTCAAAGCGGAAGATTACTTAAAGAGAGCGGCAAAATATGCTATGGTAGAAACAGACCCACGCTCAGAACGACTTATCAATATCCTTGCCGGAGATGTGAAGAAAAAACTTTCAGAAGGAACCTCTCAACCAAAAGCAATTAATCGGGTTGCGGCAGATTCTTACTATTTAGCAAGTATCTCATGTTATAATCAGAATAAGTTTAGTGATGCGGCTGAATTAGCTGGTAAAGCATACTCGCTTGCACCCGATTTCCTTGAAGCAGGATTTACTCAAGCGAGAGCATTGGTTGCCGCCGGTAATATTCAGCAAGTAGCAACTATACTTGAAGGCGTCATTAAGAAAGATTGGACATATTCCTTAAAATCAGCCTCTGATACTACCTTAGCCTCTTCTCTTGACGTTCGGATTTTACTGCAAGAGATACGTGATATTGTAATACGAGAAGCCTCGGAAAGGTTGTCGAACTGTAAAAAACAGATGATAGATAAAAGTTTAGCAGTCGACATCATAGATGAGATAAAAAAAAATATTTCACAAAATACATATCGGGATGGTCTTCTTGCAATAGAAAAACTATCATGTAAAAGAACATGGTCGACAGAGGTTGTAAGGTTGGGCAGTCATCGAAAGGTTTTGGAAGTTAGGACAGAAATAACTATAAAAAATCATCTATTGAGTCTATTGGGTGACTGTATTGCTTGTTTATTAGAGAATGGTACAGTTTTAATATTTAATCGAGTAACTGGAGAAATTGAGAGTACACTTTCAAACCCAGATTTTCTTTCAAAAATTGATCACATCGTTCCGATTATAGCTTTAAGCCCTGATTCAAGATATCTTGTTCGGCTATCTATTGGAAGCATGGATAAAAACGGTTATGCATCGATTTATATTGTTTTGTATGAAATAGCTACATGTGAAGTTGAAAATTTTTGTGTATCAAGTAGGGCTTATTCTTCCAACAGGGGAGTAAAAGTAAATATGTTTTATTACCCAAACGGTGAAACGATTGTAGTTTCTTTTAATAATCTTATTCTTGGTTGGAATGGTGTAAAAAGACGACAAGACTTTGAAATCCTTCATCCAGAAGATATTTTATCCTTTGATTATTGTACAGAAAGCAATGCTCTTGTAGTTGAATCAAAAAGTGGGAAAACAGCTTACGATCCACTAACGGGTGAATGGTTGAGAGAGAATTATAATTCCAAAATAAAGCCAACAGATTCTATGATTTGGACTCTAAAGAAACTTACGGGGAATACTTTTGAAGTATACGAGCAAACTGATGTTCAAGAAGAACAAGTAAATATGTCGATTGAAGAATTTATTCCATATGAAAACCAGAGAGTTAATGAAATCCAAGAGAGAAAGACATTTTTTCAAATAAAGAAACAAGAGAATGCTAATTGTCTTAGCGCACTTAATAAAGCAGATGACATTCTAAAAAAGGCGGGTGAAAAAGAAAATGAGCAAAAATCCAAATGGTTTTCAAAGGATTATGCACAAGCGATACAGTTGTATGAACAAGCCGCAGAATTAGGAAGTACGAAGGCTAAAAGAAAATTAAGGGAATTAAAATGAGGATTAATATGACCACTATTCCCCACGAATCAGCGCGCTTCCATGTTTCAGGTGAAGCGGTGTATATCGATGATATGCTCGTCAATGAGCGTTTGCTTGTTGGACGTGTTGTGTACAGTCCGCACGCACATGCGAGGATTGTTTCTTGCGATGTGAGTGAAGCGAAAATGATTGCCGGCGTTCATGCTGTATTATGTCATCATGATATTCCGGGACATAATCAGATGGGACCCGTAGTGCATGATGAGATTTGCCTTGCAAAGGATGAAGTAACCTTTGTCGGTCAGGCAATTGTTCTTATTGCGGCGGAAACAGAAGAACAATGCCTTGAAGCTGAACGGTTGGTGAAGATTGTTTTCGAACCGCTTGATGCTGTTGTTACGCTTGAACAGGCTATTGAGAAACAATCGTTGTTAGGTCCCCCTGCAAAAATTGAACGCGGAACAGTGGAAGATGCGCTGCTTAACGCTCCGCAAGTGTTGCGAGGTATTATCCGTTCCGGTGCGCAAGAGCATTGGTATCTTGAGACGCAAACAAGTTTATGCATTCCGGGAGAGGGAAACGATATAACCGTTTATTCCTCAAGTCAGAACCCGGCAGAAACTCAGGCGATTGTTGCTGAAGTTCTGGGTATCAACAAGAACGAAGTTGTAGTGGATGTACGGCGAATGGGGGGAGCGTTTGGAGGAAAAGAAACACAGGGAAATCACGTGGCAAGTTGGGCGGCGTTATTATGTCATGTAACCAACCGTCCGGTGAAAATTCGCCTATTCCGTGATGATGACCAGAAAATGACGGGTAAACGACATAGATTCCTTTCGAACTATGAAGTTGGGTTTGATGATGCAGGAACCATACATGCCGTTAATATTGAATTAAATTGCGATGCGGGTGCCGCAACAGACTTATCGTTTGCTATTCTTCAGCGGGCAATGTTACACTCTGATAATTCGTATTTCATCCCGAATATGCGAGTGATAGGGAGAGCATTTAAAACCAATCTTCCGTCAAACACGGCATTTCGCGGATTCGGTGGACCGCAAGGGATGGCAGTGATTGAAGAAATTGTTGATCGTGTTGCGCGGTATTTGAAAAAAGATGCTGTTGAAGTTCGTTTCAAAAACTTTTATGGACTTGAAACAAACAATACAACGCATTACGGTGAACTTGTTGAGGGTAACCGTTTGTATATGCTTCATGAGCAATTGATGAATTCTTCTGAATACACAAAGCGACGAGCCGAAGTAAACGCGTTTAATGCATCAAACGAATTTTACAAAAAAGGATTAGCGGTTACTCCGGTAAAATTTGGTATTTCGTTTACAGCAACATTTCTAAACCAAGCAGGCGCTTTGGTTCTTATCTACAAAGATGGAACTATCCTTGTCAATCACGGTGGAACGGAAATGGGACAGGGCTTGCATACAAAGATGCAACAGGTTGCCGCATTAGAATTCGGCGTAAGCGTTGATACGGTTAAAGTAAATGCAACGAACACTTCAAAAGTTCCGAACACATCGGCAACGGCGGCATCATCCGGTGCGGATTTAAACGGCATGGCGATAAAAAATGCTTGCGATATTCTAAAACAAAGAATTTCTGAGGGGATGGCGAATTATTTTAATCAACAATCGGGCTCTGAGCCTGGAGCGGAGAGCGGTGGGCAAACACTTTCTTCATCTATACGTTATGAGGGGGGAAATATTTATGATGCCGAGCATCCTGAACGAATAATATCGTTTGCGGATGCGATGCCGATCATGGTATTTCATCAAGTAAGTTTGAGCGCGCAAGGATTTTACAAAACACCCGGTATCGGTTGGGATAAAGATCGGGGATTCGGGAAACCGTTTTTCTATTTTGCGTTTGGGATGGCTGTAAGTGAAGTATTGGTTGATACCTTAACAGGAGATCATACAATCCTTCGTACGGATATTTTACATGATGCGGGTACTTCGCTCAATCCCGGAATTGATATGGGGCAAATTGAAGGGGGATTTATTCAAGGTGTGGGTTGGTGCACAACTGAAGAAATTAAATGGGACGAAAAAGGAAATTTACTTAATCATTCTCCCGATACGTATAAAATTCCTGCCGTAAGAAATATTCCTCGCGATTTTCGCGTTGCCATGCTTGATGCCGCCCCCAATGTAGCACAAACAATCAGGCAAAGTAAGGCAGTTGGCGAGCCGCCCTTTATGTTATCGTTATCGGTGTGGCTTGCAATTAAGGATGCTATTTCTGCCGTAGCCAATCATGAAATAGAACCGGAGTTTGCTTTACCCGCCACAAATGAAGTAATTTTACTTGCTTGTGAAAAGTTGAGGGCGCGGGTAAAGGAAAGGGGTAAGGGAATTACCAAAGGGTAGAAAAGAGGATAATTAAAGAGGCATTAATGAGGAAAAACTACACTAAAAAACGCTGTATTTATTACTTAAACAACTTATTCTGCGGAAAAAATAGAAAGAGGATTCATTTTATACGATTTATATTCCAAAGTATCATAGGGTTATCCTTGTGTTTTCAATTGTAATTTAAAATAATTTGCAATTTTCACAAAAATTATTATATTTGCAATAAGGGTTGAATTACCAAAGAATGGATTGAACCAATTGAAAGTGCTGTGTACATTGTTTGCGCAATACAAAAAGCAGCTCAGGCTTAGAGCTACTCTTTTGTTGGAACGAGGGCTGTCGCTTCTAAGGCATCTCTTTGTTGTCTGTATTCTAGGTGTTAAACATATATACTTTTCGGTTTTATCTACACTCTATTTTATTGCCCCCACACTTATTCTCATCTCGATCTTTTTTTTACCTATCTCTAGTACAGTTCTTAATTCTGTAATAACCGTTCTCAAGATCATCCTCACGGCTGTTGTTATTAAAATTTTTACCGAGGCAATATACCGCCGTTATTTTTTAACAACAGGCTTTTATCACATAGTAAGTTATGATGACGACTTATATACCCCCCCAGTACCCTCTGCGACTTTGGAGGTAATGGACCCAGAACACGCCGAACTCAATCATGTATGGATTAATCTTTTTTCCAAAAACGCCTTTTCGAAAACCACTGTAATCATGGCTGAGTTTACATTGCCAATCGTAGCTATAATTTCCGTAGACCGTTTTGGTCGAGCGGAGTATTACAAAATAAGCCGTGGTGGATTAGGTCAGTGCATTATAGAAATTGAAATTGGAGCTATGCAAGAAATGACTAAACGTAGTCTTTGTGTCTTCTTCGAAGGGAAGAGTCAACTTTCAGAGATGATAGCATGGACGGAACGCTATGGGGATTCAAAACCATTTGAAGATTCTTTCAATTTGCTTGAGAGGATATTACTATTTGGAGATAGAATTTTAAAGAAAATATCAATTGATTTAAGGTTTAGTAATGATTTAACAACAACGAAAATAATAAATTTATTGTATGATACTGATTATATTAGGGATATGATTTTCGGTGCACGTGTTCACATAGACGTTTTGTATTATTTCCTAAGTCGGGACATTTCCTATTACAATACAATGAGCTATCATTATAGGTCCGTTTGTAATATGTCGATGCTATTTGAAAAAAGATTGGTAAGTCAACCACAAATTTTTGATATTAGATTACATAAAAGAATTGATTTAACTATTACAAGGGATTCTGATCTCACCCAATTTTCTATTGCTGCTTAATGGTTTTCTGTGTAATAGCTGGAATTTTACTCATTTAGCATTGTTGTATAGGCGGAAATATCCAGTTATGATTTACCCTATACGGTAGATACTATATTATTTTTATATTGTTTAGGTACTCCATGAGCAGATGGAAAAAGCTATTGTTTAATCACCATTATGAAATTAATGTTTTTTTTGAAGAAAACCTGTCATATATATATAGTCCGTCTGTCATACTTAAATTAGGAGAACACCCATGGAATCGAAAGATTACATTGCTATAGTTGCTCTTGTGGTGTCATTATTCACTTTCTATTGGATACATTTAAAAGGATCTAAATTTGTCTGTCCACCAATCCGGAAAATTCGCATTGATAACTTCTCATCTGGGGACATAATAATAGGATTCTCATTTGCTCTTCATAATTCAGGCTCCGCTGATGGAGTTATCGACTACGTTTTCCTTGACATAGAAGGAAAGGAATCAAAGAAGAACAGGTACAGATTCTGGGCTTATTACGAAAAGCCAGTAAATGAAAAGGAAAATGCACCAAAACCAAGTATAGAAAACATGCCCAAAGCATTTGCCGTCTCCAAAGGGAACGCTGTAGTCAAAGACTTCTGGTTTTCACCTCATGATCCCAATTATATAATTAAGCAGGGTAAATTTATTCTTTCTCTTTTTGCTGTAGTTATTGGTAGCAATCGCCCTAAAAGGTTGCTCAAACAGGAAATTGAAATTGTAGACATCGAGCCCGGTAAGTTTGTTTGCCACGGTTTTTTGTTTAGTGGCAAAATGATCAAATAATTAAGCTGTATAAAAATTATGGTAATCACATCAAACATAACGGAGTGGTTAAGATACCTCTTTCCACTATATTTCTGAAGCGTTTATTCCCTGTAAATCGAACTGGAAATATTTCACAATTTAATTCAAAGAAAATATAGTTAAGAAGTTGCCTTGTTTTAAAACTAAAAGTGCGACTCACAAGTCCTTTGCAAATAATAAGGACAGGTAAGTCGCACCGTTCAGCCCATAACCAAGTGTGTGTCATTGGCTGGTTTGGTTATGGAGATGTACCATCAAATTTACTTCTTTACATCTTCTTTCTTTTCTTTTCCGAACTCAAGTTGGAACGTTAACTCAATGTCTTCTCCGACGAGGATTCCGCCCGCTTCTAATGCTTTATTCCAGGCTAATCCGAAATCTGTTCTCTTGATTGCTCCGGTTACCTTAAACCCGGCTACTTCATTCCCCCATGGTGATTTCATTGTCCCGTTATATTTTGCATCTAACACCACTTGTTTTGTAACACCGCGGAGCGTTAAGTTGCCTGTTACTTTATAAGTGTTCTCGCCTGATTTTTTGAACTCTGTGCTGGTAAAAGTAGCTTCAGGGAATTTTTCTGCACTGAAGAAATCTTCTGAACGAAGATGTTTGTCGCGGCCATCATTATCGGTATTTACCGAAGTGGTTTTGATTGTTACATTGACTTTACTTCCCGAGAAATCGGAACCGTTTTGAACTAAGGTAACATCGAAATCGTTGAAGCGACCTGTCACTTCACTGACGACCATGTGAGAAACTGTGAATAATGCCTTACTGTGTGAAGCATCCGACTTCCATGTTGTTTCGTTTGCAAATGCAACCGTGCTGATGAGTAGTAAGAACGATAAAAAGAATGTTTTCATAGATGAACCTTTCTATTGAGTGATTGTGTAGTGTATAAATAAGAATGTGATTAATTTGATAATTCAGCCATCAACGAATCGTAATCGAGATGACGGGTGTACATTTGTAATGTTCCATTAGCATCGTACTGCCAGTCGCTTTTTGGCGTATCGGCATAGAGTTCAAGTCCGTTTTCATCGGGGTCGCGTAGATAGATTGCTTCGCTCACACCGTGATCTGCGGCTCCGTCTATCTGATAACCATGTTCTTCAAGTCGTTGAACAGCGCGTGCAAGTTCTTTCCTGCTCGGCAATACAATTGCAACATGATATAATCCTGTTGATCCTGAAGGAGGCGGCGCTCCTTTATAGCTTTCCCACGTATTTAAGCCGATATGATGATGATACCCGCCCGCAGAAAGAAATGCCGCACTTGATCCCATACGAGCTGTTATTTCAAACCCAAGTACGTTTGTGTAGAACTCGACAGAACGTTCAAGATCGGATACTTTCAAATGCACGTGTCCGATCCGTGTTTCGGGATGAATAGGTGTAATCATACGTTTTGTTCTCCTACCCGCTTAGTTTAAATAAACCGGGTAATCGGTGTACCCTTTTTCATCCGGGGTATAAAACGTTGTCATATCCAATTGCGGAGAAAGAGGCAAGCCTTGAGCAAACCGTTGTACTAAATCGGGATTATTAATAAACGGTCTTCCGAAGGCAATAAGATCGCCAAGTCCGTTCTTGATATCTTCTTCTGCCCGTGTTTGTGTATATCCGCCGGCAAGAATGATCGTCCCCTTAAATTTTGTTCTGATATCCTGCTTAATGGCAAGCGGTACTTCGGGTGCGCCCATTGCGCTATGATCTGCTATGTGGATATACAATATTCCTAACTCATTTAATTGTTCGGCAAGGTAATTGTATGTCTCCGAAATCTCAGGATAGTGAGGCATATCGCTGGCAACTCCGTATGGCGAAAGTCGGACGCCGACTTTTTCTTTTCCTATCGCGTTGCTGGTTGCATCGGCAACTTCAAGTAAGAACCTGCTTCGGTTTTCAACACTGCCGCCGTATTGATCCGTTCGGATATTACTGACGGGAGATAAAAATTGTTCAATGAGATATCCGTTAGCGCTGTGAAGTTCAATACCATCAAAGCCTGCTTTCATTGCATTCAATGATGCATTGACAAATTCCTGTTGAGCCTGTTTTATTTCATCGAGAGTCATTGCGCTTGGTAGGGGATGATCTTGCAAGCCGTGTGCATCTGTCCACATTTTTCCGGCAGGCTGTACTGCCGAGGGAGCCAACACTTTTGCATTGACGGGAAGATTTTCTTTGTGACCGATTCGACCTGTATGCATAAGTTGTACAAATATTTTTCCCCTTTTGGAGTGTACGGCGTTGGTAATCTTCTTCCAGCCTTCAACCTGCTCATCGCTAAATAAACCGGGAATGCGGCTGTACCCAAGTCCGTTTGGTGAAGGAGAAGTTCCTTCAGTAATGATAAGTCCTGCGCCGGCGCGCTGGCCATAATATTCTGCTATCAAATCGTTCGGAATATTTCCCAAAGCACGCGAGCGGGTCATGGGAGACATAACAACACGGTTGTTTAATTCAATTGTACCTAATGTATAACGTCCTAATAATGATTCAGTGTTCATGTTCTTAATTTCCTTGTTCAGTCTAATGGTATTAATACTCATTTATATTTGAATTGAAATAATTTAAATTTGAAATATATGGGTAAAAAAATATTACTCTTGTTGTAACGCTATGCCTAATTTTTTACAGAGATAGCCAAGTTGTTCCTGTTCGGTTTCATTCAACACAGATGCTAACCGCGTGATGCACTCGGCGTGTTGAACGAAAATGCGGATAAAAAGTTCTCTTCCTTTTTCGGTGAGAGAGACCTGAATTGCTCGTCTGTCTTCGAGGCTGTGAATACGTTCAACTAAGCCTTCTTTTTCGAGATTATCAACTACGCAGGTAATGTTTCCACCGCTGACAAGGCGTTTTTTGCCTAACTGACCAAGCGTTATAGGACCCAAATGTCCCAGCACTTCCAGAACACCGAATTGGGGTTCTGTTAAGCCGAATGACTCGATGTTTTCGCGGCTGAGTTTGCCAAGCGTTGCCGATGCACGGGCAAGTTTCACCCACATGCTCAACGCCCGATCTGCTTTTTTGCCGTATTGTTCTGTTGTTTTCAAAGTAATATGTTTCAAACTTAAATTATTTAAGTTTAATATACATGATTGTTTTTAAATATGCAAATATGAAGATTATTCACATACGCCAAGGCGTTTGCAAACAGCCACACACACGCAAAATAATCGGAATAAACAGCAAACTCACGCATCGGGCTAAATTCAATCGGCGCAAGGGCTTGGCGGGATTACGGACTATACGTTACTGACACGAAATTGAGACAAAACGACAAAAAATATGAGGGAAACGACAACTTGCGCCATAGACTTGAGACAACGATGGCTTAATTACACTAAATGCGGGGGTTTGCTGTTAGTGGTAAATTTTACACGCGCCGAAAAATAGCACTCGCGCCGAAAGGATTTAAGAATTTGATTTGTTTTGAATGGGGGTCGCGCCGAAACGGAAATTTAGGTCGCGCCGAATTGTGGCTGGAACGTACTACTCGCGCCGAAAATTAATAAGTATGACCATTGACGGTTCCACGAACAAAATATATACCAGAAGAGTATAAAAAAATTATACCCATGTGAGGTGCAAGTACTGATGAATCAGTAGCGGATTGATAATTACCGGAATACCATACCTCAGTTTTTGTTCTGAATTTTAAGCAATTAGAAAACCTTCCAAGCGGGATTGTTATAGAAACTGTATCAACTACGGTATCTGTGTAGAGTAAACTAATAGTATAACCTTGATATAAGAAAGAAGTATTTCTTTTATATTCCTGCCCAATAACAAGCGAATCCGACAAAAAAGGCAAAGGCGTTTGAAAAATGATAGGGGTATGGTTAGTTAAATCATATCCTGAAAAATTTCCAAAGACATTATAATAATTGTGATAATTATTTCTATCAACAATAGATAGGTATGAATTGCCATTTACAGTACGCCATCCACCATATTTAATCCATGAGCTATCAGAAAAGACTTTAATGTATGTGCTATCGTTCCGTTCCCCATAAAGCGGCAGGTATACCTTACGAACGACAGGTATTTCAGGGGTTACGGGGGAATCCACGTTTACTTTACAAGAAGAGAACCAAAATGCAGACAATAACAGTAATAATGACATCCATTTCACAATAACCTCACTTTTTTTGGTTTAAAACATCATCAGCGATTTTTAAGATGAGTTCTTGATCATGTCCGGGAGCTTGAGCTATCTTATTAACAAATTCACGTAACCGCTTTGACATTTCAGGGCTTATATGACCGGGCATAGAAAAGTACATTGATGGGGTTTCACTTTCCTTCGCATCAGATGGAAGTTCGCTGTTTTGAGGATAATTTCCAAATAAAAGCCATTGATTATTACATCCCAACGAATCAAGCTTCTTTAGTAAATTCTTTCCAATGCTACGTGACCCATTTAAAAGACCATTCATGTTTTGAGGGGCAATATCTAACGCGCGCGCAAATTCTGCCATTGAAGAAAAATTTTTCTCTCCAAAAGCCCTCAATCTATTACCTATTTGAATATTTTCAGCGTTACTCAAAATAATCTAAAAAATATTATGAAAATCACTTGACACATAATCCAAAATTGATTATATTAGTTCAGTCAAATGAACGAACAAAAAACAGATAAAAAAATGAGCAACCCATTACCCAGAATAAAGCACTTGGTGAATCAGGCAGAGATTGCGAGACGCATAGGCGTGAGTGAACGCTATGCCGGTCTGTTAATATCTGGTGACCGAAATTCAGTGAAGCGCATTAAGCAGATCATAAAAATTATGTCGGCAGAGGCGGATTACTTGAAACGATTTTTGAAGAGTTGCGAATGAATTTAAGCAGTACAAATATGGTAAAAACGCGTATTAAAATCAAACAATTAAGAGAAGGAGAATAAGACGATGAAATCAAGTGACGAGATCACTAAAAGAATAAAAGAGAACGTTGCTTTCACTCTGAATAACTTGATGTATAAGTTAATGATGACACAGAAAGATTGTTCGGAATTACTTGGCATCCCTCAAGGGCGATTATCTAAATATCTCAACAAAAGAGAGATGCCACGTATTGACACATTACAAAAAATTGCAAAACATGCAGGCGTTACTATAGATAGTTTATGTAATTAAAAATCAAACAATTAAGAGAGAGTGAATAATGGAAACACATTTTACAGTACTCGACATCATTATAGTAGTTGGCATGGTATTGTTGGTTGACTACTTACGGCTGATTATCAAGCGACAGTATAACAAACAGCTCATGGACTATCCTAAGAAAAATAAGGATGGCTCTTACACGAGCTATATAGTACATCCTCTGACAGGTCGACCGACAATACATATGACCGAAAAAGGGGACATCGTTTAAGTGATGGAGTTTTTGATGATCTCTTTTATTACTTCGGTTATTACGGAGATTGTGGCAGGGAGCGCCTTATCTTTCATTTGCTTTATCGCTTTATTCCAAAAGGAATCATTACGAGAGAGTTCCATAAACTCGTGTCCTTCCCATGTGAGCCTGCTGACAATAGCAAGTTTGAACGTTCCCGATGCTGAACGGGGCGTTTCGGCTTCTATTAATCCGGCTTCTTTCAGAATCGCCACATGCTCGGCGATTTTTCCGAACTCGAATTCTTGTATCGTTATGTTTTCAAACTTAGCAGATTCTTTACGTTCAATTTCTAAAAGGATTTTTCTTATAAGGTCCCAGTCGCGTTTCATGGTATTCTCCAGTATGGTTTGTGAAATTTCCGCCAGAGGCGGATGCGTTGTTTACGCACTTGTTGGCACGGGTAAAGTAACAAACCATATTGGGAATTACAACTTCAAATTCAAATTAAAAGGTAAATATGCCCATAGATAAAATAGCATTTGGACAACGGCTTAAAGAGTATGCCATAGAAAAGCATGGGAACGTTGCGAAGTTTGGACGCGAGGTATGGAATATGAAGAGTCCGTCAGCTGTCTATCAGTACGTAGACGGCAGATCGTTACCCGGTGCAGAGTTAATAGCGAAGCTTCTTGATGACGGGTGTAATTTTAATTGGCTTTGTACGGGCAGGACACAAGAGCAACAATTAGATGCACTTGAAATGAAGGTTACCTCGTTAACAAGAAAACTCCATGTTCATTTAGTAGAAGTAAAAGAAGCGTGGGATATAAATATTTATCCTGTTCTTGATGAAATTAGGCAGTTGAGAGCCCCAAAGTGATAAGCATTAAACGGCTTGCAGAGATTATGGGCAGTAACGGCAACCTTGTACGAAAGCGGCTTGGGTATGACGGAATTGCCAAACACAGGAAAACAACGGAGAAAGGGAGCGAAGGGTTTGTTACCGTTACCGATTTGTTGCCGTGGGTTGAGAAGGGGAAAATAACACGGGAACAGTATGAGCGGGCGGTGGAAGTTGCGAATAATTCTGCATTAACCAAGGTCGGGAGTGGAACTCCCTCCCAGTATAGCGAGCAGGCGCATATTTTGGATACCGACAAATTGTTTTGCTCTGATTCTGTGATGAAAGGATTCGAGCCGGCAACGATGACAGCAACGGAAGTGGAAGTGTTGAACAGGGTTTGCCCCGGGTGGATGCGGATGAAAAAGGGGGATATCATAGCCCGTATTATTGAGGTGTGCGGTGTAACGCGTTCGTGGTTGTATCGGGATCACCGTTTGGATTTGAGGACGGTGAAGGAAAAAGCGTATTCGAAAATGACGCAAGTGCAACGGGAGCGGGTGAATACCTATAAGTTGAAGGCTCATACAACTGTGAGCTTTGTGGGCAAATGCAAACGTGATGAGTCATTGCCAAAATTAAGCGAACGGACATGGTACCGCATCGCTAACTATTTGAATACGGAATTGAAAGACGAGTTGATGCTGGTCCATCAGGGGGCGATAACGTTACGGCAAAATACGGAGCCGAATTTACGAGATAAAACGTTCCTTGATCCGCTTGAAATTATCATCGGGGACTTCACACGCATCGACCGAATCATCAAGTGGCATGACGGGACACTCGTAACGCCGTACCTGTGCGTATGGTCGGACTGGCGGACGAATGCGATTGTGGGGGCGGCTATTACAAAACATCCGAATGCCATTGGTGTAAAACAAAGTTTGTTTGATTGCTTTTCAAGGTTTGGGGTGTGCCAGACGGCGTTCATGGATAACGGTAAGGAGTTCAAAGGGTTTATTATTACCGGTGACAAGATGGAAACCGTCAACTATAGAATAGACTTCACCGACGATGTTGAACGGACGATAAAAGATTTTGAGTATAAGGGATTCTTGCCCGCGATGGGAGTTACATGGATGCGCGCTATAGTCAAGAATCCGCGCTCGAAACCTGTTGAGAGAATATTCGGGCGGGGCGGGTTTACCGATTGGGCGAAAGAGTTCGGTGACTGGATCGGCTCGAAATATTGGGAGATGCCCGAAACGATTGCTAAGGCTATCACGAAATACCGGCAGGGGAAAGCATTTGTTGAACCGCTATCGGGGCAAACGATTTATTTCAGCGACCTGTACAGTTTAGCGGCTACGGTGAATGAGTTCATCAATTATCATAACAGCCGCCCCAGTGATGGCTTTGGAATGGACAAAAAGTGTCCAATCCAGATATGGAATGAGTTGGCACAAGAGAAGCCGCCGCGCAAAGCGAACGTGCATGAGTTGGGATTTCATTTTTTGGAAGGGGATACACGGAAGGTACGCGGGAGCAGTCATATAGAATTTAAGAAGCATTTCTTTTACCGGAGTGATGCGCTTTGGAATAAGCGGCTTGAGATTGTGTACATACGGTATAATGCCGTTGACGGGTATTGGTGGAAGCGCGGAGATAATAAGCAGTTTGAATTTTTACCGAATTCGTTGCTCGTCTATGATATAGACGGCAAGTACATCTGTGAGGCTGTGCCGGTTGAACGGTTGCACCCGACGAAGGCATTGAATATACAGGGAGTTATGCGTAAGCAGTACGAAACTGCCAGAGATGCAAAAGACCATGTCAAACATTTATTACGATCACCGGATGATGTGAATGGTTTGTTGGCTTCATCGAGCCCGAGCGTGCCACCGGTTGAGTTGGTGGAAGCGATGAAGGAAGCTGAGGAAATTGAACTGGTGAAGAGTGAGAAGGAAAAAGAGAAGTATGCACGGATGCTGACGAAGAAATTTGGATTGATAAGCGAGCTATGATAGTATTGCAAGAACTTTGTGAAAAAGAGAAGGGGATTGCCACGCCCCGCTAAAGCGGGACTCGCAATGACAAATTACATCTATGACGATGACGATTACAAAATTAGCTGAGATACATGAGGAGGGGATTCGTGAGACAGTCCCGCCCGGTGTGCCTGATGATCTGGTACTTATAGAGATACCTTTGAAGTTGTACAGCATGATGCGGTTGGAGTTGCAACGGCTTGAATTGGAGAATGGGAAGTTCAGGAAGGTGTATTTCGGGAATAGGTATAACTGATTTTGGTCGGGTAATGGTCGGGAGTAGAACTCCCTCCCAGATGAAGTGACATATGAAGGGATGAGACACATGAAATGAGACGCCACAATAGTGGTTAAAAGAGCGGGAGGGCGTTGGAAAACGTTGGAATTATTTGAGGGGAATATCGGGCGGAGTGGTTTGGAAAGTGCTGAAAATGGATTGAAAACGCAATGTGTGCGCCCTTCGTCTCCGCTCAGGGTGATGATAGTTGTGGCAAAATAGGGTTTGAACTCGAAACCGTCACATAAATGTGACGGCAATGGATAGAAACGGTGCAGCGGGTTAATAAGTTATTAAGCAATTAATTATTTCAGAACAATTTACTTTTAAGAGGAGTAATACCAATGGAACATCAAGTACGAAAAGATTACGATACAGAGTTAAAGGCAGTGATGGCTTACCTTTTTGTTGGACCTAGCAAAAAGTATCACGTCGAGGACATTGCAAGAAAATTGCACATGGAGTATATCGACTTTTATCCATACGTAACAGGGAAACGGAATATACCCATTGAGCTATTGGTACGGCTTACTGAAGTCACCTGCGATACTATCTTTTTTGATACTGCATTTGCAGGTACAAAGTTGCAATTCGGTTTTGTTGGAACTCTTCATCCACACACGAAAGACATTATCCGTGAAGCGATGGAAGCATTTGAAGCGTCGGGATATGTAGCCGGGGAATTGAAAGGAAAAGACCTTACCGAAATGAGACAAGAAGAACGTACGCGATTACATACCTATGTTTCAAGGGCAATTAACGAAATGAAAGATGTACAGAACGTTCTGAATGAATCGTTCAAGGGCTAAGACTATGGACGGATTAACATTATTTGAAAAAGCGCTTGAGCGATTACGTGAAAAATTTACGGCGTGGAAAAAGACACTGGCAGTAGAGGCTGGTGTTGAACTTGAGGATGTGGACGCAATGCTTGCCAACCGTAATGAGCGCGTTATCTCAGCACTCTATCGCTTGACCGGATACGGCGGTAAAGCCTTGTTAGCGAATACAAGCGTTAAGAAGATGATCTCTGTCGTCATCGAGAGCGGGGCAAAAAGTAAGCGGTTATTTTTTGTGGTGGCATTTACGGGAGCGGGAAAAACATATACAAGTCAGGCGGTTGTGCAAAATCTTTCAGATGAATACTCGGTTGGTTATGTGCGTGTAACTGAAATGAATGGGAGATCCCGCCTCAGTTTATGGAACGATATTGCACGGGCATTTCCACAAATGCATGTCTTTCGTGATGGTGATAGAATCGGTTCGTTAGTGTACACGCGTGTGAGGGATATGTTTAAGAATACCCATGGTGTCATTGTTATTGATGAGGCTCAGAAATTGAGCGATAAAAACCTTGAGTCGTTACGAGACCTCTTTGACACGACAGATGTATCGTTAGTCTTTATGGCATCATCACAATTTTATGAACGAATGAGTGTCGAGCGTTTGGACAATAACGACTTCGGACAGTTCTTGAGACGTGCAGACGATAAATATATTTTGGCTCATGCGACACCCGGCGATGTGAAAGCATATCTTTCGTTGTACGGCGTATCGTTAGAAGATGGTGAATACAAGATCATCTCTAAAATGGTGTCAAAGCATGGAGACATAGACACGTTGGCGCGGTCAATACGAAGGATCGCTTCGCTCCATGACGAGGGGAAATTAAAGTGGTCGAAAGTAAAAGCGGGAGATATTTTTGACGCTATTAACAGAGTGATGCAAGTACAGCGGATTGATAATAATTCGTTAGAGGAGGCGGCGTGATGAGTGACCAAGTAAAAAGTCAAAAGGAAAAAGCCACGCCTCGCGTGATGGCGCAACAGGCGCACATAAAAAAGCCTGTTGGGGAATTACTTGCGGCTGACAGATTGATTATGCGAGTCCATGCAGGAACGGTCACAGATGAAAATGGTAACACGTTTGATATGGCACATAGTATAAGCGGTTGCCCGATGATTGAGAACCCGCGAACGAATAAAAAGTTTCTTCTTTCATGGGAAGAAATAATGGAGATGGCTATAGAAGCGGGTATTTGTGATGAGTAAGTCTATTGGTCTTCCGATTTTAGTTGAGTTGGCTTTTTGTTCGCATTGCGGAATAAATCCGGGTACGAAACCTGAGAGTGATAACACACCCCCTAACCCCTCTCCAGAGGGGAATAACAATAGTTGTGTTTGGCATGGCTTCTATGATGCGGACACGTCTGAGTACGTTTGTTGGAAGTGTTACGATGTGCATTATCAGAAGAAACGGAATACAGAGTTTAGAGGGTGTTATAGTGAAATGCCTGTGACGATAGCGGCTGTTACTGACGCTCCCATCCGCCCCGTGAACGGGACGGCAATAGATAGTAATAAACTTAGTTCATCGGATCCCTCCTCGGAGTCCTCTCCGTTAATTGATTTAAGCAAACTCCGGTGAATTACTCCACAATCTCCCGTCACGCGTGCTCCAGAGGCGCATGGCTCTGCCACATGGGCGTGACGGGAGGTTATTAAAGAACATTTTTGATTTTATGAGCGCATTTTGCGCCATCACGCAAGGCGTGAGATTTTTGATTGCTGAATGAAAGGAAAAAGTATTATGACGACTGAAGATAACAAAATAGTACGGTGTGTGAATTGCGATGATAAGCATTTGTTCTCAGCTCGTATTATGCGCCTGAAAGGGAGTGCCACTTTATATTTATGTCCTGTGTGTAGGTGTGAATCTTATTACGATAAAATTGAGGACGAATATATCGAGAAAGCATACACAGAGGAATAATTATGAAAGCGGAATTGAATAGGAAATTGCACGCGGCGGCGACTGCGCTTGTGGGGAAAGAACGAGCACATGAGATGTTACACCTTACGATTGAACAGGCACCATTTTTTAAGGACTCGCTCAGTGAATTATCGGATAAGGAAGCGGAAGCGTTGCTTGAGGGTTTTGAGAAACAAATCAAAATACGGGGAAAACAAGTGAATGCGGCTCTTGGTGAACCGGGGTTATTGAGTGAAGCGCAGTTGAAGTATATCAATGATATGATTAATGAACTCGGTTGGAGTGAGAATTATGTTGCCACTGTGTTAAAGAACCGTTGGCAAATTTATGATAAACGTGTTGAGAAGTTATCGGCGTATCATGCAATCAAGGTTATTGCGCTGTTGAAGGAACGGGTTGAGAGGAAGCGGGCAACATTAGTAGAAGCATCGATTTTAATTAACTCAGGCATAAAGCCTGAGGCTACAAAAAATACAATATAAAGGAAACATGTTATGGC
>ORJL011830000.1_pt1 | contig 31317 bp, 19 predicted proteins | sample 1779941 | NCBI WGS metagenome assembly ORJL01 (sample SAMEA104232317, study PRJEB22302) | groundwater metagenome | biome: forest; feature: aquifer; material: groundwater | place: USA | collected 2011-08-07 | depth 5.8 m | reverse complement strand
CAAAGTGTCGGACTACATCGCGATGGGAGTGACCGAAGGACTTCCGAAGCGATTCAAGTGCCGCATCCGCAATCCGTGGTATCGCGTGCCGCACATCAGGCGCGGCAGCCTCTTGCTGACCAAACGTGCCCATTTTTACCACAGGCTCCTTCTCAATAGAGCGGAAGTATATACAACCGACACGATTTACCGTGGGGAAATGCACCCGTTGTGGACGCATCGCGGTACAGACCTGGTTTCCACGTTCCAAAACACGCTAACGTTGCTCTCATCAGAGGTTGAAGGTCGCACCTACGGCGGCGGCGTCTTGGAGTTGGTGCCGTCGGAAGTGGCGCGACTAGAGGTACCCCTGGTCGAGACGGGTGAACTATTGGAACGGATTGATGCGATCAGCCGAAGCATGAACGGGCAACGTGATTCTGCCCATACAGTTATGCAAGCTACCGATGATTCTCTTGTCCATCGTGTACCGGGCTTCGGCGAACTGCATCCACTTCTTGATTCCGCAAGAAGGCGGCTGCTGGCACGAAGACAGGCGCAAGCCGAGGATTGAATCAAGGTGCCCAGTCGGGTTTGCTTGCACGGAATGACAGCCAGTAGTTCCCGTTTAGGTCTTTCTCCAGGAGGACCCAGTTTCCTGTCTGGTTGTTCTGTCTGAGCCATTGCCCTAATTCCGTTCCCCACCCGAGGATAGTCGGAACATTGCGTTGAGAGGCCACCCGGTGTGCTGCATGGTCAACCCGAAGCGTCATCGGCAGCGCTTCGTCTCCGGGGCGTGTCACCGAAAACCGGATGTGAGCTTCCTCATAGGCCTTTCCGTGTCGATCCACGCGAACCCAGTCTTCCTCCCCGAAAAGCACTTCACGGAAGTAGGTCGTTTGGTCAATCTCAAACCCTGCCTGTGCAAGCCGCAGTTTGCCAGTCGGGTTCGTTCCTGGCCTCACCTGCTGTGCATCCGAACTTGGTAGCCGTTTGCACCACCGCACGGCGATTGCTGCCCTCGTCGTCGGAACGTCGACTGTCGCGGCAGCGTCCGAATCGCCAGCCGCCTCGACCTCCGGCGGCGGTTCTTCCGCGACCGCGGTTGTTATCTGGGGACGCCACCCAATCGGTCGTGCACCTCTTCCCGAAGCAGAGCCACGTGCGCGGTTCGCGTTGCGCAGGCGGCGGCGAGTTGCAGGTGGTACCACGAGTCCGAGATCAAGCAGTCGGTTCACATCTGCCACCCCGGTGACTTGATGGACTCCGGGCAGATTGCATGTTGACCAATAGTCGATCGCCGCGGATATGTGGTTCAGAACGTCGTCGGCCCCGTCACCCCCTTCAATGACGAGTCCTGCTTCGACGTTGTGACCGAGACCCTTCAGCGTCATGTTGGCGGACCCGACAACCGCCGCGGCGGACCCGTTGGGACGAACCAGGTGCAGTGTCTTGGGGTGGAAGAGTGCATTGGAAAGCCCAACGACTGTTAGGGTTGCAGGGCCGCCCCCAGCGATGAGAGGCATTAGGACGCCGAGATCGTCCGTGCTGGCTGGATCGCCGGAATTCGCGCCGATGACAAGGTGAAACGCGCCGCCTTGGGCAACCATTTGCGTTAGGACAGGTAGGAACTTCCGAAGCGCAGCGATGTCGAAGAAGCCAAATTGACCACGAAATGCCCGGATTCCGCTGCACAATTCCTGATCCAACCACACGCCGAGGCAAGCGTTGGGGCCGTCGCTTCCGGAATCGAGGTAGCGGATCGTCACGACTTGCCCTCCGCGTCGAGAATCAAATCGGCAGCCCGACACTTCAATGCCGCGGCGATTCGGATAATGTTGCGAAGAGTGATGTTGCGTTCGCCGCGCTCGACGCTTCCAACATAGGTCCGATGAATCCCCGCCGCTTCGGCGAGTGCTTCCTGCGAAAGACCGGCGGCCTCTCGCCGTCGTCGGACGGCTCGACCGAATCGAACTTCGTGGGTCAAGTGCATGGGCGTAGGCTAAGTCCCTGCATCCGATGGATCGACAGACTCCGAGTAGCAGAAACGCGTGTTGCGCCCTCTTTCGAAGCGTATCGGCGGATCGCCGGGGCCGCGAAGGAATTGAACGAGCTACGCGAGCGTTGGCTCAATCCGCTGGAGTGGGTCGAACCGATCGCCAAGGCCGTCGACGCGGCGGACGACTTTGCCGACGTGCCGGAAGAAGCCCGCGAGCTGATCCGGCATTCGGCGATCATGGCGCGGGCGGCGAAAGACCCGAAGCTGAAGAAACGCACGCTGACCAACCTGTACAACGAGCGGCCTACGTGGTTGAAGCTGGCGCACGAACAGCTCGACAGGGCCACCCTGGCTGCGTACGCCGCGAGCGATCCCGACGGGCAGTGGTCCGAAGACTGGTCACAGGTGTGGATCGACACCGGGGCCGGTCAACCGCTTCAAGGCGGTCTCGACCTGACCGAGCTGCGGAAAGAAACGGACCAGCGCGTGCTGGCGAATCTGTTGCGGATGAATTTGGAACGGGCGGAACGGAAGTAGGCCCACGCGGACGCCCAAACGCTCATCGCGGTGCATCGTTATGCAGTGACAGTGAATTCGGGCGCAGACAGCGTGCCACGCGACGACACTCGCGGAATTCACGCAAACACCGAGAAAGCAAGGATTTTCTCGGCGAAATGGGCGCAAGAAAAAAGGTCGGCGTCACCGACCTTCGCACTGGGCCGCTAGGAATCGAACCTAGTGACGACGATTCGCAACGCTTGACCGAACAAGCACTTACGCAACCGCCCTACCCTGACGGGACTAAATACGGCACCAAAACTTTTCCCGAACCCCTCGCCGACGCGGACTTGGGGGCGATCGTGTCCGCGTGGCCGGAGCTGCCGGAAGCGATCCGGGCGGGCATGGTGGCGATGGTCCGGGCGGCGAGCGGATCGGGGAGCCGAGCGTAGGGGGTGGGCGCGCAAACTTGGGAACCTCGCGGCGGAACCGTTGTGGTTGGTTCGCGTGCAGTTAGACGCATTTCTTGAGTTCGATTGCGCGTTTCGGGAACGGATCGTCGGGATGGTGCTAAGCCGTTGCCGGTCGCAGGCGAGAAACGGATCGCTTTTCCGTCGAGTTCTCGGACTCCCGCATTTCTCCAAAATGTGCGCGTAGGTATCCAAGCGGTTCACTACGAAACCGCTCAGACTTTCGACCCCCCCCTCCCCATCCCGAACGGAAAGCGGGGATCGGCGACTCGCGCGGCGGGTCGCTGCCGACCGAATGAACGGCGTAGAATGCGTAGCATGAACCGTGCGTTGACGCTGACCGATTCGGAGCGTGGTACTTGCGCCGACCCGCCAGCTCGTTCGATCGAACTCGACGGGATCGACGACGATGGCGCGGGCGATGCTACAGAATGCTACAGGCCGCTACGCAAACTCTCCCCCAAGCAGCTCGCGGTGATTGAGCTGTTGGCGTTCGGACACGGCGATGAGCTGGCGGCGCAGGAAGTCGGCGTCCACCGCGTCACCGTCGCCCGTTGGCGGCTGTACAACCCCGCCTTTGAGGCCGCCCTACGCGATCGGCTGCGGGACGTGTGGGAAAGCGCGGTCCATCGACTGCGGAGCTTGGTTCCCCGGGCGCTCGACACGTTGCACCAAGTCTTGGAAACCGGCGACGATCGGGCGCGGGTCCGGGCCGCCGTGGAAATCATCCGGCTGGCCGGGCTGGGTCGGGTGGAACCGCCAGCAACGGTCGACTCCCCATCAGCTCAGGCCGACCCGATCATCCGCGCGCCGACGACGGTCGGTTGCCTGAAAGTCGTCCGGCGGTACCCATATCGTGTCGGCGGATGCGTTCACGGACCGAAAAGCTGATTCTGGAAGACGCCGAAGTCGCGTAGGTCTACATGGCGATCGTGGTTCATGTCGGCGGCGATGATCCCATCTAGACCCGGAGGCAACGGCCATTCGATGGGTAGGTCTTGCGGGTCATACGGAGCTGACGGTCCCGCTAGGCAACCCTCAAATAGCCGGAAGTCATGAATGTCGCCGTCGGTGTCGAAATCGGCGGCGGCGAATTGCGACGCACAGCCTTCCCAGCGCGCGAAGTTACGCGATGGACTCGGACCCGCCGTCTCAAACGATCCGCCGAGGTAGAGCGATTCATTCAGGACCGCGAGCGCGTTCACGGAAGCATCGCCGGTCAAACTTGCTCCGGCGTTGATACCGATGTCGAGCACCGACCATCCGCCGCCGTCCCAGCGAGCAACACGTCGAGCCGCAAGGCCGCCCGCCTCCGTGAATTCACCGGCGACATAGAGCGCCGGGCCGGTACCGTCGTCATGGACAGCCAACGACCGCCCCGCGTGGTTCAATCCAACGTTCCCGAGCGACCACCAACGGACCCCGTCCCATTTGGCGATCCGGTTCGCGGTGGTGCCGCCGATCCAAGTGAATCCGCCGGTTGCATAGATGGCGCGGCCGGTTCCGTCGTCGAAGACTTCCAGGTCTTCCACGCCTTCGCCATAATACCTCACACCACCGAGAAGCGTGTTCCACGCCGAACCGTCCCATTTCGCTATCATGTTCGCGTCAAGCCCGTCGGCGGAAGAGAACATACCCCGAACAAACAGAGCCGGACCACTTCCGTCGTCGAGCACGTCCAGCGATGTGACACGACCATCAACGCCCGCGCCAAGTGCAGCCCAACTGTCCGCTGACCATTGTGCGAGATATGCAATCGGTTCGTCGTTCACGGACGTGAACGCGCCGCCCACAACCAGCACCGGACCCGTTCCGGGATCGAAGACCACCATCGCATCGACGGTTCCGCCTGCCAACCCACCGCCAAGCAAGCCCAGAGGCGTCCAGCTCTGCCCGTCCCAACGCGCAATGCGGTTGACCGGAACCCCGCCCGCTACGAAGAAGTCGCACGCGGCATACAGTCTCGCGCCGTTGCCGTCGTCATAGACCGCGAGGGAGCTGATCGGGACGTTCGTCCCGCTGCCGAGCGACGACCATCGCGTTCCATTCCACTTGGCGATGTAATTCGCATCGACTCCGCCGATGTTCGTGAACGATCCGGCTGCGTACAAGGCCGGGCCGGTCCCGTCGTCGAATGCGGCGAGCGATCGGACTTGACCATTCGTGGCACCGCCGCCGAGCGAGCGCCATTCGTGGCCGTCCCATTCTGCAACACCTCGTGAAATGGCGTTGCCAGCGGATAGAAAGTCTCCGAGTGCGTAAACCCGACGACCGTTGCCAACGTCCAAGACGTTCAGCGATTCAATGTGACCGTCAGCGCCTTTTCCCACGTGAACGCCTGCCAGCACAGTCCCATTCGTCTTGGCGATCTTGCTCGCCGCCCCCCCCCCGGCTGTCAAAAACCCGCCGCCGACGTAGATCGACGGGCCGGTTCCATCGTCGAACACGGCGAGTGCTGCGACCGAGTCATTGGTGCCAGACCCGATCGCGGACCAGGAAACTCCGTCCCACTTTGCAATATGCTGGCTATACGGCGACCCGGCGACGGCAAAGTAGCCACCCGCGTATAACTCCGGGCGCGAGAGCGGGCCACCCGAAAATGACGCGAGTGCGATCACGAAGCCGCCGGGGAGGCCAGCGCCGACGGGGGACCAGCTATTTCCGTTCCACTTCGCCATGTTCTCCGCAGATGCACCGCCCGCGGTGTAAAAACGGCCAGCCGCGAACAAGGCGTCGCCACTGCCGTCGTTAAAGAAAGTCAAAGCCTTAACGGAATCACCGGAGATTCCGCCTCCCACCGCTGCCCATGACGTGCCGTTCCATCTGGCGACGCTGTTCGCGGTGACGCCGCGCATGCGATAAAAGTCCCCGCCAACGAGAACCCCTGAACCCGTCGCGTCATTGAATGCCTTGAGAGTATAAACGACCCCATCTGTGTCCCCGGTACCCAAGTCTGACCATGTGAGCTGCCCATTCCAACGGGCGATACGGGGAGCCGGTGACTGGAATAATCCACCCGCATAAAGGCCGCCGTTGACGGCTAGAGCATTAACTGTCCCACTGAACACAGCTCCCGGAACGGTCGACCAGGAGACGCCATTCCATCTTGCGAGGTACTTGCTTTCCTGCCCACCGGCACCCGTGAAGGAGCCGCCGACGTACAGGGCGGGCCGATTCGGTCCAGGTCCGTCGGCGTCGAATGTTGCGAAAGCGTAAACCGTTCCGTTGGTACCGATGCCGAGTGACGACCACGACACGCCGTCCCATTTGGCAACGAAGTTGGCGTCGATCCCCCCGGCCTTCGTGAAATTGCCACCCACGAACAGGGCAGATCCCGTGCCATCGTCGAATGTCTCGAAGGCGTAAATCGTCCCGTTGGTCCCGGTGGCGATCGACTCAAACCCTTCCTGCCATTGCGGTTCGCAGTCGCCAACGTCGGCGGGAGCGTGGATCGTGTCACCGATGACCGGTGACGCCGTGAGCGCGAGTATCAACGCGAGTCTTCCGCAAGTTCTCATCTTCCCGCCTCCGAGCTGATTCGACGGTGCTTCAACGTGTCCGGCGTGGAATCAGACCGCACGCCGGGGTATCATCATGCACGAAAGACCGAGGAAATACAAGGCGCAGCGCAACGGCGTGGTGTTTCAGGGCAGATGTACATGGCGACAGTTACCACACGCAAGGCGGCAGCCGAACGGTTTCTAGAGCTGGCGAGTCGTTTCGAGGGATTCGTGGCGGCTCCCTACGCGAAGTCGATTCACTTGGTTGTCGATCTTGACCAGCATCGCATCACGGCGGCGCGACTGTTGGAATCCGCGACGCAACGCGAGTTCCTGTCGGACCGCTGGCCGGTCGCCTACCTGCAAAGCGATCGGGAAGGGCTGGTCTCAAAGCTGATCCGCTACAAATCTGAGAAGGAACGGTTGGCGCTTTTCTGGACCTTCTCAATTGGATCGTGGCTCCAACTTGAGTATCCGACGGAATTCCGAGCGGACGCGGGTAAGCTGGACTGGTTGCACCACAGAACGACAGACACCTACCGGGCCGCGTGGGCGGAGTTTGCTCCGAAATTTCTGGACTGCATCGCAGACGCACGCGCCGGACGGTTACCGCCGGAGTCCAAGCGGGTGAGGTTCGAGGCACCGGAAGGGTCGTTTGTCTGCATTGAAGAACAGTACGACAAAAGTGACGTCTTGGCGCGCCATCGGATGCGTGCGCAAGCGTACGCGGATGCGTGCCGTTTGTTGGCGAAATTGATCCGCCCCCGCGCGGTAGACGACGGGGCGGCCAAGACGCGGGCGGGAGCTACGGGGCAAACAAGAAATCGGTCACGACGAACGGAACCCAACACCGAAATGGTCAAGGTTTGGAACGCGAAGAACTCCGGGCTGTCATTCCGAGCGATCGCAAAGGGACGGAAGAAACTCGGATTGAAGGGAACCTCGCCAACCACACTGAGCGTTTGGTGCAAAATCGCTGACGCCACCTTGAATCCCAAGCCCCGATCCAAGCGTGTGCGTGCGCGGCTGCCGGAGGATGAGCGCGGGCAAGTCTCATCTTCGCAGGATCGTCGCTTCAACGCGGACTCCGACGGCAACGAATAGCATTGGCCGCGCGTCCGGTGTCCAGTTCCGTCCACTCCTAACGTCCACCGATCAGAAAAATCCGCGCACCGATTTGAATCGACCTGTATAGCGCCGAACGCACAAACCGTGCGTCCAGCTCAGCGCAGACACGCCTAAAACTGGACACTCGCGCCCTTGGGTACAGGGTCGCGTGGTGCGGCCCGACCTTGAAAGGGCGTGCGATGAAACGACTGTTGAACATCAAAACGGTATCACGGGATCGGTTGTCCCAGAGCGAACGGAAAACCTGGAAGGATATTTCGAGCGGGAAATTCGGACCGCGTCTGATCCGGTGCGGACGCTGTGTGCGGGTCGAAGAAACGGAGCTGGACGATTGGATTTCTGGCGGTTGTCTGCCGCGCGACCAGTGGGGAAAAACGAAGGCTGCGACCGTTGCCGGAACCAGGTAAACGACAACGCCCGCCGGGTCGCACCACGCGGGCGTCGTCAGGAGAAATACGATCGTGAACACAAGCATAACATCCGTCCAACCGAACGAAAATGATCCGTTTGCCGACTTGTCCAAGCTGCGGCTGTCGCAGGACTTCGCGGCCAGTATCGGCGTCCGAAAGGCGCTGCTCACGGTGCCGGTGCGCAAGCCGACCCGACAGGAATTCGTCCGGGTTCATCCCGATGAATCGTACCGCCTACAAACGGCGGTGCTGGAGTTGAAAGACGACCGCGAGACGTTTCTTGTTGCGCCAGAATTGTGGGGTGAGCTGCCCGGCGAATTGAAGCCCGTCGTCCTATTCACCGCGATCAATCGGCAAGGCGTCGTGTTTCTGTGGGCGGTCAAGCTGCCGGGTGAAGATGGACGGCAGGACGAATGGTCGCGCTCGGCGCTGAAGGCGGCGACGATGGCGCAGGCCCGATGGGTCCGCATGGCCGCGAATATGTCGCTCGGCGCGTATGAGGTTTCCGAGGCGCTGGGCGAGCTGCCCGATCCCGACTGGCCGTCGCAGAGTTTCGGGGAGCTGTTGCGGATCGCGTTCAAGGTCCGGTTCATCGACCGGCCCGATCATCCGGTGATTCAGCGCTTGCGGGGTGAGGCGTGAACATCGGCGGGCGCGAATTCCGCGAAGTGTGGGCGTGCGATTTTGAGTTCGCAGCTCCAGCAGGCGAACCACCGACGCCGGTCTGCATGGTCGCAAAGGAACTCGACACGGGCCGGAACCTGCGGCTGTGGCAGGACGACTTGCACCAGCTCTGTCGTGCGCCGTTCGCCACGGACGCCGGGTCGCTTGTCGTGGCGTATTGCGCAAGCGCCGAGCTGGGGTGTTTCCTGTCGCTGGGCTGGCCGCTGCCCGCGAACGTGTTGGACCTGTACGCCGAGTTTCGCAACGCGACGAACGGGAAGCCGACGCGGTGCGGCTGCGGGTTACTCGGTGCGCTAGTTCACTTCGGGATCGACGGGCTGGCTGTCGCTGAAAAGGATTCGATGCGCCAGCTCGCACTGCGCGGCGGGCCGTACACGGACGCCGAGCGGGCGGCGCTGATCGCGTATTGTGAATCCGACGTGCTGGCGGTCGAGAAGTTGCTCTGCCGGATGCAGGCTGAACTGGACGTGTCGCGTGCGCTGATCCGGGGCCGCTACATGGCCGCAGCGGCGCGGATGGAGCAAACGGGCACGCCGATCGACGTACGCACGCTGGCGGCCCTGCGGACGCATTGGACGGCCCTACAGGGTCGGCTGGTCGAACGCATCGACGCCGACTACGGGGTTTTCGACGGGCGCACATTCACGGTGGATCGGTGGGCGGCGTATCTGACGGCGAACCGAATCCCGTGGCCGCGTCTGTCGTCGGGCGCGCTGGCTCTGGACGATGACACGTTCCGGGAAATGTCGCGGGCATTCCCGGCGGTTGCGCCGATCCGCGAGCTGCGGTATTCGCTGTCGCAGCTCCGACTCGAATCGTTGGCCGTCGGTAGGGACGGGCGGAATCGGTGCATCCTGTCGGCGTTCCGATCCAAGACGGGGCGCAACCAACCGAGCAATGCCGCGTTCATCTTCGGCCCGGCGGTCTGGCTGCGGGGATTGATCCTGCCCGAACCCGGCATGGCCCTCGCATACATCGACTGGTCACAGCAAGAATTCGGGATCGCGGCGGCGCTGTCGGGCGATCCGGCGATGTTGTCGGCCTACGAATCCGGCGATCCGTACCTTGCATTCGGAAAACAAGCGGGACTCGTTCCGGGGGACGGGACCAAGGCGACACACGCCGCGCAGCGCGAGCTGTGCAAGGCGTGCGTGCTGGGGACCGGCTACGGAATGGGAGCGGATTCGCTCGCAGCTCGCATCGGCCATGCACCCGCCGTCGCGCGGGAGCTGCTACGCAAACACCGTGCGGCGTATCGCCGGTTCTGGAGCTGGTCGGACGGGGCGGTGAGCTTCGCCTTGCTTCGCGGTTCCTTGCCCACCGTGCTCGGCTGGACGGTCCACGTCAGCCGGGACGTGAACCCCCGGTCGCTGGCGAATTTTCCGATGCAGGCGAACGGGGCCGAAATGTTGCGGCTGGCGTGCATCGCCGCGACGGAGCGAGGAATTCGCGTTTGCGCTCCGGTGCATGATGCGATGGTGATCGAAGCCCCGACGGATCGGATATGGGAAGCGGTAGGGGCAGTTCAATCGGCGATGTCCGACGCGAGCGCGTTGGTGTTGGGCGGCTTCCGACTGCGGACGGATGCGAGGGTGTTCGCGTGGCCGGGCCGCTACATGGACGAACGCGGTCGGCGAATGTGGGGTACGGTGTGTGAACTACTCGGCGAGCTGGAAGTTGGCGGCAACCGTCGCGGAAACGCGACACCCACCCACGCAGTAACGCGGCGGTACCCTCGCGGCAACGCGACCCCGTCCCATCTTATATCTATGTCTTATGTAGGTGTCTTAATAAATGATGGACCCCCTGGACCCGGATCGTTTGCGCCTTCCGTCCACAATTTCGTTGACCCCGACCCGATCGAAACGACCGCCGAGACACAAGGCGGGCGAGCAATTCCTGAAAGGGCCGATCCCGTGGCCGTGGCTTCGGACAGCGGCGACGACCGCCGGTCGGTCGAAAGCCTTGCACGTCGCAGTCGCCCTGTGGTTCCGGGCGGGAATGGCGAAATCGAATTGCGTGAGGCTATCCCGTTCGATTCTGCAACCGCTGGGCGTGTCACCGGATTCATCGCGCCGGGGGCTGACGATGTTGGAGCGAGCTGGTCTGGTGCAGGTGGACCGCAAGCCCGGATGCGCTCCGGTGGTGACGATTCTCGAATGCCCGGCGGAATCGCAATCCTGACCCTCAATTCGTTGCGACTCGACCGGGGACAGCTCCGTGAAGACTCGGACGGGGACGCGCTCGGCACGTCTGAATCCGTGCGAGCTGGAGATTCCTAGTTGAACAGATTTGCGCCAGCGTGCATCGTGGTGCATACTGTAGTTTGAAAGGTAGGTGTCCTTTGGCAGAGTTGTTCAAGTTGGGAACGGGCGGCGTTGGGCGCGGACGGAAGAACCCGGACGCGCGCCCCATCGGTCCCAAGCGCAGCCGGAGCGATTGGTTCTTCAACGTCCACCTTGGACCGTATTCGTTCAAGCGGGCGCGGCTATGCTCGGACAAGGCTACGTCCGAAACATGGGCGGACCTGTTGCAAGCCGCTGTCGATCGACAGAACGCGGGCAAGCCACCGGACGCGGAGTCGATCAGACGCCTGCCGCGCCGACTGTGCGAATCATTCGAGCTGGTGTCTGAGCTTTCCAAGAAACGGCGAGCGACATTCGAGATTCACGTCGGCGAGTACGTGGCCGAGCTGCGAACCGCCGGGCGTGCGCCCATGTACGTCGACAACGTGGAACGCTCGCTCACGGCTGTCGGGAACGACTGCGGTTGGAAGAAACTCGGCGACGCGAACCGCGACGCGATCGCGGCCCATCTTGCGACGCAGCGAACGGCGGGAAGAGCCGCGCGAACCTTGAACAACATCCGAGCGACGCTGCGGGCGTTCTTCGGATGGTGCGTGGACGCCAAGCGACTCGACGCGAACCCGTGCGATCACGTGAAGCGGATCGACCAGACCGGGGACCGGCGACGTGTCCGCCGGGCGTTCACCTTCGCGGAATGCGTGAAGCTACTGGCCGTGGCGGGATCGCGCGAGCTGGTCTACCGGGCGGCGCTCGGGACCGGGTTGCGGCGCTTGGAGCTGAAAAACCTACAATGGCGGGACGTGCAGCTCGACAACGGACGCCCGTGCATCGCCTTGCGACCGGAAGCGACCAAGGCCAAGCGCGGCGACGTGCTCCCCCTGCACCGCGATCTTGCGGACCGGCTCCGTGCAGCTCGACCGGATGGGGTCGCAGCGTTGGACCCGGTGTTCCGGCGCGTCCCGAAATTCAGCACGTGGGAAAACGACCTACGCCGGGCCGGGATCGAATACCGAGCCGCCGACGGGTCGATTCTTGGCTTCCATTCGCTCAGAGTGACCTACGTGACCTCGCTGCAAAACGCCGGATTGCCACCCCGGACGGTCATGCAGCTCGCCCGGCACACGGACTACCGACTGACCGCCACCACGTACACCGACGCCCGGCTCATCGACACGTTCGGGGCGGTCGCGTCCCTTCCGACCTACGGGACCGAACCGGCGGTGCAAGCCGCCCTGCGGACGGGCACCGACGACGCGCCGATGGACCGGATTTCACAGGACCAAATACGGGACCAAATGGCACGCCCAAACGCTCATCGCGGTGCATCTTTGTGCAGTGACGGTGAATTCGGACGGCGACAGCGTGCCACAGGGCGGCACTCGCAAGATTCACGAAAACGCCTGGAAAGCAAGGATTTTCGCGGCGAAACGGGCGCAAGAAAAAAGGTCGGCGTGACCGACCTTCGCACTGGGCCGCTAGGAATCGAACCTAGAACCTTCTGATCCAGAGTCAGACGTGCTGCCAATTGCACCACGGCCCAACAAGCTCTACCGGTATTCAAGCATCCGAGGAGGTCAGGGTCAAGTCGGACGACGCCGTCCGAACCTGCCGCTGAACCAGCGACTCAGGGACCGGCCGCTACCATCGACGCCGACGCACTCCCGCGGCCCACAGCCCCGCGAAGGTCAGCGCCAGGGTCAAGGCGCTGGTGGTCCCGCACACGATGCTGATCGGCGGGTTCACGATGATGTCGTCATCGCAATCGGCCACGAGAACCCCGACGCAAACGCCGCCGAGACACTCGTCGGCCGTCGTGCAGTCGCTTCCGTCGTCACAACCGCCGTCGCTATCGGTGTGAAAACAGATCCCCAGGCTGCAATTGTCGAGGCTACACTCGTTGTCATCATCACAGTCATCGTCCGAGAAGCAGCAAGAGAAAAGCGGAATTCCCTCGCACAGGCCGACGACGCACTCGTCGTCGATCGTGCAAGGATCGCCGTCGGAGCAAGCGAACCCATCCAGCAAGTCCTGCGTGCATTCTCCGGCCACGCAGAGATCGAGCGTGCAATCGTTGTCGTCCGCGCACTCGTCGTCGGACAGGCAACCATCCCAGAGGGACGTCGCGTCGCAGGGGACGTCGGAGAATTCATCCGGAAACAGGTCGGTGGACGAAGGCTCGCCGGTGAATCCGTCGACGCTGACCACGTGTCCCGTGAGGTCCGTCCACCACAGGGTACGCAGGCCGTCGGCGTCGTCGGCAAATTCGATCCGTCCAACGGGATCGCCGGCAAAGAACACGAACGCATCGACGACCTGGGTGTCGCCGAGAATGACGTCGTTCCCGCTGACGATCACCAGTTCGTCCGTGTCCGCAAGGACGACGAGCTGGGCGTTCTCCGTGTTGACGACGGCGCACGCGGACGCGGATTGGTCGTCCTCGTAGACGATCCACGGTACGACGACCTGGGCATACGCCGGCCCTGCGACTGAGCAAACGATCGCGGCGCCAATTACCGCGTAACGAATCCCACTGATCCCCCAAAACGTCATCGGAACCTCCTCTTTCACGGGCGGTTAGCGCTTGCCCTCGTGAGTGACTTTCCCGTTCACGATCGTCGTCGTGCAATGCGTCGTGTATTCGAAAGGATCGCCGTCGTACAGGGCGAGGTCGGCGTCCTTCCCGACTTCCAGCGAACCGACGCGTTTGTCGATCCCGAGGATCTTCGCCGCGTCGATGGTAATGCTCGCCAGGGCTTCCTCGAACGTCTGCCCGTTGGCCGCCGTAATCCCAGCCTCGAAGAGCACGACCCGTGTCTTGGGCACGTAGCCTTCAAAACCGCTCTGAATCGCCAGGGGGATGCCCGCTTTGCGCAGCTTCGACGCGGTCTCGAAGCTCATGTTCTCCATCTCGCCATACGCGCGCATCATGGTGGGATGCAGAATCACCGGGACGCCGGCGGCCTTGATTTCGTCGATCATCAGATGACTCTCCGCCGCTCCGTCGAGAATGATCTTGAGGTCGAACTCCTTCGCGAGCCGCAGAGCGTTGGCGATGTCCTGGGCTTTGTGGGCCGTGATCAACATCGGAATCTCTTTCTTCAGCGCCCGAGCGAGGGCGTCGTATTTCAGATCACGATCGGGCTTCTTGTCGTCCTCCGCCTTCTCGCGCTTACGCATGTATTCTTGCGTCTTGATCAACTCTTGACGCAGCATGGCCATCATCTTACCGCGTGTGCCCGGCGACTTGCCACCCTTGTCCGAGCCCATGTAGTCGCCCTTGCGCGCCTCTTCCGAGAGCGTGGCGGCGATCGTCGCCTCCTCGACGACCAACGCGTCTTCGACGGTGTTCCCCGCGGTTTTCACGATGAACGTCTGTCCGGAAATCAGTTCGCCCGGACCGTGACCCGTATGCAGCGTCGTGATCCCGAAACTCCGCACCCACTCCACGAGCTTCTCTTTCGGGTTGTACGCATCGAGCGCCCGCAGCTCCGGTTGGATCGGCGCCGATCGTTCCAACTGATCCTGATCGTGGGGGTGATTGAAAATACCGCTCAACCCCACGGTGCTGTGGGCATCAATCAGTCCCGGCGTCACCACAGAGGCCTCGATCACGCGCATTCCATCGGGGATCGGAACCTGCGCGGATTTTCCGATCGCAGCGATCTTCCCGTCGCGGAGGACCACGACGCCGTCGTCGATCGTCGCACCGGCCATCGTGTGGACCTTCTTCCCCTTCACCGCGATCTGCGCCGACGCATCGCGCACCGCGAGCGAAGCGAAGAGCAGCAACCCGCTTGAAAAAGCGGTGAAAGCTCTTCCTGTTTTCACGTAGCGTCGCGGTTCATCCGCGGCGATGCTCCGCGCATGATGGGTGCCGCGCCGCCCATGAAGGGCGACGCTACACCATCGACGGATTTGCTCGATCGAAAAACGCATCACTGATCCTCCCGGTCGAAGCAACAGAAATAGGGTTGTTGTTCACGACCGGCGCCGTACCCGCCGACGGCGTACAAGCGGTCCTTGGGATCGTCGCGGTCAAACACCTTCTTCCCCTCGACCCACGTCTGCAAGACGTGCGTGTATACACTGAACGGATCGCCGCTGAGCACGACGAAATCCGCGTCTTTTCCCGGCTCCAACGATCCGACGCGATCCCCCAGGTCGAGCATCTCCGCGCCGTTGATGGTCAGCGACTTCAGAGCGCCGGTCCGGGTCATCCCTGCACGGACGCCGAGGGCCGCCTCGCGGAAGAAGAAGCGGCTGTCGTTGATCCAATCATCGGTGTGATAGGCCACCTTGGCTCCCGCCCGTTCCAAAACGCCGCCGGTCTCGAACATCAGCTCCGACGCCTCCAGCTTTCCGCCCGGACAGTCGACCTGAATGACAGAGCATGGCACGCCCGCTTTGGCGATCTCGTCCGCGACCTTCCAAGCCTCGCTCACGTGGTGCAACACGACGCGGAATCCAAACTCCTTCGACAATCGCAGCACGGTGATGATGTCGTCGTGGCGATGGGTGTGGTGATGGACGATCCGTCTTCCCTCCAGCACTTCGACGAGCGCCTCGAGCCCAATGTCGCGCGCGGGCATCTTCTCCGCGTCGCCGGCGGCCTTGGCGATCTTGTCCCGGTATTCCTGCGCTTTGATGTACTTCTCACGCACCAGCGCCGCCGACTTCGCACGAGTCTCCGGGAAAGGTTTGTCGCGCATCGAGTTCGTACCGTTGGCCATCTTGATTCCGCCCGCTATTTCGCCCTGGGAATCTCGAATGACGATGTCTTCGATCGTGTTGCCGCCGCGGAGCTTCACGTACACCGTCTGCCCGCTGAGCAGATGGCCCGATCCCGGCATGATGTTCAGCGTGGTCAACCCCCCCGCTACCGCCCGGCGAAATCCCGAATCCCGAACGTTGATCGCGTCGAATTCGCGGGCATCCGGCTGGATCGGGCTCGAAGCATCCGCCGCGCCGATGCCGCCGATGTGACTGTGCGTGTCGACGAGTCCCGGCATGAGCGTCTTTCCGGAGACATCGATTCGCTCCGCACCCGCCGGGATCGGCACCGAGTCCATCGGTCCGACCGCGACGATCTTCCCCTTGTCGACGATCAGCGTTCCGCGTTCGATCTCTGACCCCACGATGGGAAGAATCCGCGCGCCGACGAACGCCCGCGGCGTTTCCTGCGCGCGCGCAACGCCTCCGCCCATCGCCAGCGAGACAAGCACCAAGAACGTGGAATTCCGCACCCTCAGTCTCCGAAATCGTGTAGCGTCGCCCTTCATGGGCGGCGAAGCGCCGGCGATGGACCCCGACGCTCCATGAGAGCGGGAACCGCTCCAGCACGAATACGTCATCCTACGTGCTCGAATCCGATTGGCAAGCAACGTCAAGAAACGACGGGTGGCATGTCCGCCCTTGAGGCGGACATGTTCGATGGGTCGGACGGATCGAAAGACATGGGCGCCAAGGAAGCGACCTTTCCACCGATCGCAGAGAACCGCTCGTCGGCAAGCCGCCCATAGCACGCCGCTCTTGCGAAACGTCGAGAATTGTGAGACCCGGAGCGCAACTCCTGATGCGTTGACGCGTAAACGGACCCTCGTAGAATCACCGAGAGAAGCCGAGACGATCGCTCGCAGGCTTCTGTGAATCGACAGGTCGTGGCGCGATGACAAACGCGGTTCTCGCGAACGGACCGGGCGCGAACGATGATAGGGAGCACGAACATGGAACTGAGCCGACGCGAAATGATTGGATCACTCGGGACGATGGCGGTGGCGGGCGGATGGTTGGGCCTCGGCGACGGCGCCGCGATGGCGCAAGACGCGGCCGCAGCGACATCCGGACCCAAGGAGTATTCCCTGCCGCCCCTCGGCTACGAGTTCGATGCGCTCGAGCCGCACATCGACGCCCAGACCATGCAGCTCCATCACGACAAGCACCATGATGCGTACGTGAAGGGTCTCAACTCCGCGCTGAAGCAACTGGAGGCAGTCCGACAGAGCGGCGGCGACGAGAACTACGCGCGCCTCCGCGACCTTACCGAACAGGTCGCTTTCCACGGATCAGGGCACTCGTTGCATTCCATCTTCTGGAAGAACATGAAAAAAGGCGGCGGCGGAGAACCCAAGGGCGCACTCGCCAAGGCCGTCGATCGCGACTTCGGCGGGTTCGCCAAGATGCAGGAGCACTTCTCGCGCGCGTCGGCGGCGGTGCATGGCAGCGGCTGGGGCGTGCTCGCGTGGGAACCGCTAAGCGGTCGGCTGCTCGTGTTCGGCGCGGAGAAGCATCAGAACACGACGATGTGGGGCGTCGCGCCCCTGCTCGTCCTCGACGTCTGGGAACACGCGTATTATCTAAAGTATCAGAACCAGCGGGCGAAGTACGTCACCGCGTTCTGGAACGTCGTCGACTGGGACAACGTCGCGCAACGCATGGACGCCGCCGCGAAAATGACGGCGTAGAGCAGCGTGCATCCCAATTTGGGTGGCATGGGTCCACGCACCAGCGAGGACCCGTGCGTCCGGCGAAGATCACTGCTCACAGAGCAGTGGCACACGGCGTCGGATGCGGGTGCCCCATCCTCGCTACTGCGAGGGTGGGGGACGGACGCTGCGTACGTGTCATTCCATCGCCCTTTGCACGCACCAATACAGCCCCACCAGTGCGATCGCACCGGACCCCGGGATCGTTACCCACGCCCGATACCCTGATGTCCGGCGGAACCAACCTACGGTCAAGAGCGCGCCGAGCACGACCGACAATTGTCCCGCCTCCACGCCCACGTTGAACATCAAGAGCGGCGTCAGGATCGGACCGTCCGGCAATCCGACCTCGCGCAGCGCCCCGGCAAAACCGAGGCCATGCAGCAGTCCGAAACAGAACACCACGATCGGTCGCCAGGGTTTCAATTCCGACGTCAGCAAGTTCTCGATCGCCACATACGCAATCGACGCCGCGATCAGCGGCTCCACCACGCGCGACGGTAGCGAGATGACATCGAGCATTGCCAGCGCCAGGGTCACGGAGTGCGCAAGCGTGAAGGCCATCGTTTGCCACAGCAGGGGTTTGAGCTTCGGACTCAACAGGAACAGTCCGCAAACGAACAGAATGTGATCCAGCCCCAAGGGGACGATGTGTTCATACCCCAGCAACAGATAGCGCCACGCGGCCGGCGACGATGTTCCGGAGATTGCCGTTTTCCCGAGTTCGAAGGGCGGCGCCTCGGCGCCCGCCCCGATCACTTGTCGAACCGAACGACCCGTGGATTGCTCGAAGATGGCGAGTTGAACCGGTCCGAACGCCCGCGAAAGTTCGAGCCGGAATTCCTTCGCGTCTTTCGGCAGTCGTCCGGACAGCCGTGCCGTCACACCGAGAACCGCTGGGGTTTCCGAATCCGCCGCCATCGCCGTTCCGTATTCGGGGAAGCTGACCAACGGTTCGAGAGACACGGCGTCGCTGCGCAGGTGTACGCGCTTCTGCACGAGAACGCGCGTCCGTTCGATCGTCTGCGCCAGTTCGTCCGTCGACATCTCCCGCAGCGCCTTCGCGGTAACATCGCATGGCACTGACGCCGGAACGCCCAGCGCCAACGCATCGAGGTCGACCCGCAGGTCGACTTGATACGCACGGTCCAATTTGAGGACGACAAGAACCTCGGTAAACGCGAAGGAATGGGCCCGCGCCGCGCCCGACCACGCCGCGACGATCAAGAGCGCCATCGTGAGCGCGCGTGCGTGTAGCCGTCGGAACGTCATCCTGGGCAAGCTCTCTCGCATTCTGTCGCCGCCCACGTCGACCGTTCGTTCTCGGGGAGAAAGCTATCGTCCCGTAAACGCGCGTTGGAACGCGCCCACATCGCGAAGATCGACGTCGCCGTCGTTGTCGAGGTCGGAATGCACACAGCAAGGCAGGCTGTAGTTCGCCGGCGCACACCCGATCCCCGCACACGGCGCCGCGACGCAAGCCGACACGACCGACTGATCCGCAACGGACACGCGCCGATCGCGATCCAAATCGCCGGGTACCCGGAACTCGCATTTGTCCGGGAACCGGTTCGCGTTGCAATCCAAACCGCCTTCCGCGAGCTCCTTCGTGTCCGCAACTCCGTTGTCGTCACAGTCGTAATTCACCACGAAGAGACCGCGATCGATATCCGCGACCGCCACGATCCCGCTCGGGAAACGCGCCTCGACGCCCCACGCCCCCACGAATCCGACGACGTTGTCCTCCGGATGCGTGTCGAAGTGTCCGACCTCGACCGGATTCAACGGGTCGGTCGCGTCGAACACCCGCAGTCCCGTGCTGTAGTTGGCCTCGTACACCGTGTGGCCGCGCACCATCAGATCGTGATCGATCGCGCACCCGCCGTTGCCGAACCGCTGAACGAGCACCGGGTTCGCGAGATCCCCAACGTCCACCACGTAGGTCGTCGTCTCGTGTACCGTTCCGCGAAGTTCGTCCAGTTCGTCGTCGACGAAAAGATACCGTTCATCGGGCGACAACCAGCCCTGATGACAGTAGGACAGCCCGTCATAGGTCAACTGCGAAAGCGTCCGCATGTCGGTCTTGTCCGTTACATCAAGTATAAACACGCCCTCTCCGCCCGCGAACGCGAAGGCGATCTCCCGTCCCGCGTTCGCCCCCTTCGTCAGCGTCACGACTTGCGCGTCGTGAACGTAGTACTCGGACCACCAACCCGCGACCGTGGGATTCACGGGATCAGAAAGGTCCAGCGCCGTCAATCCGCCGGTCGGATAATTCGCCCCGGTCAAGTACGCATACCCGCTCGCCTCGTTTACGAAGATGTTGTGCGCCGTGGAAAACGAATCGTCGAGAAGCCGCGTCGTGTTCACCAGCGCTACGAAGCTCTGATCGATGAAGTAGAGCTCAACCACCTGCAATCCCACGCCGATCGAGTCGGTCACGATGTACGCGTATCCGTTGTAGGCCGCGGGATCGCGCCAAATGCTGTCGACGCCCATCCCGTCGATCCACCCGACGACGACGGGCTCCTTGGGGCGCGTGAACTCCACGAATCCCGCTCCGGTGGTGAACCCCACGATCGCGTACTCGCGACCCTTCGGTGACACATAGCGGCACAAATCGCTCGTCGCGTGCGTCCCTTCTGGGAATCGATCGAACCCGACCCAGCTCATCAGTTCGACGCCGGACGCATCAAATGGAACCTCCTCCGGGACGCACTCCAGTTCGCAGCAGGCGATGTCAAGTCCAAAGCGTTGCCCGGCACCCCGACACTGCGTTTCGCCCACGTCCTCCTCGCAGACGCGCGACGCCGTCTCGCAGCACCCACCCCGACATTCCTCCGCCGTGAGATGGATTTGATACGGGCCGCGTGGACTGACCAACGAACCTCCATCGGAGAAGACCGGGTAGTAATACGTGCCCGGCGGAAGCGCGTTGAACGTCTGCCACTGATTCTCGCGGCCGGGCTCCTTGTCGTCAGCGCAGTACGGACCCCCTCGCGCGCCCGTGCTGGCGAGAATCAAATGCCCACAGGGACAGGCATCGAACAGCACCGCGTACGTCGGCTGTTGCACCGGCAGCGTTCCGCACAGATCCAAGGTAACCCGCGCACAGCTGTCGATGTGAAACGCCTCCCACCATGTGGGATCCGACGAGAAAAGGGGGCAATCGGGGTCCAAGGCGGTCGCGTTGGATCCCAAGATCGTTGTGACGATCGGGCTCCCGCGCGGGCCGACGGGAACCTCGACGACCTGCACCTGGCCGCAGGAATCGGCCCCTGTGTTCTGATAGACGCCGCCGACAAACGCGAATGATCGCCCGTCGTCCGACGAATCGTGTGCGGGCGGGTAAGCGGCCGCGCCGCTGGGTGGGAGCGTCCACGACGGGTCGCGGGCGAAACCGACCCCAAGTCCAATCGCCGTCGTTGCGACCGACAAAAGGGCCGTCCCCAGAACCCGTCCCTGATGGTGTGACCGCAACCCGTTCTCCCCCTTCACTCGATTCCCCCGCGGACGCATACGTCCCACTGGGCTGGCGGCCGTCCGCTGTACGCGGTCTCGGGTCTTCTTCCTCGGTCGCCTACCGTCTTGCGCACGCGATCCGGCCGCTCATTCCTCCAGTCGCGGTACCACCGGTTCGCGGAATCTCAGAACCGCTCCCCGATGATTGAACAACACCGGGCCGCCGGCTTTGTCTTTCACAAAGGTTTCCGGACACCGTTTGATATGAACGGTGAAGGTTCCTTCCGCGTCCGCCGACGTGCGGAATCGAACAGTGCCCAGATAGACAGACTTCCCTTCCGGCGCCGCCTCGTTCGACTCCGCTGTCGCCCCAAGCGCACCCGTCGTGGGGTCGATTCTCGTTTGAGCCGAAAGCCCTCGGAACACATAATCCTCGCGGGCTGCGTCGATCAGCAACTCGTCTCGCCGCATCCAGCCGCGCCTCGGCGTCGACGTCTCAACCACGAACTGATACGAGCCGACCGAATTCGCACCGACCAGGTACACGGGCACGTCAACGACGGAACCGGCCGACTGAGCGACCGCCGGCGGAACGACCACCATCGAGACAGCCAGCCGACTGTTCGCTTCTTCGCTCAGCAGCCAAGCGAGGCGCGACGCTTCGACGCGGTCCAGATCCTTCAGTTTCAGGTTCCATCGGCCGCCCGCATCCGGGAACTCCAGGCGGGCGACGCCCGCAAGCCTGTCCTCCTCCAGGATCGCGATTCGGTCCGGCGATGTCGCACGCAACCGGACGACGACGTCGGCAGACACGCTCAGTTCGACGGCGTCCCCCGATGCATCGGCCACCGCGAGAACCTCCGCTGCGCCGAACAGATCCTCGTCGCCGACGAACACGGACGGATGCGGCGATCGCGACATCTCGACGAAGCCCGAGGTCGCTTCAGGATGCACGGTGCGGAAGTGCAACCGAAACGCCGGTGGGAGCCTCCGTACGTCGCCGTCCCTCGGCGCTGGACCCGATAGGGCGGCGACAATCGACATCACGCAGCAGAAACCCGTCATCACGACCTCAACCCCCTTTGGACCCGAAACGCCGCGTCCCCGAACACCGTTTCCCCAACGCATTATACGCCGACCCACGGACTTTCATCGATCCATTGCAGGCCAAAAAAAGGGGCGGAGCAAGGGTTACCTCGCTCCGCCCCAAAAAGGGACTCTATCAAACGTCACTCAACCGGGTCACGGACACGTGGCCGGCGCTGCCGTGACGATCTGCCTGAACTTCACCAACTGCAACGCACTGACGCACGCGCCGACGTCCGAGAAGTTGACGGCGTTTGCGTTCGACGGATTCAGCACCGCAGCCACCAAGTCCGATCGCGTCTTTTGCGGCCTCGTCGGAGCGCCCTGCAAGGTCCCCACGACCGAGAACGCATCGGAGAAGTTCACCGTGTTGACCGGCGGGACGACGTCGCCGAACTTACACGTCCCGATGCGCAGCGCCGGCGAGCAGTTCGTCGACGAGTCGCAGTTGAACACGTCGTACACGGATCCGGGGATGATCACATCGCCGTAGATGTGCACCTGTCCCACCGCGCTCCAGTCCGTTGAGACGAACGTACACTGGGTCTTCGCGACATTAAACGTCGGGTACCCCGCACCGTCCGAGATCGCCAGCGTCGGAAGGCCTGCCCAGCGATCCGTGCCGTTGTAGTTCGCCGGCACCAACACCGAGTCGGCGTGCAGGTTCACCAAGGTCACCTTGATCCCGTTCGCCGTCGCCGACGGCGGAATCACGGCCGTGAGGTACCGGTTCTTGTTCCGGCAAACACCGCTCGCACAGTCCGAGCCCTGACCGCAACCGGCGCCCGCGTTGGCTCCGCCGATGCAAACGTCATCGCTGCCCTTGGTCGGCGCCGGCGGCACCGGATTACCCAGGCAACTGATCTCCAGCTTCTCGTCGAAGAAGAATCCGCCGTCGTCGTCGAAGAACCCGGCCATACGAATCATCAGGCAGTCGCCCAAGTTCGTATCGACGTCGGGTATGACCAACGACGGTCCGGACCCGGCCCAGAAGCAGTCGTCGTCGCTGCAGTCATTGATCTGAGTGGCGGTCGCCACCGGGCAGGGGCACGTTCCGGTGTGGTTGCCATAAATGGCCATCACCGTGTCCTGACCGTTGGAGTTGTCGCACAGGTCGACTTGTACTCCGGCGGGGCAGGTGTTGATCCACTTGTACCACACGTCCGACTTAAACGGCGTCGGGCTGCCCTGACAGGTCAACTGCTGCAACGACGGATCCAGCGTATCCGTCGCACAATCGTTGTTGATCGTGTTGACGCCGGTCGCCAGGGTGATCGCGCCAGTACACTCGTCATGCACCGGTGCGTTCACCTGCGGGCACGCCCCGAGGGCGGTGCAATCCGTCCCCGCGAAGATCCACTGGGACTTCCGCTCGATCGCACATTCAAAGAACGACGCGTCCCGGCAGCACGGATCGCCGGACGGCGAGTTGCACAGACCGCTGTTCGTGCATGAGCAACACGGCCGGAGCGGCTCCGGCGGCGCCTGGCTACGCAGATTGATGCACCAGTGCATGTCCGGCGCACCCGACGGCGGGGCAACCGCGTCCTCCGGCCCGTACCCCCCGCCCCGGTCCTGCATGGCATAATTGTTGCCCTGCCCGAAAGCGGCCCCAAGCCAGAAATAGTCGCACCCGTCGTCCGCACCGTTGATGTCGACGGTGTTGTTGGACACCTCCAGCCAATATATCCGACCGTCGTTCACGATCGGTCCGATCGGCGTCGTCAACGCCAACTGATGGGTAAACAGGTTCCCGTCGCCGCCCACCGCGAAAACGGTGGTCTGCGAGGTACCCACAAGTACGCCCGGAAGCGCGTTGTTGTCCTCGTACACCGTCACCGTGAACTTGTCGGGAACCGTGCCGCCGCAGTTCGCACCGGCGTTGCGATAGAACCCTTCCAGGCAGACCTTGTTAATGGAGCCCAGTTCGAGCGGAATGAAATCGTCCGCAATGCGAGTGGTCGCACCGAACGTGTCGTCGCCGCCCACCGATAAGTCGCACCGGAAACCGTAATCGCCCTGCCCCGTCTGACAATGGGCGTCGTCGTCGATTTCGCAAATCGGACACGTGCGTTGGGACAGTTGCACCGCCGTACCGACGCACACGCCGCCCGGGCAGATGCTGTCGTCGTTGCACGACAGACCGTTCCGCGTACCGCCGTTGCACGTTCCGCCGTAGCACAACGTACCGCCGTGGTACTTCCCGTTCGTGATCCCGTCGCAGGTGTTCTTGTTCATCGGCGTGACTAGATCCGGCAGCGCGTCATCACACAACCCGCCCGGTCGGCAGCACGAGCCGCTGTCGCAAAGACCCGCCACACAGAAGGTGACCGCCGGTTCCTTGTTCGGCAGACCCAAATACTCGCCCCTCGACTTGTCGCAATCGAGGACGTTCTTCAGGTCGCACGCGGGTTCGCAGGACTGCCCGCCGCCGCATTCCGAATCAAGCGAGCAAATGCACTGACCCTCGGCGCACTTCTTTACGCCCACCACACCCGGACAATCCGCGTCCACGGTGCAGGCCACCGGGATACCCGCCGCTTCGCAGCGGAGGTAGCAGCACGCAGCTTCCGGACACCTTTCGGCCGTGATGTGGAACTGGTACGGACCGTGCGCACCCGCTTGAGACGAGTACATCGGCGCGAAGTACGCACCGGCAGGTAGCGGTCCCAACTGCCACCACAGATTGTCGTCGCCCGGTGGGCAGAAAGGCGCACCGCGGGACACCGCAAGAAGCTCCGGCTTGTTCGGATTCTCCGAAGTGACCCACTGCGTGAACCCGTCACCCTCGCACGGGCAGCGGTCCCACATCACGTTCCACTGCGGTGCGTGCAGCGGATCCGAGCAGCACTGGTCCAGAGTCACATAGGCACACGTCGTGCCCGTGATGACGAACTGTTGCCACCAACCCGGATCGATCTCGTAAGGACGCAACGCCGCGTTGTTCACGTCAAACTGGTTGGCCGTGCAGGAATCCGGGCCCGTCGCGGCCGAGTTGTCACCGCTGACCGTCACGTAGACGGTCGACAAGACACTCAGGTCGATCACGTTCGGGATCGTGTCGTCGCAATCATCCCCGCCCGTGTACGCCGTCTGCAAAGCACAATTCGGATCGCAATCCACGCCGTACCCCGCGAACACGCCGCAATCGGCATTGACCGTACAGCCCAGCCCAGCGCGAATGCCGCCGACGCAGAGGCTCGCCGTGCAGACGCCGACGCAGCTCGCGGGCGTCGTGGACGGCGTGCAAACAGTCTGTTCGCTGCCCTTGTGCGTGGAATGGATACCGTTCGTCAGCCGCGCCACCTCAACTCCGCCCACCGGAAGGGTGAACAGCGCGAGGGGCGAAGCAATGTTGAACACATAGCCGCCGATCGGCGGAACGCGGTCGATGACTTTCTCCACGCGAAGAGCGGTGTGGTTGTACACCTTCACGCCCGGAGCGATCTGAAGTTCGAAGAACACGTCGAAGAAGCTGTCAGCCTGTCCGGCCATACCGGTCTTTTCCGCGATTACGCCTCGACTCGCCGCGAGAGCAGGAACTCCGCCGGCACCCGCCCGCAGGGTGACTCCGCCCGGACCGACCAGGTTCATCGAGGTAATTTGCGTATCGATGACATCGGCTCCAACGTGTCCCGGAGGCCCGGTGAACGTCGGGAAGTTGACCGACGCGTTGAGCGGGGCCGTTCGGTTGATCACCGTCGGTCCCAGAAGCGTCAGTTGGGTATCCGCGTTGTCATCCAGTCCGAGGTCGACGCCGACGGTCGCTACCGTATTCGGAAGGTTGTCATTTCCACCCGCACATCCATCGATCCAGTGGTTGCCCGGTCCGCAGACCGTCGCGGGAGCGGCGATGCCGGTACCGCTGAGGCTGTGGCACGCGCCCGTCGCACATCGCGGTACGCACGTACCCAAACACTGACCCGGGGTGCAAACCCCGCCCGGGCACAAGGCAGGCGGACATACCTGGCCGTCGTTCGGGCCGCCGACGCAAGACGAACCCGGGCAGTTGCCCGGGATCGTGCAAGCGCCGCCGGCGTTCGTTCCCGCCGTGCAGAACTTGCAGTCCACGTCGCCCAAACACGAACCGCCGGCGTTGATGCTATCATTCGAGCATTCGGCGCAGGGGCCGTCGATGAAGGTCTTGTTGGGATTGCCTGAGCAAATCCACTTGGCCTCTTGCGTACAAACACCCGCCACGTCGCAGCAGGCACCCGTCGGCGGCGAAACCTTGTCGCCGGCGAGTTCGAAGGCAAGCACGTCGTCGCGGTCGGTGCAGATGCCGCCGCCCGTGCAGTCCGCGTTACCGTTCGCCTGGTTGCAGTACAGGCCGTCGCGCGCTCCGCCGGTACATTCACCGATGAAATCGCCCGATGAGCCGTTCACAAAACTCACGTTGACATTGTTGCTCCCGACGAACGGCGGACCCGTCGTCGCCGCCCAGAAGATCCGAGCGTCCGGCGCGAAGGCGCTCGCCACCCGCGCGATGACCCGTCCGCTCGGCGGGATCACGAACGGGGGGTCGATGATCACGGTACGAACCGCGACGCCCGAGCCCGAGGAGAAGAAGAAGTCTTCAATGAAATTGCCCGCGCTGTCGTAAAACTCAAACGCGATGCGGTCGCCGACGTTCGTATCCTCGACACCGCCGCCGAAGATGAACGTCTCCAGGGCGAGGTGGCTGCCGTTGGAAATTGTGTAGTCGTCGCCGAGCTCGGTGAATCCGTTGCACACCGAGTTCGACACATCGCCCACGTTCACCACATACTCCGTGGGTTGCGGCGCGACGCCCGATGAATACTTCGGGCACTGATAGTTGACATTTCCGAGACCGGCCACCGGATCGATGATCGGGCACGTCGCCGGGCCCAGAACCGGTCGACCGCCGGATCCCAGCGCGAACCAGCTCTTGTTCGGACCGACGCAATGATCAAACTTCGCGGAGGCGCAGAACTGGTCGCCTGCGGCGATGTTGCTGCACTGGCCCGCGGTGCAGGTACCACCGGCCAAAAGACCCTCACCACCGCCGGAGACGCCGTCGGGATCACAATCGGCGTTGACGACGCAACCGGTGCCCTTGGTGCAGCACCGTCCGCGGAAACACCCGGCGCGATTCCGATCTTGGCAGGATCCCGCCGTGCCCTGCGAGCAATCGATGTCCGAAAAGCACCCCTTGGGCGTGGTCTGCGGACACGTCAGTTCCGAACAGTCACCGCCCAGACCGCACACGTCGCCCGGGGAATCGCAGATGCCGTTCAGTCCGCACGTCTCCGTCCCGTCGCAGAAATTTCCATTGTTGCAAAACGCAGCGCCGGTAACACAAAGCGCACCCGCGGGGCCCGGGCAGTCACCGTTGTTGACGCAAACCTTGCCCTTGTTCGTGCTAATGTCGTTGCAGTAGCTGGCGGTGCAGAGCGCGTCGCAACGGTTGAGATCCTCGTTACAGGCCGAGGTCACGCAGGTACCGGCGTCCGCTCCACCCGGAGGGGCCGGATCGCAATCGGCGTCCACGGCGCAGCGATTGCCGTTGTTCGTGCCGCCCGCGCACACCTTCGTGCATGGGATTTGCAGGTTCGGGTCCGTGGCGGTGCCCGAACCGGTTCCAGGAACCTGGCAGGCGCCGCCTTGGCAGGTCTCGATACCGTTGCAGAAAACACCGTCCGAACATGCGGCCGCCCCATCGCCATTCAGGATGGCGATGTTGGAGCAGACGCCCTGGCAGAGCTGCTGCGCGGGAAGAATAACGCATCGATCCGTCGTACACAGGTTGCAGTCGTCGCAATCGGTGTCGAAGGTGCAGGAGTTGCCCGGGCAGCCGCCGGAAGCGATCGTGCCGGTGTTCGGACGCCACGGTCCGACCAGCTCGCCGCGGGCGCGCATCATCGACGCCTCATCCGTGAACGGATTGACCCGCACCGGAGGCGCGATCGGCAGATCCTTCGCCAACACGCGACGCAGTTTCACTGACGCACCGCTGTCCGACCCGATCGGACCCTGCTCACTCGTGGCAGAGTCGTCGGTGCTGAACGGCGAAGCTTCCTTCGCGTACAGGGTCCGCGGCGCGTTCGCGTTCAGCGAATCGACCGACGGAGCCGGAGACTCTGTGCGTAATGCGCGATCATCCGATGCGGGTTCCTTTCCCGCTCGCGCCCCTTCAAGACTCAGGCCGAAAAAAGCGATCGCCCCCACCGCGAGACACGCGGCGAGTGGCTGCCATCGACCAAATCCTCGCATTGCCCTCATGATTCCTAACCTCCTTGGGAAGAACACCAGTCTCCCGACACCTACACAACCCGCCCTTACTCCCAAACGAAAGATGAACCGCTAATCGCTCCGCGACGCGCGACCCTTCACATTCCGAAGCGACGACCATCGTCGACCCGGTTGGCGAACGGACGCCCTGTCACGCAGAGCGAACATTCCTCTTACCCAACAAACTCAACCGACCCCCCACATTGTTCCCGGACACCGATTCCTGCGCACGACCGCCGCGGTGGTCGAACGATGGAAGGCCTTGACGACCTCGCCATCGACAACCGAACGACATCGTGGGGGAGATACGACTGGGGAGATTCGCAACGCGGCGCAGCGCCACCCCGCGCCATGCACGCATCCAAACGCTGCTTCCCTTCCGCTCCAACGAACACGCGAAAGGACTCTCCCCTTCCCGATTCAAGTACGCACGGCGCTCAAATTCAACCCCTGCCGCTCTTTCGGACGTACGCGGTTTTCGACCGATACTCTCGACCGGCGAAAACGCGGACGCACCGTTGGCTTGGTCCGCGCTGTGCAAACCCGTCGGACCGTTCGACGAACCGTTCGTGGTTGGTGGGGACGGTTCTCTCACCGAAGTCCGGTAAGCCACGCGCCAGTGTAGCCGCGCGTGTATCTGCTTTGCAACCCCCAGCACCCAGTTTTTCTTACGGAGTACGACATTTTCCGCCCGTCTCGGCCCGTCACCGGCCCGATTCGGCTGGACCGATAACCACACTCCGGTCCGAGGTGCCTCTACTGGAATTTCCACCCGAATTTGCGCAACGTGACGCCCGCGATCGTTCGCAGTCGTTCGCTCTGGGCGTTGCGACGTCTCAATTTCGAGCGCAACCCGTTCCACCCCGGAAATCTCAAATCGCAGTGCTCAAATCTCAGATCTCAAATTTCAAATCTCAAGTCTCAGAACTCAAACCGGAAACTGGAGACGTGGCAGCGCCCGCTCGGCGAAGCTTGAACACCCGCGCCGACATCGGTTTCGCTTCCCCGATCGAAGCCTCATGGACCGTTGCCTGATGGACCGCGGCTTCACAGGAAAAATGACCATGCGCGGCGACGGCATCCGGGAACCGATCCGCGGACGGTCGATTCGGATCCACGATCCAGCAAGTTCCCGAAGGCGACAGATACGTCTGCACGCAGCCGAGGATCGGCGCGTGGTCTTCTCGCTGATAAAGAACATCCGACGCGAATACGAGATCGAAAGGCCTGTAGTCCGGCGGCGTCCGCCAGTCCATGTGATCGAACGCTCCCACGGTCACACCGCAACGCCCGGAGTTGTACCGGGCGAATTCCAGGGCTAGGTCGTAGTGATCCGTGGCCACCACATCCCATCCCGCCCGTGCCGCGGCGATCGAGACCAGTCCCACGCCGCAGCCCAGCTCGAGCGCCCGCCGCTCGCCCCACGGCGGCGTCCGCAGCAACAAATCCGCGAGAACAAAGGACGCGGGCCAAAGTTCCAAACCGTACGGCGCAAAATCCTCATCCACGAACCGCTTCGCGTACACCGGATCGTCCAACAACCCGGCCGCGTCTTTCAACGCCGCGACGTCGAACACGTGCCCCGCGATCTCCACCTTCCGAAACGCGACCCGAAGCCCGCAGAACAGCGGCAGACCGTCTTTCCACTCGAACGGAGCCCGCGCATCACCGCCCACCGCACCCGTCAGGTCGACAGGCGCATCAAGCTCTTCCCCCGGCAAGTCCGCGAGCACCGTCATTGTGTTAATTCACTCCGTGCATCAGCGAGCGGATCGCTTTCACCGCCGCGAAGCAGATGAGCGAGACCACGGTCAACGCCGCCGCGAGCGAGAGGAAGTAGACAGTAGGGTCTAGGGTTCCGTAAGACTCTCCGAGGAACCCCGCCGTATAGTTACCGAAGAAGATCATGACGTGCCACGCACCCATCAACATCGTTCCGTGCGCCTTCGGGGCGAGCTTGCTTACCATTGACAGGCCGACCGGCGACAGACATAGCTCGCCGAGCGTACACATGATGTAGAACCAAAGAAGCCACTGCGAGCTCACCTTGAACTTCGCGGAATCGACGTACAACTTGAACATCGCATCGCGAAATGCGGGGTCGGCACCGGCCAGCATCAGCGACTTGTGATCCCGATCCACCAGTTCCGTCATCGCAACCAGCGTCTTGGATGCCGCGTCGTAACGAACCTGTTTCTCCGAGAAACCGGAATACCGTAGGTCGAATCCCGGCGGAGCAGGATCGAGCTTCACAGAAACGCTGAAGGTGTCGCCCTTTTCCTTTTTCGCTTGCTGAGACGCGACGGCGAGTTCGCGCACGACGCCCAGATACGAGGTCGGGACGGTCGCCCGGACGATGCGGTCGCGATCGGAATCCGACAGCACGCCCTTCATGTCCACTTGCCTTGCCGCGACATCGAATTTGATCCGTCCGCCATTGACGACCTCCCCGTGCTCGCTGGTCGCGTCCAGCGGTTTCATGGCGTCCTCCCACTGCTCGGTTCCGAGTGACGGTGCATCACGAAACACAACGCGGCCCTTGGCGTCGACCGCACAGCCCGTCGGCAGCGTCGCAAGAGCGGTGTTGCTCGGTTGATTCTCATATCGAATCGTCCAGATCATCAACACAAACGCCATGCCCTGGATGAAGATCCCGATCCCCATCTTGGCGGGCACCGACAGGTTGATCCCCCGTCGAGGCAACGCTATCCACATCCACGCGAAGAGCGGCGCCAAAACGAAAATCGCCAACGCGTTGATCGACTGGAACCACTCCGTCTTCACCGGGTTCCACAAGGACACAAACCCAGCCCAGACGCCCGTGGCCGCCGGCGCCACGCCCGGGGTCGCCAACTGCGGGAAAAGTTCCGGCGTCGGCGGCGTCACGGTCAAGTACCGGTTGGTGGTCTTATCCGCGAAGATATTCATCGCGTTCCCGGCCTGCTCGAACGCGCCCCAGAAGAAAATGACGAACGCCCCGAGAATGAAAATCACCAAGACCCGGTCCCGCGCCGCCCCTCGGATGTGACCCAACACGTACGACGCAAGGAAACACGCGACT
>ORJL011026306.1_pt1 | contig 31333 bp, 26 predicted proteins | sample 1779941 | NCBI WGS metagenome assembly ORJL01 (sample SAMEA104232317, study PRJEB22302) | groundwater metagenome | biome: forest; feature: aquifer; material: groundwater | place: USA | collected 2011-08-07 | depth 5.8 m | reverse complement strand
TCATAGTTATTAGTTGATTTTGTTCCATAGTCTTGTCTAAATTAATAATTCTAATTTAGAACAATTATGACACAAAATCGATTAGCTATGACATTTCTACTTTGCCCGCCCTATGACATTATCATATGGGCGGGACAGGAAGTACAACTAGGATTTCTTTTTCTTCTATGATATGATAGGAATGAGGAACTGTGATTCTCTTTACGTAAGGAGGCCTGTAATGGAGAAGTTAGATGACCCTCAAAACTGGAGGGCATATGTGACCGTTCGAGGACAACTCGTTACGGTTACTTTCCGAAGGATCATTGGAGATAAAGTTTGGTGTTACTATTGTGGCAAACGACAGGGAAGACAGCGTTTTATTGACATTGAAAAGGTTGAGGGGAAGACACGCTCATTTTCACCTCGCATGAGAGTCTATCAGGAAGAGGAATTTTCACTCCTATTTATGCTTCATGAAGGACGAAGTTGTTGTCAGGGATGTGAGAAAGATTATTTGAGTGATCAGGAACAAAGTCTCACAAGCAAAGCACCTGTACCCATGATTGAGAGCCTGATGAATCGCGCCATGGTAACGCCATTGTGAGTTCATGATCTCTTTATTTTTTGTTATATCCCTACCTTCTGCGGACGGTGGGGGTTTTTTTATGACAAATTTTTCGACTCTTCTTGTAATCTTTTATTGTTTGGGACTGTTTCCTAATGTTATTGTGACCGAAATTTGAAAATTTCGTTCCAAAAGCACATTCGACAACAGTCCCATGGTATAATAGACATCGTGTGATATCTATAGTATACCTGATTTGTTATTAAGAGATAAGTTTAATATTTGTTGGAGATGGCTGGAGAGCGAAAGCGCAAATAAAAAACCAGCCGTGTTTTTTAAAGCGGGCTGGTTTGGATTCTTGTACGTACAAGAAAAGGAGGACGGTGTGCATGTTGTATGTTGAGATCGTGTGGGTCCAACAATGCAACCGTCCAAAAAAGAATGTGAACGAGGAAGTGGACTTTAACCCTTGATGACGATCCCAAGGGTTGAAAGTTCCCTAGCGTAGTCCCCTTTACCTTCTGCACGAAGGTAAAGGAGGAAAGACGCTGGCACGAGTGGGTCACCAAACTTTACACTTAGTTCGGTGCCGTTGATGTCCTGGACGGTGCCTTCCTGCACGAGGAAGGACTCCGCCTGACACGTCCTTACTCTCCCTATTTTGTTGTTGCATCTTGTGCAAACAACATCCGCCGTGATGTTTAACTTATTAACACTCCGCACCGGGTGCGGAGTGTAGTCGATGTTCTCGATGCTCGGAACACCTGCACAGAGAGGGCATGTGCGAAAAGACCACTCTCCCATCCCGTAAAATTTTACGAGATGTGAGGTAAAGATTTTTTCCGGTCTTTCAGCAGCCTTCTTTTCGATGATTGCTGGGCTGACTGCGACGCCCAGCTCCTGTGCCAATATGGCACAGAAGTATGGGTTAATGAGATAGAACTCATCTACCCGTCCCTGTAGCCACTCAGGGCTCGGGAACTCAAGGTTGAGTCCCTGATATAGGGATATGAGTTCTCCAGGACAATGTGGATTTGCCGTGAAAGCGGCGATGAGGCGCGCCTTCTCGGCAGTGGAGAGCACGGTTTGCCTACATATTGATAGGTAGGCACGGGCGTCACCTTGGTACCATGCCTCCGGCACTCCGTCACCGGAGAGGAGAGCATTCCGTACCAGTTCTGGGGCGGTGCCCATCAACTCGATGATTGCAGCAACCGCTTGATCTCGTTGACCGGCATCAAGAGCCATCCCGAACATGAGCGAGAGGTCTCTCTGGGACGCACCGGACCAAGAAGCATTTTTTAGTTTAAGTATCATCGTGTTAAATTTCATTATTTTTTCCTTTTTGCCGCATTTCTTTTGAAATGCGGCTGTTTCGATTTTTAATGTACTTTCTTTATCTTTAACGCTAATAGTTTATCAAATTTTTCATAAAATGTCAAGTGACTGTTGAGTAACTGCTCACTGAACCCAATATATGCTAGAATTGAGAGTAATAGCATGAGAGGACAATTAAGCGAAATACAAATGGAAAAACCAATAAATTCGAGCCTGAAGAACGAGAATAGACTTGTCCCTCAATAATTTTTTGACTGATCATAGGCAAATTATGTCCACAAATTGTGTGAAACTCCTCGTAATAGCCCTTTGTTTGCTATTACTGCCTCGTTTTTCACAGTTTTTGCTACCAAATTTTCTTTTGCTCATTTCAAAATCTTATTGAGGGACAAGTCTAATAGACATCGTGTGATATCTCTACGTAAGAACTTATGAAAAAAACTTTTTTCTGGTTCTATGGTCTCATAGAATCGTATATTTTCATCTTGATTATTGCTTTCGCCTTGGGGCTATTGTTCAGTGATCAACTCCGCGTTTTTTCTGATTCCATTCACTTGTTTCTCGGGATCATCTTTTTTCTAAGCGCGCTCAAGATCGATCTACGAGATGTTGGAAAGAACCTTGTCGATCTCCCTTTGCTCGTCTTCGCCAACATACTGATGCTGATCATCTTTCCTGTTGTTGTTTATTTTCTGTGCACTCTTATCATTCCGTCACTCGCGATTCCATTCATGATCCTCGCGGCCATGCCCTGCGGTATGACATCACCACTTTTTGTAGAAATGTGTGACGGAAAACCTTCACTCGCGCTCATGTTCACGATCACCACTTCTTTGCTCGCTCCTTTCACGGTTCCTTTCGTGATCAAGCTCATGGCTAGCGCGCAAGTATCTGTGGAATTTCTCCCGATGTTTTTTTCTCTCATGAAAGTGATTTTCATTCCTTTTCTTCTCGCTGAAGTTGTAAAACGCGCTTTTTCTGAAAAGATTCGTGCCACGGCTTACACCTTTAAGCCCATTTCTCTCTTACTCCTTTGTCTCATAATCGTAGGAATTGTTGCCAAACAAGCGGATACCTTGAAAGAGATTGTGAGCATTTCATCTGTTCTCACACTTATCTCTCTTTATCTTCTTTTCTTTCTGTTCCATATTGTTGGTTATTTTATTTTTTTCTGGAGGAAAAGGGAGGAACGTCTCTCCATCATGATCTGTATGACATACATGAATTTTACTCTTGCGATCTACCTTGCTGGAACTTTTTTCAATGACCCTCATATTGTGATCCCCATCGTTCTCGCCGTGCTTCCATGGAGTACACTCATTGCTGTTTTGCAATATGGCCTTTCGCGCGTGAAATGATGTTGACAGTCCCTATAGGTATGGGATGCTTTGGCTTTTTTCTTCCGGCGCGGTATGGTAGTATCTTATTTATATGAATATCATCAGAAATTTTTGTATTATTGCTCATATTGATCATGGTAAATCCACTCTGGCGGATCGAATGTTGGAAATCACTGGTACAGTGGAGAAACGGAAGATGCGTGCACAGATCCTTGATCAGATGGATCTCGAACAGGAGCGGGGGATAACGATTAAGTTGCAACCGGTGAGAATGGAGTATGAGATAATCGACCGTGGGCAGTTGACATCTGTGAACCAGAATAAGCAATATATTCTTAATCTCATCGACACCCCTGGGCATGTGGATTTTTCTTATGAGGTCTCGCGCTCGCTTGCTGCCTGCGAAGGGGCGATTTTGCTCGTAGACGCTACGCAAGGAGTTCAGGCACAGACGCTTGCCAATTTTTATCTCGCGTTAGAGCAGGATCTCACCATTATTTCCGCGATCAACAAAATAGATCTTCCTGCGGCGCGGGTTGAAAACGTCTGCCAGCAGATCATGAATCTCACCGGGTGTCAGCGTGATGAAATTTTTCACATTTCTGGAAAAACTGGACAGGGGGTGGAGACGCTATTGCAAGGTGTGATCGAACGCGTTCCACCGCCAAAACAAAAAATTGATCAGCCATTACGCGCGTTGATTTTTGATTCCAAGTATGATGAGTACAAAGGGGTTGTCGCGTATGTGAGGATTGTTGATGGTGGCATTGAAAAGGGAAAAAAAATACGCATGTTGGGAACAGATGCCTCTGGTGAAGCATTGGAAGTGGGTGTATTTAAACCGCAGTGTGTTGCCGCTGAAAAATTAGAGTCAGGTGAGATTGGCTACATTGTCACTGGATTGAAGGAGGTGAGAAAGTGCCGCGTGGGTGATACGATTACTACCTCCCCCAACCCATCCTTAGAAAGGAAGGGAGAAATGGCACGCGTTGTCTCTTTGCCCGGTTACAAAGAGGTGAAACCAATGGTGTTTGCTGGCATTTTTCCGAAAGAAGGGAATGATTATCAGCAATTGCGTGATGCCATGGATAAACTGAAACTCAACGATGCCGCTTTAAGTTTTGAACCAGAAAACTCGCGCGCGCTCGGGTTTGGTTTCCGTTGTGGTTTTCTGGGTCTCCTCCATCTTGAAATCGTACAGGAACGACTTCGTCGCGAGTATGGATTACAGCTTATTGTGACCACGCCGTCCGTGGCCTATAAACTCTACCTCACGAAAAAACCAGATGAGGCTATAGTCATAAAAAGTCCACAGGAAATGCCTGATCCATCAATGATTCATCACATCGAAGAGCCAATGATGAAACTGGACATTGTTGGTCCCAAAGATTATCTTGGGGGCGTCATGTCCTTGGCGCAGATGAAACGAGGCGGGTATGAAAATACCGAGTATCTTAATGAACAGACAGCGATTCTTCATTATGTCATGCCAATGTCATCGCTTTTAACCGATTTTTATGATAAACTCAAAAGCGTCAGTTCAGGTTTTGCTTCGATGAACTATGAAATTTGTGGCTACAGAGCCGCAGATGTTGTGAAGATGGATATTCTTGTGGCTGAGGAGACGGTGGAGGCATTGTCATTGTTTACCTATAGAGATTCCGCGTATAGTGATGGTAAGATGATTGTAGAGAAATTGAAGGAGCTACTGCCAAAGCAGATGTTTGAGATCAAACTGCAGTCAGTGATCGGGAGCAAGGTCATCGCGTCAGAACGCATCGCGCCGTTGCGGAAAGATGTCACCGCGAAACTGTATGGTGGTGATGTAACGCGAAAGATGAAGTTACTTGAGAAACAAAAGAAAGGAAAGAAGAAGATGAAGGCAAGTGGTCGCGTGGATATTCCACCCGAGGCGTTTATTGCGATTTTAAAGAAATAGGACTTACGCGTTTGCCCATATTTTCGTCAAACACTCCGGTACTCGACGCTGTACAATGCAGTACAGCTTACTCCGTTCCTCGCGTTTTCCGAAAATACGGGCTAAACGCGTAAGTCCTAAGAAATAACATGAATCGTCAAAAGATAATAAAAAAAGTTTGGGCGGTGTTCGCGCTGTTTATGATCGCCTCAATGGTGCTGTTTACCATTGGAATAAGTGTGTTCGAGTAATCTCATGAGTAAACAATGGATTCTAAAGGAACAGCCTCCTTTAGAATTTTTCAATCAATTTCCGGAGCAATCATCGATATTATTGCTTTTGCTCTATCATCGTGGCGTGAAAACACAAGAGGCCATTGATGTTTTTTTGAATCCAGAATTTGAAACCGGTATTCACGATCCATTTTTGTTTCGTGATATGCACAAGGCGGTGGATAGGATTTTCACGGCTATCGCTCAAAATGAAAAAATAATTATATTCGCGGACTATGACGCTGACGGTATTACGGCCGCAGTCATTGGCGCTTCGGTTTTTCGTGAAATCGGTCTTAATGAAGGAACAGATTTTGCAGTCTATCTCCCTGATCGGGACAAAGAAGGGTATGGGTTGAATAAAACCGCTCTTCAACTATTGGCGGAGAGGAGCGCGAAAGTCATCATTACCGCTGATTGTGGTATTACCAATATTGAAGAAGTTGATTATGCCAACTCACTCGGCATAGATGTCATCATTACTGATCATCATAGTATCCCAAATGTACTTCCACATGCACTGGCAGTATTAAATCCACGTTTGCCTGACGAAACCTATCCATGTAAGTTGCTCTGTGGAGCGGGCACGTTGTTTAAACTTATGCAAGGGGTATTAGGAGAGTATGAAAAACAACATCCACAAGACAATCAAGTGAATCGAGAATCAATTATCAAATGGTTGTTTGATATTGCCGCTATTGGGACGGTGGCTGACATGGTGCCACTTCTAGAAGAAAATCGTGTTATGGTGAAGTATGGCCTGGTGGTGTTGAATAAAACCAGGCGTGTTGGTTTGCGGAAATTGATTGAAAAGGCATTGGGAGTGAATCAGAAAACATCTTCGTTCCTCTCTCCTCATGGTGGAAAAGAAAAGCATGTTTTCCTTCTGCAGGAGAAAAGGAGAATGGTATCAAGCAGTCGGCCTCCTAAAAAACTTGATACCTACTCTATTGGATTTCAAATCGCGCCACGGATCAACGCCGCCGGACGACTCGATCACTCAAGCCAATCGTATCGTCTCCTCATGTCTGAAGATGAAAATGAGGCCGAAAATTTGGCTTCAAATTTGAACGCGACCAATACGCAACGTCAGCACATTACTGAAACAATGTTTACTCAAGGAATGGAACAGATCGCGTCCATGGAACCTCAAAAGATGATTCACTGCGTCATAGGTGATGACTGGTCGCAGGGTGTGGTTGGTTTGGTTGCTGGTAAATTGGCGCAGGAATTTTATCGTCCGACTATTGTGGCCACACGTATAAGTGGCAAAATTACAGGATCAGGACGCAGTATTCGCGAACTTGACCTCATTGCCACGTTGCGCGAGCTTGATCCATTATTATTTTTAAAACTCGGTGGACATCCCATGGCCTGTGGTTTTACGCTCGCAGATGGAGTCAGTTTTAATACGTTTAGAGACGCGCTTACACAACGGGTGGAAGAAAAACTCAATGGAATAAAACTCGTCCCTTCATTGGATATTGATACGAAGATTCGTCTTTCGGATATAAATTGGCCACTCTATGACCAACTTGAACAGATGCAACCTTTTGGCATGAATAATCCACAACCTGTATTTTTGATTTCAGAGTGTGACATCGTTGAAATTATGCCTATTGGTAGAGAAGGCAAACATCTTCGGCTCAAAGTGAGGCAAAAAGATGAAAGTGATATGTGGCACGAGAAAAATTGCATTGGTTTTTCGCTTGGCGGCCGCGCCACGGAAATTGCGTCGGGAGACATCATTAATCTCGTTGCCACAATTGATGTTAACGAGTGGAATGGAAATCGTGAGTTGCAACTCAAGGTGATTGATTTTCAAAAATTTTAATCGTGAACAGTCACACTATGAAAAAACTTATTCTCTTCACTGACGGCGGTTCTCGCGGAAATCCTGGTCCAGCGGCCATTGGCGCAGTTGTTTATTCTTCAGAAGGTGATGTCAAGGAAACCATCTCGCGTTACATTGGTGAAACAACCAATAATCAGGCTGAGTATCAAGCTCTTTTTGCTGGTTTGCAGGCGTGTCAGGTTCAAGGAGCTGAAGAAATAAATTGTTACCTTGACTCGGAGTTATTGGTGAGACAACTCAATGGACAGTATAAGGTCAAGGATCCGGGCTTAACGGAACAGTATCACAAGGTGCAAAATGAGTTGCGGAAGTTTAATAAAGTGACTTTTACCCACGTGCCACGTGAGAAAAATAAACTCGCTGATCAGATGGTCAACGAAGCACTAGACCAGCAGAAGAAAAACTAGTTTTTATTAAAAAGTTATCCACAGAGATACTGTTGACGCGTTTTTAAAACACTGATATTATACCTTTTGTTACATAAGGACATTAAAAGGTTCTCCAAAAAGTACATGACCCTGAGTCATGTCTCGTGAACGAAAACTTCACTGCTCGTAGAGTTTCATCTATAGCCTGGCCGCGAAAGATGAAATTGGTCATCTTATACTCTGCGCAGTAATTTGGGGAAATTCTCTCGTAGAATTAAACCTTTTGATACATGAAAGGACTAGCAAGTAGCAGTAATGCGAAATGCTGATGTCATTCATGAAAAATCCTTTGTGATGTGGAATCAATTTCCTATGGGAGATTGAAATTACCTTGAAAAGTGAATCACGAATCTTGTGAGTAAGAGCCATCGGAGAGAGAGATGCCTTTCGCATTTCAATTATTTATATGGCTGGGTGATGAACCGATTTCGCCTCCAAAAATCAAAAGAGGCGGAGTGTTACTCTCAAGTCAAATACATTTGGTTGAGAAACCTTGTTTCTCGAAAGAAACAAATGACTGAATTGAGATAAGCGGTTACAATCGTTTAAGGAAATTCAGAAATGGATGTATTTGTTCTGGATAAGGGTATTTTGAAAGGAAACTTTCAAAGTATTTTCAAACTTGATTATTGGATTGAATGTTGCAAGGAGTTTGCTCGTTGTGACGGTCCACTGTAACAGTGGTTGACATAGCCAAAAGTCGTAATGCATTCATCCACAAGATCAGGTGAGATCATCCAAAAGAAGCGCTTTTTAAGCGCCACAAAAATAAGAGACCGTTGCTATGAAAAAAGTCAAATTTTTTCATGGCACTACTCAAAACGAGACAGATACGTCTGCCTCGTTTTACTTTTGTTAAATTATTAAAAAAGGTCTTATGGGACTGTTGCCGAATGTGATCTTGTCTGTTTTGTGATAAAATGTAACTAGACCTGCCCCTGAATAATCTTTTGGCATACTGCTCGAAATTTTATTAAGTAACAGGTCTATTGAATGAGAAAAAAAACAATCAAACATTCTTTTTTAACTTTTTTACCCCAAGGGATTATCTTGGTTATTTTGATATTGAGTGTAGTTTTATTGGTAAATACCAATTCGCAAGCGCAGAACATACCTTCATTCAGTATTCCTTTTGGGGAACAAAAAATTCTTCCTGACAGCAGTTGTCAATCAGAGTGTCATTTTGACTCTGTTGATATCAATGGCACACTCAAAATTGCATCGGGAAAAGTGCTTATTTTGAATGTGAATGTGTTTACATTGTCTGATACTGGCGTTATTGATGGAAACGGATCTGGCTATCCCGCGGGGGCTGGTCCAGGAGCAGGTGCGTGGGCGAGTGTTTCTTCTCCTACTTCTGGCGGTGGTGCTCATGGCGGAAATGGCGGCAATGGACCCAACAGCGGTGGAAAATACTACGATTCAGCCTTTGAACCCACTGATATGGGAAGCTCTGCTGGAGCAGGTACCCGTGATCACTCTGCTCCAGGAGGTGAAGGCGGTGGCTCTTTGATCGTACGCTCTGCTGGAACAGCCACCCTCAACGGAATCATCACCATGAACGGCAGGAATGGGAATAGGACGCGTTTTGGTATTGGCGGCGGTGCTGGTGGCAGTATCAATATCCACACGCAAGAGTTGAATGGAAGTGGAAAGCTCATTGCTAACGGCGGTAATGGTTCTTCTGCTGGAGGAGGAGGCGGTGCTGGTGGCAGAGTTGCTGTTTGGTATGCATCTGGTGATCACACGAAGTTGTTGAGCGATTCACGCGTCACAGCTGGGAAAAAGGGTGATCATCCAATAGCCACTGGTGGTGAAAATGGCAGTTTAGGATTTTTTAAAAAAGTTACTGACAGCGGTCAATGGGATCAATACTCTTCCGCTGGATGGCAATGGCAGAAAAGTGATTTTGGACGATTTTCCTTGATTCGCGATATTGTTTTCCTCAATACTCCAGCGGCGCGGTTAGAAGAGGATCTCACACTGCGATTTGCTGGGGGTTTTACCATGGATAATTCAGTATTGGAACTGCGTGGTGCTGTGGGGAACTTGGCGCATGAACTTAGCTTTGGTGGGGATATTCTTTTAAAGAATAATGCGAGTATATTGTGTTCTGCTATTGGCGGAAAATATTTTTTCAAACTTATCACTGATGGAGATTTCGACGAAGATAGTTCTTCACAAATTGTACTCACCGGCTGTGGCCATGTAGGAGGTACAGGACCAGGGGCTGGGCCTGGGAGTGGTAAAAAATATAATCCCACTGGCGGTGGCGGTTTTGGGGGTGTTGGTGGTGGAGTTGGGAGTGTTGGTGGTGTGTCTTATGGTTCAGCCCACCAACCGAACCAAATCAACAATGTAAGTGATGAGTATTTTGGCAGTGGTGGTGGCAATAACGGCTATGGCAGTGGTGGTGTTGGTGGTGGCGCTTTCGCACTCTACGTTGGCGGTGACGCCGTGATCAATGGAAAGATTATAAGTGATGGCTTAAGTGGACCATATTCTGTGGTGGGCGGTGGCGCAGGTGGTTCTATTTCTCTTCAAGTTGAAAAAACTTTGAACGGAAGTGGTCGATTGCAAGCACGTGGTGGTAACGGCGCGAGTAGTACTGGCAACGGATTTGGTGGAGGCGGCGCGGGTGGACGTATTGCAGTGTATTATCATGGTGGTTCAATTGTTGGTTACAACAATTCTGATGTGAAACCAGGCAGTGGAGGTGGTATAGCGCAATCAGGTGAACATGGAACACTTGGGTTTTTTGATCTCACAGTTACCCCGGCGCGTTTCACATCCTACAGCGGATGGGAGTGGTTGGCTCGGGATAAAAATACCGCGCCTCAAGATACTGATGCGGATGGTGTGCCAGATGAAGGGGATTTTAATTATAGCAATATCAACATGGAAAATGTTGAGCTCGCTCGCATGGAAACGAATCTTGATTTGTTTGGCAACATTGAAAATTTTTCAATGCTGAATTCAAAATTTCTTTTGAGGGGGAATACAGTGGGTCAGAGAAAGATCATCATCAATGGCAGAATGTCACTCGCGAACTCCAAGATTCTCGGTGATGGAGTGGGCATTGATCTTTCTCTTGTTGGTGCCAACTTATTGGTTGATGAAAATTCCAGCATATCACTTTCTTCCGCCGGCTGTCCCACTGGAACTGGCGCGGGAAATACAAGTACCGGATGCGTTGTCAATGGAATCGGTGCAGGGTTCAGTGCCAGTCGTAACTTTAATGGCGGTGGTGCAGGACATGGCGGTTTGGGTGGAAAATCTGACGCCCTGTATGGGTTAAAGTATGGTTCTTCGATACTACCATCTGAACTTGGCAGTGGTGGCGGAAGTGGTGAAGGTGTTGCTGGAGGAACCGGAGGCGGTATTTTACAGATGCGGTTTGCGGAAAATGTAGATCATTTTGGCATGATTACGTCAAGTGGTGGCAATGGCGTGAACTCCTTTTATGGTGGCGGTGGTGCATCAGGTGGAAGTATTCTAATACACACTGGTACCTTTTTGTTCACAAACACTGCAGTTCTGGAGGCAAATGGTGGCAATGGGGGGAGGAACATCTTTGGTGGCGGCGGTGCTGGAGGCGCGGGAGGCCGTATTATGGTGTACGCGAATCTGTTGAACTTTTCTCCGGATGATGATATTACTCCTGGCCGAGTTGCCGCTTTTGCTGGCAAGGGCGTGACTTTGGGTCTTGATGGAGAGGATGGAACAGGGGCGTTCATGGATACCTCGAGCACACCCCTTGCTCGGACCTTGATGGTGTATCGACGATGGGAGTTGGTGGATCAGGACGCGCACTCAAACGTTGAGTATGAATTTGATCGAGTCATTACAAAGAACAATGCTTTCTTGCTTTCCGAAGATAAAGGGAATGCGAAGAGTATTAAACTCATGAATGATCAGACAAACATCCCAGCGGCGCGTTTTGAAAAAACGAACATACTCCTACGTCGTGGACTCACCATTTCTGCCAGTGCTGGCAACGGGGATATCGAGTTTGTAGAGAGCAAACTCAGCGCTCAAGGGAATTTGATTTCCTTTATGGTGGAGAGTAAAGCAAGTATCAGTATTGATGAAAAGTCGGCTGTGATACTGGATGGAAATGGATACGCTCAAACCATGGGGCCTGGACAGGGTGTTTCGATTCCTATTGGAAGCAACAAGCTAGGATATGCCAGCGGAGGCGGCTATGGTGGCAAGGGTGCCAATGGACGCTATGGCGTGGTGTCTGAAATTTCCCCCATTCCCGGCGGAAGTTACTATGGATCAGCCATGAAACCCGATATTTCTTTCTTTGATGTCTATGGGTCTGGCGGAGGAAATTATTTTGCGAATCAAGGTGGCGCTGGCGGTGGTAGTATCAAATTCGTGGCAAACACAATCACGATTGACGGAGTGGTGAGTGCCAATGGCCGTGCCGGAAATAGTGATTACACTGGTAGTGGTGCTGGAGGAAGTGTGTTTTTCGAAGCAGAGAATGTCACCATCAATGCGCCGATTACTGCTCATGGTGGTGGTAATACTTCACCCAACTCTGGTGGTGGCGGTGCAGGTGGTCGCGTTGCGATTTATTATAAGGATTTGCAAGGTAATCCTAAACAGGTGACAGCAGTAGGCGCGATAAGTGGGAGCAACTTAGCAACAAAAGCCGAGTATGGCAGTGTTGGATTTCTACATTTGAATAGTATAAATCAACCACCAGACCTCACCGTCTATGATAGTTGGACATTTACACCCATGGATGTGAGTACATGGAAATTTTCGAGCATCAAGTTTCTAGACAGTGCCAAAATTCGGGTTGATGATACTGTCCCTGAAAAAAGTCCAATTGAGGTGCAGGGAAGTTATGTCACGCAGTCACAGTCTGTGATTGAGCTTTTTTCTGACTATTATCTTGTGCTTGATGGTAATGCCAATTTTGACGGTTTAATCATTGGCAAACGACATCAGGTGGGGTTCTCTCTTCGTAATACCAATCCAAATAGTGCTATAAATTTTGTTGGTAAGATAGATTTGATTGGGTCAGGGTATGCTGTGGATAAAGGACCAGGGCAAGGGCAATCAAGAGGAGGAAGACGAGTGTGGACTGGCGGCGGCGGTGGAGGATACGGTGGTTTGGGTGGTGGAAATGATCATGGGTATGGTAGAACTTATGGCGATGCAAGCCAACCGTACGCGGATTTTGGTAGCGCAGGAGGAAATTTAGACGGTCAAGGATCAGGCAGAGGAGGTGGAAGTATTTCAATTGTGACTCAAGGGAAACTTTCCCTCACTGCATCTTCCAATTTGAAAGTTGATGGTGGGTTTGGTGTCAATGGTGGCGGTGGGGGATCAGGCGGTACCATCTGGTTGTCTGCTGATAATCTTTTGGGGAGTAGTGCGTTTTCACTACGCGGAGGGGACAGTAACATTGCGACCAAACGTGGTTCTGGTGGTGGTGGAGGCAGATTGTATCTGTGTTATGGTTCAGAGCTTTCGGCGACGATAGAAAATTTAATTTTTCTTTCCGGAGGAGATGGTCTTGTGAGCGGTGAAAGTGGCACCAAGTTCATTTCCAAAGACTGCTTCCTAAGAGACGCAAAACTTGCTGGGTATGTAAAAACCTACTTTGGTGATGTTTACGCGCGAGGAAATATCACTGGCACCGACACACCTGATACCAATGCCACATTTATTGTCGCCGCTGATGGCACTATCAGCAACTTCGCCTCTGCATTAGGACCAGACGGAATTTTTGCAGGGGGAGCTGACTATGATGCTATGCATTTTCCTTCAGCAGAGCGGAACTATCACTCAAATACAGGAATTATTGATGTTAAAGGCATTCAGCAAAATAAATACGGTCAAGTTGTGCGTCTTTCCTTATCGTCTGATTGTGATCTTTCGAATTCCAGTATTGCCAATAGTTCTTCTCCTGTTGAACTCGCGTATAGTGGCAGTTCCATACTTGATGGAACAATTTATTATCTTGATTATTCTGCCGTCAGGAAGTGTCAAAATGATGAGGTAGTATTTGGAACGGGAAATTTTTTGTTCAGGAACGCTTTTGGAAGTAGTTCTGGGGCTGGACTGCTTGTCATTGATGGCGCGAATCTCAAGATTGCTGGTGATTTGTATTATGAAGCATCTGCCGTGAATAACCTTAATAATTTGGCTTCATTTGGTGTTTTGGTTTTGGCGCGTGATGGTGTTGGCGGTTCAATCAAAATTGATCCTGTGGTGACTCATGTGGTGGGATCGTACTATGCGGAAAAATCATTTTCCACAGGAATCGCGGGCAATGTTTTTACGCTTGAAGGCCTAATCGTTGCCAACAGTTTCAACTTTGAACGCGTTCTTGAGGTTGAGACAGATGCGTCGAGCACGCCTTCGGAACGTGTCATCTATGATGGGCGCGTCTGGGCCAATACCCCACCAGGCATGAGTGATTTCACCCGCGCGTTGCCAGTGTTTCGGCGAGCCACACCATGAACATCCTCAAGATTCGTTGCATATTTTCATGTTGAACGGGACGTGATATCACTTTCCACGGTAAGAGGGCGCAACTACTTTCATCTTTGTGTTATCAAATCTGTAAAAATGGTATAATGTAATTGACCTTATTTTTATCACATGGGATTATTTAAAAGTTCCTCGGCAAGTTTTCTGGGTATTGATCTCGGTGCCGGCAATTTGAAAGTCATTGAGCTTCAAAATGATAAAGGAAGACCCAAGCTTCTCACGTATGGTTCGGTGGAGATTCCATTTCCAGATCAAGAACAAAATATTTTCACTCAGCCAAACAAAGTAGCAGCCATTTTGAAGAAGATTTGTTTGGAATCTCGATGTAAGTCCAGGCGAGCAGTGGCAGCATTGCCTGTCTCTTCGGTTTTTAGTTCAATCATCAACCTTCCCAAAGTTTCAAAAAAAGAACTCGCTTCACCTAAAAATTTGGCTCCCTTGATTCATTGGGAGGCCAAAAAATTGATTCCCCTGCCTCTGGAGGAGATGATATTGGATTGGCAGGTGCTTGAAAAAGAGAAAGAACCAGTGGCAAATACTCTCTCCGTGCAGGATGTCAAAGATACCACTGCAAAGATGGAGAAAAAGAATGACTCTGAACTCGTCAAGAGTACACGTGTTTTACTCACAGCTGCTTCGAAAGAGGTCGTTAAAAATTATGTTGATATTTTTAAGGGAGCGGGAATTGAGTTACTTAATCTTGAAACCGATATTTTTGCTCTCATTCGTTCACTCATCGGAAATGATCGTTCGACGATCATGATTGTTGATATTGGCGCGCGTACCACCAATGTGAGTATTGTTGATAATGGGGTTCCCTATTTGAATAAAACCATTAACCTCGGCGGATGGCATCTCACCAAAACTATCGCGGAATCCCTTTCCCTCCCAGTGGAACAGGCAGAACAATTTAAACTTGATTTGAGCCTCGGTTCAGAAGAAGAATTCCCTCTCGTCTTGAAGAAAAATGTGATTGATCTTGTTAATGAAATCCGTTACTCAATGAATCTGTTCATGAGTAGTCAAAGCAATAAAAATATCGAAAAGGTTATCTTGACCGGTGGTTCTTCACTGCTGCCTTCACTTACGAAATATCTCAGTGGTGAGCTGAAGATTCGGGTTTATGTTGGTGATCCATGGGCGCGCGTGATGTATCCTGTTGATCTTCGTCCCATTCTTGATGAGATTGGACCAAGATTTTCCGTGACGATTGGGTTAGCGATGCGGAATATACTCTCATCATAAACGCTCCGATTATGGCCATGGATTTCATGCCACGAAAAAATAAAAAGACAGAACCACCGAAAAAATATCAGTTTCGGGATGAGATTCGCTTCTCGAACCCGAAAATAGAACTTGAACCAAAGATGGGGAAAAAAGAACCTTCAAAACCACTTTTTCCTCCACTTCCCACAAAACCAACCGGGAAGAATACGCTAGTACAACCGATAAAGTTACAGGAGCGAGATTTTTCAAAAATCGCATCGCCGCGGCACATTCAACAAGACCATGTTCCAAAATTCCATATACCGGAAGTTGCAACGTCTTCATCCGGATCTGCGGTTGATATCAATTTAGTAACCGCGAACTTGAGACCAACAATACAGACTAAAGATGACCGACGGATGATCGTGATATTATGTTCAGGTTTAATTGGGCTTTTGGTCGTATCTGCCGGATATGGATACACTACCATGAACGCTTCCACGGCGCGAGCGCAAATTGAGTACCATGAGCTGAAATCAAAGAAACTGACGACTGAACTGGAAATCTATCAAGAAAAATTGTCCCAGTATCAAAAACTCCAGCGTCAACTTTCTGGTCTTCAAAGGTTAACCAAGGAACATCAGTACTGGAGCCGTATACTGGATTTTCTTGAAGACAATACAGTCGTGGATGTTTCATTGGTGAGCCTCAAATCGCAACGACCCAATGAAATAGTACTGGTCGCGGTTGCTCCCAATTATAATGGTATTTCCCGTCAGATTATGGCATTTTCACAGCTTGATTCAGTCGTCAAGGCGAATGTGGTTTCAGCGCGTCTGGAAGAGAAAAAGGTGAAAAAAGAGAAAGAAGTGACAGTAAAGAAAGAAGTACGTTTTGAGTTGCGTTTGATGTTTGAGAAAGATTTTTTAAGTAAATAGAATTTTTGTTCCAAAAATTCTCACTATGATTCAGTATTCGGTTGAATCGCCGATAAAAAATTGGGCGCTCCGGCATTTTCTCGTTTCAAGTGTATTGTTTGCTGGAGTCATCATTGTTGCTGGCTTTGTTTTTATTGTGCGAGGATATTATGTTGATAGTGTGAGTACAAAAGCAAGAGATCTCATCGAGTTAAAGCAGATCCTCACTGAAAAAAAACAGTTTTTGGAAGACTTATCACAGGTAGAAACCTATTTAAGCACTATCAATGATGAGACAAAGACAAAAGTGATGCAAGCACTGCCATCAGATGAAAAATTGGCTGAACTCTATACTCAAGTTGAGGCTATCACCTTAGAAAACAATCTCACACTTGAAGCCGTTGATCTCGTCTATGAAAAAACAGAATATGTTCCAGGGGTATCAAGACTCAAAGTTTCTCTGTCTGTCAGTGGTGGTACGTACGATAATTTTAAGGGAATGATACAGAATCTGGAGGAGAATTTACGTATTTTTGATGTCAATATGATGGATTACTCACCAGAGGCCTTAACTTATACAGTAGCATTTTCGACTTATTATCTATCTGCTGATTAAAATAGGACTTACGCGTACGTACTAAAAATGATTATGGTAGCTCAACAAGGAAAGAAACAATTTAAAAACATTATTCTGAGTCTGCTTTTTCTCGTACTCATTGGAACGACACTCTGGTTGATTGTCAGAAATACGATCATGGAGAATACCGTGTTGCCATTATCACACGTTGAGGGTCAAAAATACACTACGAACAATTTTAGTGAGCAGATTGAAGGTATTATGAGAGATGATGTTATTCACAACGAGCGGTTTTTAAAGCTCGAACAGCATGGAGGAATCCCGATTACCGTAGGGAAAGTGGGGAAGTCGAATCCTTTCTTACCTTGAATTACGAAATGATGTTACCTCCTCCCCTCTGAAGACAAGAAGGGAAAAACAGCATTTCGTAATTCAAGTTTAGTAGGTGTTGACATGAATCCTTAGTTTTTTCATTATTATGAACGAGACTTTACAGGAACGTTTAATAGATCGTATCTTGAACTCGGTGAAAGTTTCTTTGGAACAACGACGCGAGATTTTTGATTTGAAAAATAAAAGCATGGAGGAACTCGAGGCATATGTGACTCAAAAGAAGCTCATGGATTCGGAAGAACTGACTCGTTTCAAGGGTGAAATCATGGAGGTTCCCTATATGAATTTATTCGGAGTAGAGATTTCTCACCAAGTCTTTGAGTTTTTGCCGATTGATATTGTGGAGAATTACAAGATGGTTTGTTTCGAGAGAGAAGGGCTCGTTGTACAGGTAGGGATGGTTAATCCCGAAGATTTTCAGGCTATTGAGGCCCTCGATTTTATTTCAAAAAAATACAATATTGAGGTTCATGTTCATATTATTTCTAAGAATAGTTTTGATTCCGTACTCCATGAGTACACGACCCTCCGTGAAGAAGTCGCAGGTGTTATGGATGTCGCCTCGGAAAAATTTGAAGAACGGTTTCAAAGGGCGACTGGGAATAAAGAGGAGATGGAAGCAGTTCTAAAAGAGGCGCCAGTCACGAAGATCGTTTCAGTCATTATTAAGCACGCCGTTGAAGGTCGGGCATCGGATATTCATATTGAACCAGTTCACAAAAAAACAAGGGTTCGTTATCGAATCGATGGCATTCTTAGGAATGCGCTTTTTTTGCCAAAGTACCTTCATTCAGCACTCGTTGCTCGAGTAAAAGTAATGGCGAATTTGAAGCTTGATGAGACACGCATCCCGCAGGATGGGCGCATGCGCGTTGTTGTTGAAGATAAGGAGGTGGATTTTCGTGTCTCAACTCTGCCCTTGTTTGAGCAAGAAAAGGTGGTACTTCGTATTTTGGAAACATCAAACATTGTTCCGAGCCTTCTGGACCTTGGATTCCATGAAAATAATATTGTGATTATTGAAAATAACCTTCGACGTACCCATGGGATTTTTCTTGCGACTGGACCAACTGGCTCCGGAAAATCAACGACGTTGTATTCCATCTTGAATGTGTTAAATAAGGAAGGTGTGAACATCGTCACCCTGGAGGATCCGATTGAGTATTATATGGATGGGGTGAATCAATCTCAAGTGCGCGGTGAGGTAAATTATGATTTCGCCTCCGGATTACGTTCCATTTTGCGTCAGGATCCGAATATCGTCATGGTCGGTGAGATCCGAGATCGGGAGACGGCGAGCATGGCTGTCAATGCCGGGTTGACAGGTCATCTGCTGTTTTCCACGATTCACACCAATAATGCTATTGGTGCCGTACCACGCTTGATTGATATGGGCGTGGAACCATTCTTGATTGCCTCGACTTTGAATCTTGTCATCGCGCAACGTCTCACCCGGAAAATTTGTCAAAACTGCCGTAAAGAAATTGAGTTGCCAAATGATCTTGCAGAGAGAATAAAAAACGAACTGGAGACGTTGCCAACACGATTGAAGGATCATTATGGAGATTTGATGGAAGAGTTCCATGTTTTTATTGGAACAGGTTGTCCAATGTGTCATGATACCGGTTATAGAGGACGTGTGGCAATCGCCGAGGTTTTGCAGGTGAGCGAGAACCTACAGCAGATTATTTATAATGGCTATGAGATACGCGCTGTGCAGGAGGAGATCAAAAATCAGGGTATGATTTCACTCAAGCAAGATGGCATACTTCGCGCGCTGGAAGGAGTAACAAGCATTCAGGAAGTGCTGAGGGTTACAGAAGAGTAAATACGCGGGAAGGTGCTATAGACATCACACTATGAAGCTGGACTTACAATCAAATGAAACTCGATGGATTGCGCCGTCATGGAACACTGAAAAATCGCAATGATAGTTGAAGTACCATTGCGATTTTTCGGTGCGAATGCCAAGCAAGTCGCGATTTTCATTGATTTTAAGCGCGGTTTCATAGTGTGATGTCTATACTCCTCCGTTCCTTGCGTTTTCCTCAATCTGGGCTAAACGCGTAAGTCCTAATTTTATGCACTGCCTCTAGAATTCAAGGAATCACAATTGCCATTTTGTTTATATTTCTCTATAATGAAATCTATAAACATCTCGTGTGATGTTTATAGAATATGTCTATGGCAAAAAAACCAAAAGTACTTCTGGTAGAAGACGATGTCTATCTTATCAGTATGTACTCTACAAAATTTAATATGGAGGGATGGGAGGTACAGATTGCTCCTCGCGGGGAGGATGCTTTCATAATTCTTGAAAAATTCACTCCTGACATTATTCTCTTAGATATTCTCTTGCCAGGGATTGATGGTTTCGGAGTACTGAAAAAATTGAAAAAAAATCCTAAGTTTGAGACGATACCGATAATCATGTTGACGAATCTCGGACAACGAGATGATATTCGAAAGGGCATGAAAGAAGGTGCTGATGGGTATCTTGTTAAAGCGCATTATATGCCTTCAGAGATTGTTGAGAAAGTCAAATTCGCGTTGAAAGGTGGAAGTCTGATTCCTGAAGGGATATAATGTTGATTGCTATGCCTCTTTTCGAGTTTCGTTCCGAAAATCAGCGAGGCGAAGTTGTTACTGGACGCGTAGAAGCAATTGATGTTGATAATGCCGCGAAAATGATTATCACTCATGGTTTACGCGTCATCCAGATTGAAGAGGCTCATGAAAAATTGAGTGAAAAAGAGTTTTTTATTCTTCGCCGAGTACCAACCAGGGAGATTGTTATCTTCGTACGACAGCTCGCTACTTTGATTTCTGCGAATGTGCCTCTCATGCGCGCCTTGGTGAGTTTGGTGCCACAGACGAGTCACCGACTCCTCCGCCAGATAATTACTGATGTTGCTCAAGATATTGATGGTGGTACCAATTTTTCCGCGGCTCTCTCGCGTTATCCACACGTTTTTAATGAATTCTTCATAAGCGTGGTACGCTCTGGTGAGACTTCTGGAAAACTTGATGAAGTATTGGAATATCTGGCTGACCAATTTGAACGAGAATATGATCTTATGGGGCGATTGAAAGGAGTGATGATTTATCCCATCTTTGTACTGGGGGCGTTGATCGCGGTAGCGATTTTGACAATTACCTATGTATTGCCTAACCTGACGGATATATTACAGGAGACCACCCAAACCCTGCCACTGGCGACCCGAATGCTCATTGCCATTTCTAATTTTTTCCGTAATTTTTGGTGGTCACTCCTCCTTGTTGGAGGAGGTGTCATGCTTGCTCTGTTTAGTTACAGTCGTACGCGGTCCGGGAGAAAGGTTCTTGATACTCTGAAGTTGAAGATACCTATTTTTGGGCCTTTGTTTAAGAAAGTATATCTCGTTCGTTTTGCTCGTGGTTTACAAACTTTGATAAAAGGTGGTGTAAATCTTGTAATGAGTTTAAGGACAATCGCTACCATTACCAATAATGTAGTTTTTCAATCAGCCATTATACAGACTGCCAACAGCGTTGCTGATGGCAATCGATTTTCAGAAAGCCTCAAAGAGACCGGACATTTTCCACCGCTTGTCTACCAGATGATTGATGTTGGGGAGACGAGTGGAAAACTGGATATCATTTTGGAGAAAGTAGCCATGTTCTATAAACGTGAGGTTGATAATACAGTGAACGCGTTGATGGTATTGTTGGAACCGCTCGTGATCATCTTGTTAGGTATTGGAGTAACCTTTATTTTATTAGCGGTGATTATACCTTTATATAATTTGGCAAATCAGCTATAATGATGCATGTATACGTCTTTCAAATCATAAAAATTATTCATTTATTTTTCCATATATGCGCAACAAAAAAGGTGAACGTGGGTTCACACTCATTGAGCTTCTTGTGGTGATTGGCATTATTGCTTTACTCTCCACCTTAGCGGTATTTTCACTCAATAGCGCGCGTAAGAAATCTCGTGATGCAAAACGACTCGCGGATGTACGTCAAATCCAAACAGCGCTTGAACTGTACTACGACGATCAAAAGGAATATCCGAGTTATAGTGGCGTTCTTGGAAGCCAGTGTCTCGTCAATACAATAACGGGTTTTGAGACCAGTGGAACGTCTGCTTGTGGGAGTGGAGCAGGAATAATTTATATGGGATTTGTGCCAAGCGATCCAGATAATGATTCACGGACAAAATATGGTTATACTGCAACTGGGTCGGAAGTAACAAGCTATGAAATACGATTCCGTCTTGAGGCACCAACTGCAGGTTTACCTGGCGCGCAAGATATTTGTGCTTCACCGAATGGTTTAGGACCTTGTCCGACAAATTAAAGAGATACTCTCTATTTTAAAGGAACGATGCTGGGAAGGCACCGTTCCTTTTGCTTCTGATAGACAAAGAATTGGTGTATACTATAATAGACGTCACACTATGCAACTGGGCTTCTAATGTGTGATATCTATAGATATTATGATTGAGGTTATAATTTTTATTTTTGGTCTTTGCGTGGGAAGTTTTTTGAATGTTGTTGTTTGCAGGAGTGTAAAAGATGAGTCTTTTTCATGGAATCGTTCCCATTGTCCAGAATGTCATCATACACTCGCCGCGAAAGACCTCGTGCCCATTTTGAGTTTTTTTGCGAACAGAAGGCACTGTCGTTACTGCGAGAAACCTATTGCATGGCATTATCTCTTGACTGAGCTTTTCACAGGCATATTGTTTGTTGTTCTTTTCATGTCCATAGATCAGGGTTGGTCTACTGGTGTTTCTATAACGATACTCGATGACGCGCGAAGTTTTTTCTCTTTTTTGCGGGATGTTTTCTTTGTGTGTTTGCTGATAGTTTTCTTCCTGACAGATTTTCGTTATTACCTCATTCCAGACAAAATCATATTGCCAGCTGTTCTCTTAACCTTTATCATGAATCTTCTGTCTTTGAAACCGGCATCGGAAATGCTTTTCAGTGGAATGGTACTCGCATCTTTTTTCTTTATTCAATTTGTGGTATCACGTGGTCGTTGGGTTGGAGGGGGTGATATTCGTCTTGGTTTCTTAATTGGAGTCATGCTTGGTTGGCCTGGGAGCATTGATGCTTTGTTGTTGTCCTATGTATTGGGTGCGCTGGTGAGTGTCGTATTGTTGTTGCGGAAGAAAAAATCCTGGAAGAGTGTTGTTCCGTATGGTACTTTTTTAACGACAACAGCAATGATGAATATATTGTTTGGTCCTGTATTTCTCGCTTGGTATCTTCGCATACTCTCGTAGTGTGATGTCTATTTATGCTCCTCTATCACGTGAAAAAAATGGCAGGATTTACGTTGATTGAACTCATGGTTTCAATCGGCATACTCACACTTTTACTCTCATTGACATTGCCGAATTTCAAAAATTTCCAGGCACGGAGGGATTTAAGGGTTCAAACTGATTTTGTTGTCAACACGATTCGGGAGGTACAGAATACTGTAGCCGTGGGTGGAAGTTATGATGATACAAGTGGTATGCGACACTATGGTATTCATTTCAGCTCCACTCCGGGCGAAAACACTATGTTCATTGTTTTTGCCGATTCTGACTCGTCCGGGGAATCTGATGGCAGATATACAGAAGGCGTAGATACAATTGTAAAATATGGCCAGAAGTTGTTACGAGACGGGGTGGAGATTCAAACTTTCTCGGAAAGCGGTAGGAATCTTGATTTGGTATTTTCACCGCCAGAGTCAACTCTGCGTGTGAATGGGGCAAACATGAATACAATAGTTAATCTGACATTGGCGCATGATCGAATTGAAGAAACCACGGTTGTGTCTCTGAATACGCTGACTGGACAGGTGAGTAGTAATTAATATCATGTGACACGATTCATATTGTTTCAGAATCAGACAGGACAGACACTCATTGAGGTAATTATCGCTCTTGGAATGATTGTGACCGCTTTGGTGACGATTTTGACTTTGACTTTTTCTGGTATTTCTTCGACACGAGCAAGTCTTAATCAGATGATCGCGATTGAGTTGGCGCGTGAAGGGATTGAAGTTGCACGAGGAGTGCGTGATAGTAACTGGTTGCGGGATGTTGATTGGCAAGATGGTTTGATAAAGAGTGGGGGAGATAATACGGCAATTCCGGTATTTTCGCCTGAACAGAATGTGTGGACTATTGATTTTCAAGTGAATTCAATAAGTGATTCGACCGCTCGCGTGTTTCAGCGCAGTAATGGTTTGTATCTTCAATCAACTGAAACTGTTTCAAACACGGTGGCAACACCCTTCTCTCGTCTGCTCCACATAGAGTTGAAACGGATTCCATCCATGGCAGGAGAGAAATTAGTGGTCGCGAGTCGTGTGCGGTGGCAGGAAAAAGGTCGTTTTCGACAAGTAGAAGTGGTTCAGGAGCTCTTTGATTGGAAATAGAGTTAGAGTATTGTACTGATTTTTCACGCTATGAAACAACAACTTGGTTTTACTCTAATTGAGTTGATCGTCGCAAGTGGTGTTTTTATCATAGTTATGACAGTGGCTTCAGGTATTTTTATCGCCAATAATCAAGCGGGAGAACGCACGAGAACTCTCCAAAAGCTCCATGGAAATCTTAATTTTATTTTTGAAAAAATGGTGCGCGAGATTCAGTTTGGGAAAATTGATTATGATGCCGCAAGAGATGAAAACAACAATCCCATGGAGAGAATTCAATTGAAAAACAATAGCGGGCAAAAGATTGAATATGTTGTAAGTAAGTTTATTGCGAACGGTGATACCTTCTGCGAAATTGGCACGATTGGATCGTGCGTCTTGATGGGCGTTGATATGGATCATGATGAACAGATTGAGAGTACGGAATACACGTATCTCACCGGGAAAGAGATGTTACTTTCCTCCTTTCAAGCCTATATCACTCCGTCCAATGATCCCTTTCTTGAAGTAAATGGTGTATATGCGAGCTCCTCTCAACCTCAAGTCACACTGCTTTTGAGTATGAGTTCACCTTCGAATCGTGATGAACCAGCACAACGCGTTTCATTGCAAACTACCATTGTCTCTCGCTCCTATGAACGTTAATGGTTTCCGTCTGAAAGATAGCCGTGGAAGCGCGCTTTTGTTTACCCTGCTTATTGTATTTGCGATTCTGAGTGCGAGTTTGACGGTATCAGCGATTGTATTATCTCAAACCAAACAGACGAGAAACAGTGTTGAGAGTATTATCGCGGCATACGCGGCCGAAAGCGGATTAGAGCAGGGGATATATTATGTACGAAAAATAGATCGCTCTCTTTCTTCTTCTTTTAGTGTTTTTTTTAACCACCAGCATTTTTTAGAAAACACTGCCTCTTGGAAACTGGATCAGGAAGAGAAAACAGAATTGGTACGCGCTCTTAAGTCACAGCAAACCCTGCAACTCGATCTTGCGGATCGTAATGATTTGAACACATCAGCCGGTATTGAAACAGTGACACTTGATTGGACAGGCAATGCCACCATTCAGGTAAGTCTGCTAGAGTGGCCATCTGCAAACGCGGTCTCATGGGATAGCGCTCTGGTTGAAGATGAGAATCGTGGAGTTAATTTCTCAAAACAATATGTGGATTCAACCGGCAGTCTCACGATTACTGCTCTTCAAAATGATCACCACAACATGATGAGAATTCGGAGTATTAAGGGTGACGCTCAAGAATTGACCGTAAGGCTTTACGCAAGTGATTCTCCAGCACCTCAAAATTTGCTTCCGATCCCGAATTATGTTGTTTTGAAAAGTACTGGTTCCTTTGGTAGAGTAACACAAGCCATGAGCAGTGAATTTCCACTCTTCCTTGCTTCAAGTGGAGTATTTGATTATGTATTATTTTCTGGAGGTGATATTCTAAAAATAATCAGTCAATAATATATGGATATATCGCAGATCAAAAAAAGAATCAAACAATTACGCAAAACAATTGATTATCATCGGAATTTGTATCATACGCATGATACCCAAAAGATATCTGATGAGGCGTTGGATTCCTTGAAACATGAACTTTTGGAACTTGAGCAACAGCACCCGGAATTTCTTACGCCGAACTCGCCGACCCAACGGATCGCAGGGAAGGTTTTTAAGAAACTTGAAAAGGTGCAACATCAGATCCATCAGGGTTCATTTCATGATATTTTTTCTGAAGAAGAGTTGTATGAGTGGGAAGAGCGAGTAAAACGTTTCATGGAACAGGAAGTTGGCCATACTATCGAACTTGATTATGTGTGTGAGTTGAAAATTGACGGTCTGCATATTGTGTTTACCTATGAAGGAGGTGTTTTAAAAAATGCGGCAACGCGAGGTGATGGATTTTTTGGAGAGAATGTGACTGCCAATATCAAAACTATAGAGAGTGTGCCGCATCACTTACCTGAAACGATAGACATCGTTGTTGAGGGAGAAGTTTTCATGCGCAAAAGTGTCCTTGAAAAACTGAATTTTGAACGAAACGAACAGAAACAGGATTTATTAGCAAATCCAAGAAACGCCGCCGCTGGCGCTATTCGACAACTCGATCCTCTGATGACAGCGGAAAGGAAGTTGGATTGTTTCCTCTATGATATTTCACTTGGATCAATTCCCAAGTCGCAACTGGCAGAATTACATCGTTTGAAAGAGCTCGGTTTTAAAGTGAATCAACATTATAGACATTGTATCAACCTGCGACAGGTGATTGATTTTTGGAAAAAGTGGCATCAGAAAAAAAAAGAAGAAGACTATTGGATCGATGGTGTTGTCGTTAAAATTAATAGTCGACATTATCAGGAATTGTTGGGATATGCGGGAAAAGCTCCGAGGTGGGCCATTGCTTTTAAGTTTCCAGCGGAGCAGAGGACAACTATTGTGGAGGACATCCATGTACAGATTGGACGCACTGGCGCGTTGACTCCGGTTGCAGTGCTTAAGCCAGTTTCACTCGCTGGCACGACTGTTTCGCGAGCCACTCTGCATAACTTTGATGAAATTACGCGATTGGGATTGAAAATAGGGGATACGGTGATTGTTCAAAAAGCAGGAGATATCATACCAGAAATTGTTAAGGTACTTATCGAGATGCGAACTGGAGGAGAAAAAATTTTCGAGATGCCAGGACAGTGCCCGCGATGTCACGGAAGTGTGACTCGACGCAAAGGTGAAGTCGCCTCCTATTGTACCAATCCCCAATGTTACGCCATACAGGTAGAGAGGATGCGTCATTTTGTCTCAAAAAAAGCGATGAATATCAACGGATTAGGAAAGGTGATCATTGAGCAACTTTTTGATGAGGGTTTGATAAGTGATGTTGCTGATTTGTACGGTTTTCAAGAAGGGGATATTCAATCGCTCCATGGTTTTGCAGAAAAATCAGCAAAAAAATTGATTGATGTGATTCAAAAGAGTAAGAATGTTCCTCTTAATAAATTTATTTACGCCTTGGGGATTCGACATGTTGGTGAAGAAACCGCTGCGTCTCTTGCCGGATTTTTTCGTGATTTTGACGACTTGAAAGAAGCGAATCTTGAACAACTTATGGAGGTATCAGATATCGGAGGAGTCGTGGCAGGCAGTATCTATGATTTTTTTCGTGATGAGGAGAATTTGCTATTGATTAAAAAATTGTCTAAAATTGGTATAAAAGCGTATCACCATGATCAGGTTCAAGGACCATTTTCAGGAAAAACTTTTGTCTTTACCGGCACCCTTGAGTCATTGAGCCGTGATGAGGCAAAAGAGAAGATAAAAATTTTGGGTGGTAGGATTGCTGAATCACTCGGGAATCACGTTGATTATGTTGTTGTTGGAGCAGAACCCGGTTCGAAATATAAAAAAGCACAACAACTTGGCGTGAAACTACTCAAAGAGGAGGAATTTTTGAAAATGATCCATGATTTTCAGATGAATGACGAACAGACGACAAAAAAATAAGATTATAAATTGACCTCATTGGAGGTGAACAATCAAGAAAGATAATATGAAATTATCAAAAGAACAAGTGAATCATATAGCTACATTGGCCAGGATTGACGTGACCGAGGTTGAAAAGGAAAAGTTCTCCATGCAAATTTCAGCAGTTTTAGAGTACATGGATATTCTCAATGAGGTTGATACTACGGTGGTGAAACCAACTGCTCAAGTAACCGGACTGAAGAATATATATCGTGACGATCAAGTGATACCGTGTGACGCATCTACACTAGAAAAAATTATTGATAATTTTCCAGATCGGATCGGGAATTTGCTCCGTGTTCCAGCCGTGTTCGTGGAGAATAAAGAGATACGAAAAGTTTGATTATATGCGACCAAATGAACTCACAATAAAACAAGCTCATGAGGGATTGATGCAGAAGCAGTTCTCCGCGGGAGAGTTAGCCACTGCTTGTATTGAAGCCGTGAAAAAGAACAATACGGAACTAAACGCTCTCATCACTCTTGTTTCTGAAGAAGAAATATTGGCGCAGGCGAAGAGCATTGATGAACGTATTTCTCGTAATGAAAAATTATCCTCTCTTGCCGGTATACCTTTTACTGTCAAAGATACCATTTGTAGCAAAGGAATACGCTCTACGGGCGCGGCTAAGATTCTTGATAACTATATACCACCGTATACCGCGACTACCATCAATCGAATACAACAGCACGGTGGTATTATTTTGGGGAAAACCAACTGTGACGCGTTTGGCCACGGTGCATCCAATGAAAATTCTCACTATGGACCCGTGAAAAATCCTCATGACAAGAGCCGCGTTGCCGGTGGTTCGTCTGGTGGTTCTGGAGCGGCAGTGGCGTCGCACATGGGAATTTTTTCCGTGGCAGAGGATACCGGCGGTTCTGTTCGTTGTCCAGCAGCTTTTTGTGGTGTTGTTGGTCTCAAAGTGAGTTATGGGCGTAATTCACGATATGGCGTTATGCCCATGGCTTCTTCACTGGACACGATTGGACCTATTGGTAAGAGTGTTTTTGATGTGGCAGTGATTGAAGAGGTGATGGCCGGGGTTGATCCGTTTGATTCCACCACCGTTCCTCGCCATGTGCCTCGTTACACTGAAATGTTGGAGATGGATATTTCAACGCTGAAGGCTGGCATACCTGAAGAGTATTTTGGAAGTGGTGTACAGGAAGAAGTGAGAGTGGCTGTTTCCGCGGCGATACAAAAACTGGAAAAATTGGGAGTTCAGATTGTGCCTGTTTCTCTCCCAATGACGAAGTACGCGGTTGCCACGTATTACATCATTGTTCCTGCCGAGGATTCATCCAATCTCGCGCGTCTTGATGGCATCCGTTATGGTGTCAGAAATAGTGACGCAAAAAATATTTTCGAAACGTATGCTTTTTCTCGACGTGATGGTTTTCCTGATGAAGTCAAACGTAGAATCATGATTGGTACGTACACCCTGTCAGCAGGCTATTACGACGCGTATTATCTTAAGGCGCAAAAAGTCCGTACTTTAATCGTTGAAGATTTTGAACGTGTTTTCCGCGAGGTGAATTTTCTCGTCACTCCCACACAACCAAATACCGCTTTCAAAATCGGCGCGAACGTAAAAGATCCACTGACTATGTATTTACAGGATGTTTTTGTTGGCCCGGCTTCAGTAGCCGGCATCCCGGCGCTGAGTCTTCCAGTAGGAAAAGATTCGCAAGGTCTGCCCATTGGCTTGCAGATTATTGGGCCATCATTTCAGGAAGAATTGGTGCTGAATGTGGGTCATAAGCTCGAACAAGAAATTCAGTACAAAAATTTAAAGATCCCTAAATCCTAGAAACATCACCGTATGCAACTAGAAATTGATTTTCAACAGGTTGGGATTTTCTTGCTTGAGGGAGTACTCTTCATAATTGCTTTTATTTTTGTTGTTGTTCTATTTCGTAAAATATATCGTCACTTGCGTAAACCAGAACTGATCGGTTATTCACTGAAAAATATTCAGTTACGCTGGGAAGAGGTGGAAAAACTTATTGAACAAAAAACAGAGATGAGCTATAAATTGGCCATCATAGAAGCGGATAAATTGCTCGATCATGTTTTGAAAGCGCTTGGATTTCCGGGTGAAGACATGGGACAACGTCTCCATGCCGCTTGCTACAAGCATGAGAAACTTCGTAGGGTCTGGTTTGCTCATAAGATGAGAAATCAACTCGTGCATGAATCATCGTTTCATCTCACGTATTGGCAAGCAAAAGATGCTACCAAAGCTTATCGAACCGCGATGAGAGACCTCAATGTGCTATAATGAGGTGAAGAGGAGCATATGATTAAAATAAATTATTCGTGGATTATTTTCGCATTTTTGTTTTTTTTGTATTCGTTTTCTGTTCACGCGGGTATTGTTGATCTCGGATTTCAAGGACATGGAGATATTACTTTTTCTCGTAGTAACTTCATTGTGGGTGACGTCGCGCGTGTTTATGCTCGAGTGCATAATTATGGGAATGTTGACGCGGGGGCTTATGTGATTTTTTCTCAAGGCGTTATTCTCTTGGGTGAGGCTCAAATTGTCTCAGTGAAGGTAGGATATTTTGATGATGTGTATGTGGATTTCACCGTTCCAGAAGGGAATTTCAATATTCAGGTGATCATCAAAGAGACAACCGCCTCTGATACGAATATGGTGAATAACAGTGTTCTCACCACCTTGTTTACACCGAAGTATGATAGCGATCATGATGGTATCACTGATGAGGACGATTCTGATGATGATAATGATGGAGTAAGTGATAGTGATGAGAGTGCAAATAATACAGATCCTTTGCGCGTTGATTCTGATGATGATGGGTACAGTGATGCTATTGATGCATTTCCAAATGACGCAAGCAGGCACGCTCTACCACTACCACCACTACCAGCTTTCACAACTGCTCCTCCACTCACAGTGAAAGTGACGGCGCCAGCGCCGTCCATAAAACTTCCTCCTCTGATCGAGGAACCAGAACTGACGGAGCAGAAAGAAGAGACTCAACAGAATAAACAAGAAGTCATCAATGAAGAAGAAAAATCCATCAACACGGTCATGAGTTTATCCGTGACAGAAGAAGATCCAACGACGAACACGATTCCCTCAAAAGAGGTTGTGCCTCCGCTCCTCAAGACTCAAACAGGAGATGAGGAGATTGATATCTATGTCACGCGCGTGTCATGGAATACGTATCAGTTTCACGTCAAGACTCGTGTTGATTCATTTTTTCAGTACGAATGGAATTTTGGTGATGGCATAAGATTGGTGACTGATGCCACAGAAGTGGAGCACACTTTTGCTAAAACTGGAGGGTATGCAGTCACGTGTAGAGCGATTCCGTTTATTGGGGATCCCATCCAGAAAGAAATTTATATCCGTCTTGGGTTTTTTCATCTTGGCAATCGCTCTTTACAGTTGTTGATAACAGTTTTACTCTTCGTTATTGCCGCCTCCTTATATTTATTGTTGAAATTGAAATATTCTTGGCGCGAGAAACAGTATCAGGATCAAGTGAAAGTCGCGCAAGAAAATACGACTCATGAGGATGCACAAACACGCGTTGAGCTTTCTTTTCCAGAGAAGGAAGTGCAGAACGAGCAAGTTGATATGAATCAAGAGAGAGGAGAAGAAATAGTGGAAGAAGAGAATTTGGCTGACTCTGATGATGAGGGTTTTGAGGAGTTGATACCACAACAATCAGTAACAGAAAATTTTCATCCTCAAGAGAAACAGGAAACAGGCCTTGATTCAACCCGGCGGAAAAAACGGAATGATGAAGACAAATATGAGTGGTTTAATAACGAAGATGAATAAAGATGGAGTACCATGATCGTGCAATCCATTGATGTTTATTTGATTTTAAGGGACTGTCCTCGAATGTGATTTGACCGAAATATGAAAATTGCAGTCAAAATGACATTCGGCAACAGTCCCTTTACTGATACTTAACAAATAAGTTAGCACAGTAACATTTGATTTATTTCGTCGAATGCGTAGTCATGGAACCCGAAAAGTCATGAGCTGTACTTGCTGTACAGCGAAATGCCTTTTCGGGCGAAGGACAAGCAGTCGGCGG
>ORJL010501321.1_pt1 | contig 31334 bp, 28 predicted proteins | sample 1779941 | NCBI WGS metagenome assembly ORJL01 (sample SAMEA104232317, study PRJEB22302) | groundwater metagenome | biome: forest; feature: aquifer; material: groundwater | place: USA | collected 2011-08-07 | depth 5.8 m | reverse complement strand
GAAGGTCTTCGGTGTTGAGCCCGCGCGCGCCATCGCCCAAAAAGTCAAAGCGTCGGGAGTTGATGTTTTAAACACCTTTTTCTCCAGCGCCTTGGCCAAAGAGATCAGAAAAGAGCGCGGACCCGCGGCGATCATCTCGGCGAACAATGTCATGGCCAACATTGAGGATCTGGGAGATTTTGCCGAAGGCTTGCGGGAATTGCTCACGCCTGACGGCGTTTTCACTTTTGAGTCCGGATATCTGGTCGATCTGTTGAACAATTGCGTCATCGACAATGTTTATCACGAGCATCTTTGCTATTTCCGTTTGAACCCCTTGATCAAATATTTCGCGAACCACGGACTTGAGGTCATCGATGTCCAACATTCCCCTACGAAAGGCGGATCGTTAAGAGGATTGGTTCAGCGCAAAGGGGGGGCCCGACCCGTATCCACGGCTGTCGGCGAGCGCGTGCTATGGGAAAAAAATCTGGGGTTCGACCAGGCGCGGACGTATAAAGAATTTGCCGCGCGCATGGAATTGGTCCGGGAACAGTTGCGCGGTCTTTTGACTGGCCTTAAGAAACAAGGCAAGATGATCGCAGGTTACGGAGCGTCGGTCGGCGTGACAACGCTTCTTTATTATTACGGGTTGGATAAAATGCTGGATGTCCTTTACGACGATAATCCTAAACGTCACGGCCTTTACAGCCCGGGGCATCATATCCCGGTTGTGGCATCCGAAGAAATTTATACGAGAAAGCCGGATCATATTTTGATCTTTGCCTGGCGCTATGCCGAGCCGATCATTAAAAAGCATCAACAGTATCTTAAAAATAACGGGCATTTTATCGTGCCTTTGCCCGGCATAAAAGTGATCTGATGACTACTTCAACGCCAACGATGAACTCGATTTCCTGGTGGCGGACCACGTTTGGGGACAGAGAGGTTGAGACTCTAAAGAAAGCCGTTGCCGAGGAACGTATCAGTGAAGGAGTTCTGACAAAACAGCTGGAGACGCAACTGGCGGAAAGCCTGGAAGTCCCTTACGCGGTGATGACGACCAGCGGCAGCACGGCACTTCTTATGGCCCTTATGGCTCTAGGCATAGGCCGCGAGGATGAGGTTATTGTTCCCAATAGAACGTGGATCGCTACCGCCCACGCGGTATTGATGACGGGCGCGAAAGTCGTTCTGGTGGACGTGCGCCCGGACATTCCGGTCATGGATGTCTCAAAGATCGAGGAAAAGATCACACCCCGGACCAAGGCGATCCTGGTCGTGCACCTTAACGGCCGTTCCGCGGACATGGAGGCCGTCCTAAGGGTCGCCGGCAAGCATGGGTTATTCGTCGTCGAAGACGCCGCACAGGCGCTATATTCCAGAAACGCCAAAGGATTTTTGGGAACACAGTCCGACGCGGGATGTTTTTCCCTGGGCGTCAGCAAGCTGATCTCGACCGGCCAGGGAGGGTTCGTGGTCACCAAAGACCCCAAGATCTATGAAACGATGAAGATGATCAAAAATCACGGCATCACCGATATTTTTACGGACACCTGGAACCAGCTGGGGTTCAACTTCAAATTTACGGACCTCTTGGCTTCTTTTGGCCTGGCGCAGATGACGCGCGTGAGCGAACGCATCGCCCATCTCAAAGAGCTGTACGCGAGATATGCTCGGGGGATCGCCCCATTGCCGTTTTTGAAGATGGTGCCAGTCGATATTGCCGCCGGAGAGTTCTCCATTTACGCGGAAGTCTTATGCCAGGAGCGGGAGCCGCTTATTAAATTTTTGAAATTGCAAGGAATACAAACCCGTCCGGTGCCACCGAATTTAAGCATATCGAGCTATATCGAAAATGACGGTAAATTTCCTAATTCGGAAATTTTTGCCAAAGGTGGGATGTATCTGCCCTGCGGGCCGGCGCAATCCTTCGAGAATGTCGATACGGTCATTAAAACGCTACAACGGTATAAGTCATAATGGATCGACTACGCGCGAGAATTGAATACAACTTAAAAGAGATCAGGCAAAAAGGGCCCACATGTGTCTTTTTAAAAGCCCTGAAACTTTCGGCGCGCCTCGGCGCGGTCATCGTGGCCGTTCCTGTGGTTGCGGCTATCTTTATTTTGAGACCATTTGTCCGGGTGCGTTTCGGCAGGTTAAGAAGCGATCGGATCGGCCATTATTCTTACGAACCGGAGAGATATTTGTGCCAACGCGACGCCGGATTGCACGGCTGGCCGAATTTTGATATTTTTTACAACGAAGGTGAGATCTGCAATGTTCAATTAAAGAAAATGTGGGATTTCCGATTGCGCGTTTTGAATTTTCCCGGCGCGTGCTGGTTCATGAAGTATGTCTGTCTTTTATTGAAGTGGCTCCCTAAGGGCAAGGAACACGTGCTGGTGATTGCGGGGTATGGAGAATTTAGCGCCCGTTGGGCGTTGTCCCGCACGCCCGCGCACCTGTCTTTTTCTTTAGAAGAAGAGCAAAGAGGACGGGAGGCGCTGGCTAAGATGGGAGTTCCGCTGGAGCGTGAATATATCTGTATCTACGCGCGCGACTCGGCGTACATGGACCAGAAATTCCCCGGCCGGGACTGGAGCTACCACAATTATCGGGATGACAATGTCGAGGATTATCTTTTAGCCGCAGAGATGTTGACGCAGCGGGGGTATTATGTCATCCGGATGGGGCATATCGTTAAAGAAGCCATGAGGATCCCAAACCCGATGATCATTGATTATGCGACCAAGGGGTTCCGGTCTGATTTTCTTGATATCTATTTGCCGGCCAAATGCCGTTTCTTTTTGGGCAATCCGTCGGGATTGGTCTCGGTTCCGGACCTGTTTCGAAGGCCGGTTGCTTATGTCAATTTCAGCCAGCCGCCGGCTTTTTACAATTGGGACTTAAACGGGATCTTTATCTGGAAAAGGGTTTGGTTGCGCGGGGAAGGACGGTTCCTGACGTTCCGGGAGATGTTGCGGTTCAATCTGCCTATTGATTTTGGCCGAAAGGACCTGAAGCATATTGCCGATCTTGGCGAAATGGATATCGTGGATAACACTCCGAAAGAGATCAGAGACCTAGCCGTCGAAATGGAGGAGAGGATACAGGGGATATGGCGGATGCCGCAAGAGGCGCCGGCCCTTCAAGAAAAGATCAAGACGCTTTATCCGCACATCCCTGATGAGGTGAAGGTTTCCACGGTCGGCGCGAAGTTTATATGCCAGAACGCGGAATTATTGAATGAGAGGGTCGTGAATACGGTGGGTGTTTAGAGGGACAGATCATGAAAAGCATGGAATTCATTTTTGACCTCTTTAAAAAATTTCCGGGTTTGATGGCCAAGAATATCGTTTTTGTGGTCGTCGTAAACCTGTTGGGTGCAGGATCTCTGTTTACGGTGACGCCGGTCATCGATTTGCTCATTCATCCGGACTTGCAGGGTGCCAGTCCGCTGACCATCAAGGTCCTTAAAATCATGGGTTCGGTGGGGCTGCCGGCCACCTTGACCAGCTTGCTTGTCATGATCGTAACATTGATTATCTTGGCCAGCATAGTTCAAGTGTTCACCCGGTATTCGCTTTTAGAGACGAAATATGTTTTGTCGAAAGATATCATGCTAGGGACCTTTAAAGATTTTTTTGACGCACGTTGGAGCTTTTTTTCGGCGAGTAAGCAGGGGACGCTAATTAATACGCTGACGCGCGAGTTGTCGGTCGTTGGTACCGCCTTTGGCGGGATAGGGCTTCTTTTTGCCAGCATGCTCCAACTGTTATTTTTTATCGCGATCCCTTTATATATTTCTTGGAAGGTAACGATCTTGAGTTTGGGCATCGGCCTGTTATTCGCCTTGCCCTTCGGGCTCTTGAGCAAAATGAATTACCGGCTGGGGCTGTTAAATACTTCTACGGCGAATCAATTGACCTCGGTCATGCAGGAGAATTTTAATTTAGCCAAGATAGTACTGGGTTTCGGGACCCAGTCGCGGTGTATCCGGCATCTTAGCGAGGTGTATGATGTCCACATCCGCGCGACCTTAAAATCCCAGATCCTGAGCGTCGCCATCCCTATATTTTATCGTCCGCTGGGTGTCATTATGGTGGTGATCGCCGTATTCCTGGCCCGGCGGGAACAGCTCCCGTTGTCGGAGATGACGGTCTTGATCCTGGCGCTCGTCCAAGCGGCGCAATCCATCGGCAATGTGGTCATGTATCGCAGTGCTCTGGATAATTTTCTCCCCAGTTATGAACAAATCGAGAAGTTGCGTGCCCAGGCGCGGGAAATGAAACACCCTGTCAAAGAAAAGAAGTTCACGGGATTTAATAAGGCAATCGAGATCAAAGGGCTTTCCTTCGCTTATGCCAAACACGCGCCTGTTCTCGGAGGGATCAATGCGGTCGTTCCAAAGGGCCAAATGATCGCCTTTGTCGGAAAATCGGGTGCGGGGAAATCTACGCTCATCGACCTGATCATGGGATTTTATGAGCCGGTGCAGGGGCAGATCCTTTTTGATGACACGCCCTTGGAGGATTACGACATCATTTCTTACCGGAACCGCGTCGGGTATGTCCCGCAGGACAGCGTTCTGTTCAACATGACGGTTCGCGAGAATTTATTATGGGCCAATCCGGACGCTTCCGATGAAAAGATAAAAGAGGCTTGCCGGTTGGCCTATGCCGATGAATTCATCGCCCAGTTCCCCGAGGGATATGAAACTTTGGTGGGAGACCGGGGCGTGCGGCTATCCGGTGGACAGATCCAGCGCGTTGCCCTGGCGCGGGCGTTTTTAAGGAACCCGGAAGTGTTGATCCTCGATGAGGCGACCAGTTCTCTGGATACGCATTCCGAGCGTCTCATTCAGCGGGCGATTGAGAACATTGCCGATGAGACGACCGTCATCGTCATCGCGCATCGCCTCTCAACGATCAAAAGGGCCGACTGCATTTATGTCGTTGATAAAGGAGAGATCATCGAAAGCGGGACGTATGCCCAGCTGATGGACAGGTCGGGGCGTTTCAACGAGATGGTCCAGCTGCAGGAACTGGAATTGACCGGAGATATGGCCGGATAAACGTATGAAAAGAACCTTGGATATTAGAACTAAAATAGACCCCCAGATATCTCATTACGAGGCGTTGTACACCATACGCCGTACCGAGGAGCTGCTCTTGGAATACTTCAGCAAGGGTTTGCTGCGCGGGACGACGCATACCTATTTGGGGCAGGAGGCGATCGCGGTTTCCGCCCTGTCTTATTTGGGGGAGTACGACGTTGTTACTTCCTATCACCGTTCGCATGGGCATTTTTTGGCGTATTGTAATGATTACAAGAAGCTTATCGCCGAGATCGTCGGAGATTCTCAAGGGGTTTGTTACGGCATGGGCGGTTCCCAACATCTCCATCAGGGCAATTTTTATTCTAACGGTATTTTGGCGGGGATGGTCCCGACGGCGACCGGGATGGCCTTGGCTGAAAAATTAAAAGGGACGGGAGGGATCGCCGTATGTTTTCTGGGTGACGGGGCGTTGGGCGAAGGCGTTGTTTACGAGAGTTTCAACATGGCTTCATTATGGAAGATCCCCGTTCTCTATGTCGTTGAAAATAATCGGTACGCGCAGTCAACGCCCATTGAATTGAACTTGGCCGGGTCGATCGCCGGACGTTTGAAGGCATTTCACATCGAGACCGATGAGATCGAAAGCAACGATATCGGCGAGCTTCTGCCACGTTTTCAGCGGGCATTCGATTATGTCCGTGAACAAAGAAAGCCATTTTGCCAGATCGTTAATACTTACCGCATGGGGCCGCACAGCAAAGGCGATGATCACAGGGGAGAAGATGAGATCCGGTTTTGGAAAGAGAAAGACCCACTGACGCTGGCGAAGAAATATTTTCAGTCGTCAGATATTGAAGAGCTTGAAAAACGACAGGGCCAGGAGATCAAAAGGTATTTTGAAACGTTTCTTGGTAAAGGTAGCAGCCCCGAAAGTGGTGTCCCGGCGCAAACCGATGATGAGATCATCCCGATGGATCATGAAGCCCAAAACGGTTTTATCACTGATCCGCAAGAAACGCTTATGGTCGGTCATTTGCAAAAAGTCTGGCATGCCTTGATGGAAAATAATTCTCGGATGTATTTGATCGGCGAAGACCTGCTGGATCCTTACGGCGGAGCGTTCAAGGTTTCCAAGGGTTTGTCGACGCGTTTCCCTGGCCGCGTGCTTTCTTCGCCGGTTTCCGAGGCGGGAATTATGGGGTTGGCCAATGGCATGGCCTTAAGGGGCTTGACGCCGGTCGTTGAGATCATGTTCGGGGATTTTACAACGCTTATTATGGATCAAATCGCGAATCACGCGACAAAATTCAAGCGTATGTACGGCGGAAAAACGAGTTGTCCGGTCATCGTCCGCACGCCGATGGGCGGATACCGGGGATACGGCCCGACGCACAGCCAGAGCCTGGAAAAGCTGTATTTCGGCGTCCCGGGATTGGTCGTCGTGGCCTGCGATGCCATTCACGATCAGCAGTTGATCTGGGAAAGGATGCTTACGTTAGGGTCCCCATGCTTTTATATTGAGAATAAAACGTTATATAGCCAGAAGATCAAACCGGCAGTTGGCGGTAAGATCGAACATTTTTACACGCGCTCTAGTGAAAGCTATTTCCCGACCATCGCACTTAAAATGACTCCCTTTGATACCGCCACCGATGTTGTGCTTTTGACTTATGGTGGGATGGTCCAAACGGCCATGGAGGTCGCCCAAAAGCTATATATAGAGGAAGAACTGGCTGTCGAGGTCGTTGTCCCAGCCCAGATCGCGCCGCTACCGGAAAGAGATATTTTGCAATTCCTGGGAAATTGTCGAAAAGTGGTCGTTTTGGAAGAGGGAACTCAAAGGAACGGTTGGGGCGCGGAGATATCCGCGTTGCTACAAGAAAAGTTCGATGAGAAGCTCAACATCAAACGGTGTTCGGCGCAAAATACGATCATCCCCAATTCCGCCAGCGGCGAACGGGCGGTGTTGCCGGACGCGCGGGCGTGCTATGAACTTGTTAAGGAGACGGGCGATGGCGTTTAGAACGATCACTGCGCCTCATGTGAACGTCAATGATCTGGAGATGATCGTCGTGAGATGGCATGTCGAGCCATGGCAGTTCGTTGAGGAAGGTGAAACGATCTGTGAGGTTGAGACGACCAAAGCCGTGGTCTCAGTTGACGCCGACCATGCGGGATATGTTTATCCTTTGGTCGAAGAAAAGGAATCCGTCAAAGTAGGTGAGCCGCTCGCGCATATTTTTCCCCAGAACGACCCCAAGCAGCTTGGGGCCATTACTTTGAAAGTAAATTCGGCCGCGGACATTATTATCACCAAAAAAGCGCAGGCCCTGATGCAAGAATTCGGTTTGGCGGTCTCCGATTTTCCGAGATTTTCTTCGATAAGTTCTGAAACGGTCATTGCCAAAATAAGAGAGTTGAAACCTTCTCATGCCACTTACGACCAGAAACGTACCCGCGAGTTGTTAAGCAGGATAGAGATCGGCAAGGATTCCGTGGCCATTTATGGCGAAAGGAACCAGGCTCTTTTGGCCCTGGACGCTTTTGAGGAATATACGCCGGTGGCTTACATCAGCTCTGCCGAGAGATCACCGGAATTTTATGGAATGCCCGTTATCCATACCCAAGCCTTATCACAGCTGATGGAAAAAGGCCTGCGATATGTTTATATTTGTGGAGGGAGCCCAAAAGTGAAGGAAGAACAAGAGAAAGAATGCGCGCGGATCGGTCTGGAGGTTGTGTCCGTAGTCCATCCCGATTCAACCGTTTCCAGCAGGGCGAGATTGGGAAAAGGCGTGTTCGTCGGTGCCCAGGCGGCGATCGGGCCGGATGTCGAGATAGGCGATTTCAGCCAAGTCTTAAGCGGCGCAACAGTCGCGCACCATTGCAGGCTGGGTAAATATGTCAGTATCTCTGACGGCGCGCGCTTAGGCGGCAATGTCAGCGTTGGGGATGGCGCGCTCATCGGTATCGGCGCGAACATCAATAAAAGGATCACGATTGGTAGAAACGCCGTTGTGGTTTCCGGGGCGACGGTCATCGACCATGTCCCGGACAATAATACAGTTCGGTTAAATTCTTTAGAAAAGGACAAGAAAACGCAGGCGAGGTTAATCGAAAATGTTAAATAACAAGTCCATACTCATAACAGGTGGCACAGGTTCCTTTGGGAAAAAAATGGTCCAGATCGTTCTAACGGAGTACAAACCCAAGCGGTTGGTTATCTTTAGTCGCGACGAATTGAAACAATTCGAGATGGCGCAGAAGTGGAATCCGTCGAAGTATCCTTGTTTGGAATATGTGCTGGGTGATGTCCGGGATCGCGACAGATTGACGCGCGTGTTCGAAGGCATTGACTACATCATTCACGCGGCGGCCTTAAAGCAGGTGCCCGCGGCCGAACGGAACCCCGAAGAATACATCAAGACCAATGTCATCGGTGCGATGAACATCATCGACGCGGCGATCGTCAATAACGTGGAGAAAGTCGTCGCCCTTTCGACCGACAAGGCCTGCAATCCGGTCAATCTCTATGGCGCGACGAAGTTGTGTTCCGACAAGCTGTTCGTGGCGGCCAATTGCTCTGAGGCAGCGCGCAGCCGGACCAAATTTTGTGTCGTGCGCTACGGGAACGTTTTGGGAAGCCGCGGTTCGGTCATACCGTTCTTTCAGGAACGCGCCCGTACCGGCGTGTTGCCGATCACCGATGAGAATATGACGCGCTTCTGGATCACGCTGGACCAGGCGGTGCATTTTGTCATCATGTCTTTATCAAGGTCGAAGGGCGGAGAGATCTTTGTCCCCAGGATCCCGTCTATGAGGATCGTCGATCTGGCTAAGGCCATTGATCCGGACTGCAAGCAAGAGGTCGTTGGGATACGTCCGGGGGAAAAAGTGCATGAAACGCTTTTAAGCGAGGATGAGGCGAGAAACGCCATCCAATACAAGGAATGTTTTATTGTGCAGCACAATCATCAGCTTCGGGACAGCATGTTTGAACATGTGCATCTGGGCAAGAATAACGGACACGCCTGCCCTGAAGGGTTCCGGTATACTTCGGACAGTAATACGGAATGGCTGGAGGTCAACGATTTGAAGCAACTGGTGGACAGGATAGCCGATGATTATGTCATCGAGCACTCCCGTTGGTCGATGCAGGATGTTCCGGAATAAAAATATGAACAGTCGCCGTAAAAAACGTTTATTGATCACAGGGGTCAGCGGGCTTTTGGGCAACAACCTCGCGTTTTGTCTGAAGGACAAGTATGACATCTTGGGGATCTATCATGCACACCGGGTCGAGATAGACGGTGTGTGTACCGAAGAAGGAGATCTCGCTTCGGAGGATTTTGTGCGTGACTTGATGCGGCGTTTTGATCCCGAGGTCATCATCCATTGCGCGGCCATTTCCGACGTGGATTTTTGCGAGGAGAACCAGGAATTGGCCTATCGAGTCAACGTCCAGGGAACGCGGATCCTCGTGGATCATGTCCCCGTGAAGACGACAAAATTTATCTACATCTCTACCGATCTGGTATATGAGGACGTCCCGGCCAATCCTTTGACGGAGCAGACAAGAACGGACCCGCCGAATTATTACGCCGTAACGAAATTAAAAGGCGAACAGGAAGCTTCCCAATGGGAGAATACGCTCGTTCTGCGGACGAATATTTTTGGCTGGAATATCCAGGAAAAATTCAGTTTGGGGGAATGGGTCGTTCATGAGCTTTCCCATCAGCGGAGGATCCAGGGATTCAACGACGCTTGTTTTTCTTCCATTTACACCTTTGAATTGGCCAAGATCATTGATCGGGCGATCGACAAGAACCTCAGAGGAATGTACAACTGCGGGAGTTCCACTTTTATGTCCAAGAATGAGTTCGCGCACAAGGTCGCCAGTCGTTTTGGTTTGAGTGGTTCTTTGATCGAGCCGATATCGGTGGACCAGGCCGATCTGAAAGCCAAACGAAGGAAAAATCTCGGGTTGGACGTTCGTGCGATGGAGAACGCGCTGGGATGCCGGTTCCCTACCCTTGATGAATCGATCAAAAAGTTCTTTGAAGATTATCAGAAAGGGATCCCGAGGCAGATCAAGAAAAAAGTCTTCAGAAGAATATATCCTGTTCTGGACCATATTCCCTATGGCCGTCAGAGCATTACGGAGGAGGACATCCAGGCCGTGGTCGAGGTCCTGAAATCCAGTTATTTGACCCAGGGACCGAAGATCGTCGAATTCGAGCAGGCCCTTTTGAGTGTCACTGGCGCGGCTTTTTGTGTCGCCGTTAATTCCGGCACGTCCGCTTTGCATATCGCCTGCTTGGCGGCCGGAGTTGGTCCGGGGGATGAAGTGGTCACCTCACCCAACACGTTTGTCGCCTCGGCCAACTGTGTCGTCTATTGCGGCGGCAAACCCGTTTTCGCGGACATCGATCCCGCGACATACAACGTTTCGCCCCAGGAGATCGAGAAGAAGATCACCGAAAAGACCAAAGCCGTCATCCCCGTCCATTTCGCCGGACAAAGCTGCGATATGGAGACCATCGAAAGGGTCGTCCGGGCCAAAGAAAAAAAGTATGGACATAAAATTTACATCATTGAGGACGCCTGCCACGCGCTGGGTTCAACTTACCGCGACACGAAGGTCGGGTCTTGCGTGCATTCCGATATGGTGGTCATGAGCTTCCATCCCGTCAAACATATCACGACGGGTGAGGGCGGGGCGGTTTTTGTCAATGACAGGAAATTGTGGAGAAAGTTGAGCTACTTGCGTTCTCACGGTATTACCAGCGATGTTGAAGAATTCGTCTATAAAGAAGATATCTTTGAAGACACCACAGCTTCTGCGGGTAGCGGTGCAAAGCCCCTGAGGCGGCAGTGGTATTATGAGCAGAATTCCCTCGGCTTTAATTACCGCATAACGGATATTCAGTGTGCCCTGGGCCGGTCCCAGCTCAAGAAGCTGGACGAATTTTGCCGGCGAAGGCGGGAGATCGTCAACCGGTATAACAAGGCCTTTCGAAAGGTCGGCGGGCTGACAACGCCTTTCGAAGCGGATTTTTGCAAAAGCAATTTTCACCTCTATGTTCTGTTGTTCGATTTCGAGGAGATTGGTATCACGCGTTCGGAACTGATCGCGGGGCTTAAGGAGAACGGGATCTTCACCCAGGTCCATTACATCCCCGTATACACCCAGCCATTTTATCGGAACAATTTTGGCACCAATTGGGGAGATTGCCCGCGGACGGAAGAATATTACCAGAAGTGTCTGTCGATCCCTGTTTATCCGGCCATGACCGCGGAAGATATCGAAAATGTCATCGCGATCGTCAAACAACTCGTAAAACCGCGGAGCGCTGTTTCATGATCGAACGTTTGGCGTTGGGAACGGTCCAATTCGGGCAGGATTATGGCATTGCCAACACGACCGGCAAGATACTGGAGCACGAGGTCTTTGCCATCTTGGATCATGCCGGGAAAGCGGGGATCAGCCGCTTGGATACGGCGACGGCTTATGGCCACAGCGAGGCGATCATCGGGAAATATTTAAAGAACAGTTCCTGCCGTTTCGATATTGTTTCCAAATTGCCGCCTCTTGAGCGATATTTAAGCGGTACGGAGGCGCTTTTGCTGCGCTCGACCATGGAGAGGCTTGGCGGCAAGCAATTGTACGGTTACCTCGTGCACCGCTTCGATGATTTCCGCAAGTATCAACCGTTGTGGGAAGGGATGCAAGGGTTGAGAAAAAGAAAGTTAATAAAAAAGATCGGATTTTCTTTATATCAATGCGAAGAATTGGAAATTTTATTGGATCAAAAGACAGAATTCGACATTGTCCAGGTCCCTTACAGCATTTTTGACCGGAGGTTTGAGTCGTATTTTAGCGTTTTACGAAAGAAGGGCGTCGAGATCCAGGCCCGGTCGGTGTTCTTGCAGGGGTTAGTGTTCTTTCCCAGTAAGGACTTGCCGGTCTTTTTTGAAAGGGCGAGACCGTCGTTGGCGTCGCTGGAACAAATTGCCCGCGAGAATGATCTTTCCATCAACTCTATTTGCCTGAACTTCGTTTTGGCAAATTCATCCGTCGATAAAGTGATCATCGGTGTTGATAGTTTGGAGCACTTAAAGGCTGATATTGCGACTTTAAAGGATCTTGGCCGTGTTGAGACCATTTATCCGAGATTGCAGGAACTTAAGATCGAGGACGAAGAGATCTTGCTGCCGTTCAAATGGCCCGCGCGAGAGGATATTCTATGCAAACCGAGATAAACAAAAGCGGCGTTAAATTATGGAATGAGGCGAAACGTTTGATCCCGGGTGGGAATCAGCTGTTGTCGAAAAGAGCCGAGATGTTCCTGCCTGATCAGTGGCCGGCCTATTATAAAAAAGCAAAAGGGGTCGAGGTATGGGACCTGGATGACGAACATTACATCGATATGAGCATCATGGGGATTGGTACGTGTATTCTGGGGTACGCACATGAAGACGTCAATAAAGCCGTTATTAAAGCCGTTGAGGAAGGAAGTATGTCCACGCTCAACTGCTTTGAGGAAGTTCAATTGGCGAAAAAACTCGTTGAATTGCATCCGTGGGCCCAAATGGTCCGATTTGCCCGCACCGGTGGGGAAGCCTGCGCTATCGCCGTGAGAATCGCGCGAGCCTTCTCCGGGAAAGACAAGATCGCCTTTTGCGGCTATCACGGATGGCATGACTGGTACTTAGCTTCCAATCTATCCGACAACAAGAACCTGGACGGCCAACTTTTGCCCGGCTTGGAACCCCGCGGAGTGCCAGGTGCCCTGGTCAACACCGCCCTTCCTTTCAGTTATGGCGATCTTACGGCGCTAAAAGAATTGGTCAGCCGGAATAAAGGTGAGATCGGCGTCATCATTACGGAAGTCGGCCGGCAGAAAAAGGTCGATGTGGATTTTTTAAAAGGTGTCAAAGCGATCGCCAAAGAAACAGGCGCCGTCCTTATTTTTGATGAAGTTTCATCCGGGTTCCGCGTGATGGCGGGCGGGATGCATTTGGCACATGGAATTAATCCGGATATCGTTGTTTTAGGTAAGGCATTGGGTAATGGTTATCCGATTTCCACTGTCATCGGCAAAAAAGAGGTGATGGATGCGGCGCAATTGAGCTTTATCAGCAGTACTTATTGGACCGAACGCATAGGATTTGTGGCCGCCTTGGCGACGATCGATATTTATCAGAAGGAAAAAGTGGCGCAACGTCTGGTCATGATGGGGGAATATATCACGCAGGGCCTGAAAAAGATTTTTGCCAAACATTCCTTGAAAATGGATACCGGTGGGTTGTCGGCCATTCCCTCGATCATCATTCAGGAACAGGACAGCCTGACCCTCAAGACGGTATTTACCCAGGAAATGCTGAAAAAAGGATTTTTGGCCTCCAATGTGATTTATGTTTCGCACGCGCATACGAAAAAGATCGTGGACCAATATTTGGAAGCGGCCGATGAGGTATTTGGAAAAATCGCCAAAGCCGTCAGGTCAGGAACATTAAAGAACCTGTTAGAGGGGCCGGTGTGTCATTCCGGGTTCAAAAGGTTGACATAAAGGACCGTATGATTTTAGCCATTGTACAAGTGAGAATGTCTTCCGCGCGGCTGCCGGGCAAGGTTATGAAAGAGGTTTTGGGCAAACCCATGATTAGTTATTTGCTCGAACGCCTTAGATCGTCCCGGAGGATCGACAAGATCATGCTGGCCACAACGGATATGCCTAGCGATGACCCTGTGGCGGCATATGTGCAAAGTATAGGTTTTGATGTGTTCCGGGGAAGTGAAGACGATGTTTTGGCCCGTTACTATCAGGCGGCCCGGCAATATGACCCGGAACACGTCGTCAGAATCACGGGGGATTGTACGTTCATTGACGCCGCAATCTGTGATCGCTTGATCGCGGTTTATTTGGAAAGAAAAGTCGATTACGCCTATCTTGGGCCAAGCTTCGCGGAAGGCCTGGATTGCGAGATCTTTAAATTTGAGGTTTTAAAGAAAGCTTGTCAGAACGCCCAGTTGAGATCCGAGCGGGAGCATGTGACCAGATATATCCATAATAATCCGGGGATGTTCACAAAATTTCAATTGGATAATTCCTGTGACGACAGCCGTTACCGGATCGTTCTGGATGAGCCGGAAGATTTTTTGGTCCTCAAGATACTTATTGAGCATTTTTTAAAAGATCAAAAATTATTATGCGGGTTTGAGGAGGTTAAGACATATTTGGATGAACATCCCGATATCCAGGCCAGGAACGCGCATGTGATCCGTAACGAAGGTTTGTTAAAGTCTTTACAAACAGACGGTCTTTATTCCGGTTAAGGAGAGTCATGCCATCGGCCTTGCTTCGAGTTGACGCATCGTCACAAATAGGATGGGGGCACCTTATGCGCTGTGTGGGCCTCGCGCAGGAATTCCGGCAAAAAGGGGTGACCCCGGTTTTTGTCTTGAAATATTACGACGAGAAAGTCCTGGAGCGTGTTAGGGGCATGGGCTTCGGTTCGGAAAGGATCGATCGCCGTTTCGATTTTACTGAAGATACAGTTGCGGTGTTGAGGCTCGCGGAAAAATATAATGCCAGGGTCGTTATCGCGGACCTGAGCCATTCTGCGACCGTTGCCGACGTCAAGGGGTTCGCCCGGCATGTGCAAGAACTTAAGGCCAGAGGGCACTACGTAATGGTCATCGACGGCGGATCGCCTCATGATTGCATTTGCGCGATGGAAAAGATCGTTGCCGATATCGTGGTGATCCCTTACTTCGATGCCGAGAAGATCACACGTAAATTGGGCACCGGGACAAGGGCGCTTTTGGGGCCGGCTTATTTTATCTTTCGCGAGGAATTTGCGCGACAGGCGGCGCGTAAGGAACCTCCCGGCGGGATGGTGGAAAGTATTTTATTGACCATGGGGGGCAGCGACTCATCGGAATTGACGCCGAAAGTCATAGAACTTTTAATGAAAATGAACAGATCGTCCTTGTCGCTTCACGTCGTTCAGGGGGTCGGATTCTCTCCGGCAGTGAAACTTAAGATCGAACGATTTCAGGACAAATGGAACGGAGCTTATACGATCTCCAATGGCAGTAGCCACATGGCCGATCTGATGGGAACGTGTGACGTTGCCATCATTAATAACGGGTTGACCCAATATGAGGCCGCCCTGATGGGGGTCCCCAGCATTGCCGTATCCGCAGGGGATTTTGCCGAGACCGCTTCTTTGATCTCCCGGATAGAAAAATTGTTCGATGACGCGGCTTTTCGCCAAGAATCGGTCCAAAAGAAGAAAACACAGTTAGATGGGAACGGGGTAAAAAGAGTCATCGCCGAGATCCCTGGGGAATTATTATCATGAAAGAAAAGATCAAGACCGGGAATAAATTTATTGGAAAGAACGAACCTTGCTTTATTATCGCCGAGGCGGGGTCGAACCATGACGGAAAGATGGAGCAGGCCAAACGGCTTATTGACGTTGCCGCGCAAAGTGGTGCCGACGCCGTCAAATTTCAGCTATTTAAGGCGGAAGTTTTATGCGGGCCGGGCCATCCCGCGTTCGATATCGTCAAAAAGAACGAATTCCCGCGGCAATGGTTGAAGGAGCTCAATGATCATGCCGTCAAAAATGGCATTATTTTTTTGGCCGCACCATTCGATAAAGAGGCGGTGGACCTGCTTTGCGACATCGATGTCGTCGCGCTCAAGCTGGCCTCTTCGGAGGTGACGAATTTGCCGCTTTTACGTTATGCGGCCGCCAAGAAGAAACCGGTCATTATTTCGACCGCCATGTCGAACTTGGCCGATATTTATGAAGCGCTGGAGACGATCTATTCCACGGGGAATGACGATGTCGTTTTATTGCAATGCACGGCGCTTTACCCGACGGATCCCCATCAGGTCAATTTGCGCGCGATGGATACCTTAAGGGGATCGTTTCATCTGCCAGTGGGCTTTTCGGACCATACTTTAGGGGTCCTTATTCCGCCGGTGGCCGTTGCCTGCGGCGCTTGTGTGATCGAAAAGCATTTTACGATAGACCGTAAACTGCAGGGTCCGGACCATGGCTATGCTCTGGAGCCTGATGAATTGGCCCAAATGATCAGAAATATCCGCAGCGTTGAACAAAGTTTGGGATTGCCCGTTAAGAAAATGTTGCCGGAAGAAAAATTATTGGCAAGACGGGAAAGTCTTTTTGCCAAAAAGGATATCACCAAAAATGCGCCGATAACCGAAGGCATGTTTGAAATAAGAAGGTCGGCTCTGGGCGTTGAGGCAAGATTTTTACGCGTTTTTGTGGGGCGAAAAGCAAAAAGGGACATTAAAAAAGACGAACCGGTCTCATGGGCGGATTATGACATCTAACGTGCAAGCCAAGGCTTGGGAAGTATTCAATAAGAATAAAGGCAAGGGCAATTACCCCGTATGGCCCAATGAGGTCATGGTGAAACTGGTGTTCGGTAATTATCTGAACAAAAAGATCCAGGTGGATGAGAAGACCCGCATCCTCGATGTCGGCTGCGGGTTCGGTAACAACCTTTTGCCTTTTTTGACCAAGGGATGCGCCTGCTCGGGTGTCGAGGTCACCTCCGCCATGGCCGCGCAGACGCAAGAGATCTTGAAAGAGCGCGGGTTCGTGGCGATCATCAGGGAGGGGAACAATAGAAAGATCCCCTTCCCGGATGATTCCTTCGATCTGCTTTTATCGATCAATGCCATCCATTACGAAGCATCTGATGATGCTATCCAGCGCGCATTCAAGGAATACAGGCGCGTCTTGGTCAATGGCGGCCGGCTGGTGCTTATCACGGTGGGGCTGGATCACAGCATTATCAAGCAGGCAAAGCCCGTTGAGCCTCATAAATATCTAATCCGGGACTATGATTTTCGCGATGGTACGCATTTTTTCTGTTTTGAGACCCAGGAATATCTTAAGGGGGCTTTGGACAAAGTGTTCACACATACTGAAACCGGAAAGGTGACGGAACGGTTGATGAGATATGATCTGGATTTTTTGATCGCGACTGCTGAGGTTGAGAAATGATGGGTCATTCCACGAAAAAGAAATTGGTCATTTTCGGTGCTGGTGAGATCGGCCGGCTGGCGAAATATTATTTCGATAAAGACAGCGCCTATGAGGTCGTCGCGTTTACGGCCGATGATGAATATGTTTCCGAGAATACTTGCGAAGGGCTGCCGCTTGTTCCTTTCAGCGAGGTGAAGTCAAAATTTTCGCCGGATAAATATGTCCTGCACGTCGCGCTTTCTTATAAGAAATTGAACCAGGTCCGCGCCCAAAAATACGGCCAGGCCAAGGCCCTGGGCTATTCCCTGGCTTCCTATGTTTGCTCGCGCTCGGTCTATTGGGACGATCTTTCCATAGGCGATAATTGTTTCATCCTGGAAAACCAGACCATTCAGCCGACGGTCAAAATCGGGAACAATGTGATGATCTGGAGCGGGAACCATATCGGGCACGGCAGCATGATCGGTGACCATACGTACATCAGCAGTCATGTGTGCATATCAGGGCATACACAGATCGGAACGCATTGTTTCTTAGGGGTAAATTCGACCATCAAAGACTTCATTAAGATCGGCGATCACGTGTTCATAGGCATGGGGGCCTCAGTGACCCGTGACATTGAAAAAGGGGCTGTTGTCGTGGACATCAAAGGAGAAATTTATCCCCAGGATTCGAAGATAGCGGTGAGTTTGAAGCGCAGATATTTTAATTGTTAATTAGGAAAAGAGGCCCAAAATGACCAAATCCAATTATGTCCAGGAAACAAAATCATCTCCTGAGAAGCTGAAAGAACGAGAAATATTGTACAGCCTTTTCCAGAACAGGCCGATGCCGGATGACCAGCTCTTAACATCGCTCGGTCTTTATATGCGCAGTTCCGCCTTGGCCAAGATATTGTTCGTCAATGAGCTCTATGAACATATCGTGAATATCCCCGGGGTGATCATGGAATTCGGGACCTGGTGGGGGCAGAACCTGGTCCTGTTCGAGAACCTTCGGGCCATCTATGAACCCTTCAATCAGAATAGGCGCATCATCGGGTTCGACACGTTTAAGGGTTATTTGCAAGTCTCCGACAAGGACGTGAAGGGAGAGACGATCAAGGAAGGAGGCTATACGGTCTCCAAAGGATATCAGGATTATCTTAATCAGGTCCTCTCCTATCATGAAAAAAACAATGTCTTGTCGAATATCAAAAAACATACACTCATTGCCGGAGATGCCGGCGTCACGCTTCCTAAGTTCTTCAAGGATAATCCCGAAACGATCGTCGCCCTGGCCTACTTCGACTTGGCCCTTTATGAACCGACGAAAAAATGCCTTGAGGCCCTCAACCCCCATCTGATCAGGGGAAGCGTCATCATGTTCGACGAGCTTAATTCCCGGGAATATCCCGGGGAAACCGTGGCTTTTAAAGAAGTTTTTAAAGCAACGGGCTTTACGTTAAAAAGGTCCCGTTATATGACAGATCGCACGTTAGCGATCATGGATTGAAGATGAGATCGACTGTGATCAAAAAAAAATGGAGCAAACAAGGTTTGATGATCCGTCCCGATCCTTCGTGTGACTGGATGGTCTCTCACGCGATGGTCCCCGTGGCCCAATGGCGTTATGAGGATATTTACCGGGTGTATTTTTGCGGCCGCGATATTGACAACCGTTCTCGGATCGGTTACGCGGAGGTCGACATCAAGGATCCTTCCCGTGTTTTGCGATTTTCCTCAAAGCCGGTTCTGGGGTTGGGGGACTTGGGATGTTTTGATGATAATGGCGTTACCCCGTCATGGATCATTGAATACAACGGGCGTACCTACCTTTATTATATTGGCTGGAACAAACGGTCAACGGTGCGTATGTACCTGGCGGCCGGGCTCGCGGTCAGCGATGATGGAGGGGAGTCCTTTGAACGGGTATGGAAGGTCCCGGTCTTGGACAGAACCCCGCTGGAGCCGTATATTTTGAACACCGCGCCATGCGTTCTGATCGAGAACGGCTTTTGGCGGATGTGGTATGTTTCCGCCGTTGAATGGGTGAACCCGGACCTTCCCCGATATAATATCAAATACGCCGAATCACGGGACGGTCTTCATTGGGACAGAAAGGGGACGGTTTGCATCGATTTTAAATCCCCGCGGGAACACGCCCTGGCCCGGCCGTGCGTTTTGCGGGAAGACGGCCGCTATAAAATGTGGTATTCTTACAAACAAGACGATTACCGGATCGGATATGCTGAATCCCCCGATGGTATTCGTTGGACACGTAAGGATGAGGAAGCGGGTATCGATGTCTCCGCGACCGGCTGGGATTCACAGATGATCGAATACGCGTTTGTTTTTGATCATGGTGGGAAAAAACACATGTTTTACAACGGTAATGAATACGGAAAAGACGGCATCGGATATGCCGTTTTGCCGTAAGGACCTTTAATGCGCACCGCGGTCATTATGCAGCCAACGTATTTGCCCTGGGCCGGGTATCTTGACCTGATGGACCAGAGTGATGTCTTTGTCTTTCTGGATTCGGTCCAGTTTGATAAGCGTTCCTGGCAGCAGAGAAATCGCATTAAATGTCCCAAGGGCGAGCAGATGTTGACAGTTCCGGTCCTTTCCAAGGGGCAGTTTTACCAGAAAATAAACGAGGTCCGCGTCGACCCATCCTCGGATTTTATTGAAGGGCATATTAAAGCGGTGCAATTGAATTACGCCAAAGCGAAATATTTCCCAAAATATTTTGACGGGTTTGCCAGGGTCCTGAGAAAGAAGCACACCCTGTTGGCGGATCTCAATGTGGATTTAATTACTTGGTTCAAAGACATCCTGGGGATACAAGCGCAATTGTCGCGAAGTTCCGGATTAAAGGTGGAAGGCAAGAAGACTGAATTGCTGGTCGATATCTGTAAAAGCGTCAAAGCGGACCATTATTTATCGCCGCTGGGATCCAAAGTCTATATTAGCGAGAATAATTTGTTTGAGAAACATGGTATTGAATTAAGCTATCAAAACTATCAACCAATGATTTACCGTCAGTTGCATGGCGAGTTTATCCCGTATCTTTCGGTGCTGGACCTGCTTTTTAATGAGGGAGAACAGAGTCTCGCGGTCATCCGTTCGGGACGACAGTCCAATGCCCTGGAAGCATCGCGAATCTTATTAAAGGAAACGGTGTAATGACGCAAGCGTTTGATACCATCAATTCCCAGCAGATCGCCGAAGATATCGTTACGCAATTGGCCAATTCCAACCGGAACCTCGTCAGCGACGAATTCGAGGAAGGTTTGGACTATCTGCGTAAATATCTCGACTTGAATATTCTTCGCTATAAGACCGGCACACCTTGTTGGACATGGAACGTTCCGCGTAAGTGGAGGATACGGGACGCTTACATCAAACAGGGGAATAAAGAAATTGTTTCCTTTAAGGAACATCCGCTTCATGTGATGAGCTATTCGATCCCTGTGGAGAGCAAGATCAAGGGGGAAGAGCTCCTGAAGCACGTTTTTGTCCATAATCACATTCCTGAAGCGATCCCCTACGAGTTCTCGTTTTATAAACCCCGGTGGGGGTTCTGCCTGACACATGCGCAGAAAAAAGAGATCAGGCCCGGCGAGAACTATGAGGTGCGTATCGACAGCGAACTGGTGGACGATCATTTGTCCATCGGCGAATACACGGTCCGCGGGACCAGCGATGAACATATCTTCTTTTTGTCCCATATCGACCATCCTTATCAGGTCAATGATGGTTTGATCGGCGCCGCGGTCCACGTGGCGCTGGCCAAGCGGCTGGAGAATGAGCGTCCTTATTATAACTATACGTTTTTATTCGTTTCGGAAACTATTGGAAGCATCACTTATCTGAGCCATCATGAAGACCTGATCCCGAAGATTCGTTACGCGGTCTTCGTTGAGATGGTTGGGCTGGACAATCCGCTTGTTCTCCAGAGAAGTTATAAGGAGCAGGCCCTGATCAACCAATATGCGCTTTATGCGATGAAAAAACGTCAGGGGGAGAGTAGGGGATATCCTTTTTTAACTGTCGCGGGGAATGATGAAAAGATATTTGATAGTCCCGGCGTGGGCATTCCGGCCATCTCCATTACCAGGATCGACCAGGAGAAACGTTTACGTGAGAACCGGGAATTTCAGGTGCGGGGGGAATACAGGTCCGCTCCGCCGTATCCGGAATACCATTCGCACCTGGATAATGTCCAACTTGTCAATTATCCCAAAGCGGGCGAAACCGTGGATTATCTGTATGATCTGGTCAGAGTTCTCGAAGAGGATTTTATCCCGGTGCGGAAATTCAAAGGGCCGATTTTTTTGTCCAAATATGACTTGTGGATCGATTGGCGCACGGACCTGGAGATGAGCGAGAAAATGCTTTGGCTGATGTATTTGCTGGAAGGGAAGCTGACGGCGTTCCAGGTGGCCCAGGAACTGAATATGGATTTTCAGAAAGTTTTGGACATCCTTAACCGTTTACATGAAGAAGGACTGATAGAGAAAAGGAAGATCCATGCCGGATTTGATCGATGAAGTAAAGGGCGTATTGATCAACGAACTTAATCTGGAGGCGATCGAAGATGGTGCAAAGCAGGAAGATTATCCCGAATGGGATTCTCTGACGTATTTGCGCATTGTCGCCGCCCTGGAGCATGCTTTTAAGATAAAAATAACGTCGGAGAATATAAACAAATTCAACAGTATTGAGAACATCGTCAATGAAATTAAAAAGTGCCGCAACCATAGTTGATCATTTCCGTAAGCATATAGATTCCACACGGGTCGTCTGCGAGGTGGAGACCGGCCGGCAGTTGTCTTTCCGGCAATTGCTTGATGTTGCCGATCGCCGGAGGTCCGCATTTTCTGTGTATGACCAGAAAGTCGTCACGGTCATTTTGCCAAATTCGATCTCGTATTTGGAATATTTTCTGGCCATTTTGGGCGCAAATAATATTTTCAATCCAATCCCCTACTTTACCAGCGTGCAGGAATTAAAAACCATTTTAAAATACATCGAGCCGGCGTGCGTCGTGACGGACCGGGAAGATATCATCCGCGAGATCAAGGACGAACACCGGATTATGAACCCTTTGACCGATCCCTTGCCGGAGAAGCCTTTGGGGGATATGGAAAAAGAGATTGACGAGGACATGCCGGCCGCGTTGTATTATTCCTCCGGAACGACCGGTGACCCCAAAGGTGTCTTGTATTCGCATAAGAACATGGTCTCCCTGATCGCTTCCGTCATTCGGGGCTTTGGGTTCACGGCGCAAGACAATCAGCTGGCCTTTTTGCCTTTTGGGCATACGGCATCGATCAATTACAACATTCTCCCTTCTTTGATGTGCGGTTCCAATTTGTATATTTCCAAAGGATTCGAGCACTTGCGGGACAATTTTTTTGAAGTGCTGGCGGAATACAAGATCACTTACACCGAGATCGTGCCGACGGTATTGTTCATGCTGGTTAAATTGAACGTCGATATAGCGAGGTTCGACTTGCGGGCCTTGCGTTTTATCGGCTGCGGCTCGTCAACGCTGCCGATCGCGTCCCAGAAAGAATTCATCGATAAATACCAGATCAAGGTGGCCAATCTTTACGGCCTTTCTGAGACGGGCCCCTCGCATATCGATCATCCGCTTGGTGCAGACTGGAAGCCGGGGAGCATTGGAGTGCCGCTGGATGTGAACGAATGCAAGATTAGCTCGGAGGGGGAGCTCCTCCTTAAAGGAGACAATATTTTTGTCGGGTATTATAAAAATGAAAAACTTTACGAGCGGGTGGTCCGGGACGGCTGGTTCCACACGGGTGACCTGGGATTGGAGCGTGATGGCAAATTCTATTTTGTGGACAGGAAAAAAGACCTGATCATCAAAGGCGGGATCAATATCGTTCCCATGGAGGTCGAAGAGGTCTTTTACAAGCACCCGCAGGTCCATGAATGCGTGGTCGTCGGCAAAGAGGACAAGATCATCGGTGAAGATGTCGTGGCGGTCGTCGTTCCCAAAGATAACAATAATGCCGCGGATCTGGTGCGCGAACTTAAGAATCTGTGCAAGAGCCAGCTTTCCAACTACAAGATCCCGTCGCGCATTTTGCTATGGGACAAGTTGCCCAAGACGCACTCGAATAAACTGCTGCGCCGGAAGGTCCGGGAGATCATAAATGAGGTCGTTGAGATGGATTTTCTGATCGACGCAGTGCGTCAAGCTGGTAAGGTGGCGCATACGGCTTTTGAAAACAAGAAATATTGTTTCCTGAGCGACTTTCAGCATGAAAAGATCAGGGAGAAGTCGAAGAAGGAACTGGTCATCGAAGAAGATATCCTTTGCCAGGATATCATTATCGAAGCCATTAAGGCGCAGGAACCATCCGCTGTTATCTATTCCGAAGAATTGAGTAATCTGGATCAGCTGAAAAAAGATACAGCAACGAAGAAATATCTTATCGACCCTTTGGATGGGACGCACAATTTTTGTTTCGGCCTGCCGTTTTGGGGGATCTCGGTGGCCGTTTTGAACGCCGATAATGCGTCTGTGGCGGCGGTCATTTTTATACCGGAATTTGACCTATTGCTTAAATGCGACGGTCCGGGGCACCCAACGGTGTTTTACAGCAAGGGAACATGGGTCGAGGCGACAACGGCCCAAAAACAGATGCAGGAGGCCCTCATCTGTTACGATAACCAGTTCTATAAATTGGGTCATAGGGCTTTCCGGATCTATGAAAACCTTACGAAGGAATGTTTCACAACGAGGATAACCGGGAGCGCCGTTTTTGACATCGCGTTGATCGCCTCAGGCAAGATCAACGCGCGGATCTGGAACAATACCAACCCGTATGACATCGCCGGAGGCATTCCCATCGTCAAGGGGGCGGGAGGAAGTGCCAGTGACTTTAAAGGTGGGGAGGTCAGTATTTTCACCGCTGAGGCGATCATGAGTTCCGACAAGGTCCTGAACCAGAGGATCATTGAGATCATCAATAATGTGGCTTAATTGAACGGAGAACAGATCTATGGCTGCTAACAAGAAAATAGTGGTGGGAATCAACGGATTCGGGCGGTTTGGCCTTCACTTATTAAAATATTGGCTGGACCGTAACAAAGAAACAAATTTTGTCATCCAGAACATCAACGATGACACTTTATCGCTACAAGAGGCTTATCAGATCATAAGTAACGATAAATATGTGCATTTTAACAAGTACAAAGTGCAGGCCAAAGATGATACCTTGATCATCCTTGAGCCCAATGGCTCCTGCCATGTCATCCATTATACCAATAAAAATCAATTTGAAATCCCCTGGCTGGGCAAACCGGGAATGATCCTGGAATGTTCCGGCAAGAATTTGGTGGCCAAAGACTGCAAATTCTATCTGACCGACAATGTAAAGCGGGTCGTTATCTCGGCGACTTCCTGGGACGCCGATAAAACGTTGGTCTACGGTTTCAATCACAAACGTTTCGATGGCACGGAAAAGGTCATTTCTTACGGTTCGTGCACGGTCAACGCCTACGTGCCGTTCGCCGCTTTTTTGCACAAGAAATACAAGGTCATCGACAGCGACGTCAATGTCATCCACAATATCCAGGAATATCGGTTGAAAGATAACCTAAGCCTTAACCGTAAATTTTGCACTTTAGAAAGGTCCGCCCCCAAGCTTCTGGGTTTTGTCGGAGCGCACAACTTTGTCGTCAATTACACGGTCATTCCGTACACGGGTGTCTCCATGATCGACTTTCGTTTCCGCGTGGAGGAAAGGATCGCGAAGGAGATCCTGATCGCCGACCTGGAAGAGGCCTTTGTGCATGGCGAGCTTAAGCATTTATATGATTTCGACGAGACCGACCTGGGCCCTGAAGTCTATAATTGCACGACGTATTCGACCGTGCTGATCAAAGACCAGGTCAAGGTCCTGGGGGACCAGATCTATTTCCAGGGTTATTGCGATACGGAAAATTCGGTGAACCGGTATTATGATCTTGTTAATTACATCAGTGAGCAAGGAATTTCCTTGCAGCAGCAGGACACGTTCAAAGTGGAAAGGTCCGTGCTTAATCAACTGGAATCATGAGGGAGGTTGTTTCAATGAGTAAGTACATTTATGATAGGTTCAGTTTTACCGACAAGTACAAAGAAGAACTGGTGGAGTTCATCAAGCATAACACTAACGCCGAGATAGGCGGCTACCGGATCTTTGACGGCCAAGGGACGCATTTGATGCAAAATCCTTATGAGTTCGCTGATTTTATTTTCGCTTTGAAAAAACATGAGCAAAAAACGGGCAAAAAATTGAAAAGGTTCCTGGATGTGGGATTCAGCTCGGGGATCAACAACACGTTGATCAATAAATTCTTTAATTTTGAGGAGATCGTGGGCGTGGACCTGCTTTCGGCACAAATGAACGGATCGACTTTGAAGGGCAATCTGACCCACAAGAACGTTACCCTCATCGCCGGCGATTCGACTTCCGAAAGGGTCTTGAAGATCGTCGGGGCATTGGGGAAATACGACCTGATTTTCATCGATGCCAATCACACGTATGAATACGTGAAGAAGGACTTTAATAACTATAAACAATTCCTCAATGACGGCGGGGTCATCGGGTTCCATGACGTCGATTGCCCGGATTGGCCGGGAATAAAGAATTTCTGGAGCGAACTGAAAAAAAGCGGCAAATACGCGCAGCAGGAATTCGTTTGCCGGGACTACCTGCTGCAATACGGGATCGGCATGTTGACCCTCAAGTGATGGGAACGAGAGATGTTCAATAGGCTGGAAAAACATCATTTGGGATTTATTATCCCTTTAAGTGAAAGAGCGAAGATCGAGAAGGTCTTCGACAAGAAATTTCACTATGACGCGATCCAGCAGACCCACGTGCTGTTCATCTATGATGAGAACCTGCGGATCTATATAGAGTACATTTGCCAGGAAGGAAGGGCGGCCAAACAGAAGCCGGGGTTCGCCCATATCTGTTATAACTTAAAAGACCGCGCCGAACTGGAAAAAGTAGAGAACTTGATCAAAGAGAACCAGATGGGTTACCGGTTGACCGAACTGGAAAAATCCGGTTCAGAAGAATGTGGGATGATCATATTTTATTTCATTAAAAACCAGGGGGTCGTTGAGTTCAATCTCATCGGCAAGGAACAATCATCTTTACTACAACCAAAGACAATTTGATCCGGCATTTGACCCATGACCTTGGGTTGGCGAAGCGGGATATCGTTTTTATGCACTCGGGGGTGATCGGGCTGGGACGGCTGGATGGCGGATTCGACACGATCACGGAGGCTTTTACCGAGGTCCTTAGCGAAGGATTGCTGGTGATCCCCAGTTTTACTTATAGCTGGTGCAAGAAAGAACCTTTTGACCCCGTAACGACCGAATGTCCCAAGGAAGTCGGAAGCTATGCGCAAGCGGCATGGAAAGATCAGCGGTTTGCAAGGTCAAAGGACCCCAATTTCGCGGTCGCGGCCTTAAAAAACGATTTTAACCAGGGAATGATCGAACAGATGTTCGACATCGGATCTTCCTGTTTCGGGAAGAGGTCGGTTTTTGATCACATGTGTAAGATCGCGCAGGAGCGCCGCGGCTATGTCCTGTTGCTGGGCGGCGCGCACAGCGACGCGGTTTTTCGCACGACGTTTATCCATTACGTCGAGGAAAAAATGGGCGTGCCCAGCCGCTATCTGAAAAAATTTTATAATCCGGCCGACCAAAATGAGTACGTTGAGCAATTGTGCCGGTTCATCTCCGCCGAAGAATACCGGGCGGTCACTGGTAAAACGCAAAGTCATTACAGTTTTCCGATCGCGTCGGATTATGCGTTGCTCGGAGAAGATCTCGTCAGGGCGAAGCTGTTGACGCGAAAGCCATTTGGATATAGCGAGAGCCGGATGGTCCGGATCCGGGAGTTCTGTGATTTTATCGAGCAGAAATTAAGGCAATATCCCGATTATTTTGTCGGTGCCAATAAATATGCGGTCCAATAATATCATCCATGTCAACGACCCGGGCTTCAGCGAGGCTTGGGCGCGCGGGGAAAAGATCCGTGGTGCGACCGTCTTTTATACGAACTCTTTCCGCGAATATGAACGTCTTTCTTTCGGGAAAGAAATTATTTCCGATGACTCATTTGCCGTTGTCTCGGAATCGGGAGAGACGCTGGCTCTTGTTCCCTTATACGCCTTTGAGAAGAACGGACAGCTGGAATATTGCTACGGCACGCTTGGGTTTCTGCGGGGGCCGCTGATCGATGGTTTGCCTGGCAGCGAAATCTTTGAAACGGTCCTTCGGCTGATCATTGATCATATTGAAGAGCTATCCGTTAATAAAAATATTCTGACGCACAACGTCATGATCGAGGCCGTCGAATTGGCCGAGGGGAGGACCCGCTTGAATTATCTTTGTGATTTTGGCTATGAGGATATCTCTACGGTCACCCCTTTGATCCAATGCGATTCTTCCGATGAGGTCCTGCGCCGAGGCCTTCGTAAAAGCTATAAACCGCTGATCAATCGGGCGCAGCGCAATTATCGAACGGTCGTTGTTCATAAAGATAATTATGATGAGGGGCTTTGTGAGGAATATCGGAAGTTACATGCCTTGGCGGCGGGACGTTCGACGCGTAATAGCGACAGCTTCCGTAAAATGTACGCGATGATAAAAGCTGGCAAGGCTTTTCTTGTTCTTATCCAGGATAGCGCGTCCGTGACGGTGGGAAGCTATTATTTTTTGATGCATAATGGGTATGCCTTTTATGGCTCGGCCGCGACGCATCCGGAGTTGAGTTCGCAAAGCGGAGTAGGACACTTGGGATTGTGGCAGGGGATCTTGTTCGCGCGCCAATTAGGTTGCAAATGGATGGATCTGGGCCAGTTGCTTATGCGCAAGGACATAACCGAGAAGGAAAAAAATATTCATCTTTTTAAAAGCGGGTTTGGCGGGAAACAAGTCACGGTGTTCCGCGGGGTGAGGAGGTTCAAGGCGTGATCAGTATTTATCCTAAGAACGTGGAAGCCGGATACGCGCAAAAGGGGGATTTCTTTGGTATTTTAAAAGAACTCACCGGCGAAGATGTCATCCCTTTCTCCTGCGGCCGGGCCGCTTTGGTTTACGGGATGCAGGCCTTGGGGTTCACGCGCCGCGACGAGATCCTGGTGCCGTCTTATTTGGGGCATTGCGTCTTGTCCGCACTGGCGAGGACATCGTTTCCGACGATGACACCCTCTTCGGCCACCAAGGGTATTTTGGTCTTCCATCAGTTCGGTTATCCTCAGCGATTGGACGAGATCCAAAAAATAGCGGCAAGAAACAAGTGGTTCATTATTAATGATTGCGCCAATACGATGTTTTCTTCTTATGACGGCAAAAAGGTCATTGCGTGGGGCGATTTCACGATGCTCAGCTTTGCAAAACTTTACGCCTGCATTTTGGGAGGCGGCCTTATTTGGCACAAAAGTGCCGCGCGGGATATCATGAACGAAAATTATGAGATGCTGCGTGCCAGTCAGGTGGCACGCGCGCAAAGTGCTTACGAAATTCTGCAAAAAGCCCAGGAGAACGCCTTTGGCCTGGAGACGGAATTCGAGATCGACGCCGTCTATGGATATCTGCCCCGGCTTGTGGCGTTTGCCCCTCAAGCTCTCGCCGCGCTTCCCGCCTCCCCGGAGCGGATCCAGGAAGATGCTGACAGGAGAAAGCGCTTGTTGCAGATCGTTTATTCTTATTTCCCAAAATCCGTTCCGGTTCATCCGGATTCTGATGTTGTGCCCTTCGCGGTGCCGATCTCAGGTAAGGAAGCGCAGCTTGAGCGTCTTTCGCGGTCGATCCGGGATAAGTTTTCCGTTGATGTCCCGGTCTTGCATTTTGATTTTGCCTGTAATATGCTTGACCCTCAATACCGCAAGGCTTTGGTCGTCGGCTGCCATCATCAATGGTCGCAAGGGCTTGTTATAAAGATCTGTGAATATTTGAAAGAATATTTGGATGAGAAAATATAAAGTTGTCATTGAGAAAAGGACCGATCGCGAAGAGATTGTGGATTTTTTGGCCAAAATATACGGGCCGAATTATTTTGACGCGCGACGGGTCTTTGCTGCCATTTTCGACCACGAGCCAAGTTTGTTGCCCCAAAACTTGATCCTCGCCAGGTCCAATCGGGGAGATTTGGTAGGGGTCGTGCGGATCGTTGATCGAAAAATATTGGTAGATGGCGTGATTTTAGAATGCGGCGGGATCTCTTCGGTGGGTGTTCATTCTCAATGGCGCGAAAAAGGCGTATGCACCGCATTAATGAATGAAGCCATTAAGATAATGGTTGAAAGAGGAAAAGAAATTTCGATCCTTCATGGCCGGCGTGCCATGGACGGGTTTTATGTACAATACGGTTATTCGGGTATCGGGCGCTACGCAGATCTGGAAGTGGATTATCCCAAAGGGGAACCGAAGCTTAGGGCCGTTAGGTTCCAGTCAGGCAATCTCACATTGCTGAGGAAAATGTATGACAAGACCTATCGTCCCCTGGCAGGCTCTTTTGTAAGGGACGCGGGCGTGTGGAATTATTTATTGGCATTGGCCAAGAATGACAACGACAGGATCAAGGTCTTTGTTTACCAAAAAGGCAAAGCGGGTGTCGGATACTTCGTTGTCATTGACAAGAAAATCATCGAAATGGCCGTTGGTAAAGAGCATTTCCTGTCCGTGGCAGCTTTGAACCGTTCCCTGGGCGTTGATTCTATGGCGCTGCACCCGCGCCATCCGTTCCATATTTTTTGTCGCACGCACTTAAATACTACGGCCAAAGAGCGTTTTGCCTTAGACGGTGGATACATGGGGCGGATCATTAACCTTCAAAATTTACTTAAAAAGCTTGTCTCGGCTTTTGCCTCGAGGGCCGGGGTGTTGGGAGTGGGCGATCAAGTGCTTAAATTGCTCGGTTATGAGATAAATCTGAAAGATGAAAAAATATATAAAACTAATGAAATCAATGATATACTGTTCAAAAAGAAAGCGACGATCATACGGATTTTGTTAGGAGTTGTTGATCTTTGCGATGTCGAGGGAATCATCTGGAACAAGCAGAAACCATGGATTCCTTATTTGTTCAAAGGATTGTATTATCATACGAATGCCTGGGATGAGGTTTAGGTCAATGGAGAAAAGGGCAATGGGGGATGTGGGCAAAGTAGAGAAAAAACAATTTAGCGGGGCCGTTTATTCGAGCTTTTCTGAGGTGCCCAAAGAGGTAATCGTGGATTGTTTTAGCATCGATCCGGTCATTGAGGGGATGTCCTCCAAATGCCAGTGGTATGCGCAGCGCTCCACGCAAGAAGAAGTTACCGCCAAAATGACGACCTTGATCAATCTTTTGTCCTGCCGGGAGAAGATCAGTGTTTTGGATTACGGCGGCGGTGTGGGGCAGTTTTTATTTTCCGTCGAAAAATACCTGACATTTTATAATACGGTCACCTGGCAGGTTTTGGATACCGAGCCCATGATCCGGATCGCGAAAGAGCGGATCAAGGGTAAAGACAATTTATTCTTCTATAAGGACCTTCGGGAGATCAAGGATGCGGACCTGGTGTTTTTCCGGCAATCGCTTCAAGTCCTGGAAGATCCTGCGAAAATCTTGGCGGACATCGTTCGTTTGTTCAACCCCAAGATCATTTTTTTGAGCGGTGTTCCCGCGGGCAAGAATGAGGATTATGTGGGCCTGGTTTTATCCTACGGAGAAGAAAATAAAGGGTGTCCCTGCTGGATCTTTAATGAAGGAAAATTGTTGAACATGGTCAGCGGGTTAGGATATTTTCTTTTGGATAAATTTAACGAAAATATCACCATTAACTTGTCCAATTTTCCCAATGAACTTCAGATGGATGACGGGCAAAAGAACCATGCCAAGGGTTATATATTCCTTCGGGAAGGCGCGGTGAAGGTGTAGCCATGTCGAATATCTGTTTAGATAAAAACAGGGATCTTTTAGCCAGAAGCAAGAAAGTATTGGCCAGTGCTTCCACCTTCAGCAAGGTGGAGCTTTTTGGTAACGGTGAAACACCTTTCGGTCTTGTTAAAGGGCAGGGCGCGTATGTTTGGGACGTCGATAATAACAAATATATCGATTATGTCATGGGCTTGGGTTGCGTCACGCTGGGGTATAACCACCCTAAGGCCAATCAAGCGATCAGTGAACAATTGAACAACGGTATCGCCTTTTCTTTGCCGACGGAGTTAGAGGTGGAAGTGG